>Ga0126371_10001480_pt1 | contig 19931 bp, 16 predicted proteins | sample PanSoiMetaPlot_4_FD_110145 | JGI IMG/M metagenome (GOLD analysis project Ga0126371, IMG submission 110145) | Tropical forest soil microbial communities from Panama - MetaG Plot_4 | ecosystem: Environmental > Terrestrial > Soil > Tropical forest > Bulk soil | place: Panama | collected 2016-02-17 | reverse complement strand
GCCGACGAGGTGACGGGAGTAGTTCTCGATGCCGGAGCACCGCCCCACCTCGAGCAGCATGTCCACGTCAAAGGTCGTCCGGGCCTCAAGCCGCTGCGCCTCGACCAGTTTGTTCTGCACCCGTAGCTCCGCGAGCCGGTCCTTCAGCTCGGCCCGAATCGCCCCGACCGCGCGCTCCACGGAGGGACGCTGAGTGACGAAGTGCGTCGCCGGGTAGATGGCCGCGCGCTTGAGGTCCGCGATGGCGTTGCCGGTGACAGGATCGAACTTCGTGACCCGTTCAACGGTGTCACCCCAGAGCTCGATCCGGACCCCCTGCTCTTCGTAGGCTGGGAACACTTCGATGGTGTCGCCCCGGACGCGGAACACTCCGCGCTCGAGCGAGACATCGTTCCGCGTGTACTGGATGCGGACCAAATCCTCGAGGATGGCATCGCGCCCACGCTCTTCACCGACATCCACCGTCACCATGAGCTTCTTGTACAGGTCGGGATCACCCAGGCCATAGATGGCCGAGACGCTCGACACCACGATGACGTCGTCGCGCTCGATCAGGCTGGAGGTCGCCCGCAGGCGCAGCCGGTCGATGTCGTCGTTGATCGACGAGTCCTTCGCGATGTAGGTGTCGGTCTGGGGGACGTAGGCTTCGGGCTGGTAGTAGTCGTAGTACGAGATGAAGAACTCGACCGCGTTCTTGGGGAAGAACGCCTTCAGCTCACCATACAACTGCGCCGCGAGCGTCTTGTTGTGCGACAGGACGAGCGCCGGCTTGCCATGCGCAGCGATCACCTGCGCCATCGTCATGGTCTTACCGGATCCGGTGACGCCGAGGAGCGTCTGATACCGGTCCCCGCGGGCGAGACCCTGCGTGAGCTCGCGGATGGCGCGAGGCTGGTCACCGGCTGGCTGGAAGGGGGTGTCGGGCGCGAAAGGCATCCCCGGAAAGTTACACCGCGGGCCCTTCCATTTGAGCCCCCGAATCCCGGCGCGAGACCTCGGTGACGCCTTTGACGCGGCGCATCGCACGCATCACCTTGTTCAGGTGGGTCTGGTTTTCCACCTCCACCAGCAGGGCACCGAAGACTGAGCCGTCCCGCGAAGCCAGCTCGGTGGAGCGGATGTTCGTCCCCGTGCCGCTCACCGCCTCGCAGATATCCGCATACAAGCCACGCCGGTCTTCTCCTCCCACGGCCAGCCGGACCACGAACGTTTCGCCCTCGGACTCCTGCCAGTCGATCTCGACGCGGCGCTCCACCTCATTCGCGAGCGTGAGCAGGTTCGGGCAGTCGGCGCGGTGAATCGAGATGCCCCTGCCCTGCGTGACGTACCCGACCACGGCGTCCCCCGGCACGGGCTGACAACATTGCGCGTACCGGACCATCAGCCCGTCCACGCCCTGGATCTTGATGCCGCGTCCGAGCCGGAGCCGTTGCATGACGCGTCCAAACCCGGTGGGCCGTGGCGCCTGAATGGCCTCCGCCGGCAGGTCGGGATAGAGCGCCTTCATGACCTGCCCCAGCGCGACATCCCCGCGACCGATGGACGCTTCGAGCATCTCGCCGGTCCCGACCGACAGCGCTGCCGCCGCCGCCTCGAGCTGTTCCGGGAGCGGCGGCTTCAGCCGGCGGCGGCGGAACTCGCGGTCCAGGATCTCGCGGCCGAGCGTGACGCTCCGCTCCTGCTCTTCCTGCTTGACCCATTGCCGGATCTTGTGCCGGGCGCGGGCGGTCCGTACGTGCGCCAGCCAATCGCGGGAAGGACGTGCGCGAGGACTGGTGAGAATCTCGACCGTGTCCCCATTGGTGAGAGACCGGTGAAGCGGGCTGATCTTCCCGTTGATGCGGGCGCCCTGGCAATGCTGGCCCACTTCCGTGTGGACCGTGAACGCAAAATCGAGCGGCGTCGCGCCCGCGGGGAGCCGCTTCACGTCTCCGCGGGGTGTAAACACGAAGATCTCGTCCTGATACAGGTCGATCTTCAGAAATTCAAGAAACTCTTCGGGCGTGTGCGTGTCCTGCTGCAGCTCGAGGAGCTGGCGGAACCATCCGAGCTGATGGTCGAGCTCGTCAGCGGCCTTCCCTTCTTTGAACAGCCAGTGGGCCGCGATGCCGTACTCGGCGGTCCGGTGCATCTCCCGGGTGCGGATCTGGATCTCGTAGAGCCTTCCACCTGGTCCGAACACCGTGGTATGGAGCGACTGGTACCCGTTCGGCTTCGGACTGGCGATGTAGTCCTTGATCCGCTCCTGCAGCGGCGTCCACGCGTGGTGCACGATCCCCAGCACGTGGTAGCACTCGGCCACGGAGTTCACGAGGACGCGGACGGCGAGCCGGTCGTGGATCTCCTCGAAGGGGCGATCCCGCCGCTTCATCTTCCGGTGCACCGACCAGAGGTTCTTCACCCGGCCCGTGATCTCCGCATCGGAGATGCCGGCGACGGCCAGCGCTTCCGCCAGCGGTCCCCGCAGCCGCTCGATGACCTTGTCGCGCTCCTCCTGCGTCTGCTGGATCAGCCGGGAGAGCTCGTCGTAGTCCGCGGGCTCGAGGAACCGGAACGCCAGGTCCTCGAGCTCCGCCTTCACGCGCGCCATGCCGAACCGGTGCGCCAGCGGGGCGTAGATCTCCCGGGTCTCGAGCGCGATGCGCTGCTGCTTGTCGGGCGGCATATGCTCGAGCGTCCGCATGTTGTGGAGGCGGTCCGCGAGCTTGATGAGGATGACGCGGGCATCCTTTGCGATCGACAGCAGCAGCTTGCGGTAGTTCTCCGCCTGCTCCTCGGCCGTGGACCGGAAGGTGAGGGACGACAGCTTGGTGAGTCCGTCCACCAACCCGGCGATCTCGGGTCCGAAGTCGCGCTTGATGTCGTCCAACGTGACGTCGGAATCCTCGACTACGTCATGCAGCAGGGCCGCCGCGATGGTGGCGGAATCGAACTGCTGCTCGGCAAGAATCGTGGCGACGGCCACGGAATGGGAGACGAAGTCGTCCCCGGAACGACGCTTCTGCCCCTGGTGGGCGCGCGCACTCGCGTCGTAGGCGCGGGTGAGGAGGTCCATGTCGAGACGCTCCCGCTGGCCCGCGACGGCGCGCGCCAGCTCCGGCGCCAACAACGACACCGTGCCGGTCACAGCAGTCCCGCCTCCGCGAAGCTCACGAAGCGCCCTCCCCCGATCACCACATGGTCGTACACCGGCACGTCCAGCAGGCGCCCGGCGTCCACGAGCTGACGCGTGACCGCCCGGTCATCCGCCGAGGGGGCCGGGTCCCCCGAAGGATGGTTGTGCACCACGATGATCCCGGCGGCCGCTTCGGCGATCGCGGCCCGGAATACCTCCCGGGGGTGCACCAGCGAGCTGTTCAAAATCCCTCGCGTCACGAGCACGTCCCCCAGGATCTGACTCTGACTCCCGAGTGCCAGCACGTGGAATTCTTCTACCGGGAGATCCCTCAGCCTCGCCGCATAGAACCGGTGCACATCGGCGGGACCGCGGACCCGGTCGGGCGCTGGATCCGACTCCACCGCGTGCCGGCGCCCCAGCTCGAATGCCGCCAGGATCCGCGCCGCCTTGGTCTTGCCCACGCCCGGCATCCCGGCGAGCTCCGCCGGGGGCCTCCCGGCCAGCCGCCGGACCGACCCTTCGACCCGGGCCAGGACATCACCGGCCACCGCGAGCGCATCCTGACCCGCGACCCCCGTTCCAAGGAGAATGGCCAGGAGCTCCTGAGCCGTCAACGCGGAAGCGCCGAGAAGCCATAAACGCTCGCGGGGACGGTCCTGTTCGAGGTGCTCTGAAAGCCGAAGCGGCATGACCAGAACCATAGGCCATGCCGCTCCAATGTCCGGTACCAGAACAACGCGTTACGCGCCGACTCCGTGGCATTTCTTGAATTTCTTGCCGCTGCCGCACGGGCAGGGATCGTTGCGCCCGACTCCGGCGTACGGATTCGACACCAGCGCCGCTGCCGGGGCCTTCGGGGGCGCCGGCGGCGGCGTATCCGCCGCGATCATGCCGTCGGCTGCCGCCTTCGATGCTACCGTGGCCGGAGCCTTCCGGGGCGCGCCACCCGCGGGGCCCGTCATGGTACGCGGCGCCGGGCTCCCTTGCCCGGGGGGCGGACCGAACTGCACCTGGATCTTGAACCAGCGCTCGGTGAAGGTGGACCGGATGTCGTTCATCAGGTCCACGAACATCTGATACGCTTCCTGCTTGTATTCGATCAGCGGGTCCTTCTGTCCCCACTGCCGGTAGACGATGCCCGTCTTGAGCTGATCGAGATCGTAAAGGTGGTCTTTCCACTTCTCGTCGATCGTCGTCAGCATGGTGTGCGCGAGCACCTGGTCCGGGAGCCGCGGTGCGTTGGCCCTGGTCTCGAGATCCTTCAGATAGGCCATCTTGGCGTCGAACGACTTCCGGACCGCACCCTGCGCCGCCTCGACGAGATCGGCGCGACCCCGGACCGTCGCGGGATCCCCCACGCCGGGCACCGAGAGCAGGAAGCGCTGGAGGTACTCGGTGTCGATCAGCCCGCGGTCCCACTCCGCGGGGTCCTTCGCGGTACCCGTGAGCTCGTCGGCCAGGTGTGCCACGGCTTCATCCGACATCCGCAGGGCCTCGCCCTTCAATTCTTCCCCGCCCTCGAGCGCAAAGAGGCGGAGGGAGTAGATCACCTCGCGCTGCTGGTTCATGACGTCGTCGTACTCGAGGAGTTTCTTCCGGGACTGGAAGTTCTGGAGCTCGACCCGCTTCTGTGCCGTGCCGATGGCGCTCGTGACCCAGGGGTGCGAGATCGGCTCGTTCTCTTCCCAGCCGCCCGAGAGCTTGGCGATCCGCTCCGACCCGAACAACCGCATCAGGTCGTCTTCGAGCGAGAGATAGAAGACGCTCTGCCCCGGGTCGCCCTGACGGCCCGACCGGCCGCGGAGCTGCCGGTCGATCCGGCGCGACTCGTGCCGCTCGGTGCCGATGATCACGAGCCCGCAGGGCGGGTCGTCGTAGCAGCCGCGCCGCTTCACTTCGGCCTGCTGGAGATCGGCGACCTCCACCTGCTGCGCGAAGGACGCCTCACGCCCCTGAATGCCGCAGACCTTACACTGCTTCACCCCGGAACCGAGTTTGATGTCGGTACCGCGGCCGGCCATGTTGGTCGCGATGGTGATGGCGCCGGCCTGGCCCGCCTGGGCCACGATTTCGGCTTCCCGCTCGTGGTACTTGGCGTTCAGCACTTCGTGCTTCAAGCCCCTGCGCTTGAGCAAGCGGGACAGCGTCTCCGACACTTCCACGCTCACGGTCCCGACCAGCACCGGCAGGCCGCGCTTGTGCTGCCGCTCCACTTCGTCCGCGATGGCGTTGTACTTCTCGCGCCGGGTCTTGTAGATGAGGTCGTGCTTGTCCATCCGCCGGACGGGCCGGTTGGTCGGGATCACCATGACCTGGAGCTTGTAGATCTGGTCGAACTCCATCTCTTCGGTCTCGGCGGTCCCGGTCATGCCGGCCAGCTTGTCGTACATCCGGAAGTAGTTCTGGATGGTGATGGTCGCGAGCGTCTGCGACTCTTCGCGGACCGCCACCCCTTCCTTCGCTTCCACCGCCTGGTGCAGACCGTCGGACCACCGCCGTCCCGGCATCAGTCGGCCGGTGAACTCGTCGACGATGAAGACCTGCCCTTCCTGCACCACGTAGTCCACGTCTTTCTCGTACAGCGCGTGGGCCTGGAGGAGCTTGTGGATGATGTGGAGTGTCTCGCTCTTGACCGCGTAATCGGACTCGACGGTGCGCCGCCGTTCCATTTTTTCGGCCGGAGTCAACTGGTCGTCGTGCTCGATCTCGTGGATCTCGTGCGAAATGTCCGGCACCACGAACAAGTGCGGGTCCTGGGGCGACATCAGCTCCACACCCTTGTCGGTCAGGTGGACGGAGTGGCCGCGCTCGTCGAGGACGAAGTAGAGATCTTCCTCGATGTGGCGAAGCCGCTGGTCCTTGGCCGGAGACTTCCGGTCGGCGAGCACGTCGAGCTCCACGCGCTGCACCAGCGACTTGACGCCCTCTTCGTTCAGGAGCTTGAGCAGTTTCTTGTTCTTCGGCATCCCCAGCTGGGCCTGGTACAGTTTCGTCGACGCGTCGTACCGGGTCTTCTCATCGCTCAGCAGCGGCTCCGCCGCCGCGATGAGGTCGGATACCACGGCCGCCTGCTTCCGGACCAGCTGGATGACCTGACTGTTGAACTGGGCGTACTTGGCGTCGGACTCGGCACCCACTGCCCCGGAGATGATGAGCGGCGTCCGCGCTTCGTCGATGAGGATCGAGTCCACTTCGTCGATGATCGCGAAGTGATGCTCCCGTTGGACCCGCTGCTCCAGCTGGAACACCATGTTGTCGCGGAGGTAGTCGAAGCCGAACTCGTTGTTCGTGCCGTAGGTGATGTCGCAGCCGTAGGCGGCGCGCCGCTCCGGTGTGGACGGCTCGGTGTCGTCGATGCAGCCGACCGTCAGCCCGAGCCAGCGGAAGAGGTGGCCCATCCATTGCGAGTCGCGCCGCGCCAGGTAGTTGTTGACGGTGACCAGGTGCGACCCGCGCTGCGGCAACGCGTTCAAGTAGAGCGGCAACGTGGCGACCAGGGTCTTGCCTTCGCCGGTCGCCATCTCGGCGATCTTCCCCTGGTGCAGGACGATCCCGCCGATCAACTGGACGTCGTACGGCACCATGTCCCAGGTGAGCTGGTGCCCGGTCACGTCGACCGGCGTGCCCTGCAGCCGGCGGCACGCTTCCCGGATCGTGGCAAACGCCTCGGGGAGAAGCCCCATCAGGGCGTCGGCGAGTGCGGCTTTGAGGCGCTCCTCGGCCTTCGCCAGATCGCGGTCGAGGGCGAGACGCTCCTCGACGCCGGGGCAGTCGTGCTTCGCCTTCTTGAGACGGTCCGCCTCGGCATGCAGCGGCCCCACCTGCTCGGCGAGGATGCCCCGGAACCGGGCGGTCTGGCCCTGGATCTCGACATCCGACAGCGCCTTGAGGCGGCGCTCGTGCTCGTGGATCTGGTTCACCAGGGGCTGAATGCGCTTCAGCTCCCGCGAGAACCGCGTCCCGAACACCTTCTGCACCAGAGCCTTCGTCTGCTGATACGGGTTCATCAACCGCCCTGTCTACCGATAGAGTCCGTGTGCCGCGATGTACTCCCGCACCGGTTCGGGCACGAGATACCGGATCGATTGTCCCGCCGCCACGCGGGCGCGGATGTCGGTCGCCGAGACGTCCACCGCCGGGACGGTAATCGTCCGGGTGATCAACGTGGACCGGGGGACCTTGGCCCCGGGCCGGGCGAACACTACTACATCCGCCAAGTCCGGGAGCGCCTCTGCCTCATGCCAGTAGGGCAGCTCCCGGGCAGCGTCCGCCCCCAACAACAACAAAAATCGGTTCCCCGGCTCCCGCCGGGCCAGGGCCCGCAGGGTCGACACCGTATAGGAAGGGGGAGGGAGCTCCAGCTCTATGGACTCCACGGAAAACCTGGGGTTTCCCGCTACAGCCGCCGCGAGCATCGCGGCCCGGTGTGATGGAGGCGCCCCATGCCCTTCACGTTTCAGGGGCTGTTCCCGGGCCGGCACGAACCGGATCGCGGCGCCGAGGACGTCCGCCGCGGCTTCCGCGACCACCAGGTGACCCAGATGGACGGGGTCGAACGAGCCGCCGAAGAGGGCGTCCACGGCGCTCAGTGCGCGGCGGACGTCGTCGAATCCGGCGGGCAGCTGCGGGCGGAGGCGGCCTCCGCGGGGTGGAACCGGCGCAGGGTGCCGCACACTTCCTTCAGCTCGTCGCCGTACCCGATGATCGCGTAGGTCTCGGCCAGGCGCAGGAGCGCCGGGGCGACGTACTTGCTGTCCGGGTAGTTGGCGATCACATCCTTGAAATAGATGATCCCGGAGTCATACGCCTTCCGGTTCTTGAGATAGAACAGTCCGTTCTGATAAGCCTTGGCGGCGAATTCGTTATTCAGCTCCTGGACTCGTATCTGGGCACGCGATGCGGCCTCGGTGCCGGGGTATCGCCCCACCAGCTCCTGATAGATCGCGAGCGCCGTCTGCCCCGGCGTCGGGTCGAGTTCGGGGTCACGCCACGTCCGGAGGTTGGCATCACCGGCACGCAGCAGGGCGAGCGGGGCGAACGGACTCTCGGGGCTCTGGTCCGCGACGTCACGGAATGCGTGGGCTGCCTCCACCAGCAGTCCCTCCTGAAATTGGCACTCGGCCGAGTAATACCGGGCCTCCGCCAGGGCCGGATCACCGGGCTGCAGCTCGAACACTATCCGGCGGAAACCGGTCAGTGCGTCCTCGAACTTGCCCCGATGAAACAGCGCGAGCGCCTCCGACATCTGCACGTCCGGTGTGACGCCCGTCCGAACCTTCGGCGATCCGCACGCCGTCATGGCGACGGCCCCTACGAGCGCGACGAGCGCCGCACCGACGTTGACACGCCTCATCGATGGGAATCCGGGGGCGTCGTGGCATGCCCCAGAGCCGTAATCTTGGTTTGCGCCATCACGCTGATCGAGTCTCCCGGGGCTGCCCCCGTCAGTGCCGACTGATACGCTTCGAGTGCGCCCGGCACGTCACCCTGCGCCAGCCGCACGTCACCCAATCCGATCCATGCCATTCTGCTCACATCCGCCGCGGCTTCCGGGGCGGTGGCGCGGCTGAACCACGGCTCAGCGTCGACCGGCTTGCCTTGCGCAAGCAGGTTCTCACCGGTGACGAGGTCACAGGCGGCCAGGCCCGCGCGCGCGTCATCTTCCACATTGTGGTTGTGCTTCCGCTCCAGCACCGCGTTGAACGCGTCCGACGCCGTGTCACAGGCCTTGTTCCGCGCCTGCGCTTGCCCGTACAGAAACAGCAGGGAGTCCGAGACCGACGGATCGTTGGTCGTCGCGATCGCGATCGGAAGCAGATTCAATGCGTCCCCGACATCCCCGCGCGTCAGCGCATCTCCCAGCGCGGCGCGGGCGTACGGTCCGAGGGGCCGGCCCGGTGCCAGCGCGCGCAACGCGGCGACCGCGAATGCGAGCGTCGCGTGATCCTGAGACAGCTGCGCCAGTCTCGCCGCGCGTTCCAATCCATCCGCCGCTTCGTCGGCCCGGGACCGGTCACTCACGCCGAGCGCCCGGTATTCGGTGGCCGCCAGACCGGCATTCCCCGTGTGGAGTGCTGCGGCGCCCGTTTTCGCGTGTAACCCCGAGTTTCCCGGATTCGCCTTGAGTCCCAGCTGGTACTCGGCCAAGGCGTCCTGGTAGGACCCGGCCGCATAGTTCTGATCACCCAGGGCTTCGTGGTCCGCGGCGCTGCGCCCGCACGCGAGGGCCGCGATCAAGACGAGAGTTGCGACACGCTTCACGATTTCTTTTTCTTCTTGGCCCGGGCCGGTTCGGTTTTCTTTTCTGCCGGTGGCGTGTCTTCCCCGCGATCCAGCATGCCGAGGTACGCTTCGACCCGCGGATCCTCGGGACGGCGCTCCTTGAGATCCTCCCACACGCGGCGCGCCGTGAGTCCGTCGCCGGACAGATAACACGACAAGCCGAGCATGGCTGAGGCATCGAGAAAATTCGGGCGATCCCGGACGATCACCTCGAACTGCTCCCGCGCCTCGAGCACCCGCCCCGCCTCCAACAACAAACGCCCGAGCTTATACCTCAAATCATGGAAACCGGGTCCGAGGGCCAGCGCCGCCTGGTACTGGAGGATGCCCTCCCCCAGACCACCCGCCTCGACGTAGGCGTCCCCGAGGCTGGCGTGGTGGTTGGCCAGCTTGGCCGCCACGTGTCCGGCGAACCCCCGTTGGGTGTCGCTGCCCAGCTGCCCGGCGCGCCGAAGGGCCCCGTCGGCCTCATCCTCCCGGCCGAGCTGGTTCAGGACGAGCGCCTTGTGCACCAGCGCCTCGACGTACCTCGGGTTCAGCTCCAGCGCTTCATCCAGCTCGGCCAGCGCCTTGTCGTACTGACCCACCAGGGAGTATGACAGACCCAGGAGATGGTGGGCATCGGCGAACGCCCGCCCGGTCGCGACGACGTCCTCGACGAGGTGGATGGTCCCGTAGTAGTCGCCGAGCTGGAAGCGCTCCCGCGCCTGATTGACCAGATGTTCAGGACTGGCGTCCATAGGCCCCCTCATACCAGGTCACGAACTTCCGGATGCCCTCCTCGATCCCCACCCGGGGGCGGTACCCCAACTCGGACTCCGCCCGGGACAGGTCGGCGGCCGTCATGACCACGTCCCCGGGCTGCATCGGCGCCCGCTCGATCTTCGGAGTGACGCTGAGTGCCTCGCCGATCAGGGTGATGAGACGGTCCAGCCGCACCCGCCCGCCCCCGCCGATGTTGAACGGCCGGGACTCGGGCTTGCCGGCCCCACCCGCCCAGTCCAGCGCCGCCAGCGTCCCGTCCACGACGTCGGAGACGTACGTGTAGTCCCGTTCGGTCGAGCCGTCCCCGAACATCCGGATCGATTCCCCGCGCGCGATGGCGGCCGTGAACTTGTGGATGGCCAGGTCCGGACGTTGGCGGGGTCCGTACACCGTGAAGTATCGCAGGTTGGCGATGCGCGCGCCGTAGAGGTGGGCGAAGGCTTCCGCCATCAGCTCCCCCGCTCGCTTGCTGGCGGCATAGGGAGACACGGGCTCGATCGCCGTCGCCTGCTCCCCGAAGGGCGGCTTGGTCGTATCCCCGTATACAGAGGAAGAGGACGCCAGGACGATGCGCTTGATGCCGGCGCGGCGCGCGCCTTCCAGGATCTGCACCGTCGCCAGGACGTTGGCGCGGACGCAGCCCGCCGGATCGTCGAGGGAGGGCCTGACACCGGCCTTCGCCGCCAGGTGGATCACCCCGGACACGCCGTCCCACGGAAGCCCCGCCTGTGCACAATCAAGCTCGCGCAGCTCGAATTCAGGCCGGCCCTTCAGGCCCGCGAGATTCCGTTCCTTGAAGCTCCGGTCATAGAACGGATCGAAGTTGTCGATCCCCACCACCTTGTCCCCGCGTCCGACCAGCGCTTCGCACACATGGGAGCCGATGAAGCCCGCAGCGCCGGTGACTACCCACTTCGACGTCACGTCTGCTTCAGGCTCTGGAAGTACGCGATGGTGCGCCGGAGACCCGCATCGAGGTCGATCTTCGGCTCCCATCCGAGGCGGGACTTGGCCAGGGAGATGTCGGGCTTCCGCACTTTGGGGTCATCGGTCGGCAAGGGACGCTCGACGATCTTGCTCTCGCTCCCCGTCAGCTCGATCACCCGCTCGGCCAGCTGCCGGACGGTGAATTCGTTCGGGTTGCCGATATTGACGGGGTCTTCCGTTCCGCGCTCGAACAACCTGATGATGCCTTCGATCAGATCGTCGACATAGCAGAACGAGCGCGTCTGGTCGCCGCGGCCATAGACGGTGATGGGCTCACCCGCGAGCGCCTGCACGATGAAGTTCGACACGACCCGTCCGTCATGCGGGCGCATCCGCGGACCGTACGTGTTGAAGATCCGGATGATCCGGGTGTCCACCTGGTGGTAGCGATGATAGGCCATCGTCATGGCTTCGGCGAAGCGCTTGGCTTCGTCGTAGACGCCGCGGGGACCGATGGGGTTCACGTTCCCCCAGTAGCCCTCGGTCTGCGGGTGCACCAGCGGGTCGCCATACACTTCGGAGGTCGACGCCAGAAAGAAGCGCGCGCCCTTCGCCTTTGCGAGCCCCAGGGCGTTGTGCGTGCCGAGGGAGCCGACCTTGAGGGTCTGAATCGGCAGCTCGAGATAGTCGATGGGACTGGCGGGGCTGGCGAAATGCAGAATGCCGTTCAGGTCACCGGCGATGTCGATGTACTTCGTGACGTCATGCTCGATGAAGGTCCATGCCTGGTTGCCGGCGAGGTGCGCGATGTTGGAGCGGTTGCCGGTGATGAAGTTGTCCATCCCCACCACCTGGTGCCCGCGCCCGATCAGCGCGTCAGAGAGGTGGGACCCGAGAAACCCCGCCGCGCCGGTTACGAGGAGGCGCATGCGAGCTGGCGGCCGAGACTGTCGTAGGTGAAGCCAAGTCCGGCCAGCCGGTTCGGTTCGTACAGATTCCGTCCATCCACGATCAGCGCCTGACGCATCAAGCCCTTCATCTTCGAGAAGTCCGGATTCCGGTACTCGCGCCACTCGGTCACGATCGCGAGCGCGTCCGCGCGCTCGAGGGCGGCATAGGCCGTCGGCGCGTACGTCACCCGGTCCCCCAGCTGCATCCTGGCGGTGTTCATCGCTTCGGGGTCGTGCACCCGGACCGCCACCCCGGCCTCGAGGAGCGCCTCGGCCAGGACGAGGGCCGGGCTTTCGCGCACGTCGTCCGTCTCCGCCTTGAAGGCCAGGCCCCAGATGGCGACGGTCTTTCCCTTCAGTCCCTTCTCGAAATGCTTCGCGAGCTTGTCGAAGAGAACCATTTTCTGCCGGTCATTCGCCGCTTCGACGGCCTTGAGCACTTCGAGTGACACCCCGCGGTCGTCACCGGTCCTGATCAGGGCCTTCACGTCCTTGGGGAAGCAGGACCCCCCGTAGCCGGGACCCGGAAAGAGGAACGCGGGACCGATCCGGCGGTCGCTTCCGATACCCTTCCGGACCAGGGAGACGTCGGCACCCACCGCCTCGCAGAGCCGCGCGACCTGATTCATGAACGAGATCCGGGTCGCGAGCATCGCGTTGGCCGCATACTTCGTCATTTCCGCGGACGGGATGTCCATGAAGATCAACGGGTTGCCGGTGCGGACGAAGGGCGCGTACAGCTCCTCGAGCGCGCGGGCGGTTTCATCGGCGTCGACGCCGACGACGACCCGGTCGGGCTTCATGAAGTCGTCGACCGCCGCGCCTTCCTTCAGGAACTCGGGGTTCGAGCAGACGTGGAAAGGCGTCTTCGTGTGCTTCGCGATTTCCGCGCGCACCTTCTCCGCCGTCCCGACCGGCACCGTGCTCTTGGTGATGACGATCTTGGAGCGGTTCATGCGCTGGCCGATGGTGCGGGCGACGGCCAGGACGTGCTGCAGGTCCGCCGAGCCGTCTTCATCGGGCGGCGTGCCAACCGCGATGAAAATGATGTCGGAGCGTTCGACCGCGGCTGCGACGTCGGTGGTGAACGAGAGACGCCCGTCCTTCTGATTCCGTTCCACGAGCGGCTCGAGCCCCGGTTCGTAAATGGGGAGCTCGTTCCGTTTCAGCCCGTCGACCTTCTTCGCGTCCACGTCGGCGCAGATGACGTCATTCCCCGTTTCCGCGAGGCACGCGCCGACCACCAGGCCCACGTATCCGGTGCCGACGACGCCGACGTTCACGCCCGGTTCCCTCCGCGCGGCAGGACGTGCCGGGTGTCCACCACCAGCCGCGCCGACTTGGCGACGAGCGCGTAATCGACGCCCGTGTGGTCGGTGACGATGATGACGCAGTCCGCACCCTTGAGCGCATCGGCGGTCAGCGGGACCGACTTGAGGTCGAGCTTGTCCTCATGCAGGGTGGCGATGTGCGGGTCATGGTACGACACGTGCGCACCGCGCTGCTCGAGGAGCTTGATGACGTCGAGCGCGGGACTCTCGCGGATGTCGTCGATGTCCTTCTTGTACGCGACCCCGACCACCAGGATCTTGCTCCCTCGCACCGCCTTGCCCTGATCGTTGAGCCCGTCGGCGACCTTGGTGACCCAGTATTCCGGCATCTCCGCGTTGAGCTCGCCGGCCAGCTCGATGAAGCGGGTCTTGTAGTTCAGGGTCCGCATCTTCCACGCGAGGTAGTGCGGGTCGAGCGGAATGCAGTGCCCGCCGACGCCCGGACCGGGCGTGAATTTCATGAACCCGAACGGCTTCGTGGACGCGGCTTCGATGACTTCCCAGACATCCACGCCGAGCTTGTCGCAGACGATGGCCATCTCGTTCGCGAGGCCGATGTTCACGGACCGGAACGTGTTCTCGAGAATCTTCACCAGCTCCGCCGCCTCGGGGTTCGACACCGGCACCAGCGTGTCGATGGCGGGCTGATAGAGGGCGACGGTCGCGGCGCGGCAGTGCTCGGTGATCCCGCCCACCACCTTCGGCGTGTTGCGGGTGTTGTACCTGGGATTCCCCGGATCCACACGCTCGGGAGAGAACGCGAGGAAGAAGTCCGTTCCAACCTTCATGCCCGTGGACTCGAGCGCCGGCAGCATCAGCTCGCGCGTGGTCCCCGGGTACGTGGTCGACTCGAGGATGATCAGCTGGCCCTTCCGCAGCGTCTTCTTGACCGATTCGGTGGCGGCGAGGACGTAGCTGACGTCCGGGTCCTTGGTCTTGGAGAGCGGCGTCGGCACACAGATCGAAATCGCGTCCGGCTCGCCCATCTTGGACAGGTCGGTGGTGGCGGAGAACTTCTTCGCCTTCACCGCGTCGGCGACCGCCGGCGTGGGGACGTCCTGGATGTGCGACTTGCCGGCGTTCAGGCCGTCGACCGTCCGCTGGTTGACGTCGAACCCGATGACGCGATAGCCCGCGCGGACGAGCTCCATGGCGAGCGGGAGACCGACATAGCCGAGCCCGACGATGCCGAAGACCGCGCTCCGGTCGCGCGCTTTGGCGATCAGCGCGTCGACGGGCGAACCGGCGGGGCTCACAGGGTCACCGGCGAACCGCCGGCCGCGAGAGAACGGGATGCAGCTTCAAGGACTTGGACCACCTGGACACCTTCCTTGGCACCGGCGCGGGGAGCCTCGGTACCGCGCGCGACGCGCACGAAGTGCGTCAGCTCCGCGGCCAGCGGCTCCACGTTGGGGAGACGGGGAATGAAGATGTCCCCCTCCCGGATGGACAAGCTTTCACCGAATGACGCGTACTCCGGCGGACGCTCCACACCCTTGTCGTAGATGCGGAGCTTCTCGCGGGCTTCCATGTCGTCGAAGACCGCCATCTTGGAAGCCCCAACCACCGTCAACTTGCGCTCCTTGTGGGGGTCGAGCCACGACAGCTGAACGTGCGCCAGGACGCCGCTCGCGAACTCCATGGTCAGGAAGACGACGTCCTCGATGTGAGGCTGGAGGTAGCAATGCCCCTGTGCGGCCACCCGTACAGGAGCTTCCCCCAGCACTTCCAGGGCCACGGAGACGTCGTGCGGACCGAAGCTCCAGAGCGCGTTCTCGTCGGCCCGGACCTGACCGAGGTTTACCCTCAGGCCGTATAGATAGTAGATCCTGCCGAGGTCCCCACCCTTCACCAGCGCCTTCAGCCGCTCCACGGCCGCGTGGTAGACCAGGAGGTGGCCCGCGAGGACCGGTACCTTCCGGGCTACGGCCGCCTCAGCCACCCGTTGCGCGTCCGCCACGGACAGCGCGAAGGGCTTTTCCACCAGGCATGGCTTCCCGGCCTCGATCGCCCGAAGCGCCAGGTCCGCGTGCGCCTTGGCGGGAGCGGCGATGACCACCGCTTCACACGCCTTCAGCAACGCGTCGACATCTCCCGTGACCAGTGCGGACGGATATTGCCGCGCGAGTTTCTGCCGCGTCGCGTCACTCGTGTCGCACACCGCCGCCAGCTCGCCATCCGCAAGGCCGGCGACGGTACGGACATGGTTCCGTCCCCAGGCGCCGGCGCCGATCACGCCGATTTTCAGCCGGCTCACTTGTAGAAGCTCTTCACCGCCTCGACTACGGCGTTCTTCTGCGCGTCCGTCAGCTCCGGATAGATGGGCAGGGAAATCACTTCGTGCGACGCGCGCTCCGTCTTCGGCAGCCGGCCCACCGAATACTTGAGATGGGCAAAGCAGGGCTGCAGGTGCAGCGGGATCGGATAATACACGGCATGCCCGATGCCCTTCGCCTTGAGATGGGCCTGAAGCTCGTCGCGGCGTTCCACGCGCAGCGTGTATTGATGGAAGATGTGCTCGTTCGCGGGGTCCGTGACCGGAGCGCGAACGGCACCCAGCCCGGAGAACGCCTTGGTATACCAGGCAGCGTGCTCACGGCGCGCGGCGGACCAGCTCGCCAGGTGCGGAAGCTTGGCGAGGAGCAACGCCGCCTGCAGCGTGTCGAGCCGGGAGTTCGTGCCCACCTCTTCGTGGTGATACTGCTTGGCGCCACCGTGCAGCCGCAGCTTCTTGAGCCGCTCGGCCACCTGCCCGTCGGAAGTGACCATCATGCCGCCGTCGCCCCAGGCCCCCAGGTTCTTGCTGGGGAAGAACGAGTAGCCGGTCGCCCAGCCGAGCTCGCCGGCCATGCGCCACCCGCCGTCGATCTTCCGGCGCGCGCCGATGGCCTGGGCCGCGTCTTCGATGACCGGTATGCCCTTCTTGGCGGCGATGGCGAGCAGACGCTCCATCGGCGCCATCTGGCCGTAGAGATGCACCGGCATGATGGCCCTGGTCTTCGGCGTCAGCGCCGCTTCGACGGCGGCCGGATCGATGTTGAACGTGTCGGGATCGATATCCACGAACACCGGCGTGCCGCCCGCGTTGTGGATGGTGCCCGCCGTGGCGAAGAAGGTGAACGGGGTCGTGATCACCTCGTCCCCCGGCTTCAGATTCAGCGCCTTGAGGGGTAACAGGAGCGCATCGGTTCCGCTCGCGCACCCGATGCCGTACTTCGCATGCGAGAGGGCGGCCACATCGGCCTCGAGCTTGGGGATGGCGGGGCCCATGATGAACTGCTGGGCCTCGATCACCTCGTGAATCGCGGCGAGTGTTTCCTTCTTTATGGTCTGGTACTGGGCCACCAGGTCCAGCATCGGTACGTTCACGGAATTCTCCAGGAGTGTTAGCGAGCCGTCACGCGGGGCGTGGCGGCTTGGTATTGCGGAGGGACCCGCCCGACTCGGCATACTCGGCACCACAGGCGGCACAGCAGGCGGTCCCGCCCGCCAGTGACAAGCGGTCGCCGCACTGGCACATCCAGCCCACCCGCCGGGCCGGCACGCCGACCATCAACCCGTACGCGGGGACATCCGAGGTCACCACGGCGCCCGCCCCGATGAAGGCGTACTCGCCGAGGGTCGTGCCGCAGACGATGGTGGCGTTGGCGCCGATCGACGCCCCCCGCTTCACCAGGGTCTGCCGGTACTCGTGCTTCCGGGAGACGTGGCTCCGCGGGTTCAGCACGTTCGTGAAGACGCACGAAGGGCCGCAGAACACGTCGTCCTCGAGGTGCACGCCCTCATAGATCGACACGTTGTTCTGGATCTTCACGTTGTTGCCGATCTTCGTGCCCGGCATCACGACGACGTTCTGCCCGAGACTCGAGCGCTCGCCGATGACGGCGCCCTTCATGACATGGCAAAAGTGCCAGATCTTGGTGCCGGAGCCGACGACCGCGCCCTCGTCCAGAAAGCTGGACGGATGAACGAAGAAGTCGGCCATCAGCCGATCACCCGTACTTCGGGCTCGAGCTCCACACCGGTCTTCTTCTGCACCGTCTTTCGCACGTGCTCCATCAGTTTCAACACATCGGCCGCCGTCGCGTTGTTCTGGTTGACGAAGTAGTTCGCGTGCATGGTCGAAACCTGCGCGCCCCCCACCGTGTGTCCCTTCAGGCCCGCTTCGTCGATGAGCATGCCCGCCGTCCGCGTCAGCGACGGATTCTTGAAGACCGATCCGCAGCAGGGTTGATCGTACGGCGTCCCCGCCTTCCGCCAGCGGAAGAGCCGGCTCTGCAGTTCCTTGAGCTTGGCGGGTGACTCCTCGCCGAGCACCAGCTTGGCTTCCAGTACGATCACCGGCCCGAGATTCGACGCCCGGTACTTGAAGGAGATCTGCTTGCGGCCGATCTGCTTGATCTTGCCCTTCGCGTCCATCACGGTGATCTCGGTGACCACCTCGGAGAATTCGGCGCCATGACATCCAGCGTTCATGTAGATGCCGCCGCCGACGGTCCCGGGGATTCCGACGAACCGCTCGACGCCCACGAATCCCGCTTCGGCGGTACGCCGGGCCAGGATGGGCGTGGGCATGCCGGCGCCGACGATGGCCGTGGCGCCCTTCATCTCGAAGCGGTCGAGTCCCTTGCCCATGCGGATCACGAGCCCTGGGAAGCCGGAGTCTTTCACCAGGACATTCGAGCCGAGCCCGAGGACCACCCAGGGCAGATTGCGGCTCTGGGCCATATCGATGCCGCGCTGCACGTCTTCCGTATCGCCCGGGAACAGCATGTACTTCGCCGGTCCGCCGATGCGGTACGTCGTGTACCGCGCGAGCGGCTCCTGCTCCAGCAGCCGGCCCCGGAACTTCAACTTGGGGGGCTGGGGAGGCGCGGGCGGTGCCTTGGTCGGCTTCGCCGCGGCCTGAGGCTTTACGCTCTTACCCGAGCTCCGGGACTTGGGAGCGGCTTTGCGGCCCGAGGCGGCGGATTTCCGACGAGGGGTTTTGGATGCCATGCCTGTAAGCTCCTCACGCTGCCGGTCCGGCTGCGCAGTGCGATGATCGCGTCGCACGCGGCGCTGGCCGCCGACATCGTGGTCGTGTACGGGATCCGGTGCACCAACGCGGCGCGGCGGATCGCGTAGTCGTCCTGCTGTGTGAACTTCCCGAGCGGCGTGTTGATCAAGAGTTGGATTTCGCCGGACACGAGGAGATCGATCGCGTTGGGTCGTCCCTCGTGTACCTTGCGCACCGACTCCGCGGGCACGCCCCGGGCCCGCAGGTAACTCTGGGTTCCGGCGGTCGCCAGAATCCGGAACCCCAGCTCATGAAACCGCCGCACGATCGGCACGACGGTCGGTTTGTCCGAATCGTTGACGGTCACGAAGATCGCCCCGTCGAGCGGCAACCCCGAGTCCGCCGCGATCTGCGCCTTGGCGAACGCCATCCCGAAACTGTCGGCGAACCCCATGGCTTCCCCGGTCGACCGCATTTCCGGGCCCAGCACGCTATCCACGCCGGGCAGCTTGGTGAAGGGGAACACCGCCTCCTTCACCGCCACTCCGGGGAGGGGAAGCTCATCGGGGACCCCCAATTCGTCCAGTCCATGACCCGCCATGACCCCCGCCGCCAGCTTGGCCAGGGAGACCCCAGTCGCCTTGCTGACAAATGGAATGGTCCGGGAGGCCCGGGGGTTCACTTCCAGGACGTACACCGTCCCGTCCTTGACCGCATACTGGACGTTGATCAGGCCGACCACCCCCAGCGCCTCGGCGAATGCCTTGGTGTGGCGGCGCATCTCAGCCACCTGCCGGTCGCCGATGAGATACGGGGGAAGAACGCAGGCCGAGTCGCCTGAATGCACGCCGGCGTCTTCGATGTGCTGCATCACGCCGCCCACCACACACCGCTGTCCGTCCGCGATCGCGTCCACGTCGGCTTCGAAAGCGTCTTCCAGAAAGCGATCGACGAGCACCGGATGTTCCGGGGCCACCCGGGCGGCGACCTCGAAGAACTGCCGCAGCGACCCCTCGTCATAGACGATTTCCATGGCCCGGCCCCCCAGCACATACGACGGCCGGATCAGCACCGGGAATCCGATCCGCTCGGCGACCTTCACCGCCTCGTCGACCGAGCGCGCGGTGCCGTTGGCGGGCTGCGTCACCCCCAGCCGGCGCGCGAGCGCGTCGAAACGCTCCCGGTCTTCCGCGATGTCGATGGCGTCCGGCGTGGTGCCGAGGATCTGGACCCCGGCGGCTTCCAGGGGCTTGGTGAGCCGCAGCGGTGTCTGACCGCCGAGCTGTACCACCACACCCAAGGGCCGCTCCCAGCGGACGATCTCGAGCACGTCTTCGAAGGTCAGCGGCTCGAAGTACAGCTTGTCGGAGATGTCGAAGTCGGTCGAAACCGTTTCCGGATTCGAGTTGATCATGACGGTCTTGTAGCCCAGCTCGCGGAACGCGAGTCCGGCCCGGACGCAGCAGTAATCGAACTCGACCCCCTGCCCGATCCGGTTCGGCCCGGATCCGAGAATCACGACCCCCTGCTCTCGCAACGGCTCCGATTCGTTCTCTTGG
>Ga0126371_10001479_pt1 | contig 19939 bp, 18 predicted proteins | sample PanSoiMetaPlot_4_FD_110145 | JGI IMG/M metagenome (GOLD analysis project Ga0126371, IMG submission 110145) | Tropical forest soil microbial communities from Panama - MetaG Plot_4 | ecosystem: Environmental > Terrestrial > Soil > Tropical forest > Bulk soil | place: Panama | collected 2016-02-17 | reverse complement strand
GGCAACCAGCCAGGGGCTGATCCCTTGACGGTTGAATTTATCGCGGAGTACCGGACGATTTGATGATGATGCGCGACTTTAAGGTCAAAAAAACGGTCATCCTCACGGCCTTGGGTCTCCTTCTGGCGGCCGACGCCGCCTTGGCCTACTACAATTCCAGGATCGCTTCCCGGGCCCAGGATCCTGAGCTGGCCCTGAAAGCGGAAACCCTGCACCTGAATTTCGCAAAAGATGATGTGGCTCGCGCAACCAGAATTAAAGCCGACCGGCCCAACGTCGAGAAATATCTCGATCAGTTCGAAAATACCTTGCCTCCTCAGGGCAAGGGCTACTCCGTTCTTTCCCAGGAACTCGATGACATCGCTCGCGAGACCCACATTCAGGTCCAGGACACCAAGTTTCATCAGAAAGAAATGAGCGCGCGCAACCTGGATGAAATCGAGATTGAGGCCACCCTCAACGGCGATTACACCGGCATCGTTCGCTTCCTGAATCGCCTGCAGCGCTCCCACAACACTTATGTGGTCGATTCCCTGGGCCTCGATTCCGAAAAGGGTTCCGGGCTAGGCGGCCAAGCGCCCACGGGAAACATCAAGCTTTCTCTTAAGCTGCGTTCCTATTTCCGGAAGGTCTGATGGCGCTTACGAAACAACAGAAGGAATGGATCGCTCTGCTCGGCCTCCTCGCGGTGGCCGCCGTGGTCTGGTATGGCTATTCCCACCAGTCTGCGGCAGCCGGGACAGGCGTCCCCAGGAATGCTGATTTCAAGCAGATCAATGCGCAGGATTTCGGGAAATTCATTGTTGACCTGGAGAAGACGCAAGGCACCGAATACAAAAGCGCCGGACGAAACATCTTTGTGATGGGACCCGCGCCCGTACAAACGGCATCCAACGGCCAGGTACAGCAAAAAAAACTGTTTCGTATCTTCAATCTGCCGCAACCGCCGCCGCCTCCGCCGCCTCCTGTTTTGCCTTGGGTTTTCTTCGGCTACGGTAGCGTCCCGACCGGCGGCCCACGCCAGGCTTTCCTGAAAGAGAAAGACAATGACGACGTGCACATCGTCAATGAAGGCGATCTGCTCCTCAATCACCTCCGTATTTTACGCATCGGCAACGATCGCATCGATTTTGAAGACATCAACACCGGGCTCAGAGGTTCTAACAACCTCGAGGCTCCGCCCTCGTCATGAGCGCCGTCACTCCATTACGCCGCAAGCGCCACGCCCAGCAGGGCTACGCTCTTCTCCTCGCGGTTCTCATGATGGCTCTCGTTGTCATTTCCCTCGCCGTCGTGCGACCCGACGTTCTCATCAACGGACGCCGCCAAAAGGAAGAAGAGATGATCTGGCGCGGCAAGCAATACGTCCGCGGCATTCGCCTCTACGTCCGCTATTACCAGATGCATGGCGGAGCCACGCGCTTTCCGACCTCGTTGGAAGATCTCACTAAAAATAAGGTGGGTATCCGCTTCATGCGCCAGGCCTACAAGGATCCCGTCAATTTCGCCGACGGCTCCTGGCGCCTGATCTATGTCGGACCCAACGGCCAATTGATCGGCAGCCTCAAGCAGCGGCCTCTGCACCCCAACACCCCCGGCACTGGCGGATTCGGCTCCCTGTTCGGCAACCCCGCGCAATCTTCAGCGGCTAGCGGCTCGCTTGGCGGCAGTTCCTTCGGCAATTCTTCCTTTGGCAACTCGTCGTTTGGGAATTCCTCATTCGGGAATTCGTCGTTTGGAAACTCTTCCTTTGGAAATTCCGCTTCGAGCCCCGGCGCGAACACGCCCGGCATTGGTCCCGGCAGCGGCGCAAATCCGCAGCAGGGAACTGACGCCGGCGCCGACCAGATGTCCACCCCGCAACCTATTGCCAATTCCGATACCCCCACCGAAGTCATCGGTGGAAACATCATCGGCATCGGCAGCAAGGTCAACCAGAGCTCTATCATCTGGTACGACAAGGCCAAGAATTACCGCCAGTTTGAATTTATTTGGGATCCTTCGAAAGAGCCGATCAACGGCGGCGCGAACGCGGGCGTCATCGGCATTCCCCAGCAGCCCGCCAACTCGCTTTTTGGTGGCCAGGGCGGCGGCGGATTCGGTCAGCAGCCCGGCGGAACCACAGGCAATCCCGGCGCCCTCGGTCCCGGCTCCGGCCAGCAGCCTTCGGGCCAAACCTCCCCCACGCCCCAATAAAATCGCCTTGCAAGCTGTGGCACAGGCACTCCTGCCAGTGCACCCGCCCTGACGCCACGAAACAATGAACTTGAGGGTGCCCCATCCTCGGGTTGTGAGGTGGGTCTTAGGATCCGAAGGCGCCAGATTTTCTGCTCTTCTCGGGTGCCTCCCCGCGCTTCTTAGTTCAAGGAAATCCCAGGCAAACTTCCCGGCCCCGAAGCTCTCGCTTTCAACTTCGCATACGTCTTCGTGATCCGCTGCACGTATTTCATTGTCTCCAGATAGGGCGGCACACGATGCCCGTACTTGTCCACGCTGTCCGGCCCGGCGTTATAGGCGGCCAGTGCCAGCGTCAAATTGCTTTTGTACTTGGCCATCAGGTCGCGCAAATATCGCGTTCCTCCGTCAATATTCTGCTCCGGGTCAAACGAATCCTTCACGCCGAGAACCTCCGCCGTGCGCGGCATCAGTTGCATCAACCCGCGTGCGTTCTTCGGCGAAACCGCCTTCGGGTCGAAATTGGACTCGATCGCTATCACGGAATGGATGAGGTCGGGATCCAGGTGGTACCGCGAAGCGGCCGCCAGAATCAGCTTCTGGTATGGCGTCTTTTCCGTCAGCGGCTCCGTGGTGGGCTCGAAAATCTCTTCCGGCTCGATCGCCGCAATCTCATCCACCCGCACCTCGGCCACCCCGCCTTGCAGGTGCAGCCGGTATCTGTCGCCCAAAATTTCATAGCCGGTTACGTTCAACCGCGCGCCGTTCCGCAATACCACATAGTCGGCGCGTGCTGCGGGCGCTGCAACCAGCACACCCGCCGCCACCGCCGCAAGGACTAAACCCTTCACGCGCATTCCGGCGTCTCCCGCAATGCAAACCGCTCGATAGCCGCGGCCACGCCGTCTTCATCATTCGTATGCGTCACGTGCCACCCGCGAGCTTTCAGTTCCGGCACTGCATTCTCCATCACCACCGGTATTCCCACGAAGGATAGCATCTCCTCGTCGTTGTGATTGTCCCCGATGGCCAGGATTTCCTGAGGAGAGATGCCGCGCAGCCCCGACCATTCGGCCAGTGCCGTGCCCTTGGAAATACGCGGATTGATCACGTCGATCATGGAAAAGTCTTTCGCTTCATAAACAGTGACCGCGAGCGAGAACTCCTCTGTGAATTGGACGCCACGCAGGGCTTGTTCGGCTGCCCGCATGGGTTCGAGGGGACCCGCAAGCATGACCTGGATGGGATCTTCCGTCAGGCAGCTTTCGAGCGGCCTGGCCTCCCCCAGGAATTGCAAATTGCGCTGATAATACGCGCCTCGAATACCGTCTTCGAGATCGATCTTTTCGACCACCACCTGGTTGGCAAGGGGGCGATCAAACACTACCGACGCGGTCTCACGCCACTGCAAGGTAGCTTCCAGGACGCGCCCCGCCGTTTCCCGCGCCAGCAGATGGCGCAGCCGGGTTTCGCCATCCTTGGTGCGCACCAGGGCCCCGTTATTCACGATCATTGTCAATGGCGAATCGATTTGCCGGGCCACCGGCATGGCGAAGTCGTACCGCCGCCCGGTGACCAGCGCCACTTCGATGCCCCGCCGCGTCGCCTCCGCAATGGCCTCGCGGTTTCGCTTGGAGACCGTAAAACGGTTGCTGAGCAGCGTTCCGTCAATGTCCAATGCGATCAGCCGCACGCGCATCTTCTTAGTCTACCCGATGCGCTAATACCCTGCATTTTTGGGATGCAACAAGGGGGGGAATACCCCTTACTCTGGCGTCTGTCCCATCGCTTCCGTCATTTCGTCATTGGCCTGGATATATTCCAGTTGCGACTGCAGGAACATGGTCTTGGCTTCCAGTTCGCGGGCCGCGGCCATATCGGCTTGCGAACGAAGCGCGCTGCCTTCTTGGACTTGCTCGACTGAAACGCGGTGCGATTCTGTTCGCAACGCTAGGAGTTGCTCGGACACCTTCATCATCTGGCGGGTGCGTTCCAGTTTGTTGTAAGCGGTTTGCACGCGAAGCTCCACCTCTTCCTTCACGCGTGCCAGGTTCTCTTCTGCCTGCGACACCTGAGCCTTGCGTTCGGCGATGGCCGCATTTCTGCGGCCGCCGTCAAAAAGGTCGTAGCCAAAGTGCACGCCAAAAGTACCGAAGTTGTGCACCAGGAACGGAACCTGGTTCTGATAGCTGTAGCGGGCGAAGGCTTCCACGTCCGGAATGTACTGGCGTTTCGCCAACCGTTCGGCGGCGGACGCTTTTTCCACTGTGGCTCGCGCCTCCGCAATCTCTGGGTGCGACTCGAGCGCTGTACGCAGGCACTGTTCGCGCTCGCAGGTGTTGGCCACCTGCTTCACGGCCGGGTCCAGCGTCAAAGGCGTATTCAAGGGCAGGCCGATGGCATCGTTCAGCTGCATCGTCAGGTCCGAAAGCTGCAAATCCGTCGTCAGCAGGTCTTGCTTCGCCTCCAGCGACTGTGCACGGCTCTCGATGGCCTCTTCCTCGAGCGTGCTGCCGAATTTCACCTGCTGCATGCGCTCGGCCTGCAGCGCGTCATTGGCCTCGATTTTGGCCGACGCGGCTTCCTTGTGCGATTGCAGAACCAGGATGCGGTAATAGAGCTGGTGAACTCGCAGCGCCACTTCGTTTTCCGTCTGGTGGGCTTTGCTGCGCGATTCGCTTAGTTCCGCGGCAGCAACATCATTCGCCGATTTGACTTTCCAAAGCTCGGAAAGCGGCTGGGTCAAGGAGGTTCCGCTGGTAGTCAGCGTGTGGCCACCCTGGTTCAGGATGATGGTGCGTTCCGGAAGCAGCGTGCCGCCAACCACTCCCAAGCTTCCGGCGGGAATACCGACAAACTGCGTGTCCGTAATTTGCACGAGATAGGTGTCGTTCCGCAGGAGAGGGTAATACGCGCTGCGCGCAACATCCTTGGTGTGCTCCTTCTCCTGCACCCCGAAGGCGGCAATGCGCACGACGTGATTGTGCTTGAGCGCCAGCTGTACCGCTTCCTGCAAGGTGATGCGGCGGGCCTCAGGCGTTTTGGCTTCTTGCGCGCCGAGCCGGGAAACGATAATTAGGGAAAACACGGCGCAAAAAAGTGAAGTGCGTCGAGTCATGACTTTGTCCTCTCTTTTGCCGCGGCTTCGCCGTCCGGGAAGCCGAGTTCGCCATAGTTCAACGGCGATTTGTGGAGCAGCGCAATCAGCAGAAGCGCGATCACGCATGCCCAGGCGATCAGGTGAAATCCATCGATAAAAGTCAGGGTGTATGCCTGCAAACGCACGCGGCCGTTCACCACGCCAACCGCGCGCCCCGTAGCCGCAGCCAGTCCGGAAGATTTGGCGTAGAATCCTGCGGTCATCTGGCGGATGGAAGCCTCATCCAGCCAGTTGCCGCCTTGCACATGCAAGCCGAGCAGGTTCGAGTGCACGCGCTCGCGCACCGCAATGTAGTGCCCCATGAGCACCACTCCCATCTGCCCGCCCAGAAGGCGAATAATATGAAAAAAAGCGGAAAAGGTGAGCGCGTCCTGGGGCTTGGAAAGTCCACCCGAAAAAATCGCCTGCAAAACGATTGTGGAGACCAAGCCGATGAACGCAAACGATTGCCCCATGCCCATCAGCAATTCCGTGCGGTAGAAGTTTTCTGCCGACCAGGCCGCGGTGTAGTGCGCGTTCAGGATGCACGCGATAGCGATGCACGTGAATCCCGCGGCCATCAAAAAACGCGAATCCACCTCGTGCAGCAGGAGCAGCGCGGCGATACAGGCAATCAGGATCTGCGGCAAAGCCGTCCACACCAGCGCCGGCCCGATCTGGTTTGCCTCAAAGCCGTGAATCGCCAGCGCCTGCGGAATCAGGATAATCGTCGCCAGCAGGCAGAACCGGAAAAAACCCAGAGCCACCCCAAGCACGATGGTGTTCCATTGCCTCAGGTACGGAAGATCCACTAGCGGGTTCGGGCTCCGCAAACGTCGAACAAGCGAGGCCAGCAGAAAAACCATCCCGCTGAAGAACAGTCCATTGAAAAGGCCGGAGCGCCACCAGTCCAGCCGCTGTCCCTGATCCAGCGCGGCGAACAACAGCGCGAATCCGGCGCTGGCGTAAAGAAAACCCGCGAAGCTCGGCGGCCCCGCGCTTTTTCGCGGCGGCGGAGGAGGAATTCCGTAGTGAATGCACAGGATCATGAACGGCGTGATCAGCGCCGAATTCCAGAACATCCAATGGAAGGAAAGATGCTCGCGATACCAGCCGTAAAGGGACGGCGCGATATTCACTGCAAAGTCCACCGAAGTGGCATAGAGCGCCAGCGTGAAAGGTAAAAAACGCGGCGGAATGTTTTTCAGTGCGAAGGTCAACGTCAGCGGGTAAAAGGTTCCCGAGGTCAATCCCGCAATCACCAGGGCGGTCAGAAGCAGGCTGTAGCTGTGAATCAGCGGTAAGAAAAGGCAGACCAGAGTGAAAGTGACCGCGGCGAACTGAAGCACGCGCCGCGGGCCCAGCAAGCCGCCGACATACACCGTGAACGGTCCGATGAACATCAGCGCGACGTTGTACGCGCTGCTGATCCAGGCGCCGTCATCAACACCAATGCCAAGAGCTCCTTTGAGATCGGGAATGCCCAGTGTGAGCATGCGGCCGGTCAACGTGACGATTCCCGCCCCCAGCACCACGCCCAGAATCCCCACCAGCGGACTCTGCGAGAGCTCCGCCGGCAGCGTTCGGCCAATGGCTTGCGCTATCTGTTGTTTGCTAGGCGGATGAAGAACTGCAGCCTGGGAAGCCATCGCGTGCTCCGGTCACTGCTTCGTGCGTACGGCGGCCACCACGGATAAGCCCGGGCGCAAACCACGGGCCTGGTTCGCATCGTCAAACGCAATCTTCACCGGAATTCTTTGCACCACTTTGGTGAAATTGCCGGTAGCGTTGTCGGGAGGTAGCAGCGCAAATTGCGAGCCGCTGGCCGGTGCGATTTCCAGCACTTTCCCGCGGAAGACCTTTCCCGGGTACTGATCAATGCGAATCTCCGCCGCATCGCCGATTTTCATGTTGGTGAGCTGCGTCTCGCGGTAGTTTGCCTGCACCCATTTTGTCTCCGCCACAAACGTCAGCACCTGGGTTCCCGGAGAAACCAACTGCCCAGGCCGCACTTGCCGTTCCCCGACGGTTCCGTCGGCCGGCGCGGCAATCTTCGTATAGCCCAGATTGATCTTGGCCACCGCCAGCGAAGCCTCTTTCGCATGCAGGTCCGCGATCAGTTGCTGCTCCTGCGATTCCAGAACCGCCTTGCTGCGGCGTTCCGATTCCACGGCGATTTCGTTGCTGCGCAACGCTGTCTTCGCCTGCTCGAGGTCGGCTTTACGGCTGTCTTCTTGCGCCGCAAACCGTTGCTCATCGGCGACTGCCGCCTCCACCTTTTGCTTCGTCGCGGATTGCGTCGCCAACAGGGCCTCCTGCCGTGCACGCTCTGCTTGCGTCCGGATCACGTCCGCTTGCACGGCCTGTATGCCAGCCTCGGCGGCGGTGATTTGCGCTTTGGCCTGGTCGATTCCTGCGAGCGCGCGTTGAATGCGAGAGTCTTGCAGTTCACGCTGCCTGCGGTTGTTTTCGATGGCTGCTCTGGCGGCTTCCACTGCGGCGCTCGCCTGCGCCACCTGCGCCTGATAGTCGTCATCCTGAAGTTCAACGAGCAGATCTCCGCCGCGGACGTGCTGATAGTCGGAAACCTTCACGTTCCGCACAATGCCCGCGACCTTTGTGCTCAGCGGCGTCAGGTCCCCCCGCACAAACGCGTCGTCGGTCACCTGCTCGACCTTCGCACCTTCCCAGGCATTCCAGTTGCGCGTCAGCGTAATCAGCACCGCGGCGGCGAGCAGGACAACAAAGATGGGCGTTAAATATTTCAGCCATGGCCAACTTGTCGTTGCTTTTGGTGCGGCCGGCACCGGTGATGGGCTCACTGCGGGGGCCGGAGACGGACTACTAGCGGCCATAGTTGAAACTCCTATTCTGTGTCTCAGGACATCGCCTCAAAGCATCTCGAAATATTGACTGAAGTGTGCAAATAGCATGAAAAAGAACTAGTTGCAACAAAATTGGCACATGAGGGCGCGGTGCGTTCTACGCAATTGGATGCTTCTGCCGAGAAAAGGATGAATTTTTGCGCGTGCCCGTAGAGCCGGTTGCCCTCTAAGCCCCAATCAAAGAACTGGACAAAAAGCATCATTTGAGATGCCCGCTCATCCAATGCCCAAAGAAGCCTTGATTGGCGAAGGCGGGTCAAAGGGAAAAATATGGCAACGGAAAGCAGTCAAGCAAGTCAGCAACCGGAAAGCCCGTGGGTGATGGCACTGAACAAACTGCGCGAATGGGATCCCGCCTGGGCAGAACAGGCGGTGAACATCACCAGCAATCCCTGGACCGATGGCTGTTTGCCCACGAAGTTTATCGAATTGGTGAGCATCGGTTTGAATGCTTCCCAAACAAACCTGAACCCAGCGGCCACCAGCCGTCACATTCGGGCGGCCCTTGCGGCAGGCGCTAGCCGGCAGGAGATCCTGTTTATTCTCAAGATCGCGTCGGTTATGTCTATCCATTACGGCAGTTTCAACGCACCTCTGCTTTTGCAGGAAGCCAGCGTGGGCAGCCTGGAAGACTTCGGTGCAATGCGAAAGAAGCGTTTGGAGAAAGTGGGAAAAGCCACGCCGGGCGTGGAAAAAATGAAAGCGCTTGGCCACTGGAATGACGAATGGGACGCCTTGCTGTTCCTGGACCCGGCCTGGACGGACCACTACATGGCTATGGTCGCACAGCTCTATACGGGAAATCCTCTTCCCGCAAAGGAGCTGGAGCTTCTGCTGCTCGCGTTCGATTCTCACAATGTGCACGCTTCTGGCCACTTCACGCGGCAGCACATCAAAAACGCGTTCAAGGCCGGCGCCACCGTAGGCGAGATTATGGAGGTTCTGAAGCTTGGCGTCGTGCAAGGCGTGCAGGCTTGCAGCCTTGGCGTCACTCTTCTGGCCGAAGAACTCGAGCGGGACGCCGCCGGCAGGCATGCAGCGGCATAAGCGAGCAGCCGAAGCGGGAGAACAAAGCACAATCGGGCAAAACTTGCCAACGGAGGGTTGCTCATGCGCAGAGGAATTCCCAGGCTGGCGTTGTTCGGTTTAGTTTTCTTTCCTTTCGCCCAAAGTGGAATACAAGCAACAGACAATTCCGCCGAACCCAATAAGTTCTTTCGCGAGTTCATTGACCTCAATGACGAACAGATTCGTCAAATTCGCGACGGAAAAGCGGTCGCGAAGATCCTCGATTCTCCCACCGCCGACCAGGTTTTTGTTTTCGGCGCCGTGTACGTCAACTCCACTCCGGAGCGCTACTTAAAGTTCGCATCCGATATCGACGCACTGCGCAAACTGCCCAGCTATATCGCCATTCGGGAGTTTAGCGATCCGCCGCAGCTTTCCGACCTTACCGGCTTCAGCTTAGACGAAGAAGATTTCAAGCAGCTGAAAAACTGCAAGCCCGGGCATTGCGAGGTGCAATTGCCGAGTGAGGCGATGGAGGAGTTCCACAGCTCCGTAAACTGGTCTGCGCCAGACGCCAACGATCAGGCGAACCGCCAGGCGCAACAGATGGCCTTACAAGCCCTCGAGAATTACAAGCAGGGGGGCAATGCAGCGCTGGGAACCTATCGCGACAAGAATCATCCCGCGGTTGTCGCCGAAACGTTTGCGTCTTTGCTGAACCGTTCGAAAGCCCTACCCGTTTATTTGCCCGAATTGCGCGAATACCTCCTGAATTATCCCAAAGCGGAGGCCAGCGGCATCGAATCTCGGTTCTATTGGGAGAAAGTGAACTTCGGTCTGAAGCCGACGATCCGCCTAGTGCAAGCCGCGATCTACAGAGGAACCTCTCCCGACAAGCCGGCGTATGCCGTGGCCGTGAAACAGCTTTACGCCAGCCATTACTTTGAATCCGCGCTGGACTTGACGGTTTGCATCAAGGACACGCAACATCCGGATCATCCCGGCTTTTATCTGATTACGATGAAAGGCTCGCAGCAGGCAGGCCTGACCGGATTCAAGGGTGGCATTGTGCGCAAAGTTGCAGTGGATAAGACGCGCTCATCCCTGGAGAAGGCGCTGGCTTCGATCAAGCAGAAACTCGAATCTCAGACCCAATAACAGGGATGGCCCGGTGTGAGGACAAAATGCCTTTTCCCGATCGCTACACCTTGAACGTACTGCTGACCACGCTGCTTTTCGCCGTGACCTTGGTGATGGTCTATGTTGCCCGCGTGGTCATCGTGATTTTCGCTTTCTCCATCCTGTTTGCCTACCTGATTAATCCGATCGTGCGCTTCCTGCAAAGGCACTCGCCGTTTTTCGGGTTAACGGCGAAAATGAAATGACGAGAATGGTACCGGGGGACCCGTTCATGTAAATCCGTGTGCTAACATTTTTGCTATGGGCACCCACCGCTTGTACTACGACGATTCCTACCTTCAGAATTTCGAAGCCCGCGTCCTCAGTTGCTCTCCGGGGCGGCCCGTTCAAGGCCCCTCCGGGACGCGCGCCGCTTGGGAAGTGCTGCTCGACCAGACCGCTTTCTATCCCTCCTCCGGTGGCCAGCCCAACGACCTCGGCCTCCTCGACGAAGCCGTCCTCCTCGACGTCCGCGAGGAAGGCGACGACATCATGCACATCGTCGACCGCGAACTCGCCGCCGGCTCTGTGAAGGGTTGCGTCAGTTGGCCCCGCCGCTTCGACCACATGCAGCAGCACACTGGCCAGCATTTGCTTTCCGCAATGTTTCAGGAGCGTTTTGCACTGCCCACCGTGTCCTTCCATCTCGGAGCCGATCTCTCGACCATCGATCTTCGCGGCCAGGAACCGTCCTGGGCGCATCTGCTCGGCGCCCAGCGCGCGGCTAATCAGGCAATTTTTGAAGACCGGCCCGTCAACGTCCGCTACGGCACGGCTGACCAGTTGGCCCAGCGAGGCGTCCGCAAGCAGGTCGACCGCGAAGGATTGTTGCGCGCTATCGAGATTGAATCCGCGGATTTGCAGCCCTGCGGTGGCACGCACGTAAAGTCCACCGGGCAGATCGGCCTGATCCTCATCCGCGGCCTCAGCAAGGTCCGCCAGGACTGGCGCGTCGAATTTGCCTGCGGCGGCCGCGCCGAACGCCTCGCCACCGATGACCTCGCCCGCCAGCGCGCCCTCGTCGCCTCCCTGAGCTGTGCGGTAGAAGACTTGCCCATGGCCATCGAAAACCTCACCGCCGAACGCGACGCTCATTTCAAAAGCCTGCGCTCTGCTTTGCAGCAACTCGCGGAAGCCCGCGCCGCCCAACTCGTTGGCGAGGCTTCCGCAGGCGCCAATGGCTTCCGCCTCGTGGCTCACGTCCTCGATGGTGTTCACCCGGAGTTGCTGCTCCCCTTGGCCACCGAAATCGCCAAACACGAACGCACTGTCGCCATGCTCATCCTGGCAGAGTCCGGTCAGTTGGTCTTCGCCCAACACCGCGCCGCTGGCAAGGACATGGCCGCCATCCTCAAATCTGTGCTGGCCACACATCCTGGTAAAGGCGGTGGCAGCAAGGATTTCGTCCGCGCCAAGCTGGCCGATGCCGCCGCCTCGCCCCACGCCCTCGACCTCGCGAGCCGCCTGGCCCGCCCCTGATGCACAGAAATAGCTACGACTGGTCTAGTTAACGCTACGCGGCAATCGGATACACTTGGGCTGTAAATTTCTTCGTGAGGATCGCGCTCCAACCGGGTGATCCTATACTCTCTGTCCAGCGGCAAGGAGCGCGGGAAGCAAACGAGCCAGCTGGTGGCCCTTTCCGCCTCGGCGGGTGCCCTGTGCCTGCAGAATGTCCCGGGACGCCTGGGAGATTTACGCGCTGGATAGCCTGGAAAAGACGGACCAATTCACCTTTCTGAACCAGATTGCCATGGCCGATTTCGTCGAAGGCAAAAAGCTCTTTGTGCTGGCCGGTGACCAGACCGGTTATTTGCCGCAGCCCGGCCCCTCCGAGCACTCGGCAGCAAATGCCCCCAGCAGTAACTCCCCCAAATAAAACGACTGTTCTCATCCAACTTTCCGGAGTACGATGCGGGTAATCTCCCTGGCCGGGCCCTACCTAACTTCAGGAGGAATTCATGACAGGTCGCTTCCGGTTGCTCCTTGGAGCACTGCTTGTGGTTTCTACGGGACTCCTGCTTCTCTCCAGTACCAGCGCATTTTCTTCTCCAGGCAATGATTTCGCGATTACCTCGAGTTATATCGAAGCCTGCAGTTGCGACATGTTCTGCCCCTGTTATTTCAACACCCACTCCACCCACCATGGCCACGAACACTATTGCCGCGCTAACCTCGTGTTCAAGGTGGACGAGGGCCACTACAAAGACGTCAAGCTCGACGGCGCCAAGGTATGGCTATCCAGCGATTTGGGTTCTGAGTGGACTACCGGGAAGGATTCCTGGATGGTCCTGACTTACGACCCGAGCGTTACGGAACCTCAGAAGGCTGCATTGAAAGATATCGTTCTGCAGCTCATGTCCGCGATTAACTGGCAGTCCGTGAAGACCGATACCGCCGCCTTCAGTTGGAACATTGACACCAAGACCGGCGTAGCCACGGCCAAGCGCGACGACGGCAAGGCCGAAGTAATCCTCGACCGCTGGAAGGGCAATAATCCTGGCGATGAGACGGTGATGAAGAACCTTACCTATTGGGGCGCGCAGTCCAACGATGGTTTCCGCATGTGGAAGTCGCGCCGTGAACGCTACGAAGGCCAGGGCCAGAAGTTCGATTACAGCGACACCAATGGCTTCCTGATCACCATCCACTACTCAGGAACCGCAAAGTAGACAAAATCGGGAGTACACGGCTTACCGTTTGCTGAAAAACTCCAGCTCCCGAAGAGGCCTACGCCTTGGCTTTAATCGCCGCCAACGCGCGCCCCAGGGCTGGCTGTTGTTTCAGCCAGTTTTTTTCAACCTCCAGGAGGATGCGGCGCCCCAGGGAAGAGAACAGTGCCCGTGTCTCTTCCGGCTTTCCATTCGCTGAACGCAGAAAATCCAGTAGGGCCACGGGCGCCTGCGTGCCCACGGCCAGAATGCCCAGCCCGTGTCCGTGTTCAAAATTAAAGCTGGGAAACTTCGGCGCCATTTCTGCCCAAAGCTGGTGCACCCCGAATCCGCGTGCCCTTTCCGTTGTGTCGTGAAAAATTACCACCCCGCGTTCGCTCATCTTTGGCAGCCAGCTCTCGTAATCCTTCTTCACTGCATCGTAGAAATGCAGCCCGTCGATGTGCAGCAGGTCCACAGAACCGTTCGCCATGCGCGGCAACGCTTCATCAAACGTCATGCGCAGCAGCGTGGAAAATCCTTCGTAGCGCCGGTGAAACTCCCGCAGGTCCTGATATACCGATTCCTTGTACATACCGGCATGCTCGTCGCCCACCCACGTGTCCACGGCATAGCAGCGCGTGCCTAGCTTCAGTTCGTCAACCGCCTGGCAGAACGCGCAATAGGAGACACCGCGCTGCGTGCCCAGCTCCACAATCACCCTCGGCTGCAAAATCTCGACAAGAAACATGGCCAGCGGAATGTGCTCGTTCCAGCTGGATTTCTTTTGCATCCGTGTGGGCAGGCGGTAGAGCAGCTTCGAATCAAGCGGATTGAAGGCTATGGACATGCATTCATTTTACACGCACGTGCGCGAGAGATGCCCGGTACCCTGAGGAATTGTCTTCTCTAGAAAAACCGCGTCCGCACGCGCTCCGGCAGGTTGGCCAGGTCCACGATCGTCAGAAAATCGATGGTCTTGAATTCGCGGTCAATCGCCGGAGGCCCGCAAATCCGCCCGGAAATCTCCAGGTACGCGCGGAACAATCGCGGCGGCCGGTCTGCCTTCACAGGCTCTCCCGTCGCCACGCACGCCTGCCCCGGTTGTGGCAGGGTGCGCAACGCAGGTTCGATCAGGTATTTGTCCTTCAGTGAGTCATACATCGCCATGCCGTAGTTTTCATCCTGCGACGATATCGAGCTGCATCCGATCAGCCACCGCGACTCGTGCCGCGTCGCGTACACGGCGATCCCTTTCCACAGTGCGTGTAGCACCATGATGTTGCGGAAATCCACATGCACGCACGCGCGGCCCAGTTCCAACACCTGCCGCCGGATCGGCTCGTACACCGAAAAATCGAAAATCTGGTTGCCGTAATATCCCAGGTTGCGTCGCGCTACCTCGCCGGTCTGCAGCCGGTATGTCCCCACCAGCTTCCCCGACTCCAGGTCGGTCACCATCAGGTGGTCGCAGAAGTTGTCGAAGGGGTCGATGTCCAGCCCATCTCGATCCGAAGTGGACAGCCCTTCCCCTAACTCGACATTAAAGACGGAATACCGGAGGCGCTGGCAGGCGATCAGATGCTCGGGCTTGTGGGCAAGGCTGACACGGAATAGCGAAGTTTCGGTTAAGAGTGGATCGCTCGTTACCGTTTTCACAGTTGACCTCTGACTTTGCCCTGAGTGTCGCGTGCCCGAAGTTGCGGCAATGTTTCAATCAGGTTATTTTCGCGTTCACACTGTGTACTGTTACGAACCGTTCCCCAACCTAAACCTAAGTTTACCCGGATGCCCGACGAAAGGAAACTCCGCAAAAGAAATGCCCAGTTGCCCAGTTGCTTCGCAGCCACACCTGCACTCCCGGCCAGTTCAGGGAGCCGTTGACGCGCCTGCATCATAGGTAGTGGAGAGCTTGCAACCATGGCAAGCCGAGTCGGCCGCGCTGATGTCGCTACCGGGATTTTGACCGTCCGACGCGGCAAACCGACGGAAAAGGGAAGCAGAGAAGCGCTCACCCGTCAAGGTAATAAATAGAAGGCCCCGCAGGAAGCGCGAAACAAACGTGTGGGAGTTTGGGTTATTCTGTTAACAGGTATGAATCGAAGAATGAATCTGTCCTCCGTTACTGGGCCTCCTAGAAGGCCTTTCCGCGCAAGCGGCCACGTGCCGGGTGTGTCCCGGCCCTCAATGTTGGGATTGCCTGTTGTGCTCGTCCTTGTTCTTCTGTTTGCGCCCTTCTCGGCGTTCGGCCAGAAGAAGACTTCGCAAACCACCAGCTCCATTCACGGCACCGTTACTGCCCAGAACGGTGCGGTCTTGGCCGGCGCCACCGTGCAACTCGTTCGCAACGGCTCTACAAACGTCACCGCCTCTGCCGACACCGACGAGATGGGCCACTACGAATTCCAGAACCTAGAACCCGGCGAATACTCCGTCTCCGTCGCCGGTGTCGGCTTCCGCAAAACCGAAATTACTCTTCTCGTAAAGGCCGGTGACCGGAAAATTCAGGATTTCAGCCTGCCGCTTGCAGGCGTCTCCGAAACCGTGGAAGTCACCGGCTCGGAGCCCGCCATCTCCACCGAAAGCGCCTCAGCCCCGGTCGCCGTGGTCACGAATTCTCAGCTGGTCACCCTCCCCACCGCCCAGGAAAAGGTCAAGGAAGTCATCCCCGTGACCCCTGGCGTAGTGCAGACGCTCGACAGCAAGTTGGTCTTCAAAGGTTCCGACGAAAATCAAAGCCTCTTGATTATCAATTCCACGCGCAACACCGACCCCGTCACCGGCAGCTTCGGCATCACCGTGCCCACCGATGCGGTCGAATCCTTTGCCGTTTACAAGACGCCCTATGACGCCAGTCTAGGTAGTTTTTCCGGCGGTCTTACCACTATCGAGACCAAACCGCCGGCCGACTCGTTTGATTTCAATTTAAACCGACTCGGCATCACCGTCTTGGGCAAAAACGGCCACACCGCCGGACTCGGCGGCGCTTCCCCTGCCATCTCCTTCGACGTTCCCTTGATTGCACACAAATTGCTTCTTTCCGAGTCTTTTCAGTACGAAATGAAGAAAACCACCGTCGAAGGATTGCCCTGGCCTAATGACATCACCAAGCGTGAGGGATTTAATTCCTTCACCACCTTGGAAGCGATTCTCTCCAAGAAACACATCCTTACCATGACGCTCAACGCCTTTCCCCTGCGTACAGAGCATTATGACATCAGCGCCCTGGTTCCTTATCCTGCGTCCAACAACCTGAACCAAAGCGGCGTCGCCTTCGCGGCTGCCGATCGCTACCAGTTCGACTCCCGCGACGTTCTCTCCACCGTTGCCCAGTACACGCGATTTGACAGCACTGCCCAGGGCCAAGGCTCCGCCGACATGTTGATCACTCCCCAAGGGTGGGGCGGCAACTATTTCAATGCCTGGTCTCGTCGCGGTAAGGAGTTTCAGTTCCTAACCGATTACGAATTCTGCACGAAGCACTGGCTGGGTTCCCATGAAATTCGCTTGGGAGAGGATATTGACTGGCGGAGTTTCTATGGAATCACCAACTCTCATCCTATCCAGATCCTCGCGGCGGATGGCTCGCTGACGCAGACCATCAATTTCGGTGCCGCGCTTCCCCAGGCTCCCTCGGATACCATTTTTGCCGAATTCGTTCAGGATCATTGGCTGTTGCGTTCCAATCTGAGCCTCGACCTCGGCTTGCGCTTGAGCACGGAAACCTACGGCTTTCCCGCGGAGTTGGCCCCCAGAATCGGTCTGGCCTACTCGCCGGGCAAAGACGAAAAAACGGTCATTCGCGCCGGAGCCGGCTTCTTCTATGGCGTACTGCCTTTGCTGGCCGCCAACTGGTCGGACAATCCCGCGCGAACCATCACCGGCTTCGACGCCGCTGGCGTGCCGCTCGGGCCTCCGGTTACCTATACAAACGCCTACACCGCTGGCTTCAACCCGCTGGTATCTCCGGTGTTGCCTTCGCAGACCGATACCACGCCGCGCAACTTTACCTGGAATGCCGGCGTCGTCCGCGAACTCCACAAAAATTTACAGCTTGATCTCGGCTACCTTACCAGCCACGCCAGCTATCTCTTCACTGTCGAGCCCTTCACCGGCGCCCTGAATCAGCCGTCCTATCTCGGCCTTACCAACAGAGGTTCTTCTCTGTATCACGAAATGGCCGTCACGTTGGATTACAAGTTTCGCCGCACCGATCAGGTCAAGGCCACTTACATCTGGAGTCAGGCGCGTGGAAGCCTCAACAGTCTCTCCAGCGTCATGATCCCCTTTGCCGCTCCCGTCATTCGTCCGGACGTTTACGGCATCCTGCCCTCTGACATTCCCAATCGCGTGATTGCCTGGGGCATTCTTGCCCTGCCCTGGAAACTGACGCTCAGTCCCCTGGTCGATATTCACTCTGGCTTTCCGTACTCAGCGATCGATGTCACGCAGCAATACGTCGGCACTCCCAATGGCCGCCGCTTCCCGGAATTTTTCTCCTTGGACTTTAAGGCTTACCGCACCTTCCGCATTCCTTACGTTAAGGGGAAGGGCGGTAAGGAGCACCACTTCCGCCTGGGCGTCTACACGCTGAACGTGACCAATCACGGAAACTTCAGCACCGTCTACAACAACGTTGCCTCTCCCAACTTTGGCCAGTTTGTCGGGTTTTTGTACCGCCACGAAGGCATGACCCTCGATTTTGTGGATTGATCGGCGGCCCAGCCTTTCTTCCCAGCGACGACTCATAGGCCGCGATTCATTTTTCGGGATTCGCGGCTTTCTGTCATACTTCGGCTCTCCAGCCCAAAACGTGCCAACATCGACCCGATGGCCCCGAACATCCAATGCCGGGAACACCGATGAGAACATGCCGCGGACTGTGTGTTGTTGGTCTGGTGCTGGCTCTTGGCTTCTGCCTCAAGGGAGGTTTCCATTCCGCCATGGCGCAGGGAAAGCCCGCACCCGTAGGTAAGCACGTGATCCACGGCAGTGGGGAAGACCCGTGGTGGAAGCACGCGGTCATCTACGAAATCTATCCGCGCAGCTTTCAGGACTCCAACGGCGATGGCGTGGGCGACATTCGCGGCGTCATTTCCCGCCTCGACTATCTCCACGACCTCGGCATTGATGCTATCTGGCTCACTCCCATGTACCCCTCGCCGCTGGTCGATTTCGGCTACGACGTCTCTGACTACACGGCCATCGATCCCCTTTACGGAACGCTCGCCGATTTCGACCTTCTCGTCGCGGAAGCCAAGAAACGCGATATCCGCGTGATCATGGATCTCGTGGCGAATCACACCTCCGACCAGCATCCCTGGTTCCGCGATTCGCGTTCCTCTCGCGACAATCCCAAGCGCGACTGGTACATCTGGCGCGATGGAAAGGGCCCCGGCCGGCCTCCCAATAATTGGGAGTCCTGGTTTGGGCATTCCGCCTGGACCTTTGACCCGGCCACGAATCAGTATTACTACCATTATTTCTACAAGGAGCAGCCGGACCTCAATTGGCGCAATCCCGAAGTACGCCAGGCCATGTACAACGTCATGCGTTTCTGGCTGGATCGCGGCGTGGCGGGCTTCCGCATTGACGCCGTCTCCCGCCTCTTCGAAGACCCTCAGCTCCGCAACGACGTCGTCGTTCCGGGCGTTAACGCGTATGGCGATCCCAATATCCGCCATAAATACACGGACAATCTGCCGGAGGTGCATGACGTCCTACGCGAGATGCGTCATCTGGTTGATAGCTATCCCGGGAATCCCGTTTTGATCAGCGAAGCCGACGAGCCGAATATTTCCGAACTCGTCAAAATGTACGGCAAGAATGACGAAATTCAGCTGCCCATGGATTTTCAGGTTGCTGACGTCAACCGCATTTCCGCCTCCGGTTTTCGCCGCCTGCTGAGGGAAGTCGAACACAACCCGGCTCACGGCCAGCCCCTCTATTTCTTCAGCAATCATGACCAGCAACGCCAGTGGGACCGCTACGGCGATGGCGTTCACAACGATCAGATTGCCAAGTTGATGGCCGTCCTGCTGCTGGCCACCCCTGCCACGCCGCTGATGTATTACGGCGAAGAAATCGGCATGCGCACCACACTTCCGGCTCGCAAGGACGACGTGCAGGATCCCGTCGGTAAGCTCGGCTGGCCGGTGGAAAAAGGCCGCGACGGCGAGCGCACTCCCATGCAGTGGGACGCCTCGAAAAACGCCGGCTTCAGCACCGCCGACCGCACCTGGTTGCCCGTGCCGCCGAGCGCAGCCGAGTACAACGTCCAATCCGAATCGCGCGCCGCAAACTCGATTTTGTCGTTTTACAAGCGCCTGCTTGCGTTGCGACGTAGCGAGCCCGCCTTACAGGGTGAAAGCTGCGTTTTCCTGAATCGGGACGATCCCTTCGTCCTCTCGTTTCTTCGCAAGAACCCGCATCACGGCGAGTCGATTCTCGTCGTTCTCAACATGAGCCCACAGCCGCGGCAACTCGCCCTTCATCTCGCTCCTTACGGAATCACGCGAAGAACCGCAACCGTCCTCCTCTCTTCTCCCCAGCCATCTTCGCAGTCCGTTTCCCCTGCCAACCTCACCCTCGCTCCCTTTGCCGTGCTCCTCGCTTCGGTCCGCTAACTTAAATCTTCCGCACAGTTTACCGACGACTCCCGGGTCTCAGTTATTCTCTTTCGGGTTCTTACCGGATTGACCGCGGCCGCCCTCCTTGATTTCCTAATAGCGCCCGCTCCGAAGGTGTCGAATGCTTGAAGGACGGAAACATCGCCGCATTGCGGGGCGAGCCCTGGTGCACCTCTGCGGTATGCATGACCCTCGCGTGGTCGAGCTGACCACGGTCGAAAACGTCAGTTTGTACGGCGCTCGTGTTAACTCTATGCGTTATTGGGAACCGGG
>Ga0126371_10001478_pt1 | contig 19953 bp, 13 predicted proteins | sample PanSoiMetaPlot_4_FD_110145 | JGI IMG/M metagenome (GOLD analysis project Ga0126371, IMG submission 110145) | Tropical forest soil microbial communities from Panama - MetaG Plot_4 | ecosystem: Environmental > Terrestrial > Soil > Tropical forest > Bulk soil | place: Panama | collected 2016-02-17 | reverse complement strand
GGACAGTTCATTGCCTTCTTTATCTATCTGATGTCAGCGTACGCCGAGACCAACCGGATTCCGTTTGATTTACCGGAAGCGGAGACGGAGTTGGTGGCTGGGTATCACACCGAGTACAGCGCGATGAAGTTCGCGATGTTCTTCATGGCGGAATACGCGAACATGATCACGGTGGCGTGCGTGGCGACGTTGCTTTTCCTGGGTGGATGGAGCGGGCCTGTGTTCGGTCCGCCGCTGCTGGCCGCGATTCTGCCGACTTTCTGGTTCGTAGCCAAGGTTTTCGTCTTTCTCTTTCTTTATATCTGGGTGCGGGGCACGCTTCCCCGCTTCCGCTATGACCAACTGATGGCCTTCGGATGGAAGTTTCTATTTCCGCTGGCGATCGCCAACCTGGTGGTGACGGCGCTAATTGTTGCGTACCGGGCTTCGTAGTAAGCAACGCGTCGGGATTTCGCGCTTGGATACATAAAGCTAATGTTGCACCTTGTCCTGTTTCTGGTTTTCGGAGCGATTTGCGTTGCGGGCGCCATCAACCTGCTGGCGCAGACACACCCCATCAGCAGCGCCTTGTCGCTGGTGGTGGTGATGGCGTCTCTGGCGGTCGAGTACCTGCTGCTGGGTGCGGAGTTTGTCGCGGCCGTGCAGGTGATTGTGTACGCCGGTGCGGTGATGGTGCTATTTGTCTTCGTCATCATGCTGCTGAACGCGGGCGCCGAAGAGCGTACGAAGGGCAGCCATGTTGCGCTCGCCTTAGGCGTTCCGAGTGTGCTCGCAGGCGGATTGCTGGTGGCCTGGACGCTGCTGAAGCGGTCGGACACAGGCACGGTTGCGTTGGGGTCGCTGCACGGGGATCCGAAGACCATAGCCTCGTTGCTATTCCATGAATTCCTGTTGCCGTTTGAGATAACGTCGATTCTTGTGCTGATTGCGATCATGGGAGCCGTGGTGCTGGCGAGCCGGCCTGATTTAAAACCGCCCGGAGGAAAGGAGAGCTGATGGTACCAGTTTCTTACTATCTGGTGCTGAGCGGAATTCTCTTCGCCTGTGGCGTCCTCGGATTTCTGATCAAGCGCAACATCATCACGATCTTCATGTCGATTGAGCTGATGCTCAACGGTGTGAATCTTTCGTTTGTGGCCTTCGCCGCGCATTGGCAGAAATTCAGCGGACAGGTGTTCGTCTTCTTCGTGATGGTGGTGGCGGCGGCAGAAGCGGCCGTAGGACTGGCGATCATCATCGCGGTGTTCCGTACCCGCGAGACTCTGAATGTGGATCAGGTAAACCTGCTGAAACTATGACGTCTTCCCTACATCTCTGGCTGATCCCGATTTTGCCGCTGATCGGAGCGGTGGTGAACGGTTTTTTCGGAAAGCGCTTCTCGCGTCGCACCGTTGCTGCTGTCGCATTGACGTTTTGTGGCGCGGCGTTCGTGCAGGCATTGGTGGTTGCGGCACAGTTCTCGTCGCTTGAACTGCCGCATACAGAATTCGTCGCGCACTGGATTCGCTCCGGCGACTTCCTGGTGAACTTCGAGTTTTATCTCGATCAACTCACGCTCGTGATGTTGCTGGTGGTCACCGGCGTCGGCTTTCTGATTCACATTTATTCGGTGGGCTATATGTGGGAAGAGGGCGGCTTCTATCGCTTCTTCTCATATCTGAACCTGTTCATGTTTTTCATGCTCACCTTGGTGCTGGCGGGAAATTACCTGCAGATGTTCATCGGGTGGGAGGGCGTGGGCCTCGCGTCATACCTGCTGATTGGTTTCTATTTCACGCGCGACTCAGCGGCAAACGCAGGCAAGAAAGCGTTCATTGTTAATCGTATCGGCGACTTCGGTTTTCTGATTGCGCTGTTCCTGATGATCAAACATTGGGGATCATTGAACTTTGGTGAGGTCTTTGCGGCAGCGGAAAAACTGCCTGTAGAGACCGCCGGATTCGGCTTGCTGACATCGATTGGCTTGCTGTTGATGGTAGGCGCGGCCGGCAAATCGGCACAGCTTCCGCTTTATGTCTGGCTGCCCGACGCGATGGAAGGCCCGACTCCCGTTTCCGCGTTGATTCACGCGGCCACGATGGTGACGGCGGGCGTCTACATGGTGGCGCGGTCACACATCATCTTCGATCACGCACCGAACGCTTTGACAGTGGTGGCGATCGTGGGAACGCTGACCGCGCTGTTTGCAGCCACGATCGGCATTGCGCAAACGGACATCAAGAAGGTTCTGGCGTACTCGACGGTATCGCAGCTTGGGTACATGTTCATGGCGTGCGGCGTCGCGGCCTATTCGGCCGGTATTTTCCACCTGATGACGCATGCGTTTTTTAAAGGCTTGCTGTTCCTGGCAGCCGGGTCTGTCATCCATGCGGTCGGCGGCGAACAGGACATGCGCAAGATGGGCGGCTTGCGTCAATACATTCCGTGGACGTTCCTCACGATGACGATCGCAACTTTTGCGATCGCGGGTTTCTGGCCGCTGGCGGGCTTCTTCAGCAAAGACGAGATTCTGTGGCAAGCATACTCGAGCCAACATGGAAGCTGGGTGTTCTGGCTGATTGGGGTAATCACCGCATTCATTACGTCGTTCTACATGTTCCGGCTTTGGTTCATGACGTTTTTCGGCGACTACCGCGGGGCTGATGCCAACAAGCACGGCCACAGCACACATGGACACGATGAACATGGTCAGGGCCATGGAACGCCGCACGAGAGTCCGATGGTGATGCTCGCTCCGCTCGCAATTCTGGCGGTGCTGTCATTCGTCGGTGGATGGGTCAACATCGGTGGACGGTTTGAGCATTTTCTAGCGCCCGTCTTTCAAACTCCCGCGATGGCAGAAGCAGCGGGTGAGGCAACTGAAGCAGGGAGTCACGGAACAGAGCATTTGTTGGTGGCGATCTCCCTTGCTGCCGCCGGACTCGGTCTTTATTTCGCATACCTGCTGTACTTGAAGCGTCGAGATTTGCCACAGAAAATCGCCGATGCGCTCGGCGGCTTCTATGAGGCGGTGGTTCACAAGTATTACGTCGATGAGATCTATGCGACGCTGTTTGTAAAACCCCTGGTTGATGGCTCAACGCGCATCCTGTGGCACGGCGTCGATCAGGGTGTGATTGATGCTGCGATCAACGATACGGCTAATGGCGCGCGTCACGTGTCGGATGCGGCACGGCACATGCAGTCAGGAAATGTGCGCTCTTATGCCGGATGGGTGGCAGCCGGGGGAGCGCTGATTATCGCTTACATGATCTGGGTGGGTATCCGATGAGCGTCAGCTATTTCGACACGCTGGTTCTAACGCTAGTGACGTTCATACCTGCTATCGGCGGCGTGCTGCTGCTGATCATTCCGCGCCGGGACCGGGATATCCGGATTTTCTCGCTCATCGTTTCCCTGCTGACATTCGGGCTGTCGTTGCACCTGATTGCGCGCGTGCATCGCTTGTTGCCGGGCTTCCAGTACGAGATCGACAAAGCCTGGCTCTCATCGCCGAACATTCACTACCACATGGGCGTGGATGGAATCTCGTTATGGCTGGTGCTGCTCACGACGTTTCTCACACCGCTATGCGTGCTGATTTCCTGGACATCGATTCATGAGCGGGTAAAAGAATTCTTCATCCTGCTGCTGGTGCTGGAAACCGCGTTGATCGGTGTTTTCACCTCGCTCGACCTGTTCCTGTTCTATTTCTTCTGGGAATCGACGCTGATCCCGATGGCGCTGCTGATCGGCATGTATGGCCACGGGCGCAAAGTGTACGCAGCGGTAAAGTTCTTCCTGTACACGATGGTCGCGTCGGTGTTCATGCTGGCGGCGATGCTGTGGCTCTATGCCAAGGTTGGCAGCTTTGACTTCGTCACCATCCAGAATGCGATCAAGGCCGGACAAATTCCGGGCTTTGATGCAGCAGCGCAATGGCTCTTCCTGGGATTCTTCCTTGCATTCGCCGTAAAAGTTCCGTTATTCCCATTCCACACTTGGTTGCCAGATGCGCACGTGGAGGCACCGACCGCCGGATCAGTTCTGCTGGCTGGTGTACTGCTGAAGATGGGAACGTACGGGTTGCTGCGCTTCAACCTCGGGCTCTTTCCGGAGCAGTCGCGTTACAACGCACCGTGGATCGCGGTTTTGGCGCTGATTGGAATCGTCTACGGCGCGCTGGTGGCGATGGTACAGCCCAACATGAAGAAAGTGATTGCGTATTCTTCGGTCAGTCACCTGGGATTCGTGGTTCTGGGAATTTTCAGTTTCACCCAGGCCGGGCTGAACGGCGCGATGTTCGTCATGTTGGCACACGGTGTTTCGACCGGCGCTCTATTCATGCTCGCAGGCATCATCTTCGAACGCAAACACACTTACGAAATCGCCGAGATGGGCGGTCTCGCCACACCGATGCCGAAATACGCGACTTTCTTCTGCTTTATTATGCTGGCGTCGGTGGGGCTGCCGCTGCTGAATGGATTCGTCGGCGAATTTTTGGTGCTCAGCGGCGCGTTCGTGGCGAATCCCTGGTACGGTGTGATTGGTGCGACCGGCGTAATCTGGAGTGCGTGTTATCTGCTGTGGATGTACCAGCGAGTGTTCTTCGGTAAAGTGACACACGCCGAGAACAATTCCCTGCCGGATCTCTCGGCGCGCGAACAACTGGCGCTTTGGCCGACTGCAGTCGCCGCATTGGTGATGGGTGTCGCACCCCTTCTGTGGCTCAATGTCATCGATCCCGCGGTGCGGTCGGCTCTGGCCGTCGCGCAGGTAGCGACGAAGGTGGTGGGCCAGTGAACCAGACGATTCCGGTTGCGGCTGATTACATTCGGATACTGCCGGAGATTGTCCTGTCGATTTTCGGTCTCGTGATCATGGCGCTGGACCCATTCATCGATCAGGATCGGGACCAGAAGATTCTTGGCGCGATTGGACTGGCAGGGACCATCGTGGCGCTGATTTCAACTTGGGTGATGGCGCAATCCCCAGGGTTCGCGTTCTGGAACATGGTGCGTGTCGACGGGTTCAGCGTGTTTTTCCACGTGCTCGTGATCGCCATCGCGATCGTTCTGATCCTCACGTCGTACGAGTACTTGGCGGTGCAAAAGCTGCGTGCCGGCGAGTATTACGGGCTGATCCTGTTTGGCCTAGTCGGTATGTGCCTGATGTCGTCGGCAGTGGAACTAGTGCTGATCTTCATCGCGCTCGAAATCTCGTCGATCTCTACGTACATTCTTGCGGGGTTCCGGCGACGCTCAGCCACTAGCAGCGAGTCATCGCTGAAGTACTTTCTACTAGGATCGTTCGCCACCGCATTTTTCCTGTATGGCGTAGCGCTGATGTTTGGCGCCGCGGGATCGACGAACATCGGCGAGATCAGTGCAGTACTGAGCTCAGAGCAGGTCCCCATGCTCGCCTATGTCGCGATGGCATTGATGTTCGTGGGCCTGGGATTCAAGGTCGCGGCAGCGCCTTTCCATGTGTGGACGCCTGACGTCTATGAAGGTGCGCCGGCGCCCGTGGTGGGATTCATGTCGACCGCGCCGAAGGCAGCGGCGTTTGCGGTACTTCTGCGTATTCTGTTCGAAGCCAACGCACCGGGGCGCTTCTGGTTTATTTGGATCTCGGCTGTGCTTTCGATGACGCTGGGCAATGTGGCGGCTCTTGTCCAAGACAACGTAAAACGGTTGCTCGCTTATTCGTCGATCGCGCACGCCGGATACATGCTGGTAGCCTTCGCCGCAATTCCGGAGTTAGGCACATCGGCGGTGATGTTCTATGCGGCGGCGTATGCGGCAATGAACGTAGGTGCGTTTGCGGTAGTCAGCCATTTCGCGAATTCGGGCGAGCGCTACGTCACGGTCAAAGACTATGCGGGACTGGGCCGCCGTTCGCCCGTGCTCGCGGGCGCGCTCGCCCTCTTCCTGATATCGCTGATCGGCATCCCGATCACGGGCGGCTTCTTCGCGAAGTTCTACGTTTTCAGGGCCGCGATGCAATCGAACCTCGTGGGTCTCACGATTATCGGCGTGATCAATAGCGCCGTGGGTGCCTACTATTATCTGAAGCTGATTGTCATGATGTACATGAGAGAGGCGACGGAAGAAGTACCAGTACTCCCGATTCCCGCAAGCCTTGCCGCAGCGTTGGCCATCACCTTAGCTGCAACCATCTATCTTGGGGTCGCGCCGGACCCTGTGCTCGGCTACGCCCAACGGTCCGCGAAACAGATGCTGCAGCGTGAGAACCCGAATGAGCAGGCGCAACATTCGGTTTCACCTGGCGGGAGGAACTAAGTAAGTAGCGTTCGTCGCTATGATTTTTCCTGCACATAGTGTCGGAACCTTTGCACAGGCGCACCTTCCCGGACACTAACACCGGCAAAACCCGCTCCAGATGCGGTGTTTCTAGAGGTTCGCGTTTTCTCAAATCAGGATTCTTTGTTTGACATCCTTACCTCGAGTCGGCATGATAGGTGCCCAACTGCACAAACCTCGCACTTCGGTGTGGGGGACCCCACGCAGGAGGATGGTATGTTTACAACGCTTCAGAGGCTTTGGTTTGATGATTCGGGACAAGATATCGCGGAGTATGCCGTGATGCTGGCAGTGATTCTTGTCCTCGTGGTTGGAACCGTCCGGCTAATCGGCTCGAACGCGAATACGGCGTTCTCGGAGGTAGCCAGCTCGGTCCAATAAACCCGAAGGTCAGGTTCTCCTTCAATCCATGCGCCTCAGCCTCGACCCTCCTGAGGGCGGCCGGGAAACGAGTTGACGGGACAAAAAGAAGAAGCTAAGATCACACCCGTATGACGCAATTTACCTACTTCTCCTTTACGTTTTTCCGCTACTGGTTTACGAGAGTAGCGGCAGGCATGGAGCTTGTAGGTGAATTCGACCGGCAATAAATAACCGAATTCGAAAAGTTCCAGTCAGCCGCGATTCTCAAAGGATCGCGGCTTTTGCTTTTTGCGCGTTACTTTCAGAAAAGGGGCAGACCAATGATTGTCAATATGTCGGACGGGGCAACGGAACAGGAAATCGAGCACGTCATCGAGCGAATCCGCGAAGCGGGATACCAACCGCACGTGACGCGCGGCACACAACGAACTATCGTGGCAGCGGTCGGAAGCGGCCGCCGACACGAAATTGAAGCTTTGCAGGTTGCTCCCGGCGTCGACAACGTCGTCCCTATTGCGCAGCCTTTCAAGCTGGTCAGTAAGCAGGTCAAGCCGCATCGCACAGTTGTGAATGTGGGAGGAGTCGAGATCGGCGGCGACAAGGTCGTCGTGATCGCGGGTCCATGTTCGGTTGAATCGCGCGAGCAACTGTTTTCGACGGCGCATGCCGTGAAAAAGGCGGGTGCCAGCTTGCTGCGCGGGGGCGCGTACAAGCCAAGAACGTCTCCGTACGACTTCCAAGGCCTTGGCGAGGAAGCGTTGAAGATTCTGCGCGAAGCCAGCGATGAGACGGGATTGCCGGTTGTGACGGAGGTCATGAGCACTGAGGATGTTGATTTGCTCTGCGAGCATGCCGATATGCTGCAGGTAGGCGCACGTAATATGCAGAACTTCGCGCTGTTGCGGCGGTTGGCGACACTTAAGAAACCGATTCTCCTGAAGCGCGGGCCTTCCGCAACTGTGAAAGAGTGGCTGTTGGCGGCTGAATATCTGTTAGCGGGCGGCAACCGCGAGGTTGTCTTGTGCGAGCGCGGGATCAAGACCTTCGAAACCGAGACGCGAAATACAATCGATCTAGCGGCCGTGGCGCTGGCGCGGGACTTATCGCATCTTCCGGTTATTGCCGATCCTTCTCATGGAACGGGTAAGCAGAGTCTGATTGCTGCCGTCTCGCGGGCAGCGGTTGCCGTGGGAGCGGACGGTCTGATTATCGAGGTTCACCCTTGCCCGGAACGGGCCCTGTCCGATGGGCCACAATCGCTGGATTTTGCGGCGTTCGAGAAGGTGATGCGCGGGCTTACCGAGCCACTGCGGGCCATCGCAGAACCGGTAAACGGCTTGCGAGCGGCGCAAGCTTAGGCTTTGATCGGTCTGAGGATTTTCGGCACAAAACAAAACGCCCCAGATTCCGGTTAGAATCTTGGGCGCTCCGTTGAACAGCCCTCCCCCGAGTACTGCTCAATTGGGAATATAGACTCGGGCTCAATATGGGGGAATGGCACGCTGGTGCCACATTTGAGCACGAAAGGGCCAGTTACCCACTGTCCCTGTTCGGGTGCTTCTAACCGTCTGCGATTCGCTTTTCCATCCGGACAATGGGCAGTGACTCGCCGTTCTTCAGAGGAACAGCGAGTTTCTCGTGTTCCGAATACCCGAGCGCACGATAAAACGCCACGCCGGTGAGCGTGGATCCCATCTCTAAACGGCGGAAGCCGTCCGCGATTGCAGCGGCCTCGCACGCTTGAAGAATTAAAGTTCCGATCCCACGCCGCGCCCAGTCAGGATCGACGAAGAAGGCGCGAATTTTCGCAGCATCTTTTTGCGGATCGAGCAGTGAGTCCTCGCGTCCCGCCCAATGGTCGCCGCCGTAGAGTGTCTTGCGCTTGCTCCAGCCACCACATCCGACGAGCATGGACTGACCTGGCGCCTTCGAGCGAGTGCCCAAATCCAAAGCCGAATCTCTCTCAACAGCGAAGTATGTTCCGTCGGCGATCAATTGGCTATCCACCCCGTAAACGGTGTCCAATGCGCTCTCGAGTTGCGAGGGAGTGTAGTCCTTCGATTGAAGGATGCGCACTGAGCGGTCGATCAACGCTTCGAGCACGGGTACGTCAGCGGGTTGTGCTTTGCGGATGGTAAAGGCCACGCGATCGAGTGACGCAATGCGGTTTGCGTTGCTGATTCTAGCATCGTATCGAGCCCGTTTTTTGTCGTCGGGAAATGGGTTGAAGACTGCCGTCGGAAAAGAGACGGGCGGAGATTTGTGTCTCCGCCCCGAATTGTTTATTTCGGCTGAGGGTCAGAGGAAGGCGCCGCTTCCCCGCCCTGCTGATGTTGTTGCATCCATTGCTGGCGCTTGCTGGTCATCTCGTCAAACTTCTTCTGCTGGTCAGGATTCAAGACGGCGCGAATCTGTTCGTTCGACGATTTGTGAATTTCCATCATCTTGGCGCGGCGATCCTGTTGCGCCGTTGACGTATCGGAGCGCAGGCCTTCCATCTGCGATTGTTCTGACTTCAGAATGTCGGTGACTTTTGCTTGTTGATCCGAATTCAGGTTCAGATGCTTGGCCAGCATTTCGGCACGCTTGCCGGGATCAAAGCGACCCTGACCGTGTCCCGGCGGGGGGCCGGCCGGTGCGGCCTGCTGATCGGAACTACCGTTTTCTTGCGCCACAGCCACCGATGTCACCGTGTAAAGAAGGCCGGCAAGCATCAGCGCGAGCATAACTTTTTTCAACATAGAATCTCCTTCTACAAATCCATTGTCGTTGAGGTATTCGACCCCTGTCTGATAGGTATGAAACAAATTATCGACTCGGAGTTGCGGTACGCGCGGTACTTTTACGAATCTTTACTCGGTTGAGAGCCTACGAGCCTCAGTAGTGAACTTGATATTTCGTTACATTTCAATCACTTCCGCTGGCAATTGAAGACAAAACTTTACAGAGATTTTGGAGAGGGTCGAGATATGATCCTTGCAGATATCCGCTGTGTTTCCAAGACTTGAACAACTGAATCAGGGTTTGCTCCGATCAGGCTCGCGAGCAAGAACAGCTCTATTCTTCTGCTTACTGTTCGCGTCTATCAGCTTCCACGGACAAGTTCAGCCGAAGCCGACCGCAGTCGGGGTGATCCACGGCGTGGTGAAGTCGGGCAACATGCCGATTCCGGGCGCTTCCGTCAGTGCAATAGTAGAAGGTTCTACGAACAGCAATTCAGTTTGGACTGAAGTGGACGGCAGCTATTCGCTTGCGATCCCATTGTTTGGAACTTACGAGCTTCGCGCGCAGATGGCGGCTTTCGCGGTGCGGACGCAGAAAGTAGCGATGGATGCATCGCATTCGAACGCGCAAGTTGATTTCGAGCTCACACTGCTTTCGCGCGCGCAACAAAGCAATCCTGAAAATCGAAGAACCGCCGGAGCTGGCGCAGGACCACGTGGGTTTCAGCGATTGGCGATCACGCAAAACGGTCTCAATCAGGACGCGGGGAGCGATTCGCTCAGCGAGGTGGTTCCCTCGGGGATGCCAGTGCCTGGAATCGATCCAGATAGTGCAACGGAATCGGTCGCCGTCTCTGGTGGTGGATCGAACACTGTGAGTTCGTTTGGGCCGCAAGATTTTCCGTCGATGGGGGACCCGCGCGCGCAAGGCGGCGCAGTTGGCGGTGCTGGCGGATTCGGTGGACCCGGCGCCTTGGGCGGCGGACCTGGCGGCGGGTTCGGCGGTTTTGGGGGTGGGTTTGGAGGGGGTGGGAGGGGAGGATTCGGACGGCGGGGCTTCGACATCAATCGTCCGCACGGGTCGATCTATTACGGAATTGGCGACTCTGCGCTGAACGCCACACCTTATTCGTTGACGGGCGTGCCTTCAACGAATCCTGCGTACTCGCAACACAGTTTTGGAGGGTCGGTTGGAGGGCCGCTCAATATCCCCAAGATCTATAACGGAGGATCAAAGACTTTTTATTTCGTGAACTACAACGGTCGCCGAGGTGACCATCCGTTCGATCAATTTTCGACTGTACCTACACTGCTGGAGCGACAGGGAAACTTCTCACAGACAGTCTACACATCGGGCCCGGCGGCCGGATCGGCGGTTACGATCTTCAATCCCTTAACCAACACGCAGTTCGCCAACAATACGATCCCGCAGATCAATCCGGCAGCCTCTGGGTTGCTGCAATACATTCCGACACCCAACTTGCCGGGAGACTTTCAGAATTTTCATTTCATCACTTCCGCGAATTCAAGCAGCGACGACTTGAACATTCGCGTGAACCGGACTCTTGGGGCAGTGACGGCGAGGGGCCGAAGGGGCGGCGGTCGAGGCGCGCCGCGCAACAATCTGACATTTGGGCTTCACTTTCATCAATCGAATGCGACTCTGACCAATCCATTTCCGAGTGTCGGTGGGAACACCAGCGTGCGCAGTTTTGATGTGCCTGTGTCGTACGCGCGAAGTTGGGGCAAGCTGAGCAACATCGCCCGCGTGGATTTCAATCGCAGCCGTACACGCACGCAAAACCTGTATGCGTTCACGCAGAACATTACAGGGAATCTTGGAATCACGGGCGTTTCACAGAATCCGTTTGATTGGGGTTTGCCGAATCTGTCGTTCACGAATTTCGGCAGCCTGACGGATGTGAGTCCGCAACTGCTGCGTAACCAGACGATCACGTTGTCCGACAACATGATCTGGAACCATGGAAAACATACTTGGCGGTGGGGCGGAGATTTCCGGAGAATTCAGATCAACACGCAAACCGACAGCAATGCGCGGGGCTCCTTTATCTTCACGGGGTTGAATACGTCGCAACTCGTCGGTGGGCAGCCCGTCAAGGGCACGGGGTACGACTTGGCCGACTTCTTGCTCGGTTTTCCGCAGCAGACTTCTGCGCAATATGGCTTCGACAGCTATTACTTTCGCGGAAATTCGTGGGACTTGTATGCGCAGGACGAATGGAAGGTCCGCAGCAATCTGACATTGAACCTGGGTGTCCGATACGAGTATGTATCGCCATTCTCCGAGATCAACAACCGGCTTGCGAACCTGGATTTGTCGCCGGGAGTGTTGAATCCGGCGTTGGGACCACCGGCAGTGGCTCGCGTGGTAGCCGGACAGGGAGGGCCCTACAGCGGTCCGCTTCCTGCGACCTTGGTCCGTCCAGATAGGAACAATTTTGCTCCGCGCCTCGGCTTCGCATGGAAGCCTTTCTCGAAAACCGTAGTACGCGGTGGGTATGGCATCAACTACAACACAGGCGCATACCAGACAATTGTGCAGCAACTTGGTTATCAGCCTCCATTCTCGACGGCTTCGACGAATATTCAAGTGGCTCCAACGGATCTGACGTTGCGGGATGGGTTCCCTGCCATTTCGCCGACCGGGATTAGCAACAACTTTGCGGTGAACCCGAATTATCGGCTGGGGTACGTGCAGATTCGGAATCTGGATATTCAGCAGCAAATTCGGCCAACGTTGGTGCTCAACATCGATTACACCGGGACGAAGGGGACGAACCTCGACATCCTGGAGGCACCAAACCGGACGGCAGACGGGATTCGGATTCCGGATGTGCAAGCTTTCACATACGAGAATTCACTTGCCGATTCGGAAGCGAACGCTGGGTCGATTCGAATAAGAAAACGGCTGTCGAATGGATTCTCGATCGGCGGAATATACACGTTCTCCAAGTCGATTGATAACGCGTCATCCATTGGCGGTGGAGCAAGCTCAGGCTCGGGTAGCCGCGGGCTAGGAGGTGGCGGAACTGGAACGGCGGGCAGCGGTGCGAGTGTGGCAGCAAATGTCGCCAACGTGGCGCAGAACCCTTTTGATCTTGCTGCCGAGCGCGGACTCTCAAGCTTTAACCAGACACACCGGTTGACTGCTGATTATGTCTTCGAGCTTCCCTTCGGACATGACCAGCGTTGGCTCAACGGCAACTCAGTCTGGAGAGCAGTCTTCGGCGATTGGCAGTGGAGCGGTGACATGACCATCGCTTCCGGTCTTCCATTCACTCCGCGGTTGCTGGGAAATTCAACGGAAGTGAACCGGGGCACGAACGGGACGCTACGTCCTGACATCGTTGCTGGCCAATCGGTGCAACTGCCGAATCCGTCGATCGGCGAGTGGTTCAACACGGCAGCATTCTCTACGCCAACTTCCGGGCAGTATGGGTCTGCACGACGCAACAGCATCCTCGGACCCGGAACTCATATCTTGGATATGGCCTTCACCAAGAATTTTCCGCTCAAAGAATCACGAGTCTTGGAATTTCGCGCGCAGGCAACGAACATCCTTAACACGCCGCAGTACACCACGATTGATACGGTGTTGAACTCACCAACGTTTGGACGAGTGACTGGCGTAGGCGGCATGCGGCAGTTCACCATGACGGCACGTTTTCGTTTCTAGAAACTCATGATCTGGAGATCTACATCATTCGCGAATCGAATCGTTGCGAGAGCGCTCGCGTTGCTGTGTTGCTGCACTTCCATGCCGGCGCAAGAAGACTACACGTTCCATGCGGAAACCGAATTGGTTCTCGTCAACGTCACCGTGCGAGACAAGAGCGGCCAATTCGTTCGCGGATTGAAGCAAGGCGATTTCACGATTTTGGAAGACAACAAACCTCAAAAAGTCGTTTCGTTCGATATAGAGAATACCGACGCTGTCGCGATGCAGGACGTCGCTCAGGCGAAACCGCTTCCGGGAGCCGAGCAGGCATCCAAACCAGCAACGCCGAACGCACTGGCATCAACTGACAGTGCATTTAAAGATCGACGCCTGATTGTGCTCTTCTTTGATTTGTCTGCGATGGAACCGGACGAGATCGACCGCTCGGTCACTTCAGCCGTGCACTATGTCGACGCCCAGATGGCCCCTGCGGATCTTGTGGCGATCGTCTCGTTGGGAAGCTCTCTGTTGGTCAACCAGGATTTCACAACTGATCACGCACTGCTGAAGAAGGAGTTGCTCGCCTTTAATACGGGTGCCGGACAAGGATTCGAGGAAGGAAGCACCGGCACAACAGAAGGAACTCCCGACACCGGCCAATCTTTTACAGCGGACGATACCGAGTTCAACATTTTCAACACCGACCGGCGGCTTGAGGCGATTCGATCGGTTGCAGAAAAGCTCTCGCACGTTCAGCAGAAAAAATCCCTGATCTATTTCTCGAGCGGGATGGATCGGACCGGTATCGAGAATCAGTCGGAGCTACGCGCTGCGACCAATGCCGCTGTGCGCGCTAATCTCGCGATTTACACGATGGATATGCGCGGGCTACAGTCGCTGGTTGCGGGCGGAGAAGCACAGAACGCGAGTCTGCGAGGTGTTTCGGCAAACTCTGGCCGGTCGATGATGAACGCGCTGGAGTCGAACTTCACGACGCAGGAGACGCTCGTCACGCTCGCCAGCGACACGGGAGGGCGGGCATTCCTCGATTCCAATGACTTCAGTAAGATCTTCAAGGGTGTGCAAGACGACACCTCGACGTACTATCTGCTCGGTTATCACAGCACGAATCCGCCGCGGGACGGGCACTTTCGACGCATAACGGTCAAAGTCAACGTACCAAGTGTGAAGATCGACTATCGCCGCGGTTACTATGCGCCCTCCGACTACCAGCACTCAACAAAGGATGACAAGGAAAGGCAGTTGGAAGAGGAGCTGGCTTCCGAACTGCCGGCAACGGATTTGCCCGTTTATCTCGGCGCCCAATACTTCCGACTTGATAACAACAAGTTTTCAGTTCCGGTTTCACTTGTCGTGCCGGGATCTCAAATCCCATTCGTGCGGAGCAGCGATCGCGACAAAGCAACACTTGACATCATTGGAGTAGTGACGGACAAGGATCATCGCCCCGTAAGCACGGTTCGAGACACCGCGAAGCTTGCGGTCGACACGTCGACGGAGGTGAAAAAGAAGAATGTTCAGTACAACACCTGCCTCACCTTGGCGAGCGGCACCTATCACATGAAGTTTGTGGTGCGCGAGAATCAGACGGGGCGCATGGGATCGTTTGAAACTGACTTCATTGTCCCGGATCTGAAGACGAACCCGTTAAAGCTGAGTTCGGTGGTGCTGGCTAGCCAGTTGCAACCAGCCAACAAGACGCGCGCGGCGAATCCGCTCATTCACGATGGATCCGAACTTATCCAGAATGTCACTCACGTCTTTTCGTCTGGGCAGCGGTTGCTGCTTTACTACGAGGTCTACGATCCAGGGAAGACGAACCCACAGGAAGCTGCGGCGGGCGGCCAGACGAAATCGGGCATTCATCTACTGTCGAACGTGGCGTTCTTCCGCGGCAAAGTCAAGGTGTTTGAAAGTTCGCTCGTCGAGTTGACCGACATGAACGCCCGCGAGCGGAAGGCCGGTGTCTTTCAGCTCGATTTGCCTCTGAACTCCCTCAAACCCGGTTTTTACACGTGCCAGATAAATGTAGTCGATGATGCCGCGGGGCACTTCGCGTTTCCCCGACTGGCGCTGCTGGTCAGATCTGACAGCGGAGTAGCGGCCCCCCAGTAAAACCAGGTCGCCATCCAATAAGCGGGGGCGTCCGTTCGAAGCCTTGGTGCTCCCCCCGCACCCTGCCCAAGCAACTCCGCCTTTTACTGTATTGAGGAAGGTGTTCACCACATCGATGATAGGCAGAAGTGATTTTCGTGGTGGCTTGCTGCGCGGCTGCAAATAGTGTCTACAGCTGTGTCCATGAAATCACTACACGAGGAGGTACTGTGAAAAACAATGATGTTTGGAAGGGTTGCGCGGCTGGACTTGCGGGCGGACTGGCAGCGACGTTGGTTATGACGGGTCTTCAAAACGCGTGGAATAGTGTCACCGACAGGTCAAAAGAACACGTGCCGAAAGCCAATGGCAATGGGACGAAGAGCATCTCTCAGCAACTCGCAGAAATACGATACGCCGAATCCAACCCACAAGAAAAAACCAATTCCGCCAAGGAGAATCCCACCGAGACGGTAGCGGCTAAGGTTGTTTCCGTAACAGGGAAACAGCTATCGAAACAAGGCAAGAAGACAGGTGGCGCTGTGGTGCATTACGCGTTCGGCACAATTATGGGTGGCTTATATGGCGTTGCACTCGAGTTGGCGCCGCAGTGGCACCGTCGCAATGCGATCCCCAGCGGCCTGCTGATGGGGGGTGCATTGTTTGCGGCCGCCGATGAAGTTGCCCTGCCAGCCATGCAACTCACTGACAGTCCTGCGAAGATTCCTTTGTCTATGCACGTCTATGGACTCGCATCGCATCTTGTTTATGGGGCCACCGCCGGATTGCTTATAAAAGCTTTTCGGAAAGCAATGTGATGGTCTGGATTACACATGGTCGAACGATTTAGGAGCTCAATGCTGAGGGTTTGGATGCAGCGCGCAAAACATGGCCCGAAGTACAGTATTCCGTGGACTACGTCTACAGCGTGTGATTGATTGCTGGTCGTCCAGGATCGCGCTATTCGTCAAGGTAGTCATTGTGAGAAGTCGTTAGAAAGAGGACGGAAGGGAGATCACTCCGATGCGATCATTTGGAAGGCAATACACAGCGAAGGAGTGGGCAAGGCTTGCGATGAAATTTGGCCTGATCGCAACCGACGCCAAGGTTTGGGCCGCTGTGAACAAGCAACTGCAGCAGGGTGCCAACGACGTGAATGATGTAATCAGACGCAAGTTCGGTGAAACCACCGACCGGCTGAATTCGGCGCGTGTCGAGATCCGGACACATAGTGACTGGCTCGCCCGGGTTACGAGCCTTCTCGCCGGCGTTGGAATCGGCATGGGTGTTGGCATGTTGATGGCTCCGACATCCGGCGACGACATGAGAGCCGCACTACGGAATAAAGTTACGGAGGTCAAAAATAATGTTGGTGATCTGGCGGCGAGGGCCACCCGGAGTGCCCGATCCTCGGCCGATTTCCGATCTACGGGCACGTCTGGAGACTAGCTCACAGTTCTCGAAAAAAAGGTGAAGAATGGGGCGCTGAGGCGCCCCTTTGTACGGTCGTCCACGTAAGAGTCTTGGCAGCCTTCACTACCTTCAAGGCCAACGAACACGGTTCGCGCTTAAAACCGCTTGTGATATTTCCCGTCGATTGAAACTCCGCCGAGTTGGTCTCTAGTCACGGTGGTGGACCACCGCTGATTGATCTGATATTCGCCCTGAACAATTTCGCTCCCCGGTTGCGAAACGTCGGTGGAAAACGTAAACAGGAACTTCTTCGAGACTCGCTGCTGAATACCAACCCGGGCCGAAGGATTTGTATTGTTGCCACCCAACGTTGGATCAATCTGCAAGCTCGACAACCCCGCAAGCTTCTGCACGCTGCCGCTGAGTTCGCTCGCGGCTCCAGAAGCAATCATCGAGTCGGTGCTTTGACTGCTCGCGGCTGATTCCTCGGTGGTCTTTCCCCGAGCAACCAAGTTGATGATGTCTGCGGTAGCCAGAGGTGGATCCGAAACGTACGATGTTGTCAGCTTGTCCAGGGGACCGCGCAAGGTTAGCGTCAGATGGTATTGTTCGACGGTTGTAGTCACAGAGACGTTCATCACAGGATGAGTCTCATTCGGATGGTCGAACGTGATCACGCCGCGCTGAAGCTGATAGCGCACATTGCGATAGAAGAGTTCTCCCGAATTGAGATTCGTCCTGCCGGTGATAACTGGGTCGGCAGCGGTTCCGACAACCTGCAAGTTGACGTTTCCTCCGATGCTTACCTGAGAACTGGTTGCGGCGAGGTTCTGTTTCGACTGCACGTTGATCGCGAGCTTCACCGCATCGGCGATCCCAGGTTGCGATGGTGTATTCGTCGCTGTACTGAACTCATCGGAAAACTTTGCCAGATCAAAATCTGGCGTGAAGCTCAAACTGTCGATCAGTACACGGCCGTTCAAGGCAGATGCTTCGGTAGTTCCAGTTAGCGCCAGATTCGCGTCGAGAGATGATCGCAGGCCATCGGGATATCGTAAGCGTAGCGATTGTCCCTGTAGCGCAATGTTGAATTGCAAGCTGGGTCGGTAGGCAACGGAGCCGCCCAAAGAGATCTTGCCACTACCGACTTCGCCAGTGAGACTCGAGAGTTGAACCCGATCGTTGCCGATATCGATATTTCCATTCAGCTTCGTTACTGTGACTGGAGCATCATTCGTTGTGAGGGAGACGTTTTTTACTTGGAGCTGCCCCTCGACGGACGGTCTGGCAGCAGTCCCGGCTGTTCGGACATCGATTGCCAAGATGCCGGAACTCTGAACATCGGGATCAAGAATACGTAGTATTCGAACATCGATGGACCCTTGGGCGACGAGACTGGGCGCTGTGTTGCCTGCCACCGGCACACTTCCGTGAAGCTTCAACGAAGTTCCCGTACCGCGTAGTTCGGCCGGCTGCAGAGTTATGACGGAATGCGCGAAATCTGCGCGGATCGGCTCGGGAATTCCAATCTCCAACGACTGGTAGGTTGCTTGGAGCGTAGGAACCGTGAGATGTGCCTCTAGTTGGGTCTTGTCTTTGAGTGGACCCTTCAGGGTCACGTGGAATTCAGTCTGGCCCTGGAATCCGGCTGGAGCTCCGGATGCACGAGCCGCCCATAGTTGTTCGAGCGGGATGGTGCCCGTGTCGAGGGCTGCTTCAGTATAGTAATTGCCGGTCAAATCGATACGACCATGAGCTTTAACTGCCGCCTGCTCCACATTTGATTGGAGATCTACATCTGCCTTTTCGTCCGCAACACGCATTTCGGCTTTGAATGCGCCAATCGTAGCTTGCGGCGTAGCAAGCTTGGGGATAGAGAGCGTCGCCGTCAGCTGCGGGTTGTCGATCGTACCCTCGCCTTTTACCGACGCTGTGACCGTTCCACTGATTGCCAAGTTCTTCGCCTGCACCGTTCGTAACTTTTGCAGTGCGATTCCGGGGGCGTCAAGCCGCAGAGTGTAAGCCTTGGTCTTTGGTTTGTAGAGTGCATCTGCATTCACCGAGCCCGCCATCGCCGCGAGATTTACATTTGCTGTGATGGTTCCGTTTTCAGCGTTGAACCGGGCAGTCACGTCATGCAGCGGCTCATCGTAAGCCTCCGCGTTTGTGATTTGGACCGACCCGGACCCACGCGGCTCGAGCTGAGATCCCTGCAGAGAGATATTCGAGGTGATCGTACCGGAAATCGGATAGTGCACGTTGGCTAGCTTTTGGAGATCTGAGAGTTCCAGGGATTTGGCAGAAACGTGAGCATGGATCAGATTCGAAGATTCGTAAGACCAGTTCTTCAGATCCACGTTGCCTTCGAATGTTGCTTGCCCACGCTGAGCATTTAGCAAAACTCCGTGCTGCAAGGCGACGTGGGAGGAATTCGCCTGCAGATCACACTTTAAGTAAGACCACTGGCTCCCTTGGACGGCGAGATCTTGGGCTGCTAGCTGCCCAGAAATCTGAGGGTTTCGCAACGCCCCTCGCACAATTGTATTGAGCCTCGCAGAACCGGATATGGCAGGTAGATTTGCCGAATTGAGCGAAAACGAAGCTGCCAGTGCAGCTAGCTGGTGAAGGTCTTTCGCGAGAAGCTGAATTGTCAGATTCGAGTGATTGCTAATCGCTCCTTCGGCCTTGAGCGTAGCGGAGGGAATTTCGAGTTGTGTGTTCTGTAAGGAGACCACGTTATGAGGGCCGTCGTAAGTGCCATGAATGACGCCATTGACCGGGACTTCTCCGGCGGAAGGATTCGCACTGCTTCTTGCTCCGGCCCGCACAGCGAGGTCGGCCCGTGCTTTGATGTTAGTGACACTCCCCTTCCACGAAGCTTCGGTCGTACCGCTCAGAACCCCGGATAGACGCGTGCTCTCCAGCTTTTTTTGGTGCAGCGCTTCTTGAGCAGCTCGCAGCGAGATGTTATTGAGTGATGCGCGAATACGCGAGTTGGGTGTCGTGTCAAGATTCTGAATCTCTGCGTTCGCTCGTATGGCTCCGCCCAAGGTCTGAAGATTCACATCGGACAGTCGAAGGGTTCCATTCGCCAACTGGTAGCGGCCTTGCAATTTCCTTAAGTCAACTGTAGTTCCCGATGCAACGGCACTGAGCGCTTCACTCACAATTTGACCATCGATCGAGATGTTTCGCAGAAACGGAGTGTTTGCCAAGGATTGATAACGCAACTTGCCAGTCAGCAGCACGTCGCCCGCGGGCTTCGCTGACGCTGACATCGCGGCAAAATCCTGCGTATGCACTCGTATTTCGTAATCGCCATCGGCTACTGGATTTGAATAGTTTGTGAGTGCCGAGC
>Ga0126371_10001477_pt1 | contig 19956 bp, 12 predicted proteins | sample PanSoiMetaPlot_4_FD_110145 | JGI IMG/M metagenome (GOLD analysis project Ga0126371, IMG submission 110145) | Tropical forest soil microbial communities from Panama - MetaG Plot_4 | ecosystem: Environmental > Terrestrial > Soil > Tropical forest > Bulk soil | place: Panama | collected 2016-02-17 | reverse complement strand
GATGTCATCCTCGCCGAAACCTGCCAGGATCCGTTGCAGATCAAGGCCGCGGTCAACGCCGCCAAGCGCGCCGCTGCCGAATCCGGTCGCGACATTCCGGTCTTCGTCCAGGTCACGGTCGAAACCACGGGCACGTTGCTCGTCGGACCCGATATCGCGTCCGCCGCCACCATCATCCGCGCGCTCGACGTGCCGCTGATCGGCCTCAATTGCGGCACTGGCCCGCGTGAGATGGCCGAACACCTCAAGTGGCTGTCCGAGAACTGGCCGGACCTGCTGTCGGTCCAGCCCAATGCCGGCCTGCCCGAGCTGCTCGACGGCAAGACCCATTATCCGCTGACCGCGACCGAATTCGCGCCCTGGATCGCGCGCTTCGTGCGCGAGGACGGCGCGAATCTGGTCGGCGGTTGCTGTGGCACCGAAGTCGAACACATCGCCGCGCTCGATGCCGCGTTGCGGCAATTGGCCGATGGCGGCCTCCGACCGCGGCCCAAGGCGCGCCAGACGGTGTGGACGCCGTCGGTGGCCTCGCTTTACGGCCAGGTGCCCTTGCGCCAGGAAAACGCCTATCTGTCGATCGGCGAGCGTTGCAACGCCAACGGTTCCAAACGCTTCCGCGAGTTCCAGGAACGCGGTGACTGGGACGGCGCGGTCGAGATGGGGCGCGCCCAAATCAAGGACGGCTCGCACGCGCTCGACCTGTGCACCGCTTTCGTCGGCCGCAACGAAGTTGCCGACATGAGCGCGGCGATGGTCAAATTCGCCAACGGCGTCAACGCGCCGTTGGCGATCGACACCACCGAGATGCCGGTGCTCGAAGCGTCGCTCAAGCTTTACGGCGGGAAGGCGGTCATCAACTCGATCAATCTCGAGGACGGCGAGGAAACCCTCGAGAAGAAGGTGCGCTTGGCCAAGCGCTTCGGCGCGGCCTGCATCGCCTTGACCATCGACGAAGAGGGCATGGCCAAGGATGCGGCGCACAAGATCGCCCTCGCCCAGCGCATCCATGACCTGGCGAGCGTCAAGCTCGGCCTCGCAGCATCGGACCTGCTATTCGATCCGCTGACCTTCACCATCTGCACCGGCAACGAGGACGATCGCCGTCTCGGCCTCGAGACGCTCGACGCGATCGAGGGCATCTCTAAGACGTTGCCCGAATGTCAGATCATCCTCGGCCTGTCGAACATTTCATTCGGCCTCGCGCCCGCCGCGCGCAGCGTGCTCAACTCGGTCTTCCTGGAAGAGGCGCTGAAGCGCGGCATGACCGGCGCCATCCTGCACGTCTCGAAGATCGTGCCATTCCATCGCATTCCCGAGAACGAAGCCAAGACCGCGCTCGACCTGATCTACGACCGGCGCACGCCGGATTACGACCCGTTGCACGCCTTCATCGCGCTGTACGAAAACCGCACCGAGACCAAGGCCGTGAAGAAGGAGCGGCCGGTTTCACTCGAGGAACGGCTCAAGGCGCGCATCGTCGACGGCGATCGCTCCGGCCTCGAAGCCGATCTCAAGGCGGCGCTGACGCGCATGGGACCGCTCGAGATCATCAACAACATCCTGCTCGACGGCATGAAAACCGTCGGCGAGCTGTTCGGCGCCGGCAAAATGCAGCTGCCGTTCGTGCTCCAGTCGGCGGAGACGATGAAGACCGCCGTCGCCTATCTCGAGCCGCACATGGAACGCAGTGAAGGCGCAGAAAAAGGCACGATCGTGCTCGCGACGGTGAAGGGCGATGTGCACGACATCGGCAAGAACCTGGTCGACATCTTGCTGACCAACAACGGCTACAAGGTGGTCAATCTCGGCATCAAACAGCCGCTGAACTCGATTCTCGAGGCCGCCGAAAGCCACAGCGCCGACGCCGTCGGCATGTCGGGTCTGCTGGTCAAGTCGACCGTGGTGATGCGCGAGAACCTCGAAGAGATGAACCGGCGCGGCCTCGGCCTGCCGGTGATCCTCGGCGGTGCCGCGCTGACGCGCCGCTATGTCGAGGAGGATTGCGCCAAGGCCTATGGCACGGGCGCGGTCGCCTATGCCCGTGATGCCTTCGAAGGCCTGGCGCTGATGAACAACGTGGTCAACGGCACGTTCGTCAGCACGATCGCGGCGCAACGCGAGAAGAACAAGGACAAGCCGGTGAATCAATCGCGCCGCCTCGGCCGCGCCGCTGAGCCGCGCGTCCTGCGCCCGCTCGACCTCGAGGAAATCCGCCTGCGCCGCGCCGAGCTCGCGCGCGGCGTGGCGGTGCCGCATCCACCGTTCTGGGGGCCGCGCACCATCGCGCGCGTGCCGCTCAAGACCATCGTTCCCTTCCTCAACGAGCGCATGCTTTATCAATTCCATTGGGGTTACCGGAAACAGGGCCGCACGCTCGACGAGTTCAAGGCCTGGGCGAAACAGGAATTGCGGCCGGTGCTGAACGAATTATTCGAGCGCGTCGCCAAAGAGGACATCCTGGTGCCGCAGGCGGCCTATGGCTATTGGCCGTGCGCCGCCGCGGGTGACGAGCTGGTGGTTTACGATCCCGACAGCGCCGACGAAGTCGCGCGCTTCTCGTTCCCGCGCCAGAACAAGCCCGGCGGCCTGTGCATCGCCGATTTCTTCCGCGACGTCACCGCCAACGAACGCGACGTGGTGGCGTTGCAGGTCGTCACCATGGGCCACGGCGCTTCGGAAGTGGCGCGGCAATGGTTCGCCGACAACCGCTACAAGGATTATCTCTACCTGCACGGATTGTCGGTCGAGATGGCCGAGGCGCTGGCCGAATACCTGCACCAACGCATCCGCGCCGAGCTCGGCTTCGCCGGCGAGGAGGCGCGCGACGTCGAAGGATTGTTGCGCCAGGAATATCGCGGCAGCCGCTATTCCTTCGGCTATCCCGCTTGTCCCGACTTGGCGCAGCAGCGCCAGCTCTTGACGCTGTTACGCGCGCAGGAGATCGGCGTCGGCCTCACCGACGAGGATCAGCTCGACCCCGAACAGTCGACTTCGGCGATCGTCGTGCTGCACCCGCAGGCCAAGTACTTCTCGGTCTAAAACCGGCGCTTAATCCCCGACGGGCAGCCAGGTCATCGCGCCCGTCCATTTGAGCCAAAGCACCGCGAAGGCCAGCGACAGCAACGTGAAAGGCACGGCGGCGCGGGCGTATTCCGCGTTCGACAGGCGGATGCCGAGCGTCTTGGCGCGCTCGACGACGATGATGTTGGCGACCGAGCCCAGCAGCAGCAGGTTGCCGGCCAGCGACGTGATCAGCGCGAGGCCGTAAAGCGCGCCCGCCGGCGGGCTCGGCCAGATCTGCATCAGAAACATGACCCATGGCACGGTACCGATGAAGTTGCTCATCACCAGCGTCAGCGGCGTCATCACGATCAGGCTGTCCGGACCGAGGCCGACCGACTGCAGCCCCGACAGCGCCGAAAACGGGATGCCGGTGTCGGCGAGCGTGCCGGTGATGGCGAAAAGGCAGAGGAACAGCAGCACCAACGGCCAATCGACCGCGGCGATCATGGTTCGGCTGGTGAATTTGCGGTTCGACAGCAGCACCGCGGCGATCAGCATGCCGCCGATTTCGCGCGGCAGCGGCGTCGCAAACAGGATGAGCATGGCGCCCAGCGCGATCAGGCCCTTGATCGTCTGGTTGCGGTCATGCGGATGGCGCGGCAGGTCGGCCGCGGCCTGGCTCGCCGCGAGCGCGGTGGTGCCGATACGGTCGCGCCACATCAGCCAAACGACGCCATAGACGCAACCGAGCCCGACCAGCGCCGGCACCAGACAGGCGACCAGGAAGCCGTGGAAGCTCAAGCCGCCCATCTGGCCGATCAGGATGTTCTGCGGATTGCCGATGAACGTCGCGGCCGAGCCGGCGTTGCTGGCGCCAATGAGTGCGATCAGGAACGGCCGCGGATCGAGATTGCGCGCCTGGGCGCCGATAATCAGCAGCGGCGCCATGGTGAAGGCGACCAGGTCGTTGACCAGGAACGCCGACAGCGCGCCGCAGACCACGACCGTGAGGCCGAGCAACACCGCCGGTTCGTCGCTCTGCGCCATCAACCAGTCGCAGCAGATTTCGAAAAAGCCCGAAGCGACGAACTGGGCCGAAATGATCATCAAGGCGAACAAAAGGACGAGGGTCGGCGCGTCGATGCTCGAGCCCAGTTCGTCGAGCGTCACCTGCTGGCTCGCCAACAGGGCAACGAAACCGAGCAGCGCGATACCGGTGCGGTCCACCGACAACCAGGGCAGACGCCCGGCCGCCATGCCGACATAGGTCAGCAGAAAAACGACGATGATGACCGCGATATGCATGAACCAGGGGGGCATGAAGCGCGCCGCCATGGCCGGCGCGGCGAGCCGCTATAATCTATAGGGCATTGCCGGCGCCGCGCGGAAGGGCGGCTCCCGGCCTGTCATCACATTGCGAAAAGGTGTGTTCCGGCGACCACGGTGTGCGCCGGGGCGGCGGCCCGCCGGCCCATTAGGGCAGGACTTTGAGCTTCCAAAAGGCGAAACCGACCATGCGCAGCAGCAGCCAGCCGTGGCGGAACCGCGAAATGTTGGTTGTGCCATAGGTGCGTGCGGCGTATCGGATCGGCACTTCGACGACTTTGAGCGAAAGTTTCGATGCGCCGAAAATGAGGTCGAAATCGCCAAACGGGTCGAATTCGCCGAAATAGCCGCGGCCCTTGGCGATGCGCTCGTAGTGACGCCGCCGCAGCGCCTTGGTGCCGCACAGCGTATCGGTGAAACGCTGATTGAGCAGCCAGGTGAACAATAGCGAGAAGAGATGGTTGCCGACGCGGTTGATGAGCCGCATCGAATCGCGTTCCAGCGGATAGACCAGCCGCGTGCCGTTGATGAACTCGCCCAAACCGGCGGCGACCGGCGCATAGAATTTGGGCAGCTCTTCCGGCGCCACCGTCATGTCGGCGTCGAGGATCATCAGCACGTCGCCGCGCGCGTGCGCGAAGCCCTTGCGCACGGCATCGCCTTTGCCGCGCCCCTCCTGCTTGAACAGCTTGATATCGCGCGCGGGGTTGAGCGCCTTGACGCGCACGATCTCGTCCCAGGTGCCGTCACTGCTGCCGCCTTCGACGAAGACGATCTCGATGTCGTCGCAGAATTGCGGCAGACGCGTGACGATCATCGGGATATTGCCGCGCTCGTTGCGGCACGGCACGACGACGCTGGCCGACAAATTCTCGCGCGCGCCGCTCGGCCGCGGCCGCGCTACCAGGTAATGCCGCAGACAGAGTTTGCGGATGATCGGCAGCGTCGCGATCACGCGATTGATTACGGTGCCGATGCCGAGGAGCCGCTTCGGAATCAGCTGCCGCCATTCGGTGCGCACCGGCTCGAACCCGGCAAGCTCGAGCAGATTGGCGATGTCGGCCGGACGCAGCCAATTGGTCAGCGGCTCGGGCATGCGCAGCTTGAAGGCTTCGGCCAGCCGGAGCACCGGCTCCCACAGATAATTGTGATAGGCGACGACGAGCCGCGTGTCGGGATGGCACAGCGGCTGCAGGCTTTGGAAGGTCGCTTGGCAATCGTCGAGCATGCCGATGGCGTCGGCGATGATGATGACGTCGAACGGACCGGGAAGGGCGGCGACGGTCGCCGGGTCCTCGATGTCGCCAATGACAAAGTCGAGCGATGGATGCGCCGCGCGGGCACGTGCGATCATCGGCTCCGAGATGTCGACGCCGACGCCTTTCGCCGGCTGCAGCGCCGCCAGCAGGCCGCCGGTGCCGCAGCCGATCTCGAGCACGCGCAGCCCTTTGGGAATCAAAAACCGCAGATAGCGGCGGTCGTCGTCGTGGAACGCCTGGTTCTTGGCGATGAACGCGTCGCGTTCCGGCGCCCAGCGGTCGGAAATCTCGCGCAGGCGCTGCTTGCGCGGAGAGAGGGGCCGCGCCGTGGCGGTGGTGGCATCTGCGGACATGCGCGGGCGAGATATACGCGAGTCGCTTCCGCGGTGCCACAAAGCCGTTGCGAATGGCCGCCATCCGCAAAGAGCGGCGGCGTTGGCGGCCGCGGTCGGCTAACATTGCCGCGCATGTTCGGTTTCGTCACCCGGCCGATGGTTGTCGCGCTGATCGTCGCCTGCGGCCTGTTCATGGAAAACCTCGACGGCACGGTGATTACCACCGCTTTGCCGACCATGGCGGCAGCCTTCGGCGACACGCCGGCGCGGCTCAGCCTGGGCGTCACGGTTTATATGATCAGCCTCGCCATCTTCATCCCGATCAGTGGCTGGGTCGCTGACCGGTTTGGCGCACGCACGGTGTTTCGCGCCGCGATCGCCGTGTTCACCATCGGCTCGGTCCTCTGCGGTCTGACGCACAACCTGTTCGAGCTGGCCGGCGCGCGCATCGTCCAGGGCGTCGGCGGCGCGATGATGGTGCCGGTCGGCCGACTCATCCTATTGCGCAGCGTGTCGAAGCCCGAGTTGGTGCGCGCCATGGCTTATCTCACGGTGCCGGCGCTGTTGGGGCCGGTGCTCGGTCCGCCGGTCGGCGGCTTCATCACCACCTATGCCAGCTGGCGGTGGATTTTCTTCCTCAACGTACCGATCGGCATCCTCGGCATGGTGTTGGTCACGCTCCTCATCGACAACACGCGGGAGGAATCGACGCCGGATCTCGATTGGTTCGGTTTTCTGTCGAGTGGCGGTGCCTTGGCCGGCCTGGTCTATGGTCTCGACCTCATAGGCCGCCCCTTGGTCCCGGCGGACGTCATCGTTGGCATTCTGGCGGGCAGCATCCTGCTCGGCGCGATCACGGTGCGGCACGCCTTGCGTCATCCGCATCCGCTGATCGATCTGGCGCTGCTGCGCGTGCCGACCTATTGCATCAGCATCATCGGCGGTTCGATCTTCCGCATCGGTTCGGGCACGCTGCCGTTCCTGTTGCCGATCATGCTGCAAGTCGGCTTCGGCGTGACGGCGTTCACCTCGGGCCTGCTGACCTGCGCCGCGGCGATGGGCTCGTTCACCATGAAGATGGCGGCGCGGCCGATCCTGCGCCGCTTCGGCTTCCGCCGCGTGCTGATCGGTAACGGGATTATCAGCGCCATCTCGATCACGCTGTGCGCCACTTTCTGGCCGACGACACCGCATCTCGTGATCCTGGCCGTGCTGCTGATCAGCGGCTTCTTCCGCTCGCTGCAATACACCAGCCTCAATACCGTGGCCTATGCCGAGATCGGCAGCGGCCGGATGAGCGCCGCGACCAGCGCCGCCAGCATGATGCAGCAGCTGTCGAACGGTCTCGGCGTCGCTTTCGGCGCGCTGATGCTTCAGATCGCACGGCACTGGAGCGGCGTGCTGACCGTGAGCGATTTCCACGCGGCCTTCGGTTGTGCCGGGTTGGTGTCGCTCGCGGCGGTTGTGATTTTTCTGCGCCTCGATCCGGCGGCCGGCGCCGAAATCAGCGGCCATCGTATGGCCCCGAGCGACATCAAACCGAGCAGCGCCTGAGTCGACCCGCAGCCCGAGCAGGCATGCGCCGATTGCCCGTGCTATAGAACGCCATGCCCGAGACCGAATCGGCGCCAGTTGCGCCTGTTTCCACCGCCTTGCCGCCCTATCTCGCCGCACTCAACGAGGCCCAACGCCGCGCTGCCGAGGCGGTGGACGGGCCGGTGCTGGTGCTGGCTGGCGCCGGCACCGGCAAGACCCGGGTACTGACCGCACGACTCGCTCATATCCTGGCCACGCGCCGCGCCTGGCCGTCGCAGATCGTCGCCGTCACCTTCACCAACAAGGCGGCGCTCGAGATGCGCGAGCGGCTGGAGCGGCTGATCGGCCAGGCCGCCGAAGGCCTGTGGCTCGGCACCTTCCATTCGATCGCCGCGCGCATCCTGCGCCGCCATGCCGAGATCGTCGGTCTCAAGCCCAATTTCACCATCCTCGATGCCGACGATCAGTTGCGTCTGGTGAAGCAGGTCGCCGCCGCCGAAAACATCGACGAGAAGCGTTGGCCGGCCCGCACCATCCTGGGCGCGATCGAGCGCTGGAAGGATCGCGGCCTCGTGCCCGACAAGGTGACCGATCCGGGCGACTTCGCCGATGGCCGCGCACTCAAGATCTATCGTCAGTATCAAGAACGGCTCCAGACGGTGAACGCCGCCGACTTCGGCGATCTGCTGCTCCATAACCTGACGGTGTTTCAGGCGCGGCCCGAGATCGCGGCCGAGTACCAGGAGCGGTTCCGCTATCTCCTGGTCGACGAATACCAGGATACCAACGTCGCGCAGTATCTCTGGCTGCGGCTGTTGGCGCAGAAATACAAAAACCTGTGCTGCGTCGGCGACGATGACCAGTCGATCTATTCCTGGCGCGGCGCTGAGATCGGCAACATCCTGCGCTTCGAAAAGGATTTTCCCGGCGCGCAGATCGTCCGTCTCGAGCAGAACTACCGCTCGACGCCGCATATTCTGGCGGCCGCCTCGGCGCTGATCGCCAAGAATGCGGGCCGACTTGGAAAAACGCTGTGGACCACCGCCAACGAAGGCGAGCGCGTACTGTTGCGCGGTCTGTGGGACGGCGAGGAAGAGGCGCGCTGGGTCGGCGACGAGATCGAGAGCCTGCAACGCAAGGGCGAGCGGCTGTCGCAAATCGCCATCCTGGTGCGCGCCGGCTTCCAGACGCGCGAGTTCGAGGAACGCTTCATCCAGATGGGGCTCGCCTATCGCGTCGTCGGCGGACCGCGGTTCTACGAGCGGCAGGAAATCCGCGACGCGCTCGCCTATCTGCGCCTCGTGAACCAGCCGGCTGACGATTTTGCTTTCGAGCGCGTCGTCAACACGCCGCGCCGCGGCATCGGCACCCAGACGTTGCAGGCGCTGCATCACCTGGCGCGCAGCGAACGGATCACGCTGAGCGACGCGACGGCGCGGCTGATCGCTACCGACGAACTCAAGCCGGCGGCGCGCAAGGCGCTCGGCGGCTTTCTCACAGATATGGCGCGCTGGCGCGGCATGGTCCAGACGATGCCGCATACCGAGCTGGTCCAGATCGTGCTCGACGAATCGGGCTACACCGCGATGTGGCAGGCGGATAAATCGCCCGACGCGCCCGGCCGGCTCGAGAACCTGAAGGAACTAGTCGCGGCGATGGACGAGTTCGAGAACCTCGCCGGCTTCCTCGATCACGTCAGCCTGGTGATGGAGAACGCCGGGCAAAGCGGCGGCGACATGGTGAGCCTGATGACGCTGCACAGCGCCAAGGGTCTCGAATTCGACATCGTGTTCCTGCCCGGCTGGGAGGAAGGTCTGTTCCCGAATCAGCGCTCGCTCGACGAGCACGGCACGAAGGGCCTGGAGGAGGAACGGCGGCTCGCTTATGTCGGCCTGACGCGCGCGCGGCGCCGCGCCTATGTCGCTTATGCCGCCAACCGGCGCATCCACGGCCAATGGCAGACGACGCTGCCGTCACGCTTCATTGCCGACCTGCCGCAGGACCATACAGAAATGAATGCCGAGCCCGGTTTACAGCCGCGCGCCACCGGTTTCACGCCCGTCGGGCTTGATGACGATTGGCAGCCGACACCGCTATTGCGCCGCCGGCCCGAGCTGGCCCGGCTTCTCATACAGGGACAACGCGATACCCCGCCGCCGCCACCCAAGACTGGCGCCAAGTTCGCCGCCGGCGATCGGGTCTTCCACCGTAAATTCGGCCTCGGCACCGTGCGCGCCGTCGATGGCGGTAAGCTGTCGATCGCTTTCGATCAGGCCGGCGACAAGATGGTAATGGACAGCTTCGTGGAGAAGGCGTGAGCGGCAGCGCGCTCTGGCGGGTCAGCGTCGACGCCACTGATGCCGAAGATGTTGAAACCGCGGCGGCGGCGCTCGACGGCGTCTGCAGCGCGATCAGCGCCTTCGAGCAGCCGAACGGCGCCTGGCGGGTCGAGGGTCTGGCGCTGGCGCCACCCGAACGCGGCGTCGTCGTCGCGCGGCTGGCGCTGGCGTGGAGCGGCCGCGGCGAGGCGCCGGCGGTGGCGGTCGAACGTCTGCCGGCGCATGACTGGCTGCGTGAAAACCAGGCGAGCTTTGTACCCTTTCGCGTCGGCCGCTTTTTCGTCCATGGCGGCAATTTCACCGGTCGCGCGCCGGCCGGAACCGTGCCGCTGCTGATCGACGCGGCGACCGCTTTCGGCACCGGCGAACACGGCTCGACCAAGGGCTGCTTGCTGGCGCTGTCGCGTCTCGCGCGGCCGCGCCGCATCCTCGACATGGGCACCGGCACCGGCATCCTGGCGATCGCCGCCGCCAAACGGTACCGCCGCAACGTCTTGGCGGCCGATATCGAGGCCGAAGCCGTCCGTGTCGCTGGCGTCAACGCCGCGCGCAACGGCGTCGCGGCCCGCATCCGGCCGGTCCGCGCCGGCAGCTATCGCCGCCGACCACTGGCACGCGGCGCGCCGTTCGATCTCGTGCTGGCGAACATCCTGGCGCGGCCGCTGGCGCTGCTGGCGCGTGATCTCGGCCGTGCTTTGGGGCCGCGCGGCGTCGCGGTGCTTGCCGGCCTGCTGCCGCGTCAGGAGGCGCTGGTGTTGACCGCGCACCGCGCGGCCGGGCTTCATCTTGCGGCGCGCATCGATGTCGGCGGCTGGCGAGCCCTTATCCTGGCGCGCGGCCACCGCGTGCCGGCGAATTTCCCCATCCTGCAAACCTGATGAGCGAGCCCCAATGACCCTTCTGCAAGCCCTTGTCATGGCCGTGCTGCAAGGCCTGACCGAGCTGTTTCCGGTGTCGAGCCTGGGTCATGCGGTGGTGCTGCCCCACCTGTTCGGCTGGAATATCGACCAGCACGGACCGGATTTCCTACCCTTCCTGGTGGTGCTGCATATCGGCACCGCCGCGGCGCTGCTGGCTTATTTCTGGCGCGACTGGATCGGCCTGGCGCTGGCCCTGTTCGGCCTCGGCGCGCGTGCTGAACGTGCGGGCCGGCGGCGTCAGCTCGGGCTCATCGTCGTGGCGACGATTCCGGCGATGATCTTGGGCTTCGCGCTGGAGAAATTGTTCCGCGCCCTGTTCGGCACGCCGGTGGTGGCCTCGGTGTTCCTGATCGTCAACGGCGGCCTGTTGTTCTTCGGCGAACGGCTGCGCCGCGCCGGCCGCAATGTGCGCACCATCGAAGGCATGCGCTGGCGCGATGCGCTTTATATCGGTCTGTGGCAATCGACGGCGCTGATTCCGGGCATTTCACGCTCCGGCGCGACCATAGTTGGGGGCCTTCTGGCGGGCCTGCATCACGAGCAATCGGCGCGCTTCTCGTTCCTGATCGCGACACCGGTGATCGCCGGCGCCGCCGTCCTCGAAGTGCCGAAATTGCTCCATGCTGGCGGCAGCTTCGGTCCGGTGGCGTGGATCGCCGGCGCCGTCGCCGGCATCACGGCATTTTTGAGCGTCTGGTTCCTGATGCGCTATTTCAAGGGTCACGACTTCGAGGCGCTCGACCCGTTCGCCTGGTACTGCTGGACCTTCGGCGTGGTGTCGCTGGCGCTGCTGTTGTTCGTGCTTTAGACGACGCGCTCCGACACCAGCGGGCAGACCAGTTCGCCGTCGCCGGTTTCGATCTGGATGGTGGCGTGGCCGATGGCAAAGCGCTGGTCGAGCTCGCCGATCAGCACGGACAAGGCGGCGTCACCGGGATGACCCTGCGGCATCACCAGATGCACGGTCAGCGCCGTTTCGGTCGTGCTCATTGGCCAGATATGCAGATCGTGGACCGCCGTGACGCCGCGCACCGCCGCGAGCTGCGCGCGCACCGCCACCGGATCGATCTGATGCGGTACGGCGTGCAGCGCCATCGCCAGGCCGCGCTGCAACAGCCGCCAAGTGCCGACGACGATGATGGCGGCAATCGCTAGGCTGACGGCTGGATCGAGTCGCAGCCAACCGGTGGCGATCACCACCACGCCCGACGCGGCGACGCCGACACCGATGCCGGCGTCGCTTAGCGCATGGACGAACGCGGTCTTGAGGTTGAGGTCGTGCGGATGGCTGCTGCGCGACAGCAACAGGGCGATGACGCCGTTGACGACGACGCCGGCCAGCGCCACGAGGATGACGGTCTCGCCGGCAACCGGCGTCGGTGTGGCCAGGCGCGGGATCGCCTCGGCGGCGATCGCGCCGACGGCGATCAGCAGGATGATGGCGTTGAGCAGCGCCGCGAGGATCGACGAGCTGCCGAGGCCATAGGTGAAGCGGTGGCTGGGCTCGCGCCGCGCGAGCTGCGTCGCTGCGAACGCCGCGCCGAGGCCCAAAGCGTCGCCGAAATTGTGGCCGGCGTCGGCGAGCAGCGCCATTGAGCCGCCGAGCCACCCGAACACCGCTTCGGCGGCAACGAACGCCAGATTGAGCGCGACCGCAAACGCAAACAGCGCCGCGTTGCCCGCGGCGCTGTGATGTGCGTGGTCGTGGTGTTCGTGCGTGTGACCCATCGCCCTACTGTGCCTCCGATTCGGAGGCAAGGCGAGGGGCGGCCGATCAGCCGCGCTTAGTGTGCGTGCGAGGTCCGGTTGGCTTTCGCCCAGACCGGCGCGCGCGCCGGCCGCGGATGGCTCAGCACATAGGGGATCTCGGAACGGTTGATGCCGATATCCGCCAACGACCGGTCGTCGAGTTGCGCGAGCTCGGCATAGGCCTGCTGGCGCTCGCGCCACGTCGTATAGCGCCGGGCAAGGGCGCGGAAGGTTTGGCCGATGAGGCTCAACATGGCTTGAATCCTTGGCTTAGAAGCTTATTGCGTTGCACAAAAGATAATATCGATTGACCTATTGTGCGGTGCAATATTGGTATACCAGGCGCGCGACCGGCGCATCACCGACCGGGAGTGGCGGTTAACAGCGGCCTAGAGACCGGCGCACACTTAGATGTGGCTATACGAAAAGTTGAATTCGTAGCCGGTGATTTCGGTCGCGAACGCGGCGAGTCTTGGGGCGTCTAGATAACCCGGCCGCATGAGGGTCAGCATGCCTTTGCCAGCCCCAAGGGTGTTTTCCCAATCGAGATCAAAGAGTCCGTATGACTTGCCGTTCGCCGAATCGATCCATTTCTCGTTGGTGTCATTCGCCCAGCGGTCAATGAATTCGACCCAATCTTCAACGGTCTTGCTCGTTCCGGGAATCTTCGGCGGAGCTGCAATGTTGTCGCCGGCGGCGACCATGATCTTGTCACCGTAGTTTTCGAATTCGATGTCGCTATGACCACCAAAATGAGGATCGGCCGTGCAAAACGTGCCGTACGTCGGTCCAGGCTTAAAGTGGTTTGGAAGTGTCGGGTTCTCAACCATGAAGCCACGCGATAACAGCGCGGTTCGCAACTTTGCCCACTCCGATTTCGGCATGTTGGGATCTAACGGAAAAATGTGAGTGAAATAATCGGACATCAACGGTTTCCAATTACCGCCCGAACTAGGGATATCCAAAAGAACATACAATGAACATTGTCAACAGCAAACTAGGCACCCCGCCGTTTGCTATTCTCCCCTGCATGGATGCGCGCCATATCAGCGGCGAAATGCCAGCCAAGGCATCCAGCGCGGAAAAGCTCGCGCGGTTGCGCGCCGAGCTCGCACGCCAGGGTGTCGCCGGTTTCGTCGTGCCGCGGGCCGACGAGCATCAGGGCGAATACGTGCCGCCTTCCGCCGCGCGCTTGGCATGGCTGACCGGTTTCACCGGCTCGGCCGGGCTCGCGGTCGTACTGCGCGACAAAGCGGCGGTGTTCGTCGACGGCCGCTACACGCTCCAGGCCGAGGCGCAGGTCGACAGCGCGCTCTACGAGCGCCGTCATCTGGTCGAACAGCCGGCGACCGACTGGATCGCTGCCAATCTGAAAGCCGGCGAGGCGCTCGGTTACGATCCCTGGCTGCTCACGCCGGGCGAGGTGGAGCGTTATCGCGCCGCCTGTGTCCGCGCCGGTGGCACGCTGGCGCCGCTCGCCGCCAATCCGGTCGATGCCATCTGGCGCGATCGACCGGCGGCGCCGACGACACCGGCGGTGCCGCATCCGCTCGAATTCGCCGGCCAGAGCAGCGACGACAAGCGCCGCGCGCTGGCGCAGCGCCTGGTATCCGACAAGCTCGACGCGGCGGTGCTGACGGCTCCGGATTCGATCGCGTGGCTGCTCAATATCCGCGGCGGCGACGTCGAATATTCGCCGCTGCCGTTGTCGTTTGCGATCCTCCATGCCGACGCTTCGGTCGATCTGTTCATCGACCGGCGCAAGCTGTCGCCCGCGCTGGCGGGGCATCTCGGCAAACAGGTCCGCCACAGCGAGCCTGCCGCGTTCGGTAACGCGTTGGCCGTGCTCGGCAAGGCCAAGAAGCGCGTGCTTGCCGATCCCGCGACGTGCGCGTCGTGGATCTTCGATCGGCTGAGCGAATCCGGCGCAACCATCCAGCGCGGCGCCGATCCGTGTCAGCTGCCGAAGGCGTGCAAGAACGCCGCCGAGCTCGCCGGCACGCGGCAGGCGCATCGGCGCGACGGCGCGGCGTTGACCCGGTTCCTGGCGTGGCTCGCGCGCGAGGCGTCGGGCGGCAAGCTCACGGAAATCGGCGCGTCCGACCGGCTGGAACAGTTCCGCAGCGACGGCGATCATTTCAAGGGACTGAGCTTTCCGACGATTTCCGGCGCCGGCGCCAATGGCGCCGTCGTCCATTATCGCGCGTCGCGCGAAAGCGAACGCCGCCTTGAACCCGGCACGCTCTATCTGGTCGATTCGGGCGCGCAGTATCTCGACGGCACCACCGACGTCACGCGCACCGTCGCCATCGGCAATCCGTCAGCCGAGATGCGCGACCGCTTCACCCGCGTGCTCAAAGGCCATATCGCGCTGGCGTCGTGCCGGTTTCCGCAGGGCACGACGGGGTCGCAGCTCGATACGCTGGCACGCACGCCGTTGTGGGAAGCGGGTTTGGACTACGACCACGGCACCGGCCACGGCGTTGGCTCCTATCTCGGTGTGCACGAAGGGCCGCAGCGCATCTCAAAGACGCCAAACGCGCAGCCGCTGTTGCCCGGCATGATCGTCTCGGACGAGCCGGGCTACTACAAAACCGGCGAATACGGCATCCGCATCGAAAATCTCATCGTGGTGACACCCGTCCATGGCGCCAATACGAACGGCAAGCCCATGCTCGATTTCGAGACGCTGACGCTGGCACCCTACGACCGCACGTTGATCGAGCCGGCGCTGCTCGATGCCAACGAGGCCGCCTGGATCGACGCCTATCACGCACGGGTGCGGACGAAGCTCACGCCCTTGGTGGACAAGGAAACCGCCGCCTGGCTGGCGGCCGCGACCCGGAAGCTGTCCAGCGCCTGAGGGCTGTGGCACAATGATCCGACGCTTGCGAGGAATGCCATGATCCATCTGCACGACATCCGCTACGTCCGCATGGGGACCCGCGATCTCGACACGGCGATCGCTTTCGCCACCAAAACCGTCGGGCTCGAACTCGCCGCCAAGGACGGCAAGTGGGCCTACTTCAAGAGCGACAAGGTGGCGGTGCGCGGCGACACGCGCGACCACACGCTCGCCTATTTCGAGGGCGACCCGGCCGACCATATTGTCGGCCTCGAACTGAAGAACCCGGACGATCTCGACAAGGTCGGCGCCGAGCTCGACAACGCCAAATATCCGGCGCGGCTCGGCACCAAGGATGAATGCGAACAGCGTCGCGTCAAGGCGTTCATCGCGACGCAGGACCCGACCGGCAACAAGATCGAGATCGTGGCGCGGCCTTATAACAGCGGCGTGCGCTATTTCCCGGGCCGCGACGCCGGCATCACCCATTTCAGCCATATCGGCCTCAACACCACCGATCCGAAGCGCGACGAGAAATTCTGGACCACGGTGTTCAACGCGCGCGTTTCCGACTGGCTCGGCGACACACCGCTGTTCCGCATCCACACTGCGCATCATTCGGTGGTGCTGTTCCCGACGACGCGGCCAGGCATCCAGCACATCAACCACCAGGTCGAGGACATCGACGACGTGATGCGCTCCTGGTATTTCCTCAAGGAGCGCAACGTCAACATCGTCTTCGGCCCCGGCCGCCATCCGCTTTCGGGCGCGATGATGGTCTATTTCGAAGGGCCGGACGGCATGGTGTTCGAATATTCGGTGGGCGTGAAGCACATCATGCCTGAGGACGAAGCGGCCTATCGGCCGCGCCAATTCCCGTTCGAGCGCTATGCCCTCGACATGTGGGGCTCGCTGCCGACCGTCTCCGGTTTCCAGGAGAAGAAGCCCGACCGCGAGAAAATGCGCGTCGTGGTGTGAGCGCGGCCTAGCCGCGCGCCAGCTTCAGCCATTCGTCTTCGGTCAGCATCTGGACGCCCAATGCCTTGGCTTTGGTGGCTTTGGACCCGGGCGCCGCTCCCACCACGACATAGCTCGTCTTGGCCGAAACGCTCGAGGTGACGGTCGCGCCCAGCGCCTCGGCGCGGGTGGTGGCTTCCTTGCGCGACATAGCCTGCAACTCGCCGGTGAAAACGATGGTCTTGCCCGCCAGCGGCACGTTGCCGGCGGCGGGCACCGCGTAATCGGTGATGTCGATTTCGGCCCGAAGTTCGTTCAGCACCTTGCGGTTATGCTCCTCGCCGAAGAATCCGACGACATCGGCGGCGGTGTCCTCGCCGATGCCGTGCAGATCATTGAGCTCCTGCCACGCCGCGCTGTCCTTGTCCTTGGCTTCGGTCATCGCCGCGCGGAAGCGGGTGAAGCTGCGGTAGTGCCGCGCCAGAAGCTTGGCCGTCGCCTCGCCGGTCTGAGGAATACCGAGAGCATAGATAAATCGGTCGAGCGGCATGGTCTTGCGCGACGCGATGGCGGCAATCAGCTTCTGTGCACTCAATTTGCCCCAGCCTTCGCGTTCCTCGATCTGCTCGGCCTTGAGGCGGAAAATGTCGGCTGGGCTGCGGATCAGCTTGTCCTGCCAGAACTCGACGATATGCTTTTCGCCCATGCCTTCGATATCGAAGGCATCGCGCGACACGAAATGCTTCAGGCGTTCCACCGCCTGCGCCGGGCAGGTGAGGTTGGTGCAGCGCCAAGCCGCTTCGCCTTCCTCGCGGACTGCCGGGCTATGGCAGATAGGGCATTCGGGCTTGAATTTATAAGGCTTGGCGGATTTCGGCCGCTTGTCGAGCACTACGCCGACGATTTGCGGAATGACGTCACCGGCGCGCTGCACGATCACTGTGTCGTGCACGCGGATATCCTTGCGCGCGATTTCGTCCTCGTTGTGCAGCGTGGCGTTGCTGACCACGACGCCACCGACCGTCACGGGCTCCAGCTTGGCCACCGGCGTCAACGTGCCCTGGCGGCCGACCTGAATCTCGATCGCCTTCAGCACGGTGCGCGCCTGTTCGGCGGGGAATTTATGCGCGATCGCCCAGCGCGGTGCGCGGCTGACGAAGCCCAGCCGTTCCTCGAGGTCGAGGTCGTTGACCTTGTAGACGACGCCGTCGATGTCGTAATCGAGGCTGGCGCGTTTGGCTTCGATCTTTTGGTGAAAGTCCAACGCCTCCTCGACACCAATGCAAAGTCTGGAGAGAGGATTCACCGAGAATCCCCAAGCCTCGAATTTTTCTAGTGCTTCGGAGTGTGATTTTGCAAACGGATGGCTTGCCTCTCCCCACGCATACGCAAAGAAGAATAGGGGTCTGCTAGCGGTGACCAGTGGGTTCAATTGCCGTAGAGATCCTGCGGCAGCATTGCGCGGATTCGCAAATAACGGCTCGTTGGCTTTGGCCCGTTCGCGGTTTAACGATTCAAATAGGTGACGTAGAAAGTAAACCTCGCCGCGCACCTCGATCGTGTCAGGCCAACCCTTGCCTTTCAGTTCCTGGGGCACGGTTTTCACGGTGCGAATGTTCGCGGTCACGTCCTCGCCGGTGACGCCGTCGCCGCGGGTGGCGCCCAACACCAGACGGCCTTTTTCGTAACGCAACGAGCAGGAGAGGCCGTCGATCTTTGGTTCGGCCATGAGGGCGATCGTGTCCGGCTCGACGCGCGCCACGTCCTTCGGATCGCGGAAAAAATTGCGCACGCCCTGGAAGAATTCGCGCACCTCGTCGTCGTCCATCGCGTTTTCCAGCGACAACATCGCGTGCGCGTGGCGCACCTTGGCGAAACCGCCGGCGGGCGGCGCGCCGACGCGTTTCGACGGGCTGTCGGCGCGGACGAGACCGGGAAAGCGCGCCTCGATCGCGGCATTGCGCCGCCGCAACGCGTCGTAATCGGCGTCGGCGATCTCCGGCGCGTCTTTCTGGTGATAGAGCTTGTCGTGCCGCGCGATTTCCGCGGCGAGGCGCTTCAGCTCCACCTTGGCTTCGGCTGGGCTGAGCTTGTCGACTGCGGTTTCCCCCGATGGCGCGCGGCTCACGCCCGCGCTCCGGCCATCAGCGAGGCGGCGGCGGCACGGGCTTCGGCCGTGATCGACGCACCAGACAGCATGCGCGCGATTTCCTCGCGCCGCGCGTCGGCCGACAGCTCTTCGACGCGGGTCGAAGTCTTTTGCGCCGCTTGACTTTTCTCGACCCGCCAGTGATGCGCGCCGCGCGCCGCCACCTGCGGCGAATGGGTGACGACCAGAACCTGGAGCTCCTGGCCGAGGCGATGGAGACGGTCGCCGACCGCGGCAGCGACGGCGCCGCCGATGCCGCTGTCGACTTCGTCGAAAACCAGGGTCGGCACCGGCGACGTGCGCGCCAGCACGACCTTGAGCGCCAGCATGAAGCGCGACAGCTCGCCGCCCGACGCCACCTTGGCCAAGGGCCCGGCCGGCGTGCCCGGATTCGTGGCCACTTCAAAATGAACCCGTTCGCGGCCGTGCGGACCCCATTCGGCCTCGCCGAGCGCGGTCAGCACCGTGGCGAAACGCGTCTTTTCGAGCTTGAGCGGCTTCAGCTCCTTCATCACGGCTGGATCGAGCTTGGCGGCGGCGGCACGCCGCGCGGTCGAGACCTTGTCCGCCGCTTTGAGATACGCCTCGCGAGCGGCATCAACGGCGCGTTTGAGCGATGCGACGCCGTCGCCGCCGGCCTCGAGCGCGCCGAGCTTGGCGCCAATCTCGGTACGCAATCCGGCCAGGCCGTCGACCGACACGTTGTGCTTGCGCGCTAGCGCACGCAGGGCAAAAAGCCGCTCTTCGATCTGCTCCAAGCGATTCGTATCGCCGCCGAGCGCGCGGACCTGGTCTTCGAGCGCGGTTACAGCTTCGCGCGCTTCGACGGCGGCGCGTTCCAACGCCGCGGCCGCGGCATCAAGACGCCCGCCGGCCTTATCTTTGACGCGCCCGATCTGACGCAGCGCCGCCTGCAACGCGCGCTCGCCGCCGCGTTCCCCGGCAAGCTCGGCCAGCGCCGCTTCCAGCGATTCGGTCAGGCGCTCGCGGTTCTGCATCAAGGCGCGTTCGTCGGCCAGGCTGGTTTCTTCGCCCGCCTTCGGGTCGAGTGCGTCGAGTTCGGTCATCGCGTGCCGCAGAAACGCTTCTTCGGCTTGCGCGGCCTGAAGCCGTTGCGCCGCGGCTTCGTGGTCGGCAACGGCGGCACGCCAGGCCTGCCAGGCCTCGGCCAGCGTCCGGCTGTCGGCTTCGCCGACGCCGTAAGCGTCGAGCGCATCACGGTGGGTCGCGGGATCGAGCAGCCCGCGTTGGGCGAACTGGCCTTCGATCTCGACCAGCGCCTCGCCGATTTGGCGCAGCAGGGCCACACTGACCGGCTGGTCGGCGATAAAGGCGCGGCTGCGGCCGTCGCCGCTGACCATCCGGCGCAGCACCAGCGTGTCGTCGTCGACGGTGACGCCGGCGTCTTGCAGGGCGGCGCGTGCGGGATGCTTGGCGGGCAAGGTGAACTCGGCGCTCACCGTCGCTTGCTCGGCGCCGCGGCGCACCAGGCCGCTTTCGGCGCGCACGCCCAGCGCTAGGCCAAGCGCATCCAGGAG
>Ga0126371_10001476_pt1 | contig 19959 bp, 19 predicted proteins | sample PanSoiMetaPlot_4_FD_110145 | JGI IMG/M metagenome (GOLD analysis project Ga0126371, IMG submission 110145) | Tropical forest soil microbial communities from Panama - MetaG Plot_4 | ecosystem: Environmental > Terrestrial > Soil > Tropical forest > Bulk soil | place: Panama | collected 2016-02-17 | reverse complement strand
CAGTTAGGGTGGGCCGAACTTGAACGCGTTGGTGGCAACTTTCATCCTGATTCTCACCGTAGTGGTTTCCCTTTCCATTGGAGTGATCGTGGCGAGCTGGCTGGTGCAGGCGGTGCTGTTTGCGTTTGGGCATCGGCAGCAGCGCGAGGTGGCACCCGTACTCGTGCCCAGCGAGACGCACGGGGATTGAGGAAGCTTTCAGCTCTCAGCTGACCGGTTTTCATCGGCCCGTTTCCGGGCAAAACTTCATGAATTTTGACACGCCCTGCGCAGCGCCTGAAGGCGTTGAAGTCCGGGCACCTGCGGCGGCATGCCTGAAGGCACGCCCTGATACGAACTCCTTTGCAACACAGACCTAGAAGCTTAGAGCCAGAGGCTAGGAGCTTTCTTTCTATTGTTCGGGGGCGTTGCCGGGCTGGTTGGTATTGGGGAGGCCGTTGGGATACACGACCTGCGGTTGGCCATTTCGATTCAGTTGCTGGTTGAGCTGCTGATTCATCTGCTGTTGACGCTGGAGTTCCTGCAACAACTGCTCGGGGGTCTTTGGAGTTTGCGGTTGGCCTTGCTGGTCGCCGGAGTTATCGTCGGCCGTCTGGTCGGTGGCGTTATCGTCGTTGGCATCGCCATTGTTCGCGCTGTCATCAGGCTGAGGTTCGGGGTCCTCGGCTTGGGCTTGCGGGACCGGAGTTGCATTGAACGTCTGGCCGAAGCGATTGGGAATTTGGTTGGGCGGTTGCGATGGAGGCGGAGCCGCCGAGGCGGTGGTCTCGGGGCTGCTCCTGGCGGTCAATACGAGGCGATCGACGTGGGTCGGGTCTGCGGGAGAGCCGAGCATCACATAATCGAAGTGCGAGCCGTTCAGCAGGGCGGCGAGCACGTCGCGCGCAGGTCCGGGACCAAGGTCGGTGACCACGCGATCGGTGGCGCTCGGCGGGAAGTCGATGTCGGCGCCGGTTTGTTTGCGAACTGCACGCAGGACGTCGGCGAGGGTCGAATTGTGGGCGACGATGGTTAGCTGGCCTCCCGCGTAGGTGACCACCGGCGGCACGACAGGCACCTGTTCCAGTGGGAGTGGAGTCAGCTTGTGCGGAGTATAAGGAGGCAAAGGTGCTTCGGCCGGCTGGTGCTTGCGGCTGCGGTGATGCGTGGTGGGCTTCTGCGGTTCGGCAAACGCAAGAACAGAGAGACAGACGAAAGCTGCCAGCAGACCAGGGACGAATTTCCGGGGCGTGATCACGGGCTTCTGCCTGCCGACAGGCGCTTTCAGGGCCTATCTTAGCACCAATCCGGGCTGAACCCGGAGTCTTCTGGATACCCGGAGAATCCCGTAGGGACTGCCCGGGCGGGCGAATGAGCGGTACAATCGCAGTCGGGGCTTTCGTCAAAGCGCATTCGAATCACGGCCCTCAAAGAGACCCGCGAGCTACGATTGGGGCTCGTGCGAGTTCCGGCTCTGAGTTAAGAACGCGAATATGCCTTCCTCTTGCGCCAGGAAAGTAGGGCTTCGCGGGATAGTTCTCGCCTTGCTGGCTTTGTCCGCCGCTGCAAGCGCGCAGACCTGCCTGACCCACGAGGACCTGGATGCCAATACCCTCAACGCGTTACACGCAGCGGGGCAGAAATTCTACAACCTGGCCGCGAAAGGCGACAGCAGCGGCATGCAGGCGAACGCCATTTCCAGTGTGGCGTCGGATTTCGGAGGCATCGCCGAGGCGGTGAAGGAGAGCCAGCCCAGCCTGGCCGGAGCGGCGATGACGCTGCGGCCGCCCTTCCTGCTGAAGGCCGAGGGCACGGAGCGCATCGCACGGGCCGAGTTCCTGTGCGGGGTATTCGGCAAGAGCGGCCAGACTCCAGACAGCGCAGTGTTTACCATACCCAACCTGCCGCCGGGCGACTATGCGGTGGTGATCGCGGATGCGGCGGGCAAGATTCCGTTCACGGTCTCGTTTGTGTTGCAGAAGGAGAGCAACGACTGGAAGCTTGGCGGGTATTATGCGAAGCCGTCGCAGGTCGTAGGCCATGACGGACAATGGTTTCTGGAGCGGGCGCGCGAGTTCAAGGCGAAAGGCAAGACTCGCGATGCGTGGCTCTACTTCACGCAGGCGCGCGAGCTGTTCGCACCAGTGCCATTCATGAGCACCATGGTCACGGACAAAATCTACGACGAGTCGCAGGGGTTGCAACCCACGGACTTGCCAGTGGCGGGGAATTCAGTGGACCTGGTGGTCAGCGGCAAGACGTACAAGCTGACTGCCATGTATCCGGTGAGCGTGGGTGATGACCTGGACCTGGTGGTGAAATATGCCACGGCCAGCGTGGCCAACACGGCGCAGGTGTACCAGGAGAATGTGGCGGTCATCAAGGCGCTACTGGCAAAGTTTCCGGAATTGCGCGAGGGATTTCAAGGCATGGTGGCGCGGGCCACGGAACCTTCCGGGAAGGATTACGGAACTCTGATGGCGATGAAGGACGTGCCGTAGGGTGGGGTCAAGGATGAACGCGCGATTCGCCCTCTTTGATTGCGGATGTGCTTTTGGACTCGGACACGCGTTCGAGATGCCAGCCTGAGATAGAGCTCCCGGCACGCGGAAAAATAATCGATGCCAACCGGTCGTATCGCCCGGGCAGATTTTGGGCCAACCTGGTTCGGCAAAGTCCGTTGGCGACGATGACGCAAACGCGTTAGACTTGCAGCCACAAGTCCGATACGCGTTTAGAAGGCCCCGCCCAGCGCAGTTAACCTGCACAACGCTTTCGATCTGAGATGTCGTCATGGCTACAGCGAGTGGCATGCTAAAGCAGAAAGCCTACGAGGAGTTCAAAAGATTCTTCATCATTGCGTTTTACCTTTGGGTAGTGTTTTTTTTGTTTCTCTTGTACAAATCAGTGATTCTGAACGAGAGGATCAGCTACATCGCCCATGGCGTTGCGCTCATTAACGCGCTGGTGCTGGGGAAGTTCGTCCTAATTGCACGAGCCTTCCACCTCGGCAACAATGCCGACGACGCGCCGCTGATTTTCCCGACCGTCCTGAAGGCCGCCTTATTTTCCATCGTGCTGGCGGGTTGCAAGATTCTCGAAGAAGCCGCCGTAGGCCTCTATCATGGAAAATCTTTCGCTGAAGCCATTACTGAAATTGGCGGGGGCACCCTCAAGGGAATTCTAACCTTGACCGTGCTCCTGTTTGTCATCCTGGTCCCCTTCTTTGCGTGTGGGGAGGTGAATAGAGTTCTTGGCAAGGGCAAGCTGGCAGAGCTGTTTTTCCAGCCACGACACCCTAGTTTCACCGAAGAAACAAGGTCATAAGTCGACTTTCTCCCGGAGTGCAGAAGCATCGGAAGGACTCCTGGAGAACGCATTGCGGATTTCAAAGGTCGTCACTGCGGTAAACCCATTCGGCGAAGCAGGTCGGTGTAGCGGGGGTCGGACCGGATGTTGTCGAGCATAGGTTCGACCTTTAGCAGAGTGAGCCCCGGGGATCGCTCCTGGTAAGCCTTTTCCAGCCATTCAAACGTTCGGTCCGGATCGTCCAAACCAGCATAAATGGTCGCTATGGCATAGGGGCTTACATGACGCTGTTTGGTCTTTGCCTCCAGCTCCGCGATCACCTGCAGAGCTTCTTGCTTTCTTCCGGCAGAAGCGTAGACATAGCCCAAACCAGCATCGTTCCAGGGAATGTCTGAGATCGACTTCGCCTTTTTGAACTCGGAGATCGCATTCGCATAGTCCTTCTTTTGCGTCAAGGCCATGGCCAGTGTGTAGTGGGCCAGGTAAAAGTCGGGTTCCATTTCAATCACCTTGCGCGATTGCTCGATGGAGGCGTCATATTGTCGCGACAAGTAGAACGGAATATTCAGGTCGGTGCCGATGAAAAGAGACAAGGGATCAAGCTGTTGGGCATGCTTCAGCTCGGCCAGGGCTTCGGAAGTTCTTCCTGACATTGCCAGCAGCCACCCGAACTGATGGTAAGCCTCGGCGTAGTTCGGGTTGAGCCTGATGGCGCGCTGATATTCCCTGGTGGCGGCGGGCCAATCCCAGTCGTAATTGAACATGATGTCGCCGAGAGTGCGATGGGCTTCCGCCAGAGACTCATCCAGTGCCAGCGCCTGGTTTACGGCTTCTCTCGCTTTGGGCACCGCTTCTTTCGGAGGCAAGGAGGTGTCCGATAACGCCAGGTAGGCGGTGCCGAGTCCGGTATAGGCGAGCGCATAATCGGGGTCGGCATCAATAGCTTGTTGGAAGTATCTAATGGCTTTTTTCTCGTCTTCTTCCCCAAGTTTGAACAAGAAGTACTGACCCTTGAGATAGAACTGGTAGGCCTCGGGATTCTCGGTGGCGTGTTGTGCCAACTGGTTTTTTTCGCTCGTACTCAACTGAACGCGCAGCCTCTCTGATATGTCGGTTGCGATCTCTTGTTCAAGTCCGGCCGTGTCGGACAGCTTGCGGCTGTATTGTTCGCCCCACAGCTGCAATCCCGTTGACACGTTCATCAGTTCGGCATCCAGGTTGAGCGAATCGCCGCGCTCGATGAGTCTTCCTGTCAGCACCGCGCGCACATTCAGGCTGCTTCCGATTTTTTGCGGATCCTCTTCATGCCCCTTGTAGCGAAACACGGTGCTGTGGGCGATCACCTTAAGCGGCGGCATTCGACAGAGAGTATTGATGATGCCTTGCGTGATGCCGTCACTGAGATAGTCCATGTCTGGATGACCGGTGGCGTTGACGAAAGGCAACACCGCAATGGAATCGATCGAAGCCGTCGGGCGACTGAGGTAAAGCTTTGTGCCGATCAGCATGCCGAACAACCCGGCCAAGAGCAAAATACTCAGAGCGATATTCCGGCGAGACCACGGCTTCGCGTGGTGAATCGGGATCCGCATGCCCGCGGTCCGGCCAGATTCGGTATCCCGCTTCAGCCGCTTCAGATCAGTCCGCAGTTCGGCGGCGGAGTGGCATCGAATCTCGCGGTCTTTTTCCAGTGTCTTGCTGAGGACGTGTTCCAATCCCGCTGGAATGTCAGGATTCAGCCGTATCGCCGGCGTGGGTGTCAGATTGAGGATGGAACTGAAGATCATCCCTGATGTATCAGCCCGAAATGGAAGCGTACCGGTGGACATCTCGTACAGCACGGCACCAAAGGAGAACAGGTCGGTTCGGGCATCCAGTTCCTTGCCTTGAACCTGTTCCGGCGACATGTACGCGACTGTGCCCAACGCAGTGCCGGGGCTGGTGAGATGTTCCTTGGAGTCGATGGTGGGAGCGCTCATGGCATCGCTCTTGGGCTTGAGCGTGACCTTGGCCAGCCCGAAGTCGAGAACCTTCGCTTGGCCTCGACGGGTGACAAAGATGTTGGCCGGCTTGATGTCCCGATGAATGATGCCCTTGGAATGAGCGGCATCGAGCGCATCTGCGATCTGGATACCCAGATCAAGCAAGGTTTCAATCGGCAATGGTTTTCCGCCTATGCGATGCTTCAGCGTCATGCCGTCAAGAAACTCCATCACGATGAACGGCTGATCGGTTTCATATCCGATCTCATGAATGGTGCAGATGTTGGGATGATTCAGAGCAGAAGCCGCGCGAGCCTCACGGCGAAAGCGTTCCAGCGCCTGTGGGTCTCGCGCCAGCTCGTCGGGCAGAAACTTGATGGCCACGAATCGGCCAAGAAACGTGTCTTCCGCCTTGTAGACCACGCCCATCCCACCACCGCCGAGCTTTTCGACGATGTGATAATGCGAGATGGTCAGGCCGATCATGGCTCAGTCCGGCTCCGCCTTGCCGGACATGGAACGGCCCCGGATCTTGCAGAGATGGGAGGGACACTCCGACCGGACGCTCGGCTGCACCGCATCGAAAAAAATATAAGAGCGCGCCTGCTCCGGAACACTGTCACAAGTGACAGCCGATGGACAGACTGGTGATCAGAGTTATTTGGCTAGGAGTCGGCATGGTCCGGAGGCGCGTGCTGATTGCTCAGCACCGAGGTTGTACGGTAATCGCGGCCGGGGAAGTTACTCGCTAATAGGCCATCTCAATCTCGATCATAGCTACCGTCCCTGAAGTTCCACACGGGTTTCTTGAGATAGTCGATCGGCCGAGGATTCGCGCTGGGGTTCGCGCGGCATGGCTCCCGCGAGCAGAAGAATGGTGCCGCAAAACATGAGGGTATCGGCCCAATAATTGAAGCCATTACCCAGACTGGCGCGGTCCACCACACCGATCGGTACGTAGACGACTAACTCGACAAAGAGGACGGTCAAGCCCACCCACGCCGCCGCGACGCGGGTCTTCTTGCCAATCAGCAACGGGATGCCCGCGACGGCGAAGATTAAGGCTGCCAGGTACGTCCATAGGACGTGTCCGTAGATATAGTCAGGAGTTATGCGCCTTAGGGGGATGCCGGGAACGTGATCGGCGTGCCGGAATTGCTCGAAGCTGTAAAACAACACGGAAATCGCAACGATGTATCGCGCGATGGTGGCCAGGATGTGGGTGCCGTGCTCGCGCCACTGCTCGGTGAAGCTGGCTGCCAGCGCAAGAGGTCCGGCGGCGAAGCAGAGTTCCCGCAGCATGAGGGCCAGGGCGAACCGATCGCGCGGAGTTTGTACCCAAGCTGGGGCGTCCATCAGCGCTACGAAAAGGAAAAACGTCAGCGCGAGCAAACTCGCCGTAAGACGCGCCTGAATCCTGGTCACCAGGCTGAAACCGGCTGCGATAAAGCAGGCGCCGATGAAGTACGCCCAAAACTGATGCCACGGAATAAATGGCGGCACCATCGACGCGATGGCCTGGTTCAGCGTGAAATGTTCACTGCCAAAGGACGCGATGGGCGCCGCATAGAAGATCGGGCCGAACAAAATCAGCCTGTCGAAGCCTCGGGCCTTTTGCCAATCGCCGCGAAGAAAAAGGGCGACCAACCCGACGGCAAAAACCACTCCAAAGACACAGTATGCCCAAATCAGCGAGCTGGGGAATACCAGGAGAGCCAGGACTGCCGACAAGTTCGCTAAGCTGCCGCTCACGACGGTTCCTTTCCACACCCAATTACATGAGTTATGTACTTCCCCCTTGATGTCGCAATGCGCTAGTGCAGTCTTGCATATTCGGCTGTGGCTTGCCATCAAAACTGAACCGAAAGCGCGAGTTACTCTTCCCGGCAAAAACGAAACAGCAGAATTTTGTTATCTCGACGAATAGAGAAAGGAAACCCAGCTCAGGGCCGCGCTACTGGTCCAGGACGCAGTCGCGCGGGTCCTTGTCGTCGCGGAGGCCGAGGAAGACGGGCGCGCGGAGCTTGGGGCCGCCTTCGTCGGTGGAGTGCGTCCACTCGGAGAACTCGATGTGCGCGACGAGTTTGGGTTCGACCCAGTGCGGGCGGCTGAGGGCTTCCACTTTGCCTGCGAAGGGAGAGCGATCGGTGCGCAACGGTTCGAGACGGCGCCAGACGGCTTGCAGGGCACGCTGGTCGAAACCGCTGCCCGCCTGGCCGACGTGAATCAGGCGGCCTTGCTTGTCGTACAGGCCGAGCACGATGGAACCGAAATATTGGCGCGAGCCTTCGGGATCGGTATAGCCGCCGATAACGCATTCGACTTGCTGGCGGAATTTAATTTTGAGCCAATCGCGGCCGCGGCGCTCTTCGTAGAGACTGTTCTTGCGCTTGGCAACGATTCCTTCCAACCCGCGTTCCCCGGCGATGCGGAACAGCGCACGCCCTTCGGCCGAGATGTACTCGGAGATGCGAGCCAGGCTGTCGGCCGGGAAGGTGAGCGAGGCGAGCAGGCGCTTGCGCTGATCCAGCGCGACGCGGCGCAGGTCATATCCGTCGAGATAGAGAATGTCGAAGACATAGTAGAGGATGGGGAGTTCGGGGCGAGGGCCGACGCGGCGGCCATAGCTGCGGAGACCGGTGCGCTGCTGCATCAGGCTGAAGGAGGGACGGCCCTGCTCGTCGAGGACGACGATTTCGCCATCGAAGACCGCGGATTTTACGGGCAAGCCGGCGGCGAAGTCGCTTAACTCGGCAAATTGCGGGGTGAGGTCGTTCTGGTTACGGGAGACCAGGCGGGCGCGCTTGTTTTCGAGGAATGCGACGGCGCGGTAGCCGTCCAATTTGATTTCAAACAACCAGTCGGGGCTGTCGAAGGGCTCCTCGATGGCGGTGGCGAGCATGGGCTGAATGGCCGTGGGCATGGGTGCACGCACAGCGCCGGGCAGAGTTTTTGCTGAGGCGAGATCGATGGTCTCTTCCGAGTCGGAAGGCCCCGCGCCGGGGAGATCGGGAAGCTGGACTGGTTCGGGCGTCGGCAGGGATGCGGCGGGTTTCGATTTGCGAACGGACTTGCTTGCGGATTCAGCAGCGGATTTGGGAGCGGGAGCGGTCAGGCGCTCCGTTTCAGGCGGCCTTTGGCCGTTTTTTTTTCGCCGGCGGCTACACCTGCTGTTTTTGGTGAGCGGGCCTTCGACTTCTTCGGCGCAGTTTTTTCTGCGGCGGCCTGCTTGCGCTCCTGAGCGCGCTTCTCATCGAGCTTGGCAACCGCCTTGGCGAGCCACGGGGCTTTTAGCCGTCCGCGAGCGGCGGGGCGGCTGCTGGTCCATTCGGCGGAATCGGCGTCACCGCCAATCTCGGCCATGGTGCGCTTGGTGAGGACGGAGGTTTCGAATTGCTCGGCATCAAAGCCGTCGACAGCGAATGGGTCGTGCTTCTTGATGAGCAGCCACTCGTTGCCCTTGGTTCCCGGGCGGCGCGAGCGCATGTGGACGACGGCGAAGTCGCCATTCAAGCGCTGGCCTTTCAGGCGAAATTTCAGATCGCCCTTGGCGAGCATCTTGAGAGCTTCCGCGTCGGAGGTGGGCACGTATTTGCCGTCCACCTGGACGGGTGAGAGCGGCTCCCAGGTACCGACGTCCCAGACCATCACGGTGCCGGCGCCGTAGTTTCCTTCCGGGATGGTGCCTTCGAAATCGAAGTAGGAGACGGGATGATCTTCGACCTGCATGGCGAGGCGCTTGTCGGCCGGATCGAGCGAAGGGCCCTTGGGAACGGCCCACGACTTGAGCACGCCGTCGAGTTCGAGGCGGAAGTCGAAGTGAAGGCGTGTGGCGCGGTGTTCCTGCACCACGAAGCGGTGGCCGGGTTTCTTGGGCAGGCTCGGCGGCGGCTCCGGAGTCTGATCGAACTGGCGCTTGCGTTTGTATTCTTCCAGGGCCATCGCTGGCTATTGTAGCGGGGAGGGGAATGCGCGGCTAGCGGCAGGAAACTGGAGAACCCGCGTCCGGAAACCGGAGGAAAAAGAGAACGCCGGGGGAATGAATCGAGCCCCGGCGTTGTTCAGGAGGAGGGCCTCAGCCAGAAAATCAAAATCTATTGCGTAATTAAGGACTCCAGTGCGGTGCGGTTAGGGATGACGACGGTGGCGCCAACCTGTTCGATGAGGCGCTGCCGTTTGAAGCCCGCCATCAGACGGGTTACGGTTTCGCGCGAGGTGCCGATCATCTGCGCCATTTCTTCGTGGGTGAGGCCGAGTTTCATTCGGCAAGGGCTGGGGGAGTTGGGCTCGATCCAACCGATGAGGAGGCGAGCCAGTTTTTCGGAGGCGGAGCCGGAGAGCATCAGGTTGCGGATCTCGCGGCAGGTGGAGTTGTAGTCGTAGCTGATCTGCTGCGTCACCCAGAGGGCAAGTTCGCCGTGCGCGCGCATGGCCTGCAGCAGGTCGCCGCGACGGATGAACGTGACTTCGCTGAATTCCTGCATTTCGGCAGTGACTTCGTAGTCGCGGCCGGTGACGGTGGAGGCGACGCCCATAGCTTCTCCGGGTCCGGCGAGGCGAAGGATCAGGGTGCGGCCGTCGCGAGCACAAACCGAGAGCTTTACGCGTCCGCGGCGCACGATGAAGACTCCACGCGGGGCTTCGCCCTCGGCGAACAGGATGGCTCCCGCAGGATAGCTGTTCGTCAGCGCCGCGTTTTGCAGCGACTGCGTGAGAGCGGGGGAGAGGTCGCCGAAACCCACGGCTTCGGTGGTGCGAGGCGCTTGCTTTGTGGCTGCCAGCATGTTGTTCCTCCTGCGGACATAACGCTTAACGCAAACGCTGTACCAAAGCCGATGCAGACTGTGGGCAAAGCTTGGAGGGCAATGAAATCAATGAGTTGAAGAAGGTTGTCGGCGGGCACAGGAGTCGGGAAAGGGAGTGGGCCGGCGAAGAGGTGGGTTATTTGGCACAGCACTGTGTGATCTCAATCATGGGGATGAGTGAGAAAGGTCACTGGAACGCTAGTTACCGATGTGTAGAGGGACGACGCGGCGGGATGCTGGCGGGTGCGATCGACCCGAGCGCAGCCAATAACCTTCGGGGCGCGATGTCGTCTAAAGAGACTGGCTCTAATGCGCTGCGATTCCGTCACTTCCGGACTCCTGATCCTCGTGCTTGCCGCCTCGGCCTTTGGGTGTGTGACTGCGGGGGACAACGAGCCTTGCGGTCCGGAGGTTGGCGCCCACCAAGCGGGCGTGATTCTGAGGCACGGTCATTGGAGCGCACGACCCTGTGTTCGCAAGGCGGTGGCCCAGAGGGCCGGGTGCCGCCCTGTGCTGAGGTCGCCGTCGCCCCGCTGCAGTCTGCGCAGCCTGGCCCAATTTCAATTCGTAGAACTTCGCCGGTTCGAAATTCCCAGTCCCCTGCGGCAGGGAGACGGCGGAGTTTCCCTGCCTTTTGATTCCCGCATCGTCGTGCTATCGATCGGATCGCCCGAGACCGATCGCGGTCCTCCACGTTCCTGAACACCACATTCTTCTGCGCATCGAGCAACGCACGTTGCTACTCGTGCGCCCATGTTCCATTTCGAAGATTTGGTTTAAGGAGCGATTATGAAGACTATTTGTCAGATCGTGATGTGTGTACTGCTTTCCCTGGTCAACCAGGTGGCGTTGGGTCAAGCCAGCCCGACCATTAGCCGCGCACTCGATTTCTGGATCAGCAACGCCGAAAAGGATGTGGTCTCCACCGCCGATGCAATGCCGGCAGAAAAGTACTCGTTCGCACCCACGGCAGGTGAGTTCACCGGCGCCCGGACGTTCGGACAGCAAATCAAGCATCTCGCAGCCAACAACTATCGGATGGCGGCGTACATCCTCAACCAGACTCCCAGCGCCGAGGAGGAGTCCGAGACGGGGCCGGAGGCGGTGCGTTCCAAAGCGGAGATCATGGATTACGTGCGGGGTTCGTTTGCAGCCCTGCATCGCGCCGCGGCAACGATTACTGAAGGGAACATGCTTGCGCCGGTGCCCTCGCATATTCCTCCCAGGCAAAACACTCGGGTTCAGTTTGCAATCGATGCGGTGGCGCATTCCTACGATCACTACGGTCAGATCGTGGAATACCTGCGCATGAACGAGATCGTTCCGCCCGCAAGCCGGTAATGGAGTGGAGTGCCATCCAATGTGCCGGGCACGTTGGATGGCACCGTCTTCGTACATAACGATGTCAGCGCTGCAGAGCGTCTCAGGCGGTGGGCGGGGTGAGGGCCTTCAGGAGAGCAGCGCGGGTGAAAGGCTTTTCAAGGAGGGTGACGCCTTCTTTGAGGATTTCGCGCTCGGCGATGAGTTCGCCGGTGTAGCCCGACATGTAGACGACGCGCAGGTGGGGGTGGGTCTGGCTGAGCGTGGCGACGAGTTCGGGGCCGCTCATGCCGCGCATGACGACGTCGGTGAGAACTACGTTGAACGAATCGGAGTGCGAGCCGATGTAGTCGAGGGCGGACTTGCCGTCGGGCATGGCAACCACTTTGAAGCCCTGTTCTTCGAGGAGCTGACGGGTCACGGAGCGCATGATGTCGTCGTCTTCGACCAGGAGCACGGTGGTGCCGAACTGCTTGGCGGCGACGGGTTCGGGTTCGGTCGAGGTTGCCGCGTTGAGTTTGTCTTCGGCACAAGGCAGATAGATCTTGAAGGTAGTGCCGCGACCGGGTTCGCTATAGACCCAGATGTGTCCGCGCATCTGCTTGACCAGCCCGTAGGCGGTGGCAAGGCCGAGGCCAGTGCCTTTGCCGGGCTGCTTGGTGGTGAAGAACGGTTCGAAAATGCGGGTGACGATCGACTCTTCCATGCCGATGCCGGTGTCGCTGACGGCGAGCTGGACGTATTTGCCGGGCACCATGGGCTCGTGATGGTGAGTGAAGGTTTCGTCGAGATCGATAGTGCGGGTCTCGAGAATAAACTTGCCCCCCTGGGGCATGGCGTCGCGCGAATTGACGGCGAGGTTCACGAGGATCTGATCGAGCTGACCGGGGTCGAGCTCTACCAAGGCGGAGGTGGAACGCGGGGAGACGACAATCTCGACGTCATCGCCCATAAGCGGACGCAGAAGCTTGCTGATGTCGCCCAGGTGGTGATTGAGATCGACGATGGTGGGCTGGACGACGGAGGCGCGGCTGAAGGCAAGCAGCTGGCGGGTGAGAGCGGCGCCGCGTTCGATGGCCTGGCGAATATTGCCGACAAATTCCTGGGGGGAGCCGCTGGGTACATGACTGTGCAGCAGCTCGGTGCAGGCACTGATAATGCCGAGGATGTTATTGAAGTCGTGAGCGATGCCGCCGGCCAGGCGGCCGATGGCCTCCATTTTCTGGGTCTGACGGAGATGGCCTTCGGCTTTGCGCTGTTCGGTAACATCGCGGGCGATGGCGGAGGCACCGACGATTTTTCCGTCGACATCCCGCAAGGGTGAGACCGAGATCGACATCTGGAGCTGGCGGCCATCCTTGGCGACGCGGACGCTCTCATAGTGTTCGATGGAGTCCCCGCGCCGAACCATCTCCATGATCCTGGGGATTTCCTCCGGCCGATCCTTGGGGACGATGAGATTGACGTGCTGACCGACGGCTTCGCCGGCGCTGTAGCCGTAGAGGCGTTCGGCTCCGCGATTCCAACTGGTAATGGTGCCGTCGAGGGCTTTGCTGAGAATGGCGTCTTCGGAGGAATCGATGATGGCGGCGAGTTTGGCGCGGTATTCGCCGAGTTGCTGCGCGCTCCTGGTTTGGAGTTCCTGGTGGGCGCGGCGCAGATCCTCCTCGATGCGTTTGCGTTCGGTGACGTCGCGGATGGCGGCCAGGACCATCATCTCTTCGCCGACCTGCACGGGGCTGAGGCTGATCTCGACCGGAAATTCGGTGCCGTCGCTGCGCTTACCGTGGAGGTTCAGGCCACTGCCCATGACGCGCACTTTGGGGGCATGAACATAGTGGGCGCGATCCTGGGTGTGCTGTTCGCGATGGCGGTCGGGAACGAGGATTTCGATCTTCTGGCCGATGAGTTGATCGTAGCGGTAGCGAAAAAGATCTTCGACTTGGGAATTGACCTGGAGGATGGTACCGCTGGCGTCAACCGCAACGGTCGCATCGGGAACGGCATCCAGCAAGCGGTAGGAGAGAAGAAGGCTGGCCAGCGATTCGGCGGAGAGGATGGGCGCTGTGGGTTGAACCCGGACCGGTCGTGCCATGAACTCACCTTTCGCGCGTGGGGGAGCCAATACTGTACTGTGAACTCTGCTTTCGAGTAAAGGCGAGCAAGTTGATTTCGCCAACAATGGCAGGGTTCGACTGCATTTCGGCAGTGCCGGGTGCTATGGAAGAGCGCGGAGAGACTACTAGCGCATCCGTTGTTCGAAAGCGAGGCCCCCGCCAGGATGCTCGCCGCCGGGGCCGTGATCGGCGCGCGGTCAAGCTGCCTTTCCGGCGACGACGTTATGGGTGGTGGAGGTGTCGACGTGGAAGCCTTCAATCTTCGGATCCTGCCGGAGATAGGATTTCAGGATCTCCAACATATGCTTGTAACGCTGCTGGACGTTGCGGTCGGCGTCTTCTTTGCTTTTCCAGAAGCTGATGGCCAGGGTGCGCTCCGGGCTGGAGTCGTGCACCCAGTCCGATGACGTCGACGAAGCCGGGCTGTTTCTGCAGAATGGGCAGGACTCCGCTTGGATGGAAAATGATCGACCCACGAGCCCCACTGCTCGACGAACCAGCGACTCAAGCAGGACGAGTATTCGCGTGATAGTTTGTGAGGGAAGAAACGCGGGCAGAATTATATGCTCGGGACCGAAAGCGGGTTCCGCTGTTTTTTCACGGCGACTGGCAGAAGAGAATTGGTTCCAACTGTCTAAGCCACTCGAAGTAGTTCAGGGTGCCGAGCTCAGCGAATCGAATTGAGTGAATATTGATTGAATGAAGATGCGAAGGCTCATAGTGATGCTGATTGTGTTCGGGGTGAGCGGGGTTCTGCCGATGTATGGGCAGAACAAGCTGCCGGGTGGGTCTCCGGGTGCCAAGGCCTTTACCGAGCACGACGCGCTGCAAGTGATGGATGGATTGCGCAAGTCGCTGGAGTCGGAGAACCGCACCCACCTGCTGGCGATGTTCGATGCGAAGCGGATGCCAGGTTTTGCGGCATTTCGCGACCAGGTGGCGCAGTTCTTCACGCAGTATCAATCATTCCGGGTGAACTATCACGTGGCGCAGACAGCACAGGACGGAGAGTTCGGGTCGATGCTGAGTGAGTTCGTGATTGAGGCCCAGCCGGTGTCTGCGGGATTGCCCGGCTTGCGGAGACGAGCGCAACTGCATCTGATACTGGCCTGGAACGGGAGCGCATGGAAGATTACGGACTTGTCGCCGCGCGAAGTGTTCCAATAGCCAGAGTTCGTGACGCTCGGAGTAAGCCGCGCTTTGAAAGGGACTTGCCTTCCGGCCGTCACGCAGAATGTATCGGTTGTTGAAAGCGGCGGAAGGCATGCCACCTGGCGAACAGTGGTGTACAGAGCGCGTCGGTAGAGACGCGGCTTGCCCCGTCTCTACCCGGTTGAGTTGAGCACGGCGAGTTGCAGTAACCTGTCCGACGGAATGGAGAGCGCTCTTCGCAAGGATGCGAGAGTTCCAGCCATGAAACGCGAATATCCGGAAACTCCGTTTGTGGGCGTGGGCGCGATCATCATCGAAGATGATCGGGTAGCGTTGGTGCGAAGGGGCCAGCCTCCGTTGCAGGGGAAATGGTCGATTCCGGGGGGAGTTCTGGAGGTTGGGGAAACGCTGCGCGCCGCTGCGGAGCGCGAGGTGCGCGAGGAGACCGGGCTCGAGGTGGAGATCGGCGAGTTGCTCGGCGTTTTCGATCGCGTAGTACCAGACGAGGAAGGACAGATCCGTTATCACTATGTGCTGATCGATTTCTTGTGCCGCCGGGTGTCGGGCAAATTGCGCGCAGGCGATGACGCGGCAGACGCGGACTGGTTCCAGGCGGCGGAACTGGATGAATTGGGGCTCGCGCCGGAGACGCGCAAGGTGATTCTTAAAGGATTTGAGCGGGCGCGCAGAGAGGCCGGGGGAAGACCTGATGGTTCGTAAGGCAAGCCGCAGTTCGCCATCGTTACTCCGCTTCTGGTTCGTGTAGCGTGCTGGCGTAGGGCGTGCTGTGCCTGCTGGAAATTTATTGGTGGCTGCTACGGCCGCGGTCGACGAGCACAATCCTGTCAGCAACTCGATTTGTGCGGACAGTAAGTTTTCCGTTCGATAGTTCTGGTGGTCTTCCGGTGTGAATCAATTCAAGTGATGCTAGTCTACGGAAACATTGCCGGATTCTTCCATTGCGCGTGACACGCTCTCGCCCCCTCAAGCTGCCGCCCTGAGACACGTGGACGCCATTGCCCGTGACAACGAGGCCGCGGCCCTCTTGTTTATAACGGGCGTCTGCAAACGCGCTGAACTTGCGCTCGGCATTTACAACAATGCGATCGACGTGGTCCGGCAGCATGCTCGGATCGTGGCTCACTTCCATCCTGACCGGTTTGGTGCAAAGCGCGCAAATGTCGTTGACTGCCTATTGGTCGAAGGGCTGTACCGGAATCAGTTTGAAACCGGACTCTCGAGCGGAAGTCCGACCGCGTTTCCCGGCGGCGAGCGCGACGAATGGGAGCGCACGTTATTCGGTGGGGCGTATCACAACGGAGTCGTACCGGCTTCGGAGCGGCCAAAATACGGATCGCTCGAGTTGGTCCGGTTTCCCGACGGGCCCGCGCCGCGCTTTGGATCGTGCTATTTCGTGCTTCGCGGCGTGGGCCCACGGACTTCCATAACGTTCATGGGCAGCGAACACCCGCATGCCAGCAACCAAGTGGGCACTCTGGCAAAACCGCATGCCGTGATGGCAGCGTTGCTTGCCGAGATTGAAAATGGCGGCATCGCGACTCCCCAATGGCCTCCGTTTCGCGCTCCGACACTTGGCGTGCCAGACCTTACCGTGATCCGGTTCTTCGACCTTCTGGAACTCCTGCGCGAGCACCGTCCGAACCCCTCACTGGCCGAGCCCGGACGTGTATTGGACAGTGGGGTGGAGGCACAAATTCACGGCCCCGTCATGCTGGACCGTGATGTTGAGGCGTTGGTGGCCGATCCAGCATTCGCGCATACAGCTATCGGGCAATCGCTCGTCGAACTCGCAGATAAGTACGGGTTCGACTTGCAGTGGCACTGTGGATTCCGGCTGGCCGTTCGGGATGTACCAGACGATTTCCGTGGGCCGGCGATGCCCAAGATCGCACAACGCATCGCCGGAAGGGATGGTGTCCTTGATGCTGTCGGAATCGGAAGGGCCGCTGCCTCGCTGCACCAGGACCCTCAGCAATGGAGCGAGTGGGGCGGCTACGACGATGTCCTTCGCCTTTTACGACAGCTCTGGCACGTCCTGGTTCACTTCGGCAATCGAATTTGAGTGCGAAGCCGGGTCGGGAAGAAGTCCTAGCGAACTGAGCCCCTTCGCACCACCGAGCGTATCGTCGGTCGATAAAACTATGAAAGGGTCAATTGGCGCAACATCGGCTTTCCGCCAACGATCGCTCGAACCGCGTCCTCCGGGATTCGGGTCCGCTCACCCTGGGCGCATGCAGTCAAGTTTCCGCCGGTGGTCTAGACAACCTCCGAGATGAACCCGTAAGGTTTCCTACCAGGGGAAGTCCCCTTGGAGCAGGCCATGTCCCCAGACGCGCGCTTGATGTGCGGAATCAGCCTGATTCTCATTCCCTCCATTGTTTATGGTGGATTAACCATCCTCGGCGTGATTTCGGAGGGAAGATTCGGGACGCCCGGACCGAAAAATCTGTCGCCTTCGCAGATTGCGTTTTACCGGGCCGGCCACGCGCATGCTGGCGTGCTCACTCTACTGGCATTGTTTCTGCAAATCGCAATCGACGATGCCGCCCTACCGACATCGCTGGTCTGGCCGCTGCGCATCGGAGCCATTGCCGCCGCGCTCCTGGTTTCCGGCGGATTCTTCGCAATCGCCCACCTGCGCGCCTTGCGCAGCCTGCTTTACATCGGTGTACTCTTAGTCGCAGCAACGACTTTAACGGTCGGAATCGGATTGATTCGGGCGCACTAACTCACTGGGCAGGATGAGAAAATTGTTTAGTCGCCCGAGACTCGATTGACACCGATCCAACTCACCTCCGCGCAGGCCCGCCGAATCTGGCTGCATGCCCAGCGACTCGACACCGCCGAACCGTTCGGCTCCGGCCCGCAGGCCACGCCCGCCGCGGTGGCTCATCTGGGCTACTTGCAGATTGACACCATCTACGTCATCGAGCGCAGCCATCACCACATCCTCTACACCCGCATCCCGACGTATCGGCGCGAGCATCTGCATCAGGCGCAGAGCATCGACAAGACCGTTTTCGAGTATTGGACGCACGCCCTGTCGTACGTGCCTACTGAGAACCTGCGGTTTTTTGTGCGCGAGATGCGCGGACAGTGGCAGCAGCGGGTCTACTGGCTCGGCAAGGTTTCAAGTGGCGACCTGCGCAGAGTGCTGGCGCGCATCCGCAGAGGCGGCGCCCTCACCATCCGCGACATCAACGACGACCCGGTAGAAAAAGATTATGCGTGGGCGAGCCGCAAGCCTTCCAAGCGCGTTCTGGAGGTGGCCTTCTACAAGGGGTTGGTGACGATCAGTCAGCGAGTCGGAATGGTGAAGACTTATGAGCTCATGACCCGCCATTTCGGTTGGGACCGGTTGCCACGCGCCGCGACCGAAAAGGAGACTGTGAACTACTTGCTGGATCGTGCCCTGCAAGCGCAGGGGCTCGTAAGTGTGGAGTCGATTTGTCATCTGGACGCTCCCCGCAAACCAGCGATGACGCGCCTGCTGGAGTCGCGGGCGCGACGAAAGGAGTTGATCCCGGTACAAGTGGAAGGGGCGGGTGATCTGCAGCACTGGGGCCGTCCGGAGACCCTCGACGCCATTCCCGAACCGGCGCAGGAACAGGTTCATATCCTGTCCCCGTTCGACCCGCTGATCATCCAGCGCAAACGGCTCCGGTTGTTCTTCGATTATGAATATCGCTTCGAAGCTTATGTTCCAAGGCACAAGCGCGTGTTTGGCTATTTCGTTTGCCCGGTCCTGATTGGGGATCGGATGGTTGCCGGCCTCGATCTCAAGACCGACCGATTGCGGCAAAAACTCCTGGTGCAGCGCTGGAACTGGATCGGACGCGGGGCGTCCAGAACGCATAAACAGGAGGTGGAAGCCGCATTGCACAGGTTCGAGCACTTTCAGCTGGGCCGGGGCTCGATCGAGGGCTAGCGAATTCGCTCCAGAACCCGCATAGGAACCATGCCAGAGATTCGAATCCGACTCGCTCAGCCGTCAGATCACGATCAACTCGTGCCTCTGCTGGTAGCGCTTTGGCCCGACTCGGCTGCTGAGGAACACGCTCGAGAACTTACCGAGATTCTCCAAGGCAAGGCTCGGGTGACCATGCCCCTCATCATCCTGGTCGCGGAGACGAGTGATGGAACGCTGGTTGGTTTCCTGGAAGTGGACTTGCGCTCTCACGCAGATGGCTGCAACCCGGCACAGCCGGTAGGCTATGTCGAAGGTTGGTTCGTGGCGGAGGACCACCGACACCAGGGCATCGGGAAAAAGCTGTTGGCAGCGGCCGAAGACTGGGCACGTACCCACGGGTGTGTTGAGATGGCCTCGGATACATGGATTGACAATGAACTGTCGCAACGTGTGCATGAGTCATTGGGGTACGAAGTCGTGGACCGCTGCGTGCATTACCGGAAGGCGCTGTGAGATGGAGGGGGCTAAGAAAAATAAGAATTGGCTAACCCCCAAATCTGCGCTGCGTCCCTCATTGTGAGTGAAGCTTACGGAGCCCATTGCAGAATGATAAAGAGCCCCTCAGCCGTGAGCGCGGGCCTTTCGATCCTGGGCGGTGCAGTATTCGGCGTGCTGGGTGTAGTGCATGCGCTTTACACGCTGCTGGATCTCGGTGACCCGCGGCGGCTTGTCCCGGCGGATCCTTCGGTTAGAGATGCGATGGCGAACTCGGCTCTCAGATTGTCAAGCGGGGCCACGGATATGTGGCGCGTCTGGGTTGGCCTGAATCTCACGCATAGTCTAGGTCTATTGCTACTGGCCGCGCTGGGGATATGGACCGGTACACGAACCGGTGGAGTCTCGTCCGGCACTATGCTGGGGCTGACCTTGGTTGGTTGTATCTACGTGATTGTTGCCCTGCTGTACTTTTATCGCGCACCTGCGATTGGCGTTGCCATTGGTGCTGGTTGTTTCGCGGCCGCATGGATCCTGTCCGTTAGCCGCTGCGGATTCCGCTTACCAATCTGAACGATCATCTCTTCGGTCAAGCCATCGCTGGAAAAGTCTTGTTCCGGATCACGACTCAGGTCGTCGAATGGCAAAACTGCGAAGGATTACTTTCTCGGAAGCAGGCTTGGCGCGTGGGGCCGACCGATGCCAGGACCAATCTGCGCAGGCAACTCAGCGAATGGTGTCGGAAAAACGTGACTGAGCCTCGGCGCAAACTGGTCGCGCAAAAACAGAACGGGCCGCATCGCGAACGATGCGGCCCGCCGGTGGTACTGTTGGGATTGACCAAGAGGTGGTCACTCTACGTGGCCTCT
>Ga0126371_10001475_pt1 | contig 19970 bp, 14 predicted proteins | sample PanSoiMetaPlot_4_FD_110145 | JGI IMG/M metagenome (GOLD analysis project Ga0126371, IMG submission 110145) | Tropical forest soil microbial communities from Panama - MetaG Plot_4 | ecosystem: Environmental > Terrestrial > Soil > Tropical forest > Bulk soil | place: Panama | collected 2016-02-17 | reverse complement strand
AGGGACATGGATGTTTTCAGGCTCGCTCCCATCACCAAGAATGTGGCCTGAGGATTCTACATGGAAGGTAAGATCGGACGTGGACTCAGTACCGGAGCCTTCAGCGCCTGCGCTTCTAGGTATCGGTCTTCTCGCGCTCGGCATCGTTTTACGCCGGCGCTTAATCGCGTAAACCCCCATTCACCTCGTGTAGCACTCTACACTTGCGGCGCTCTCCTCACGGAAGCGCCGCCTCTCCACTTGCAGCGATTGGCCGGACCCACGGATCTGAATTTGAACTTAGTTCGTATTACAACGTACGTTAGTGCGACTGTATACAGTGTTACGGATGTCACGTTCGCTTGACATCGCGAGAAGGTGACAATATACTCCCTCCCAAGCTTAATTACCGCACTGCTAGGTGGCTCAGGGTGAGCCTCGGTTTGGTAAGAGTGGGGATGTCCAACTCGGGGGATCCATTGTCAGCACCGGCCGTGGTGCAGTTCGGCCTCCCCAAACAGCAACGCCCTTAACCCAGGGAGCTTTCGCTTCCTTGGCGGCCTAATAGGGATAGCTATGCAACCTGGAATGCTAAACGGGAGCCGGGTGAGGAAAAGTGTGTGCGCGCTCGGCGCGACCATCGGTATGCTATTCGCCCTGTCTTTACTGGCACAGGGCAGCTTTGGCAGGCTTTTTGGAACCGTGACCGATCAGACGGGCGCAGTTGTGCCCGGCGCCGTCGTGATCATCATGGACACGGAGCGCGGTGTGGCGCGCAACCTGGTCACGGATGCAACTGGCGGGTTTGATGCGCCTACTTTAGTTCCCAGCACATATACGATTCGGATTCAGGCGCGCGGCTTCAAGACGCTCGACCGTCCGAATATCTTGCTGGAGGTGGGCAAGGAAATTCGGGTGGACTTGACGCCCCAGCCGGGTGAACAGTCGCAGACCGTGACGGTGGAAGCGGCGGCGCCGTTGGTCGATACTACCAGCGCCACTCTCGGCGGCGCCATGAACAACGCTGACATCAACGATCTGCCGTTGATGGGCGCAATTTCCAGAGTCTGATGGGCCTGCGCCCGGGCGTCATGCTGCAACCAGGCGGCTCGCCATGGACGCAAAGCACCAACAACGTCCGGCCCGACGAAACCAGTTGGATGGTCGATGGCATTCTGAATGCGAATGCTTTCGATTCCCGGCCCGTCGCCGGGGCGTCCAGTCCCTTCACTGATGGAGCGTTGATCCTGCCGATCGATGCGATCCAGGAATTCAACCTCATGGAGAACCCCAAGGCGGAGTACGGCGGCAAGCCGGGCGCGGTAGTGAACGTGGGAATTCGCTCCGGCACCAACGGTTTTCACGGCACCGCTTACGCCTTTGGCCGCAACGGCAGTTGGGACGCGCGCAACCTGTTTAACCCAGCTCCCAACCCGGTCCTGCCGGTCGAACTCGAACAGTTCGGGGCAGTGCTCGGCGGGCGGATTATCAAGGACAAGCTCTTCTTCTTTGCCGGTTATGAGGGCCTGCGTTCGTTCCTCGCCAACGCGATCGGCACGGCGGTTCCTTACACCGGTCCGGGGGCGACCGCCGACCCGAGGAACAGCATGGTGGACGCGATCAATGCGCTGCAGGCCAAAGGGGTACAGCCGAGTCCCCTCAGTCTCAAATTGCTGGGCTGCACGGCCGGCGCGGCGCCGTCATGCACCGGTGGCTATATCCAGAACGCCCCCTCGAGCAGCACCACCTATGTCAGCACACTGCCCAACAACAACGTCAGCGACAACGGAATCACGAAAATCGATTACCACATCAACAGCAAGCATATGATCAACGGCATGCTGTACAAGGCGAACTACACCAGTCTCGGGGAAGATTTTCCGATGGTGAATTCGATTTGGGGCAACACGGTTGTGGAGCCTGCCTGGACCACCTCGGGCAACTGGATCTGGACCGCGAAGTCCGACCTGGTCAACGATTTTCGAGTCGGCTACAACCGGTTCGGCTTTTTCTTTCTTCCTGCCGACGGCAGCACGCTCGCTGATGGTAAAGGCTACCCTATCAATACCGGCATCACGAGCACGGGCGGGTTTCCGACCGTGGACATTTACGGCTTCGGCCAGACTCAACTGGGCAGCCGGCGGGGCCGTCCCCTCGAGGCGGCTCCCAACCCCTACTACAATTTCCAGGACAATCTCTCTTACCTACGAGGTAGCCACGCGCTCAAATTCGGCTTTGAGTTTGCGCATATCGAAGGCGATTCCAACCCCCACGACAACCGGGGCCGCATCGATTTCCAGGGCAAGCAGAGTAGCGTAATTACCAATTCCACGCCGCTGGAGGACTTCTTTGCCGGACTCCCTTCGCGGGGACAACTGCTGGTCGGCAGCCCGGCGGTTCAAGTAATCGTGCGGCAGTACGCCGCATTTGTCCAGGATGACTGGCGCATTACGCGAAGAATCATGCTCAACCTCGGCCTGCGCTATTCCTATGCGTCGCCCTTTGAAGCCGCCGGCGGCAATCTCGGCAGCTTCGATCCGGCGCTCGGATTGGTGCAACAGGGCCAAGCCTCGGTAGGGAGTTCGATCTGGAAGCCGGACCACAAGAACTTCTCGCCGCGCGTAGGATTCGCCTGGGATATCACGGGCAAGGGAACCACCGTGTTGCGGGCGGGCGCGGGCATCTTTTATTCGATGTTCACAGTGGCTCCGTTCACGGGGAATCCCGGGATTGCCAACGTCGGCGGCACCGGGATTGCCACGGTTCCGACAGGCGCCTGCACCACGGCAGTCGCACTCGGGCAGCCTTGTCCTCAGACCTATGGCGGCACGATTGCGACAGGCACCGCTTTGATCCCGGGCAGCAAGCTCAACTGGAACGGCGTTGTGTTTCCGACGGGCGCGGTCTTCTCTTGCACGGCTGCCGCACGGTGCAGTATCGGGAGCGTGGATCCGAATCTCCGCACGCCCTACGTCGGCGATTGGAATATCGGCATCCAGCATTCGTTCACCAATAATCTGTCCTTGGAAGTGGGCTATGTGGGCACGCATGGCGACAACCTGTTGGGGAACGTGGATCTCAATCAACCCAACCTCGTCACGGGCGTCCAACCCTTCGCCGCCAAATTCCCCTACCTCCAGTTCATTAACCACGTCGAGAACTATGCCTGGTCCAACTACAACAGCCTGCAGGCCACGCTGACGAAGCGGTTCTCCCATGGGTTTAACTTCACTGCCGGGTACACGTACGGGCATGGGTTGGACAATGCTTCGCTGAACCGGTTCGCCGGGCAGCCGCAGAACAGCCTGAACCCCGCGGCCGAGTATACCAGCAGCGATTTCGACGTACGCCACCGCGCGACGCTCACCGCCAGTTACGAAATTCCCGGCCCGAAAGGCTTCGGCCAGTTGCTGCACGGCTGGAAGCTGAACACCATCGTGACCCTGGCGGGGTCGCAGCCGTGGAATGTGGTCGATGGCTCCGACAACTTCAGCGGCACCAATGAGAACACCGATCGCTGGAATTTCTACGGGAATCCCGCCGACTTCAAGGCCACCTCGAGTTCTCTCCCCTACTGCACCGGGCCGGGCTCGGGCGGCTGCAGCGTGACCAGCGGCGTCTCCGGTATCCAGAGCTTCTTTACCGCCTCGCAGTCCACGGCCATGTGGCAGCAGTGTATGGCGGTGGCGCCGGACCCCAGCCCAGGAGGGACGTTGGATCAGGCCGGCTGCTACGTGAAAGGCAAGTCGGTGATGGTTCCCAACGCGCCGGGAGCTTTTGGAACGATGGGCCGGAACCTGTTCCGCGACGCCGGCTTCAAGAACGTGGACTTCTCCGTATTCAAGAATTTCACGATCAAGGAACGGTTCGCCGCGCAGTTCCGCGCTGAGTTCTTCAACTTTTTCAATCACCCCATCATTGCCAACCCATTCGGTTCGGTGAACGGGTACGGAGGAGGGAGCGACCCCTCCAGCGGCACGACGTTCGGGTGCGGATGCACCACGCCGGACATCGCGGCAGGCAACGCGATCGTCGGTTCCGGCGACTCGCGCACCATACAACTTGGGCTGAAGCTCAGTTTCTGAAACCGGAGTCTGTTCGAGCGCCGCTAAGCCCCAATCGGCTCATGAAGTAGAGACTTGTTTCCGACGAGTCTTCTCACTCGCTTCACTGGTGGACAGCGCCGGGGTTTCCCCTCGTCCCGAGTGCAGGTTTTCCATCTGCCCGAAAAGACCGGCATCCTCAATCGATAGAGGCGACTCATGACCGACAGTTCTGCCGGCAGATCCGGCTTTGTATTCGAGGGGCGAGAGTGGATCGTACTCATGCGCGGGGTGGTTGCCATTGCCTTCGCTGTGGCGGCATTCACGTGGCCCTCTATGACGCAGGCCAAGCTGGTGAATCTTTTCGGGGTATACGCGCTGGCCCACGGTGCGCTTTCGCTGGCGGGTGCAATCGGCGGCCGCGGCCAGCCCGGCTGTATGCTGCTCGGGATGGAAGGTGCGGTTGGACTTTGCGCGGGTTTGTTCGCCGTGAGCTCGATGCCGTCGCCCCTGGCAGCGATCGGGTTCATGTGGCTGTGGGCGGCGACGACGGGGATCCTACAGATTGTGGAGGCCGTACGGTTCAGGCGAGAGGTTTCCGGCAACGCCTGGCTGGCCCTCGGCGGGCTAGTGATGCTCTGTTTCGGATGGACCGTCTGGCTACGCCCCTTTATCGGCATGATTGGGCTGGCTGTAACCATCGCCGTCCTCGCCCTGCTATGGGGTGTGTTCGAGATTCTCTTCGGCAAGGAATTGCGAGATCTGCGACATGGCCGGCCAGCAGGAGTCTAGGACCTGCGGAGAGGCCGGCCACGGCCAGGCTCGCCGCCGAAAGTCAAGCCGCAATTTTGGGCTCGCCGCCTTCGGTTAGGGCCGCCTGCAACCGAGCCTCGGCTTCGGGCGTGAGAGAACTGTGCATGACTGTTCCGCCATACTGGGAAACATATGGGAGAATCTTCTCCCATGTCACCTTGCGGAAGAGCACGAACAGAGTGGATGTTCCTGGTTGCGCCTTCTCACCGAGTTCTTTCATGAACGAATCGGGTATCCCATAGTCCGCGAGCTTGCCAATGATTGCTCCGCTTGCCGCGCCGATAGCTGCTCCGGTGGCCATGCCCAGGAGAGGCTGAAGGAACAGTAATCCGACCAGCGTTCCCCAAATGCCGCCTCGGGAGGCGCCGATAGCCACTGAAGCACCTGTGACCTGGACGGTCTGGTGGAGTTTCAGCTTTCCATTCTGTTCTCTGGTGACGTAAGCAGCGTCTTCCATTTCAATCAGGAATTCACGCTGCAACCGTTGCAGAGTCGCACACACCTCGCCCGCGCGATACAAATCCGGATACGTTACAACTACGAGTTCACTCATGCCTTCTGCCTCTCTTTTATTGCAATCACTCAGCTATAGCTCTCCATCCTGACGGCAGACTTGAGCGCTTAGCTAAAGTCCGCGTCCTTCACGTTCTTGATGTGAGAATCATGCGAGCGATGTAGAAACTTTGTAACGGTATACCCAGGCGTTCGCGATCAATTGGGAAAGCCTGTCAATTCTCGCCGGTTTGCGCTGTCATTTTCGCCAGAGTTAAGGACGGCGCGCCATGGAGAACGGCTCATAAGGCTCCCTCTGCCCGGCGGACGCGGTCCAGCCACTCGAGAATCTGCCCCAGGCGCTTGCTGGTCCGGCTGACGCGTACGTTGGCTGCATGAAGTGATCGCGCGGTCGAGCGTTCGATTGCCATCCTGCCGTCGTTCGATATTCGGCGCCACTTGTGCCCGAATTTCCGGGCAAGTTGAGTGAGTTCGTGGGCGCTTTTTTTCAAGCGCGCATCTTCCCGCTGGATATTGAGACTGGGACGCTTGGTCATCGATACCTTTCCTGGCCTCCTCCTTGGTGCTCGTAGGAGTCGACGTACTGACTGCCTTGATTGAGATGCTCGCCTGTTGGTTCAGATCCAAACGCAGGATAATCTACCGGGCGGGATGTTGCCGCGGGCTGAATAAAAAGAGTCCTCCCCGGCAGCGGCGTTGTCAGTCGAGGCATGACACGCGCATCCACGCGGTCGCTATGAAGGGCCGCAGACCGGGCGCTCTTGTCTGGTTCAACCTTGTTCTGGCAGCCTGTCCGCCTTTTCTTTGGGCTCAGTCGATCAACAGCGGCACCGTAACGGGTACAGTGAAAGACCCATCCGGCGCCGTGGTTGACGGGGCGAGAGTCATTTTACGCAATCTGGTCAGCGGTTATGAGCAAACGACCGTAACGGACGGTTTTGGCGCTTTCCGTCTGAACAACATCCCGAAAAACGACTATCGCCTGACCGTGGAACACGCGGGTTTCGAAAAGGCGGCCGAGGAAATGGACGTGCACACGTCTGTTCCCATCAACATCGATATTTCGTTGAAGGTGAGTTCGCAGTCGTCGAAGTACACAGTGACGGCGACACCATCCCTCATCGAAACGGATCCTTCCGCTCGCCAGGCAGTGGACAGGAGTTCCTTCTTGAAGCTGCCAAGCTTCAATCCCGGTAATCAGTTAAGCGACGCGATTACCCACAGCAGCGGCGGTGTAGCGGCCGACGCAAATGGGTTTTTCCATCCGTTGGGTGATCACGGGCAGGTGAGCTACATGCTGGATGGACAGCCAATCAGCGACCAACAGAATAAAGTATTCTCCACGCAAATTCCTGCAAATGCGCTGCAATCGATGGACCTGATTACGGGCTCACCCGACGCCCAGTATGGCGACAAGTCCAGCATGATTGTCAACAGCACCGTGCGATCGGGTTTAGGCATCAGCAAGCCGTTCGGGGAAATCGAGGGCACCTGGGGCTCTTTCGGCACCTGGAGCGGCAGCGCTGCGCTCGGAGTGGGCAACGCGCAATGGGGTAATTTTTTCGTTCTGAACGGAATCCGGTCAGGGCGTTTTTCGGACACCCCTCAGTTTTCATCCTTCCACGGGATCGGCAACAATCAATCGCTTGTCGATCGGGTCGACTGGCAGGCGAGCCAGAGCGACACTCTGCATCTGAACCTGTTCCTGGCGCGGAATTGGTTTCAGGTTCCGAATGCTTACGAGCAACTGGCGCAGGATCAGAAACAGCGCGCGATGACCTGGATGATTGCGCCCGGATATCAGCACGCTTTCAATGCAAAGACTCTGCTAACGTTGAATCCATTTGTCCGGCGCGACCAGATCAACTACTACCCCAGCCGAGATCCATTTGCCGACAATCCGAGCACGGTGGCCCAGAACAGATTCCTAACGAACTACGGGCTGGCGGCCGCGGTGACCTCTGAGCACGGCAAGCACACAATCGAATTCGGGACGCGGCTCCAGCAGACAAGGCTGCTGGAAAACTTTCAATTCGGCATCACCAATCCGGCATACAACCCGGTTTGTCTGAACGCGCAGGGAAGTTATCTCTTATTGCCGGGTGTAACGAATCCGGATGAGTGTTCTGCTATCAATCCGACATACATGGCGAACCCGAATCTGCAGCCGGGTTTGGTCCCGTACGATCTCTCCCGAGGCGGCACCTTGTTTTTCTTTCATGGAAAGACCAATGTCAATCAATTCGGCTTTTATTTCGGCGACACCATCAAGCAGGGAAACTTTACCATCAACGCCGGGCTGCGGGAGGACCAATATAACGGCTTGGCCTCCGCAAACGGCCTCCAGCCGCGGCTGGCGATTTCTTACCTGGTTCCAAAATTGAAGACGGTGCTCCGGGTTGGATACGCGCGGACATTCGAGACGCCCTATAACGAGAATTTGATCTTGTCGAGCGGTACCGGCCCGGGCGGCCTGGCTCAGAATGTGTTCGGCTCAATATCCACCCCGATTTTGCCGGGCAACCGAAACCAGTTTAATACCGGGGTACAACAGGAAATCGGCCGCTGGATTATTGTAGACGGGGACTACTTTTGGAAGTACACGCATAACGCGTACGATTTCAGCGTCTTCTTTAACACTCCGATCACGTTTCCGATAGCCTGGCATAACTCAAAGCTGGACGGCGTGACCGGGCGGATCAGCTCGGTCAGAGTCCACGGGTTCCAGGGCTACATGACGTTCGGTCATACCCGCGCGCGATTTTTCCCGCCTGAGAACGGCGGCCTGATTCCACTGGGAGGGTTCCCCACCTCTGTTTTCCGGATTGATCACGATCAGGCCTATGAGCAAAACGTGGTACTGCGCTACGAAAGGCCAAAAAGCGCGGAATTCATCGAGTTCACGTGGCGTTACGACAGTGGATTCGTGGTGAGCGGCGTGCCCGACGTGGCGGCGGCACTGACGTTGACCCCGGCCCAGCAAGTGACAATCGGGTTTTCTTGCAACGGTGTGTATGCGACTTTCAGCAATCCGATTACAGTCTGCAACGGGATCGGAAAGTCGACTCTCCTGACCTTACCTCAGACGGGCACCGCGAATCCCGACCACAACCCGAATCGCGTCGACGCGCGAAACCTGTTCAACCTGGCCATTGGCACGGACAACTTGCTCCACAGCAGGGACAGCAACCGCATCACACTCCGGGCCGAAGTGCTGAATCTGACGAACAAGGTGGCCCTTTACAACTTCCTGTCGACGTTTAGCGGAACTCACTTCGTAGCGCCTCGGAGCCTGCAGATTACCCTGGGGTACACGTTCTAGAGGGCGGATGGATTCTCAGGGCCGGCGCAACAACTTGTGACGAACTTCCGGCCAGAATTCCTGGAGGAGATTGATCGGGACAGTGATTGCAATCTGCGCAGTTCCGTTGGTCAAAATGTAAGTGCCCGTGTTGCCGTGGATCGGCACCCAGGCAGTGCTGACCGCAGTCGCCCCGTAGTAGCTCGTGAGACCGGCTATGTTCAGTCTCGTACGGCCTTGGTTGTTAAACGTCAGGAAGCTGAAAGCAATCGCATGCAAAGCGCGCTTCTTGAATCCGGTGGCGCCGCTCGAAATGTAGCGGACATCCTCGTGCAAGGCTGCAGCGGAAGAAGCCTGAAGAGTTCCCTGAATCGAGGAAATCGCGATGCGTGAGCCTAAACGGCATCCGAAGCCTCCCAGCCCGCTGCCCCAATCCCCGGTCGAACCCGTGCCTTGATCGAACGCAACGGCGGTAATGAGTGGCCCAAAATAGGCGCCGGCAGACAAGTAGTTCTGTCTCCAATAAAGGTTCCAGCGTTGCTTTCCGGTCAAGGGCGAATAATGCAGGGCTGAAATGCTGGTCAGGCCGGTGAACGGATTAACCGGAATGGGCGCATTCTGGCTGGCTGGATTGTTCGCAGGGCTGGCCGGATTCGGGTTCGCGGGGGCCGGAATTGCGGAGCCCGCGATGGCGTCACGACCGGGTTGTGCCGCCGAATTGTTATCGGGGATCTGTGCGAAAACAACTTGCGCCGCAATGGCGGCGGATACGGCGACACTTAAGGAGCACATCGTCTACACTGAGCGCGCAAACTAGGAGGAATGACTCGATCCTGGTTGGGGCGGAGGTAAGTCTTGGAGATAAACGTCCGCGAGCAGTGAGCGCCGGCACAGCGGATGGCCTTAGCCGCCGGTTGATCGATCTTCGATCGAGCGGGAAGGCGTGGCCGATCCCTGTACGGGAGCCTTGATGGAAGTCTCCCGGCCCTGCTGATCTCCCCACAACCAGATGTAGAACGGGCTTCCCGGCGCCGGCGGGTCGGGAAGGCGAATCAGCAGGGACTGCTTGAGGCCTGGCCCAGACAGGGGCGCCGGCATTCCCGATATCTCCAACCCAGTGTTATTATCCCATCCGGCCTTTTCGATCAATTCGAGATTTTGCCCGACCAGCTCATACTGATGTGTTCCGTCCTGCGACGGAACGTCATTGATCGTCACCGAGTCGATCTTGGGAAGGCGAAGGATCCGGGCGAGCGGAAACGGCTTCGAAGTGCCATCAGGGCCTTGGTCGATCACAGCCTGGAGAGAACACCCGGAGGGGAGGCCGCTGGTATCAAAAGCCAGGAACCACCGATCTGGTGAAAGCTGCTGGAGGCCCGACATCGCAGTCTGCTCACCGGGATGAAGGATTACCGATTTCGCTGTTCCGCCGGCACATTCCAGGCGCAAAACGCTCTGCTTCTCCACGTAGTTTACCTCCAGCAGCGCATTTAGCGTAAAGCCGGCGGGATACTCGCCGGACTGCAGAGCGATTGTCATGCCCTTGGGTAGCGAGAGTTTTGCTCCAGCGACGGCAGGCGGTTGTCCAGCAACCTGGAGCCCGCTGGAAAATGTCAGCGGCTGATTTCGATCCTCGATATATGCGCTCACCGGCAAGATCGCCCCGGGACGCGGACACGACTTCAGCACCACGCTGACGGTCCGTTCTGTCTGATTCGCAGCGGGAGGCCCCAGGTTCAGAATGGCCCCAGGCGCTTCGAGCTTCCTTACCAGTTCCAGCCGCTCGCCTCGTAAAACGAACTGCTGCGCGACGGCTCCCTGATTCGCTACGATCGGCAGATTGTCGATCTCCGGCGGGGCAGGCAGAATCCGGAAGTTTACCGGATGGGCTTTCCCGTCCTGTTGGGAGACCAGCAGGTTGTAGACGCCTGGATCGAGCCTTTGGGTGTCCACCTGGACGTCCATGTACTCTTGCGGCCCTCGGCGCGCACCCTTTGGCAACAGGAACCGCAGAGTCTCCGGCTGCGCGAACTCATCGTGAGCCTTCTGCAGTTCAACACTCGTGGTGAATTCGAAGTCGCCGCCTTCCAGCGTTACCGGGATCCTGCCGGATTTCGCGACCAGCCGGTCTTGTGATACCGGATCCAGGTGCGCCTGCTCGAAGCCGCTGAGCGGCAGGACATGCACGGTTCCATCTGCTTGCACAGGCGTCCAGTCCCAAAGGCCAGTCAGCTTATATTCTCCGGGTGGAAGTTTAAGCGTGGTCAGATCGAGTTCGAGGGCGCCCTGGTTGCCAAGTTTCACAACCGGCACAGGCGCGATCTGGTGATTGCCCACCAACGTCCAATTCCTTACACGATCGAGGTATTTCCATCCCGGCTCGGGCACATCCACCGGAAGAGCGGTCTTCTGCGAGGAGGGCACGAAATCGGCGCTACCAATTCGGATCCCTGGCGCAGAAATGTTCGGGATACGGACAGCCCAAATATATGCCGCTCTCGTATGAGGAGGCAAAGGCCCTTGTTGGCCGCACAGGTTGACGCCGGATGCAGATCCGGTGAACGGCTGCGCGAACGAAGCCCGGAACTGGGTATCGGGAAACGCGACGGCACGCAGATCGAGTAGCATGGCCGTCGCACCAGCCGCCAAGCCCACAGGGCTTCCGAGGACCAGCGTGGCCACCATGGTCGACAGGCTTGCCGTCTGTCCCGCGCGCTGCCCCGTGGAACTGGCCGCGGGATTGTAAGCAGCAAGTTGCGGGTTCATCGTCGCAAACAGAGTGGCGGCTTGCGTCTGAACGGGAGCGCTCCTGTTCAGCGCCAAGGCGAATCCATACTGCGAAGCAAAGCCGCTGAGAGCGGCATTCACGCTGGCTGACGAACTCTCGGCGTTGGATAGAGTCGCCACCAACTGCTCCGCCTGCGCCGTCTTATCCGCATAGTCTGCCAGTTGGGCGATCAACAGCTCGTCCTGCGCAAGAAATCCGGAGACCTTTTTCTGGTTCAGACCAGAGGGCCCATACACGAGCGCCGCCACCGAAATGGTCTGCTCAATCTTCCAGGACTGGGGCTTATCGGCCGGCTTCGGCGGGGTTACGAGAATATCGCGCTGCAACGCGCGCCGCCGTTCCGGCACTAGCACCAGCGCAATCGCGCCCGGGCGTTTTTCGTTTCCGCGCAAGATCGGTTCATAAAACAACCGGTCGCCCTCACTCAGATGATTCGCGGTTCGAAGCGGAAGGGGCTGCTGTCCTCGGCCGGCCGGCTGCACCTGCAGATCGAGCGCGCCCAGCGGCGCTCCGGCCGGGCAGGAAACGAACGGCGGCGCCAAGGGCACTGCCGCCGCGGGATTCGGCTCCTCGCCGGCGACATCCGGAACCTGGCTCTGTCCTTGAAACAGACTAGCGGCGAGCAGGAGGATCGAAAGGACTCGAAGCTCTGCGGGGATTGAGATGCGCTCCCTCCAAACTAGGGATACGCGGCGCATCGGAAGGACGTTGCCGGCCTGGGGTGATCTGCGACGCGGTTGCAGTTCTAATTGAGGTCACGGGCGCACCGGAAACCGTAACCGGCACTCCGGTTGCTGGGTATACTGAAATCCCGGCTCGATACGCGGACATCGCCCGACCGGTCATCCCAGTATCCCCCGCGTAACACGCGCTGCGTCCCGTTCGGTGGGCCCTTTGGGTCCGTGGCTAACGAGGGCAGAGTCCGGTAGTAGTTTTTTTCATACCAGTCGGTGACCCACTCCTTCATATTGCCCAGCATGTCAGACAGGCCCCAGGAGTTTGGCTGTTTTTGCCGCACAGGTTGAGCCTGGCCATCGCTGTTTCCGGAATACCATGCAATCGCATCGAGTGGCCCGTATCTTGGCTCCGAGTTGCCGGCCCGCGCCGCATATTCCCATTCCGCCTCGGTAGGCAAGCGCCCCCCAGTCGCTTCGCAATACTCCCGCGCTTCGTACCAGTTGACGCCCTCGACTGGGTAACGCCCTCCTTTGAAAGGAAAGAGCTTGTGACCCATTTTTTCATAGGCAGCTTCGGTGACCTCGGTCTGCCCCAGCCAGAAGCCGTGCGTAATCTTCACTGTCACAGGGTGTTCCCCCATCTCGCTGCCTTGGCATTCCATATCCCTGGGCGAGCAGCCAATTTGGAACGTACCCGACGGAATCCAGACGTAGCTCTGACCATCGTTCGAGTTCGTCCAAATGGTTCCCACGCGCGGGCCTGGGGCTCCTGACACCGTTAGCGATACAAGTTGACTAGATTTGAGACGTGACAACGGTTGCGCCGCCACGACGCTATGATCAGTAGTCTTCGGCCACGGCCAGCCTGTAAACAGGCCCAACACAAGGACCATTGCGCAAACCGAAGTGTTGCCGATCCTCGTGCGAAGCAAACGAAAATAGCGCGCGGCCCCGCGTGGGTTGTTGGGAGATTCACGATCCGTTACTCTGCGCATAACTTTTGGTTGATGCACCTGGCTTCCACCGGTCGTACCGCCTGGTGTTACGCGCCTCAACGAAAGACTGGCAGGTGCGAAGTTTGCGCGTTACCACATGCCCACACCCCCCTGTCCCCCACCCCCTTGACACCGCGGACCCCGGGGAATATAGTTCTCCCCAAATTGCCGGGACTGCTTCCGGGTGAAGTAAGCGGTCAAAGGAGATGGGGATGACTGCAGCCAGGTCCGCTGTCCGTCTTGTGGTTGGTGTCGCTGTTCTGCTGCTTCCGTTCTGCGCGTCCGCGCAGAGCACGATTTCGGGACAAGTGAAGGATGCCTCCGGCGCGGTGATGGCCGGTGTGGCGGTGGAGGCTTCGAGCGAAGCGCTCATCGAACGCTCGCGCTCGGCGCTGACCAACACCGAAGGACGCTACGCGATTGTCGATGTACGCCCCGGCACTTACACCGTCGCGTTCTCGCTATCGGGGTTCAACACGGTGAAGCGGCAGGTGGAAGTGCCGGCCAACGTCACGGTGCCCGTGGACGCGAGCATGCAGGTCGGCTCGATCGGACAGACGGTTGAAGTGCAGAGTCAGATCGCCACCGTCGACGTGGAGAACACCTCGCATCCGGAGGTGCTGACGCGCACTGATATGGACTCGGTGCCGACCGCGCGCAATCTGCAGTCGGTGGGTTCCTACATTCCGTCGGTGCACTTGAACATCCCGGATGTCGCGGGGTCGCAGCAGATCCAGCAAACCTACATTGCGGCTCACGGAAACCCGCCGCAGCACAACGTCTATCTGCTGGACAGCATGCTGGTAAATACCACGCAGGGCGACGGCCAGATTCAGACGTACGTGGAGAATGAACTGGTTCAGGAGGCCACCTATTCCACCGTGAGCAATCCGGTGGAATCGACTGCCGGCGGCGTCTACGTCAATTTAGTCCCCAAGGACGGAGGGAACAACCTGCACGGCGAGTTCTTCGGAGCGTATACTCCTTCGCAATTTGTAGGCACCAATCTGGACTCGAACCTGATGGCGCGCAACATTGGCGCACAAGCGGCGATTACCCAACTGCAGGACTTCGACGGTTCACTCGGCGGACCCATCAAGCGGGACAAGCTGTGGTTTCTCCTTTCCGGCCGCAAGCAGCAAACGTACCAGCAGTCGCCGCTTTGCGCGGATAACGGCAAGCCCTGCATCGACCGTTCTCGCATTTACACGGGCCACCTGCGCCTCACGTATCAGATGAACGCGAAAAACAAATTCAGCGCCATGTGGCTGCGCGACTTCAAGCGCGCGGAAGATGAGGCCGTCACCAATATCACCAACGGCGTGGCGGCGAATTTTCAAGCGACCACGCAGCGGATTCCGGCGATGTATTACATCACGCAGGAAAAGTGGACGGGCAGTGTAACCCCACGACTGATCCTGGAGGCGGGCTTCTCCTTCGACAAGCTGGATTACAACATCCGATACCAGAACGGCCAAACCCAGACTCCCTTCTCACCACTCTGGTACTCCGATGTCTTGCTGCAAGACACCGGCAAGGGTCTGCGCTACAACGTCGGCACCATGCAGCAGCTTTACAACTTCGACCGCTATGTGACGCAGGGTGGCGGTTTCTACGTAACCGGATCGCATCAGATCAAGTTCGGCATCCAGGATAGCTGGGGTCCCGCCTATCAAAAGACCTTCCTGAACGGCGATCTGTACGCCACGGAAGCGACGGGTGTTCCGACCAGCGTTTCGGTCTGGGATACACCGGTGTATAACAAACCGCACTTGAATGCCGATCTGGGGCTGTACCTGATGGACACATGGAAGATCAAACGATTGACGATCACGCCAGGAATCCGCTGGGACTATCTTTCGAACCAGATCGACGCGGAGAGTGCGCCGGCGGGCCGGTTCGTGCCGGCGCGTAGTTTCTCGGCCATCACCTGCAGCACCTACAAGGGAATCTCATGCTTCAAGGACTGGGCCCCCCGCCTGGGCCTGGTCTACGATCTGTTCGGCAATCACAAGACGGCGCTGAAGGCGGGCGTGGGCAAATACGAAACGCCGCTGGTTTCGAACAACCTGCAAGCGTTCAATCCGATGTTCGTGACGTCGCAAACCCGCGCGTGGATCAATACCGGCGGCTGCACCGGTCCGGCGTGCTTTCCGACCGACAATCAGATTGGCCCCGCTCCCGCCGGCGGCTTTGGAACGCTGACGCCGCGGACCATTGACCCGAATTACCATCGCGAATACAACATGCAGTATTCGGTCGGAGTCCAGCAGGAGATCCGCAACGGCCTGACCCTGAACTTCAACTGGGTCCGCCGCGACGACTATCAGCAGGAGATGATTCAGAATCTGTCTGTGCCGTCTTCGGCATGGTCGCCCTTTACGATCGCCAATCCACTGGATGGAACGCCGATAACGATGTACAACCTGAACCAGTCATCCGTGGGGCTGACGCCGGTGCTCTTCCAAACCAACACGCCGCGAAGCTTACGCGCGAATTCGTACAACGGGTTTGAGACCTCGGTCACCGGACGCCTGCCGCACGGCGCCTTCATCTTCGCGGGGTGGACGATCGATCGTGAGCTTTCCCGGCAATGCGATCAAACCGCCGGTACCGGTAATTTGCTCAACGACCCCAATTCGCTGCGTTTCTGCGACTGGTATGGAAATCTGAATCAGAGCCTGGGACAGGTTGGCTCGATCCCGTTCCGGAATGAATTCAAACTCCAGACGAACGTACCGTTGTGGTACCGGTTCGAATTCAGCGCCTCGTTGTATTCCGACCCGGTCTACAACACGCTGTTCGCACTGAATAATCCCCCCTACGGCGTGACCAACGCCGAGCCGACCTTCGCCGGAGCGCAGCAGGGATTCAAGGAAGTCTACTGGACGTTGACGTCGAGCACGAAATATCCGGCCAACTGCAATTGCCCCAGCCCGGGCGCGGTGGTGGATCCCGGCTTGCTGCAGGGCGCGGAGACGATCATGCTGGTTGCGCCGGGAAGCCGCCTGACGCCGCAATTGAACCAGTTGGACATTGCTTTCCGCCGGTCTTTCGTGGTTCATGACCGCTGGACCATCAAAGCGGAGAGCCAGATTTTCAACCTGCTCAACGCGAATACGGTTTACCAGGAGGGCCAGACGCTGACAACCTCCGTCACTCCGTTTGCCAAAGGGGGCATCGGCGGCGTGCCCACGCAAATTCTGAATCCGAGGACTGTCCGTTTAGTGGTGCAGGTGAAGTTTTGAGGAGCATGTTTCGCAGAACTCGTACTTAGGAGGTCCCTATGACCGGTGCTGGTGTTCTCACTGTGAGTTGGATTGCCTGGGGGGCGGTGACGACGGTATTCGTCGCTCTCATGATCTGGAAATCGCTGGTCGGTCTGAGAGAGGAGAATATCGTAGTCCTCGATCCGGCCGAAGACAAGCAGGCCGCCGAACAACAAGCAATTGTGGCAAAAGTGCAGCGTGTGACGGCCTGGGCCAAAGGCTTCGGCTTTGCTTCGGGGGCGCTGTTACTCGTTGCGGGCAGCGTGTGGGCCTATCGCGGGTACGTCGCGTTTACAGGCGGCCAGATTCCGTAGGGGGGCATCGCTAAGCAGTACAGATTTCGCCGAGCCGGCCCCCGCCTCCGCAGTATTTGGGATCCTGCAACTGCAGGAGAATCCCGTCCGGATCGGTGAAGTACAACTCTGCCGTTCCTTCCGGCGCGCCACCGCGGTCCGGCATGCGCATCGTCACGTAATGTTGGAGCGGGCCGGCAGGACCACTTGCGCTCTCGCGCGGTTTTAAGCCATAGTCCGTCAGCGCCTTCAGCACGTCATCGGGCTTGAATCCGTCGATGAAGAAGCAACCGTGATTGATGCTGCCCGCGGCTTGCGCGGGGTTGCGTCCCGCTCCTCCGCCAGTGACCATCAGGAACTGCGGGCCTGTGCCCACGCCGAAAATCGGCGCCGGCCCCTGGTGCGCCTGGATGAACAACCCGAAGACTTCCTGGTAGAACCGTTGCGCCTGCTCGGCCTTGGGAGAAAACATCGTGAAGTGGCTGAGATCGCGGAGGGCGAAGCGGCCTTTGGGCGGAGCCGATTGTAGCGCGCGGCAGACATTACCGAGCGCGCCGGCCCCGCCGCAGTAGCTCGTATCCTGCAGTTGCACCAGGATCCCGCCTGGGTCGCGCAGAAACAGCTCCGGCGTGCCCTCCGGCGCTCCGCCTTCTTCCCGGCCACGCATTTGAATCCGCGCGGTCATCGGAGCGGGTTCGTCGCTGCGCTCGACGCCGTGCGCGGTCAGGGTCTTCAGTACTTGCTCCGCACTGAAGCCGGTCACGCCGATTCCGAAATGGCTGTAGCCGGGTTTCGCGCCGCCTTCCGCGGCTTTGAGCGCCAGAAATTGCGGGCCGCTTCCCACGCGCAAGAGCACGGCGGAGCCCTGGCGCGCCTGGATCGGCATGCCAAACAGACCTTGATAGAAGTCGAGCGACCGCTGGAGATCGGAGACCACCAGAGTCATCTGGTTCAGTTTCTTCGCCGGAATGGGGGCAGCCGCCGGCTGGCCGAGCGCGCGGGAGACGGCGCCCGCGGCCGGCAGCGACGCCAACAGCGCCCGCCGCGTGATCCTTGTATTCATGCGCGCTTGATTCTATCAAGTTCGCGCCGTGGCAACCACGGCGCGCCGATACCCCTTGCATCCCGCACGCAAACGGAATACAGTTTCCTTCCATATCGAAAGGAGAGGCCGCCATGCGACTGTTCATTCTCGCCGCGCTCCTTGCCACGCTTCACGCCCAGAGTGTTACTGCCGTCGACCCGGCAACTGCGAAGGCCGGCGACACGGTCAGCGCCACGGGAGCGGGGATTGACAATGGAAATGTCGACTCGCTTTATCTGACCGATGGCACCAACGATGTCAAGTGCGACGTCGTCCAGCAGACCGCCACGGCCATCAAGTTCAAAATTCCGGGAACGATCAAGCCTGGGCGTTGGGCCGTCATGGTTCACACCACGAAAGGGCAGTTCATCGAGGAGCCGGTGAAACTCACCGTGCAGTAGGCGGCGCGAGACTCGGAGGCAGGGGCCAATTTCCTTCGTAGGGCGGCCAGTTCGGCACCGGCGCTTCCGGCGACGGATAGAACATGGCCGAGTAAATGCTGCGGATCTTGTCTTTCTCGATCACGAACCATTCACTCAAGACGTTGCGCCGCGTGGCGGTGCCCGGCTTGCGCAGAAAGACAGCCAGTGCCAACGCGACACCCGCCTCTTCATCCAAAACCGGATAGCGCCGCGCTGCGACGTTCTGAATGTTAATCGTCGCGAGGCCGGAGGTGCAGTCGGTCACGCCGGAACCGGTGTCCCGCCCGGTCACGGTCCGGCCGTTCTCCACGCGCATGCAGCCAGGATTCGCGAGGATGATGGAGCCGTCGTGCGTGGTGATGCCGTCGAAATAACTGTTGGTGATCGCCATAAGCGCTTCGCGCGGCAGCCGCGCCTCCTTGGGAAGCGTGCGTTCCGGTGGAGGATTGGCCGCCAGGTTGTCGGGGTCAAAGAAATTTCCCGCGGGCTGTCCGGGCGCCGCCGGGCCGTTCAGGCCCGGATCGCCCTTGCGTGCGACCAGCCACTCCGCCTCGGTAATCTTGCGGTGTTCGACTTTCACGCGCACGGTAACGATTGCCGGGTCGCCGCCTTCCTGGACCAGGCCGAAATAGGCCGCTTGCCCACTTGCGGGATCGAGATAGCGCCGTTGCAATTTGCCCAGCGCAGTCACTGTCTTCCACACGCCCGTTCCCAGACGGACGACCACGGCATTTTCCGTTTGGCGGAAGCCGACGAACAGAGGAGCGGCCGCGGGATCGTGCTTGACCACCGCATTCAAATACTGATCGAGCGCGCCTTTCAAGCAAGCGCGATCACAATCCGGAACGGCCGAGTGCGCAGTCAGCGTGCAGGCGGCGCAAATGAGGATCAATCTGTAAGCCAGCATGGCCGCATTGTACCCGAAGCGGATCGAATGCGGTCCCTGCCGGAGTGACGGTCAGTTCCAGGAGCCCGGCGAGAGTTGCTGGATGTACCAGAGCGATGTGTCGTAGAAGCCCTCGATAAACGCGGTCAGGAGACCAGGATAAGCCCGTGCCGCAGTGGGGCCGTTCGCCAGGACTCCACCGAGAGACGACCAATCTCCCCAATTCCCTCCCGCGGAAACTTGAACGATGTGCCACAAAGCGGAGTCTCCGCCGCGCACGAAGGCCTCCAGGCGTCCGTCGTTGTTAATATCAACCGAGGGATCGCTGGAGATGACCCCGTTGAGAGAGACCCAACTCGACCAGGGCCCGCCAGGCGCCGTTTCCGCAAGGTCCCACAACGCGTTGTCGGTTCCGCGTGCGAGCACTTCGAGGCGCCCGTCGTTGTTGCGGCCCACAGCCAGGTCCCCCGTCATACTGCCGCCCAGGCTCTGCCACCCGGACCACCCACCATCCGCAGAGGTCTGAGCCATGGTGTAGAGCACGTTATCTGTTCCGCGAACAAAAGCCTGGAGTCGCCCGTCGCCATTCGTAACAACAGAGATTTTGCCGGTGAACGTTCCGCCCAAGCCGTTCCAACCAGTCGGACCGCCAAAACTCGTACCACATGTCGTTGCGCTACCCGCCACATTGCTCACCTGGAAGTTCACGGTGGATGACATCGACCCGTTGACTTGCGTCGCCGTTACCTGAACCGGACTGGTGGTCCCCGACGAGAACGATGGAATGCTGGCGTTCGCGTTAGCCGAATCGCGGACTACAATGCTGCTGAGACCTGAGTTGGTGTCTTGCATGACGAAGGTTACCTGGGCGGGTGATCCATGTGGCGGGCTCGCAATCTGGCACGTT
>Ga0126371_10001474_pt1 | contig 19973 bp, 14 predicted proteins | sample PanSoiMetaPlot_4_FD_110145 | JGI IMG/M metagenome (GOLD analysis project Ga0126371, IMG submission 110145) | Tropical forest soil microbial communities from Panama - MetaG Plot_4 | ecosystem: Environmental > Terrestrial > Soil > Tropical forest > Bulk soil | place: Panama | collected 2016-02-17 | reverse complement strand
GGCCGGATTCGCGGAGCTTGAAGCGCTGCAGCTTGCCGGTGTTGGTCCTTGGCAGGGCCGGCAGGAACTCGATCGCCCTTGGGTACTTGTAAGGCGCGATCTTCGCCTTAACCAACTCCTGTAGTTCGGTGACCCGTTCAGGGCCAGGTTCGGCGCCGTCGGCGAGCACTACGAACGCCTTGACGATCTGGCCCCTAGTCTCGTCGGGCACGCCGACGACGCCGCATTCGGAGACCGCCGGATGGCCAAGCAGCACCTCTTCGATCTCTGGGCCTGCGATGTTGTAGCCGGACGACACGATCATGTCGTCGGACCTGGCCTGGTACCAGAAGTAGCCGTCGCTGTCCTTGATGTAGGTGTCGCCTGGGTAGTTCCAGCCACCGGCGACATAGTTGCGCTGGCGTTCGTCGGCCAGGTACTTGCAGCCGGTCGGTCCCTTCACGGCGAGCCGTCCAGGCTGGCCGTCTGGCACGGGGAGGCCGTGCTCATCGTGCACCTCGGCCCGGTATCCAGGCACCGGAAGCCCGGTGGCGCCCGGCCTTATCTCGTCGTCGGCCGCCGAGATGAAGATGTGCAGCAGTTCGGTGCTGCCGATACCGTCGATGATCTTGACGCCGGTGGCCTCGTGAAACGCGTGCCAGACCGACCCTGGCAGGGTCTCCCCGGCCGATACCGGGCGGCGAAGCTTGCGCAACTGCTCGGCTTTGCCTGCCGCGAGCATTGCCCGGTAGGCGGTCGGCGCCGTCGAGACCACAGAGACGCCGCGATGCGCGATGTAGTCGGCCAACTCGGCCGGGGTGGCGCGTTCGATCAGCAGCGTCGAAGCGCCGGCCCGGATCGGGAAGATCAGCAGCGCGCCGAGGCCGAACGTGAACGCAAGCGGGGGACTGCCGGCGAAGACGTCGTCGGGCGTGGGCTTGAGCACGTGCGCGGAGAACGTGTCGGCGACGGCTAGCACATCACGGTGGAAGTGCATCGCGGCCTTCGGCCGCCCCGTCGTGCCCGAGGTGAACGCGATCATCGCGACATCGTCGGCGGCGGTCCGAATTGGGGTAAAGTCGGCCGGCTTGCCACGAGCGAGTGCCTGGAGGCCGGAGGTCGTGATGCCTCCGGACGCTGGCGCGGTGCCGTCGAAGGCGACCGTGCGCAGGTCGGCGACCTGAGCGGCCTCAAGATCGGCGGTGAACCTCTCGTCGCAGAGCGCCAGGCCCACCTGGGCGATGTCGCAGATGGTCTCAATCTCTGCCGCGCGCAGCAACGGCATCGTCGTCACCGCGACTCCGCCAGCCAGCACCACGCCGAACCAGCACGCGACCATCCACGGGTTGTTCGGCCCGCGCAGCAGCACGCGGCTGCCAGGCACCAGCCCAAGGTCGTCGGTGAGCACGTGGGCGATCTGGTTCGCGACCCTGGCCAGGTCGCCGTAGCTCCAGACCGGGTCGTCAGGACCCTGCGGCAGCAGGCAAGGCCGGTCGGCGCCGAACCGGTCGATCGTCTCGGTGAGCAGGGCTTCGGCGCAGTTAAGCCGGTCTGGGTAGGCCAGCTCGGGCAGCGTGAACTCGAGCTCGGGAAACTGATCGGCCGGCGGCAGGTGATCGCGGCAGAACGTGTCGACGTGGGCGGATGGCGTGAGCGGCATCGGCCAGGCCTCCCCAGTGCTCAATCGGATGCTCAGCAGTATTGCGCCTTTGTACCGGTAGTCAACGTGTCTGCGATCAGATGACCGCGAAGCCCTGTATTTCCACCAGAGCCTCCTCGTCCCAGAGCCTGGGAACCTCGACCGCGGCCATGGCCGGATAGCTCTTCCCGATCAGGCGCCGCCAGACCGCGCCGATCTCGGCGCCGTTGTCGCGGTAGTCCTCCAGATCGGTCACGTAGATGGTGAGGCTGGTCAGTTGCGAAGGTGCCCCACCCGCGGCTCGCAGGGCGATAAGCAGATTCTCAAGCGCCTGCTCGAACTGAGCGACCACATCGTCCTCGCCGACGATCGCGCCCGACCGGTCGATCGCGGTCTGGCCGGCCAGGAAGATCACCCGGCCCTCGGCCACGACCGCGTGCGAGAAGCCTGATGGCCTGGCCAGCTCGGCGGGGTTGATCTGCTCGATCATCATCGGGTGCCCCATCTCCCCACTCGCCTCCGGGCGCCCTTAAGGCGCCGCCTTCCATCGTCGCTCGTCACTACGTTCCTCCCTCCTCAGTCCAGGCGGCACCGCGCCCTTCGGCTCGCGGGGCCCCCTGGGTTGACGTGGCGGGCGCGGACGCCGCGCCGGGCCGCCACCGAGCGTGCCTGGTGCCGCCCAGCCCGGCCGCCGTGTCGCGGATCAGCTGCAGCCGTGGCTTTGGCCCGTCGGTCCGGCCAGTCTGCGGCGGCCTTGAACCAGCCGCCCACGGGTCGGGCCAGGCGGCGGCCGGCCCGGCGTACCCCTGCGCCGCGGCGGCGTGCAGCGTCCAGTTCGGGTCGTACAGGTGCGCCCGACCGATCGCGCACAGGTCGGCACGGCCGGCCAGCACGAGCGAGTTCACGTCGTCGTAGGACGAGATCACGCCGACGGCGATGGTGGCAAGGCCAGCCTGATTGCGAATCGCGTCGGCGAATGGCGTCTGATACGACCGGCCGAAGGCGGGCTTTTCATCGGGAGTCACCTGGCCGGTTGACACGTCGATCGCGTCCGCGCCCGCTTCGGCGAAGGCCTGGGCGATGAGCACGGAGTCTGGTCCGGTGACGCCGCCTGGCACCCAGTCGGTGGCCGAGATTCGCACCGTCATCGGCCGCTCGGCAGGCCACACCGCACGCATAGCGGTGAACACCTCGACCGGGTACCGCAACCGCGCCTGCAGCGAACCGCCATAGGCGTCGGTCCTGCGGTTCGTAATCGGCGAGATGAACTCCGACAGCAGGTACCCGTGCGCGCAGTGCAACTCGACTAGGTCGAACCCGGCCCGCTGCGCGGCCAGCGTCGCCGCGACGAACTCGTCCTTGATGTCGGCCATCTCGGCCTCGGTCAGCTCATACGGCACCTGGCTGACCCCGGCCAGGTAGGGGATCGGCGACGGGGCGCAGACTGGCCAGTTGCCGTCGTCGAGTGGCTCGTCCATTCCGTTCCACATGAGCTTGGTTGAGCCTTTACGGCCCGAATGCCCGAGCTGCAGTCCGATCTTGGCCGTCGACTGGCCGTGCACGAAGTCGGTGATGCGCCGCCACGCGGACTCATGTTCCGGCGCGTACATCCCCGCGCAGCCCGGCGTAATCCGGCCGTCGGCGGATACGCACACCATTTCCGTCATCACCAGGCCGGCCCCGCCGACGGCCTTACCGCCGATGTGGACCAGGTGGAAGTCAGACGGCGTGCCGTCCTCGGCGCTGTACATATCCATCGCCGAAACGACCACGCGGTTCTTCAGCGCCAGACCGCGCAGCTTGAACGGCTGGAACATGGGCGGCACGACGTCGCCCGTCCCGAGCCCGCGCCGCTTGCAGTCGCTCGCGAACCAGGCGTCGACGCTGGCGGTGAACTCGGGGTCGCGCAGCCCGAGGTTGTCGTGAGTCACCCGGCGGCTGCGGGTGATGATGTTGAACGCGAACTGCTCGGGGTCCTGGTGGGCGTACTGGCCCAGGTTCTCGAACCATTCCAGGCTGGCCTGGGCGGCGCGCTGGGTCGACGCGACGACCGGCCGGCGTTCGGCCTCGTAGGCGTCGAGCGCGCCGTCTAGGGTTGGCTGCTCGTTGAGGCAGGCGGCCAGCGCGAGCGCGTCCTCCATCGCCAGCTTGGTCCCCGACCCGATGGAGAAGTGCGCGGTGTGCGCGGCGTCGCCAAGCAGCACGACGTTGTGGTGCCGCCAGCTTTCACAGCGCAGAGTACCGAAATTAATCCATTTTGAATTATTGAAAGAAACGCTGTGGCCGGTCAGGATGTGCCCGAGCAACTCGACGATCCTGCCGATCGATGCCTCGTCTGACTGGCCAGGGTCCAGGTGTGCTGGCGCGAGCTTGTCGAAGCCGGCCGCCGCCCAGACCTTGTCGTGCATCTCGACGATGAACGTGCTGCCGGTCGCGTCGTAGGGATAGCCGTGCACCTGCATGACGCCGAACGGCGTTTGCTCGATGTAGAACTTGAACGCGTCGAACACCAGGTCCGTGCTGAGCCAGATGTACTTGCACTGGCGGGTCTCAAGCTCCGGCCCCAGCGAGTCGGAGAACGCGGCCCTGGTCGCCGAGTTCGCGCCGTCGGAGGCGATGACTAGGTCGAAGTCCTCGCAGAGTCGCTGCGGCGGCGGTGCCTCGGTGCGGAAGTGCATGATCACGCCGAGTTCGGCGCAGCGCTGCTGCAGGATCTGCAGCAGGCGCTTGCGGCTGAGTGCCGCGAAGCCGTGGCCGCCGCTGGTGATGACCCTGTCCCTGTAATGCACGTCGATGTCGTCCCAGCGGGCGAACTCGCGCTCCATGGCGGCGTAGATGAGCGGGTCGGCGTGTTCGATACCGCCGAGAGTCTCGTCGGAGAACACCACGCCGAACCCGAACGTGTCATCGGCGGCGTTCCGCTCCCACACGGTGATCTCGTGGCCTGAGTCGAGTTGCTTGGCCAGCGCCGAGAAGTACAGTCCGCCAGGGCCGCCCCCGACAACCGCGATCCGCACCCAGTCCTCCTTCCAGGCGTATCCATACTCCGGCCTGACATGGGGCAACGGCAACACGAGTCGGATGTGCTTGGGGAAGAGCCTGCGGCTTGGTTACCGTGTGACCATGGCGACTCGTGCGCCCAAGGGTGCCTCACGCCCAACTGCCGGTGCTGCCGGGCGTTCTCGCCCGTCGGGCGGTTCAAGCCGCCCTCGCACTAGCTCGGGCACTAGCCGGACATCAGCGAGCCGTAGTTCCGCGGCGCGGCGGGGGAGCAAGCCGTACTACCGCAGCCGCAGCGGCTACGGCCGGTCGCGGCCGAGTGCGGCGAGCGCGATGCGGGCATCGCACAACCCGTTCGTGATCCTGATCGGCTGGATTGTCGCCGCGATTGCCGCGATATGGATGGAGCTGGCCGGCGGGGTCGGGTTTGTCGCGCGGCTGTTCGGCGACAGCGCTCGCGAACTTGACCCGGCACACCGCAGGGACGGGCTAGGTCTCGCGGCACTTGCCGGGGCAATTATCACGGCCGCGGCGGCGTGGTGGCATCTTGGCTCGCCGTTCGGGCGGGCGCTCACCGCTCTCGTCAGGAACTCGTTCGGCGCGGCTGCCTGGACTCTGCCGCTGCTGTTCGGGCTGCTGGCCTGGCGGCTGCTCAGGCACCCTGACAAGAACGCGCACCCCGGCCGGATGGTGATCGGCTGGACCGCGCTGATACTCGGCGCACTCGGCATCATGCACATCGCACTTGGCAGTCCGACGCCGTCGGCTGGCCGCCGGGCGCTGCAGGCGTCCGGCGGCCTGATCGGGTACGTGGCGTCCGCGCCGCTGCGGGCGCTGCTCACCGACTGGGTGGCGGTGCCTGTGCTCGCGCTGATCGCCGCATTCGGGGTACTTGTGATCACCGGGACGCCGCTGCACCGCGTGCGGGAAAGGTTCGCCGAATTCGGGTTCCTAGTCCGCCAACTCCGCGGCATCGAGACCGAGGAGATCACCGACCTGGGCGACGGCGAGCAGCAGGCCCTGCCACGCCTGGGCAAGCGCAAGAACGCTGGCGCCATCGAGGCAGGCGAGCACGACAAGCCCTACGACACGCCGCTGCTCGGCGGCCTGGTGCCACGCGGGTCCCGAGTTGGTGCCGGAGAGTCGTCCCCTCAGGCAGGTACTGCGGCGTCGTCTCCTGGAGCTGGCAAGACGCAGGGTAAGGCAGCCACCCGCGGCCGACGAGCGGCCGACGACGAGGTGCTTGCCGAGGCGTTGATATTCGGGGCAGCCACGGATGGGTCGCAGGGCAGCCAGGGGCAGCGAGACTCGGGTCACGGTGACGGCGCTGGCGTGAGCTATGGCCGCGGGGCGCAAGCAAGCGCGGCCTCTGACGCCGAGGCGACGTGGCATAAGTCGTGGTTCGGCGGCGGCGATGAGTCTGCTGGGGTGAGCGCTGCCGCTGCGGCTGGTTCGTCGGCTCCTGGCGGTAAGCCAGGGCGTGTCGGCGAGCAGCTGATGCTGGCGGGCGGGGCGTCGTCGAGCTACACGCTCCCGCCGGCCGCCTTGCTCAAGCCGGGTACCGCGCCGAGGGCAAGGACCAGGGCCAACGACGCGATGGTTGAGGCGCTGACCATGGTGCTCGATCAGTTCGAGGTCGACGCGCAGGTGACCGGGTTCTCCCGCGGTCCGACCGTCACCAGGTACGCGATCGAGCTCGGGCCGGCCGTCAAGGTGGAGCGGGTCACCGCGCTTTCGAAGAACATCGCGTACGCGGTGAAGAGCGCCGATGTGAGGATCCTGTCGCCGATTCCCGGCAAGTCGGCGATCGGCATCGAGATTCCCAACAGCGACCGCGAGATCGTGAGCCTGGGTGACGTGCTGCGGTCGCCGGTGGCTGAGGGCGACCATCACCCGATGGTGGTCGGGCTCGGCAAGGACGTCGAGGGCCGCACGGTGGTGGCCAACCTCGCCAAGATGCCGCACATGCTGATCGCCGGGGCCACAGGTGCGGGCAAGTCCACCTGCATCAACGGGCTGATCGCGTCGATCTTGATCCGCGCCACCCCTGACGAGGTCCGGATGATCCTGATCGACCCGAAGCGCGTCGAGCTGACCGCGTACTCGGGGATCCCGCACCTGATCACCCAGATCATCACCAATCCCAAGAAGGCGGCTGATGCCTTGCAGTGGGTGGTCGGCGAGATGGACCGCAGGTACGACGATCTGGCTGCGTCGGGGTTCCGGCACATGGATGACTTCAACAAGGCGGTCAGGGCGGGGAAGATCACCGCGCCGCCTGGCAGCGAGCGCGAGTACGTGCCCTACCCTTACCTGCTCGTGATCGTCGACGAGCTTGCCGATCTGATGATGATCGCGCCGCGCGACGTCGAAGACGCCGTCGTCAGGATCACCCAGCTGGCCAGGGCGGCCGGGATCCACCTGGTGCTGGCGACCCAGCGCCCGAGCGTGGATGTGGTGACCGGGCTGATCAAGGCCAACGTCCCCTCCAGGCTGGCGTTCGCCACCTCGAGCCTGACCGACAGCCGGGTCATCCTGGACCAGCCAGGGGCCGAGAAGCTGGTCGGCCAGGGTGATGCGCTGTTCTTGCCGATGGGCGCCAGCAAGCCGATCAGGCTGCAGAACGCCTATGTGACCGAGAAAGAGATCCGCGAGATCGTCACGCACTGCAAGAAGCAGGCCCAGCCCGACTACCGCGAGGACGTGACCGCGGCCGAGGGCAGGCAGCGTGAAATCGACGCGGACATCGGCGACGACCTCGATCTGCTGTTGCAGGCGGCCGAACTGATCGTCGGCACGCAGTTCGGCTCGACGTCAATGCTCCAGCGCAAGCTAAGGGTCGGATTCGCCAAGGCCGGCCGGCTGATGGACCTGCTCGAAAGCCGTGGCGTGGTCGGTCCAAGCGAAGGATCAAAGGCCAGGGACGTCCTGATCAGGCCGGACGATCTCGCCGACCTGCTCGACTCGCTGCGAGGAAGCTAATCTCCCCGGCCTTCACGTTGATTTGCGGTTGCGAAGGTCATACCGTCGCTTGGGCTTGGCTGCCTTCGCGGCGGGCATGAGGGGATGGGGATTTGAGTGGTCAAAATGCTTGCCCGAGGTCGGCTCGCGAGCACCAATGACTGACGTGGCCAGTTGGTCGTTAGGTGTCTACACTGGGGCATCGTCTCCCGAATACGGGGACCGGGGGAGCAACAGCAGCTCGTCTCTAACCGGGCTTGCATCCATTTGACGAGAAGCATGGAGGCGTGGCGTGACTATTGGTGACGCGCTAGCAGCGGGACGCCGCCAGGCCGGTATGACCGTTACCCAAGTGGGCCAGCGCACCTGCATCAGAGAGACCATCATTCGCGGCATCGAGCGCGACGACTTCTCCGGGTGCGGCGGTGACTTCTACGCGCGCGGGCACATCCGCAGCATCGCCCAGGCCGTCAACGTCGACCCTGAGCCGCTGATCGCCGAGTACGACGCGACCATTGGCTCGCCGAGAGCGATCAGCGCAGCCGACGTGTTCCAGCCGGTCACGCCCGTACGCCTGAAGGAACGGCGAAAGCCAAACTGGACTGCCGCGATGGCGATCGCGCTGCTCGCGATAGTTGGGGTGTACGCGTACGTGCATTTCAGCACCCATTCGGCCCATCCGGTCGCCGATACTCACGCCAGGCACGGCGTGACGACGACCAATGCCAACGCCGACAGCAAGGCGAAGCAGCCGGCGAAAACGCCCGTTGTCGTGCAGCACCGACCCCGCAGGCTGGCTATCAAGATCACCGCGAGGGAGAACTGCTGGGTGGTGATCACCGGGCGCAGGACGGGTCGGACGATCTTCGCTGGCATGGTGTATGCCGGGCATACCAGGCTGTGGTATGAGAGGCACGCCGTGATACTGGAGGTCGCCAACCCCGCCGGGGTGAGCGTGAGCGTGAATGGCTCCAAGAACAAGATCCGCCACGGCGTCACGCAACCGGTCAACCTGACGCTGGCACTTGGCCGGTCGTAATGGGCTAGGCAGGTAGTCTGCCGGTGTGCCATCGCGTGGAAACCTGCCCGACATCAGACGTTCGGTACGTTTGGTCACGCTGGGCTGCGCGCGCAACGAGGTCGACTCGGAAGAACTCGCCGCGCGCCTGGAAGCGGGCGGCTGGGAGCTAACCGACAGCGATCAGGCTGATGTGGTACTCGTCAATACCTGCGGCTTCATACAGGCAGCCAAGCAGGAGTCCATAGACGAACTGCTGACCGCCGCCGAGACGGGGGCGACCGTCGTCGCGGCAGGCTGCATGGCCGAGCGATACGGGAGCGGCTTGGCCGAGGCGCTGCCCGAGGCGCAGGTACTCAGCTTCGACGACTACGCGGACATATCGACCAGGCTGGACGCTATTCACGCCGGCCAGCGCTGGTCGGCGCACGAGCCGAAGGACCGCAGGAAGCTACTGCCGATCGCCCCGTCTGGCCGGCCGGGCGGAGCGACCTCATACGTGCCAGGCCACGGTCACGTCAATGGCTCAGCCGCCGGTCCGCCGGTCGTCGGGCCGCGGATACCGGACTTGCCCGAGGGCGTCGCGCCGCCGTCAGGGCCTCGTGTGCTCCGGCGTCGTCTGGGCGGCGGCGTGGTAGCCCCGCTCAAGATCGCTTCCGGCTGCGACCGCAGGTGCAGCTTCTGCGCGATACCAGCGTTCCGTGGCGCCTTTATCTCTAGGCCACCAGCGGACCTGATTGCCGAGGCCGGCTGGCTGGCCGACCATGGTGCCAGGGAGCTTCTGCTCGTCAGCGAGAACTCGACCTCGTACGGCAAGGACCTCGGCGATCTTAGGCTGCTCGAAACGCTGCTGCCCGAGTTGACCGTGATACCGGGCATCCACCGGGTGCGGGTCAGCTACCTGCAGCCTGCCGAGGTCAGGCCAGGGCTGATCGAGGTTATGACGTCGACTCCAGGGGTCGCGCAGTACTTCGACCTATCGTTCCAGCACGCGAGCGGCCCAGTGCTGCGGAGGATGCGCAGGTTCGGCGACACCGAACGTTTCTGCTCGCTGATCGAGCAGATCAGGCAGCGAGCTCCGGAAGCTGGAATCAGGTCGAACTTCATTGTCGGCTTCCCCGGCGAGAGCGAGGCCGACGTCGCTGAGCTCGAGCGCTTTCTCGTCGAGGCGCGGCTCGACGCGATAGGGATCTTCGGGTACTCCGACGAGGACGGCACGGAGGCAGCGGGGCTGCCTGGTCAGCTCGGCGAGCAGGAGATCGCCAGCAGGGTTGAGGCACTGGCCGGCCTCGCCGACGAGCTGATGGATCAGCGTGCCGCGGAGCGAATCGGCGAGCTGCACGAGGTCCTGATCGAGGAACCTGCCGACGATTGGGTCGATAAGCCGATCGGAGGCGGCGGCTGGCGGTACCTGGGGCACGCTGCGCACCAGGCGCCTGAGGTGGACGGAGCCACCGAAGTACGCTCAGATCAGCCGCTCGAAATTGGTGATCTTGTACGGGTGCGGGTATCAGGCTCGGAGGGGGTGGACCTGATGGCGGAGTTCATCGAGACGCTGCGGCAGCCGCGTCACCGATCGCCGGAGAACCTTGACTAGAACCGAGCCGGGCGGTCCATCGACCAAGCCGAGCCTGATCAACGTGCCGAACGGGCTGACGTTGCTCAGGCTCGCTCTAGTGCCTGTGTTTGTCGTGCTGCTTGTCAACAACGGGACCGCGTCACGAACGGCCGCCTTCGTGGTGTTCGGGGTCGCATCTGTCACCGACCTCCTTGACGGCGAACTGGCCAGGCGAGGCGGCAAGATCACCGACTTCGGCAAGATCGCCGATCCCATCGCGGACAAGGCGCTCACCGGGTCCGCCCTGATCACGCTGTCCGCGCTGGGAGCGCTGACCTGGTGGGTGACGAGCGTCATCATGGTGCGAGAGGTCGGCGTGACGCTGCTGCGCTTCTGGGTGATCAGGCACGGCGTCATCCCGGCGAGCAGGGGCGGCAAGATCAAGACGGTGCTCCAGATCGTCGCCATCGGGCTCTACATACTGCCGGTCAACCTCGGCCCGGTGCGCACGGCGGTGATGGTGGCCGCGGTCGTGGTCACGCTGGTCACTGGGGCTGACTACGTGGTACGTGCGATCCAGTTGCGTCGGAGAGTCCCAGGGCGCCCGCATGCCGGGCGAGAGGATCCGGCACAGCAAGGGCTTCCGGCACAGCCGGCGGCGAGCTCGGCTGGCGAGACGGGTTCGGGGTCGTGAGTGAGGCTGATGCCAGTTCGCTCGCAACAACAGCGATCGGCCTGCTGAGCCAGCGTGGCCTGACCGTCGGTACCGCTGAGTCGCTCACCGGGGGCCTGATCGCGGCGACGCTGACGACCGTGCCCGGCGCGTCAGCCGTGTTCCGCGGCGGCATCGTTGCCTACGCCGCCGACGTCAAAGCCGCCGTGCTCGGCGTGCCTGCCGCGTTGCTCAGCCGGGTAGGTACCGTCCATCCCGACGTCGCGGCGGCGATGGCCGCCGGCGCGATCGAGCGGCTGCGAGTGACGATCGCGGTCGCCGTCACCGGGGTCGCCGGGCCAGACCCAGTCGATGGGCTGCCGGTCGGAACTGTGCACGTCGCGCTCGTCTCACCGGAAGGACTGAGGCACTGTCCGCTGCGTCTATCCGGCGACCGCAGCCGGATTCGCCAGGCTACGGTGACGAACGCGCTGTCGCTGCTCGTGGGCGTGCTCTCGGAAGACAATTCGTGATTACAGCGTTACATAGTCCAACACGCGCCGATGCCCTCTCCCGCACGGTCATCCAGGCCAGGTACGGTGGAGGTGTAAGCGGCCAGTCCTCGAGAAGGGATTGCGGCGATGGTCCTGCTTCGTCACTTGCTAGGTGACGCGCTGCGGCGTCTGCGCCTGCGCCAGGGTCGCACCCTCCGCGAGGTGTCCGCGTCGGCACGAGTGTCGCTCGGTTACCTGTCCGAGGTGGAGAGGGGCCAGAAAGAGGCCTCATCCGAGCTGCTCGCGGCTATCTGCTCCGCCCTTGGCGCGCCGCTCTCCCAGGTCTTGCGTGAGGTTTCTGACAACTTCGCGCTCGCCGAGCTGCAAAGCGAGCCCGTGTTCGCCGACGTGATGGAGCCGGCGATAGAGGTGGCCGGCGCCGGGAATGCCGCGGCGCACGACGAAGCGGCAGGGGAGCTGCCGGTCGGATCGGTCGCGTCCCCCCGGATGGGGACCGCCGTCGCCGAGAAGGTCGCCGAGCGAGTCGGCCAGATGCCAGGTGCCCAGCTGCAGCCGGCGAGCCATCTCCAGGCAGCACAGCTGCAGGCCGCCCAGCTACAGGCTGCGCAGCTGCGCGGCGCTCAGGTCAGGTCCAGTCACGTGCCCGTCGCGAAGAAGGTGTCCGTCGGCCCTGGGTCTGCGCTGCCGATCGGGACTGGGCTGGACGACCCGATGTTCGACCAGGTCGCGAGGGTAGCCAGGCAGATCACCGACATGGTGCCTGTTTGACCCTGCGCCTGTTAGACCCCGACCGTCCCGCCTCACCTAGTGCGCTAGCCGGGCCTCCCAAGAGCCGGGGAGCTCGGCCAGCGTCTGCACCCGCTCGGGAAGCTGGCCCGACACCATGTGCGCGAGCGTGACCTCTTCGAGGATGGCGCGTTCATTCGCGCGGAGCGCGATCCAGACGGTCTGCAGCGGTTCGGCGGCGCCGATATAGCCGAGGTTCTCAGGACGCTCGCCGCGCACGCCGAGCAGCGGCCCGTCGATCGCCCTGATGATGTCGGCCAGCGAGATCTCGTCGGCGTTCCTGGCCAGCCAGAACCCACCATCGGGACCGCGCTGGCTGCGCACCAGGCCGGCTCTGCGCAGCTGCGTCAGGATCGCCTCGAGAAATTTCGCTGGTATCTGCTGCGCCTTGGCAAGCTGATCCGACGTCACGTGCCCTTCCCGCGACGCCGCAAGCTCGATAGAAGCACGCAACGCATAGTCGGCTCGGGCTGACAAACGCATAAGCAGCATTATGCCGCTCGGCGGCCGCAACTCCAGCAACCGATCCGGGACGCTTGCGGCCTTTTGAAGCAGACGTCGAGCCAGGTCGGTGCCTTGATCCCCGTTCTGCTGCCAGGTTCTGCTGCCAGCGACCAGGGGATAGGTGAGTATTCAGCTATGCGCTATCAAATAGCTAGCAAGTGGTCAATGGATGAGCATTTCGTCATCCCGGCAGCGTGCGCGGCAGGCTAAACGCGGGCGCGGCGGTGTCGCGGAAGCGCGTGATCCTGGCGATCTTGTCACCTTCGAGCGTGAGCACAACGAGCCCGTGCAGGCGCAGGATCGGCGTCGCGCCCCTGAGGTAATAGCCGAACGCTGGCTGGTTGTTCGCGCGGGTGGCGACGAGCTTGACCGGCTGGACGCCCCACCAGCCGCGGCTGCTATAGAACTCGGCGATGGCTGCCCGGCCCTGGTACTCGACCGGTTCTGGTGGCATGGACAGCCAGGCGTCGTCGGCAAGCAGTTCGACCAGGCGCTCGACGTCAGCGCTCTCGAACGCGTCAACGAACCGGCCGACGACGGCTCGCTCGCGAGGCGAGCGCGGCAACGGCGCACCCTCGCGGTCACCAGGCAGCTGGATGCTGAGCGCGGCTCGCGCCCGCTGCAGGGCGCTGTTCACCGATGTCTCGCTGCTGTCGAGCATGTCCGCCGCCTCGGCCGACCGGAAGCCAAGCACGTCGCGCAGCACCAGTACGGCGCGCTGTCGTGGCGGCAGTTGCGCAAGGCCGGTCACGAAGGCCAGGCCGAGCGCCTCTCTGGTCTCATAGCGCGCCTCGGGTCCTGGCGAAGCGTCAGGCACATCGTCGACCAGTGAGTCGGGATAGGGCTCAAGCCACAAGGGCTCGACGCGGCGCGTCGGGGCTGGCCAGCCCGCGGCCGGACCGGGATAGACGGGAGCCGGCTGAGGGCGCCGCCCGCTGTCGCGCAGCCAGTTCAGGCATCGGTTCGTCGCGATCTTGTAGAGCCAGGCGCGCACAGAGGACCGCTCCTCGAAGCCATCTAGCCCGCGCCATGCGGCCAGCAGCGTTTCTTGCAGGATGTCCTCGGCGTCCTGAACCGAGCCGAGGATCCGGTAGCAGTGCAGCTGAAGCTCGCGTCGGTAGGGATCGGTCAGCTCGCTGAACGCGTCCCCGTCACCTGACTTAGCCAGCGCCAGCGTGGTCGCAGTCACCATGATTTCCTCCCGCCTCGCCGGCCATCGCTGCCAAGTCCCACTGAGTATGGACACCGCCGGAGCCCGAAACTCATCGGTCAGTTCGCGGTGATCGCGGTGTCTCAACAGGTAGCCAATCAAAAACGAGACGGGAGTTCAGGTGGCTACCTCAGGCAAGCAGGATCCTGCGAGCCCAGCGCAACGCTGGGTGCTCGCCTTGGCGTCGACGGCATCCTTCATCGTCGTGCTCGACATGCTGGTCGTCGCCACGGCGCTGAACACAATCAGGCGAGATCTCGGCACCTCGATCAGCCAGCTCGAGTGGACGGTCAACGCCTACACGCTGAGTTTTGCCGTCTTGCTGCTGACCGCTGCGGCTCTTGGTGACAGGTTCGGTCGCCGGCTGCTGTTCGTCGTGGGCCTCGCGGTCTTCGGCGCCGCATCGGCGGGGTGCGCGCTCGCGTCGAGCGTCGGCTGGCTGATCGCCGCTCGCGCGGTTCAGGGCGCGGGAGCCGCGATGATCATGCCGATGGCGCTCGCGGTGCTCAACGCGGCGTTCCCGCCGCAGCGGCGTGGCTGGGCGCTGGGAATATTCGGCGCCATCACCGGCCTGTCGGCCGTGGTCGGACCGGTGGTGGGCGGCGCCATCACCCAGGGTGTCGCCTGGCCGTGGATCTTCTGGCTGAATGTGCCGATCGCGCTGGTCGCGATCCAGCTGGTGCTCTGGCGTATCAAGGAGAGCCGCGGCCCGGCCGGCTCGCTCGACGTGGCCGGGCTCATCCTTGGCGCGGCCGCCGCGTTCGGCCTGGTGTGGGGGCTCGTCCGGGGCAACTCGGCCGGCTGGACCAGCACCGGGGTTCTCACGACCCTGGTGGCGGGTGCGCTGCTAGGAGTCGCGTTCGTGCTGCGCGAGGCGCAGACAACCGAGGCGATGCTGCCCATGCGCCTATTTCGTTCTGCGGCGTTTTCGGCCGGCAACGCCGTGATCTTCCTCCTGAATGCCTCGCTGACCGGGGCGGTGTTCTTCATGGCGCAATTCCAGCAGGTGACGCTCGGTCAGGGTCCGCTCGACGCCGGCCTCAGGCTGCTGCCGTGGGGCGTGGTGCCGGTCTTGATCGCACCGAGGGCGGGCGCGCTGGCCGACCGGCTCGGCGAGCGGCCATTGATCGTGACCGGCATGACGTTGCAGACGGTCGGCCTGGCGTGGATCGCGGCCATCGCGGCACCCGGTGTCAGCTACCTGGCGCTGATCGGGCCCATGGCGGTCTCAGGCGCCGGCCTCGCGCTGGCAATACCCGCCGTCACCAAGTCCGTCGTCGGATCCGTCGCGCCTGGTGACATCGGCAAGGCGTCGGGAAGCTTCGCGACGATGCGCCAGCTCGGCGGCGCGTTCGGCGTTGCCATACCCGCCGCCGTCTTCGCCGCGATCGGCAGCTACGCCTCGGCCGCGGCGTTCAGCGACGGCTTCGCGTCCGCGATGGGCGCCGCATCCGGCCTTGCGCTGGCCGGTGCGATAGCGGCACTAATCTTGCCCAGTCGGCCTCGTGCAGTCAGGCCGCCCGCGGCTCCCACCCAATCCCAGCTAGACACCAGGACTCCTGCAACTACGAGATAGCGAGGAAAGATGCGACAGGTCATCGTCCGCTACAAGGTCAAGCCAGGTCAGGCTGAACTCAACGAGCAGCTTGTCAAGGCCGTCTACGAAGAGCTCAGGGAAACCAAGCCCGCAGGGTTCCGCTACGCGACATTCCGGCTTGATGACGGGCTGTCATTCACCCACATCTCGTTCGCCGAAGGCGACGACAATCCCCTGGCACACAGCAAGGCGTTCGCCAAGTTCACCGACAACATCGCCGACCGCTGCGAGATCCCGCCTCAGGTCAGCGAGATGCACGTGGTGGGCAACTACCAGCTAGTCGACTAGGGCGGCAATCGTGGCGTGATCACGCTCGCCGAGCGTGATCACGCCACGGCCCGCCACGAGGTGCCGTTCCAGTGGAGGATCACTGCTCTGCGGCCGGTCTTGAAGTTGAGGCCGGTGTAGCCGACGGCCCATACGTTCCTCGCCGATAGGGCAAAAACGCCACAGAGGTTTGCGGCTACCCGCCCGGCCAGATGCGGGACTCGCCGCCACGAGTGTCCTTGCCACCGGAAGATCCGGGTTTGTGTACTCGGGGGGACACAGTCGGCGACGGCCCACGCCTGCCCAGCCGTCACAGCGGAAACGCCGGTTAGTCCGCCGCTGAACGTTGGCTTCGACCCCGACACCTGTCGCAAGGTGCTGCCGTTCCAGCGCAGGATCAGCGGCAGGCCGCGTCTGGTGTTTCCGACAAGCCAGGCTAGCCGTGAGGACACGACAGCGACACCGGCGATGCTTGGGCCATATCGGCGGTAGTTCGGTCCTCCGAGCCTGGTCCACGACCGGCCGTTCCAACGCAGGATCAGGGCGCTGGCGCCCGCCCTTCCTACCGCCCAGACATCATCAGCAGACTTGGCAAAGACGGCGAACAAGGATGCATCACCACGAAGCCATGGGTTCGGCACGTTGCGCCACCTGGTCCCGTTCCAGTGCAGAATCAGCGCGCCGTTCGCGTTCCCGACGGCCCAGGCGTCGGCTACCGAAACGACCGCGACTCCGGTCAGGTAGGCCGAAGCCGGAATACGCGGTGCCGGAACGGGCGCCCACTCAGCGCCGTTCCAGTGGAAGATCGACGGCTGAGAGCCTTCGAGCCTGTCGGTCCTTGAGCCAACGGCCCAGGCATCCCGTGGTGACGCGGCGGCGACATCCCACAGGTCTTGCGTTTTACCCGGAGCGGAAATGGGCGAGCGGGTCCAGTCTGTGCCGTTCCAGTGCATGATCAGGGGGCGGAAGCGCCGTCCGGAGAAGACCATGCCGACCGCCCAGGCGTCGCTCGCCGACACCGCGGCCACGCGGAGCAACATGCTGTTCTTCGGCATGCCGGTGAGCCCGTGTCCTGCCGCATGGTGCTGCGGCAGCATCCCGACGACGGCGGTGATCGTAGCGATCGATGCGGCGGCGGCGAGCGGTGCGAGAGACATCGACCACCGGCGACCGGCGGAATGGTGGCGGAAACGCCGGGCCTCGGGCGCGGGCAGCGGTCGTATCGAGTGAGCGGCGACGGCTGCGGCGCGGGCGGCGAGCGCGTCTGTCAGCCGCTCTTCCGTCCTTGTCATGATTCCTCCCCGAGCGCCTTCGCGAGCGCGGCTATGCCCCGCGCGGCGGCTGACTTGACTGAACCCTGGCTGATGCCCAGGGTCGTCGCGATCTCGGCTTCGGTGAGGCCGAGGTAGTAGCGCAGCACGAGAACTTCGCGCCGTCTGGCCGGCAAGTCGGCCAGGGCGACAAGTACCTGCCTGCGCTCTTCCGCCTTGATCGCGTGGGACTCCGCCGAGTCGCCGACCGTAAGGTCGGCGAACGACCCGATAAACGGTGCGGTCCGGCTGACCACCTTCCTGTGCCGCAGCACCGATCTGCACCTGTTCAGCACGCAGGCCCTGATGTAGGCCAGCTCCTCGTTCTCCCGACCGAGGACGCGGGTCTTGGTCTGGAGCTTGAGGTACACGTCCTGCACCGCATCCTCAGCCGTCGGCTGGTCACCGACGATCAGCACGGCCAGCCGGACCAGATCGGTGTGGTGCAGCCGGAACAGGTCAGCGAGCTGCCCGTCCGTTTCGCGCGGCTCGACAGTGGTCACTGTCGTTACCCTCCTGCCCGCCGATGTCATCGGCACCGGGCACTTCGCCTGCCATTTCTAGAACGCTTGACGGAGCGTTTGGTTGCCCGGCACTCAGAAGATCGTCAGCTAGCGGGAGCGCTACCCGCGCAGCCGGAGGCCGCGAGGCGTCGGGCGGAAGCCGGCCGATTCCAGCGCCTTGGCCAACGGAGAGTCGTAGACGCCGGCGCCGTCCGCGCGCTCGACGGTCAGCTTCCCTAGCGCGCCGGCCCGGACGGCGCCGGCCAAGGCCGCCGCAGCCGGGCCTAGCATGGATGGCTCCGAGGTCCAGGACAGCAGCGTCTTTCCGCCGCGCTCGACGTAGAGCACGAGCTGACCGGCCACCAGGACAACGAGCGCGCCCGCTTTGCGCCCCGGGCGGTGCCCACCCGGCGTCTCGTCGGGGCGAGGCGGCCAGGGCAGCGCGGCCCCGTAGGCGTTCGCCGGATCCGCGGCGGCGAGCACCACCACCGGTGAGTCCTGGCCGCCAGCGCGGGAGGCGTCCGGTCCTGCCCCGCCGGTGACCGAGTCCGTCATCGAGCGCATCCGGTCGACCGCGCCAGGCAGCGCGAACTGCGCGGCGCCGAGACCCTCGACGAAGTAGCCGCGCCGGCATTGCCCGGACTCTTCCATCGCCCGCAACACCGGGTACAGCGCGCTGAATCCGCCGTTGAGCCGCTCGGCCGCGGCGACGCCGCGGATCACGATGCCGTGCCGGTCAAGCAGAGACAGGGCCCTGGCGTGAAGGCGGCGGGTCTGGTCAAGTTCGACGGGCGGCAGCAAAGACCAGCGGCCGCTCACGATCGGAGGGCCAGCGTTGGATGGCATGGCTCCCCGGCCGAAGCTCGGCCGCCTGCGCATCGGGCCGAGATCGGCGCTACGGGCCGCATAACCTGACCGCGCCCCGGCGACGGCTGGTGATCCAGCCGGTCCTGACCGAGCCGATACATCGGCAACCAGATCGTCCGCTGCCGGCCCGCCGCGAGAGTTGCCACCGCCTGCGCCCGCGCTCTGTCGCGCTTGCCCGACAGACCGGCCAGATCCCAGCACGGTGCGCAGCGGGGCGAGCGTGTCGTTGGTCAGCAGCCCGGCCCAGACCAGATCCCACATGGCCGCTGCGATCGCCTGATCGCTGACCCGGTTGAGCGTCCGCATCCGGCTGGCAACCGCGCGAGCATCGGCTGGGTCGGCCGCGTCGGCTCGCTCGGCTTCGGCGGCCGTCACCTTCGCGACGACGCGATCGGCGAGGCCGCGGAAGAACAGCGCTCCGCCGCCTTCCAGCACCCACAGCACGGCCTCGTGCACCGGTGTCATCGTGATGTCGCCTGGCGGTGGCAGCAGCAGGGGTGCGGACTCGGCCGACGCGAGCACGAGCCAGCCGTCGCCGGCCGGCAACGCGCCGGCCCCTGCCCAGACGACATCGCCGGCCGCGGTGAGCTCGTCGAGCATGGCGGGCGCGTAGCCGCTGACCCTGGCAGGCAGGATCAGCGACTCGAGCGCGGTGGCTGGCACCGCCGCACCAGCGAGTTGCTCGACGACCGCGTAGACAGCGTCGGGCCCGGCTATCCGGCTTCGGCGGCGTGGCTGCCAGCCGGCCTCGGCTGCCCCGGACTGCTGGCCTCCCGCGCCAACCCGCCACCGGTTCGTGTCGTGCAGCGCGTCCTGCCAGGCAGGCAGGAAGGCCGCGAGCACCTGCGGCGGCACCGGCTCGGCCTCCTGCCGCAGCTTGGCCAGGCAGCGCCGCTTGAGCATTCTCAGCACGCCAGCGTCGCACCACTGCGAGCCCGCGAGGCTAGGCAGGAACTCGCCTTCGACTGTCCGCCCGTCCGCGGTCAGCCGGTGCAGCATCCCGATGACCACGGCCACGCCCAGGCCGTACCTGGCGGACACGTCGGCCGCGGTGAACGGCCCGTGCGTCCGCGCATACCTGGCGACCAGGTCGCCGAGCGGATCCGGCAGTAGCTCGGTGAATGCGACGGGTATGCCGGTCGGCAGCGCGACGCCAAGCGCGTCCCGCATCCGGCCCGAGTCTTCGACAGCCGCCCAGCGCGGCTCCCCGGCGATCCGTACCTCGATGACCCTGCGCTGAGCGGCAAGCTCGCCGAGCCAGGAGGCACCGTGCTGATCCACGCAGCGCTGGGCGATCTCGTCAGCCGACAGCGGGCCGATCTGCATGATCATGTCGGCGAGACCTTCAGCTGACGTGCAGCGACGGTCAGCCGACAGGCGCTGCAGGTCGCGCTCGACGTCGGCGACGACGACTGGATCGAGCAGCTCGCGAAGGTCGGCCTGGCCGAGCAGCTCGGCCAGCAGCGCCGAATCCAGCGCCAGCGCCTGCGCCCTGCGTTCGGCCAGCGGCGCGTCGCCTTCATACATGAACGCGCCGATGTAGCGGAAAAGCAGTGCCCGGCCGAACGGCGACGCGGTCGGGGTCTCCACCTCGACGAGGCGGATCT
>Ga0126371_10001473_pt1 | contig 19979 bp, 18 predicted proteins | sample PanSoiMetaPlot_4_FD_110145 | JGI IMG/M metagenome (GOLD analysis project Ga0126371, IMG submission 110145) | Tropical forest soil microbial communities from Panama - MetaG Plot_4 | ecosystem: Environmental > Terrestrial > Soil > Tropical forest > Bulk soil | place: Panama | collected 2016-02-17 | reverse complement strand
CCTTTGGCGCAGTGACGGCGGTCGGGTCCTCCTTGCGGGCGACGGCATGGAAAGCGCGCTGAACGCCACGTTCGACGTCCTGAGCTTCGGGGCCGTGATTGTCCTGGTGGTGCTCGGTCTCGGCATCATCGCCGGCATGATGGGTATCTTCAACTTTGCCCATGGCGCTTTCGTTCTGCTCGGTGCCTACACCACCTATCTGGTCTACAGCTTCGGTCTTCCGGTCTGGCTCGGCATGCTCGCTTCGCCGCTGGTGGTGGGGACAACGGGCTTCGTTCTGGAGCGGCTGGTGGTCCGGCGCTTCTATGCCGTCCCAGTCGTCGCCATGCTGGCAACCTATGCGCTCGGCCTGATCATTCACGAAGGCGTGCGCGGTCTCATCGGCGGTCTCTATCTCTCGGTGCCGGAGCCGTTCGTCGGCTCGTTCGCGGTTGCGGGCGTGCAGTTTTCGCGATGGCGAGGCGCAATCATCGTCATCGCGACGGCGGTGACGATCACCAGCTACTTGCTGCTGACGCGGACGTCGTTCGGGCTGCGCGTCCGCGCGGCGCTCGAGAACCCAGCCCTCGCGCGGGCGTCGGGTGTTTCGGTCGGCGCGCTCTACGCCGCGACTTTCACGTTCGGCGCGGCGCTTGCCGGCTTGGCCGGCGCGCTGGTCGTTCCGTTGTTCTCGCTTTTTGCCGATCTCGGCGTCCGCTTCCTTATCTTGGGCTTCCTCGCCATCTTGGTCGGCGGCATCGGCACGTTCGAAGGATCGGTGGCGGGTGCCGCTGTGATCGGCATCCTGAGCGCGGCGCTACCCTGGGCAGTAGCGCCGGTGCTCGCCGACGCGTTGGTCTTTGTCATCGCGATCTTGTTCATCAAGTTCAAGCCGAAAGGACTGATTGCGTAACAGGAGAACGTGAGGATGGGCGACCGAATTGCGGACGACGGCGTCGCCTCCGAGATGAGCCGCCGACAGCTTCTACACAGCGCTGCATGGATGAGCGGAGCGGTCGCGACCGGAGTGAGTAGCTGGGTCCTGCAGCCGCCGTGGGCCAATGCTGCCGCTCCATCGATCAAGGTCGGTATCGCCACCGACCTCACCGGCGCAATAGCATACGCAGGAAATGCCAACGTGAACACCGCTAGGATGGTGGTGAAGGACATCAACGACGCAGGCGGGATTCTGGGCCGACCGATTGCGCTTTTCGTCGCGGACACCGCCTCCAATGAATCGGTCGCCGTGGCGAATGTCCGCCGGCTCATCCAGCGCGACCAGGTCGACGTCGTGTTGGGCGGCATCACCAGTTCGATGCGGAACGCCATCAAGGACGTCATCGTCACACGTGGGAAGACGCTCTATATCTATCCCGAGCAATACGAGGGTAAGGAATGCACGCCGTACCTCTTTTGCACCGGACCAACCTTGTCGCAGCAGTGCGATCAGTTCGTCCCCTGGCTGATCAGGAATGGCGGCAAACGATTTGCGCTCCCGGCCTCCAATTACGTGTTTCCGCGCGCCGTCAACGAACACGCCCGCGAGCTCATCCAGAACAACGGTGGTGAGGTGATCTTCGAAGAGTATTATCCCGTGGACCAAATAGAATACGGGGCTACTGTCAGTCGCATCATCACGAATAACGTTGAAGTTGTGCTCAACACCATCATTCCGCCGGGAGTGGGGCCGTTCTTCAAACAGCTTTACGAGGCTGGCTTCGGCAAGCGTGGCGGCCGCCTTGCCTGCCTCTATTATGATGAGTCCGCGCTCAACATCAACGAGCCGGAGGAGATTGAAGGATTGGCCAACTGCCTCGACTATTTTCGTGCAGCAACGGAGGAGGATACGGCGAGTGCAAGGATCCAGGCAGAATACGACAGAGAATTCCCCGGGAAGATCCTCTTTGCGGCGGGCACTGGCGCGACCGGCATGTATCGCGGCCTAAAGCTGTGGGAACTGGCAGTGAAAGAGGTGGGCAATCTCGACCGCGAGCATGTCGCCGCGGCGCTCGACCATGCCAAGATCGACAAGGGGCCGGGCGGGCCTGCCGAAATGGTGCCCGGCAAGCGCCACTGCAAGATGAACATGTACACGGCGGTCGCAAAGAACGGAAGTTTCGAGATTGTCGCACGTAGCGCGGGTCTCGTTGACCCGAAGGCGTGCTGAATCTGGACCGAGCGCATGGTAGCAGCACCGTCGATTGGTGCAAGATCGCCTTGCGGTTATCAGCGCCGGGTGATCCCATTACTCGAAATAGCACTTTTCGTTACGTTTGCGGCGGCGCCGATCGTGCTCCAGGACTACATTACGGTGTTCGTCACGCGCGCCCTCATTATTGCGCTGCTCGCGCTCAGCTTCGATCTCGTCTGGGGGTACTCCGGCATCATGAGTTTCGGGCAGGCTCTGTTCTTCGGCGCCGCAGGGTACGGCGTGGCCCTGCTGGCTCGCGACCTCCAGATAACTTCTGCCTTCATCGTCCTGCCGGCTGCGCTCGTCATCGGCCTGATTTCGTCGCTGGCCATCGGAGCGTTCCTGCTGCTCGGGCGCCAGCCGCCGACCACGATCTTCGTCGCGTTGGGCACCCTTGCGGGCTCGTACGTGGCGGAGCGGCTTGCCCGCGACTGGTATTATCTCGGGGGGGAGAATGGCATCCCCTCGATCCCACCGATGACCGCCGGCGGCTACGAATTCGTTGAAGGGCAGGGATACTACTACCTCGCCTTCACCGTGCTGTCGATCGTCTATTTCGTTTGTCGCTTTGTCGTGCGTTCGCAGTTCGGACTGGCTCTCGCGGGTGTGCGCGAGCAAGAAGCACGCATCGCGTTCCTCGGCTACGAGGCGCAGCATATGAAGCTGGTCATGTTTTCCTTCGCGGGCGCCATTGCGGGACTCGCTGGCGGCCTCTACGCTTTTCACGAGGGCTTCGTATGGCCCAATATGCTGGGAACGGTTCTGTCAACGCAAATCGTGCTGTACGCGCTGCTGGGCGGCGTCGGCACACTCATCGGTCCCGTCATCGGCGTGATGGCCGTCGAGATCGCGGGCTTCTCGCTCGCCGACAGCTGGCCTAAGAGTTGGCCCATTGTTCTGGGGTTACTGCTACTCCTCACGGTTCTATTCTCGCCGACCGGCCTGATCGGAATGGTGGCGTCCGAGCGGGAACGGCTCGGCGACTTCGGTCGTCCTGCTTTACGTGCCCGCCACGCCGATGCAGAGCCGGACGATGGCGCTACTTGAAGTGCGCGGGCTCACGAAGGCCTTTGGAAGCTTGGTGGCGCTGGGCGGCGTCGATCTGACAATTGGCGAGAACGAATTTCACGGTCTCATCGGCCCCAATGGCTCGGGCAAGAGTACGTTGATGAGGTGCGTGGCCGGCGCCGAGTTGCCGAGCGCAGGGATTGTTCGCTTTGTTGGTCGCGACATCACGGCGGCGGCGCCCGCCAAGCGGGCACGCGCTGGCCTTGCTCTCAAATTCCAGATCACCAGCGTATTTCCTGCCCTGACGGTGTACGATAACGTACTCCTGGCCCTTCAGGCAGGAAGCTCGACGACAAGCCTCCTCCTTTCTCGTACGCGCGAAGCACTTCGTGAGCGGGTCATGCATCTGCTCGAGCGGTTCCACCTCGCCCAGCGATGCGCAGACCGAGCGGCGGTGCTATCGCACGGTCAGCAGCAGTGGCTGGAAATCGCCATGGCGCTCGCCTGTACGCCGCGCTTGCTTCTACTCGATGAGCCGACAGCGGGAATGAGCCTTGAAGAGCGCCGCATCACGGGTGAGCTGCTCACGCCGATGAAAAATGAGTGTTCCTTGCTGATCGTCGAGCATGACCTCGATTTCATTCGCAATTTCTGTGATTTTCTCACGGTTCTCGACCAAGGTGAGGTCATCGACAGCGGCACGGTGAGTCAAATCCAGAACAGCCGCGAGGTGCGAGAGGTCTATCATATTTGTGTCTGAGGCCGCGCTACTTAATGTCCGTGAGCTTTGCGTCTCATATGGCCGCAGTCAGGTACTATTCGGCGTCGATCTGGTGGCGGCAAGACACGGCGCAGTCGCGGTCCTGGGTCGCAACGGCGCCGGCAAGTCGACACTGCTGAAGACCATCGTCGGGGAGCTTGCGCCCCACAGCGGGAGCATCGTTTTCAATCTCCTGGACATTACGCGCCTGCCGACGGAGCGACGCATTCGTGCCGGCGTGGGGTACGTGCCGCAGGAGCAATCCGTATTCAACAGGCTGAGCGTCCGCGAGAATCTCGAGGTCGGCGCGCTCACCAGTGCAGATCGGTCAGCGATCGACCGCGTGCTCGCGCGCTTTCCCAAGCTCGGTCAGCGGCTCCGCCAGCAGGCGGGAACGCTTTCAGGCGGAGAGCGCAAGATGCTGGCGATCGGCCGCGTCATGGTGTCGGGCCCCAAGCTTCTGCTCCTCGATGAGCCGACCGAGGGCGTATGGATCGGCGTTGTGCAGGAGATTGCCGAGTGCCTGCGAGAGCTGAGGAAGGAGACCGCCATTGTTATTGTCGAGCAGCATCTTGAGTTTGCCCTGGGCTTGGCCGACTATGTCTACGTTCTCGATCGGGGACGGGTTGCTCTCGAAGGCCCGGCTTCGGTGGTGCGTGAAGATCCGAGTCTTCTCCCATTGCTCGCGCCCTGAGTCGGTCTATTCGGTTCGCGGTATCGCCGATGTCACTGTTCTATATCCGTATGTCGCACCGGCAAGGTGAACTCAACGCTCGCACCGTGGGGTGCGTTCGCGGTAGCCCACAAGCGTCCTCCATGCGCCTCGATGATGGCGCGGGAGATGGAAAGCCCCATCCCCAAGCCGCCGGGCTTCGTGGTGTAGAAGGGGTCGAAGATCCGGTCGAGCGTGGCTGGCGTCATACCCGGACCTGAGTCCCGGATGGCGACGTGAACGGCGTTCGACTGGCTTCCCGCGGTGCTGATCGTCAACTCGCGCGGGCAGCCTTGGACCGAGCTCAGCGCCTCGACCGCATTGATGATTAAATTCAGTATCACTTGTTGCAATTGGACCCGATCTCCGTCGATGGGCGACAAGCCGTCCACGAGTTGCGTCCGCACGGAAATGTCGTTCTTGGTGATTTCACCGCGGCTGAGGCCAATCACATCGAGGATCGCTTCGTTGACATCCATTCTCTCCTTCTGTAGCGGGGCCTTCTTGAGAAGCGCTCGAATCCGGCCGACGACGTCACTCGCTCGGTGGCCGCTTGCAATGACACGATCGAGCGCCTGGCGCATTTTCCCCAGATCCGGCGTTTCCCTGGCCAGCCAGTTCAAGGCAGCGGAGGCATTGTTAACGATTGACGCGATCGGCTGACTGACTTCATGGGCGATCGACGCCGAGAGCTGCCCCAGGGTTGCGACGCGGTTCGCGTGCGCGAGCTCCATCTGCGCTTCATGATATCGCCGCTCGCTGCGGCGCAGATCTTCCTCGGCTTGCTTTCGTTCGGTCAAATCGACTACGAAGGCAACGCCCTGGTCTTGCCGTTCGCCGAACGTCGCGGCTCCGACCATGACTGGCACACGAGTGCCGTCCCTGCGAAAATACTCCTTCTCGTAGGGTTTGGTGGTTCCAGTCGCCCGGAGCTCCGCGATAGCGCGCGCGTGCGCGCCGCTCCACTCGGAGGGTGTCATGTTTGTCCAGTGCATGCAGCCCGAAGTGAGATCGTCGCGGCTATAGCCGACAATTTCAAGAAAAGCGTCGTTGGCGTCGGTGATGCGGCCGTCGAAATGCCAAAGACAGATCCCAATGATGTTGGACTCGACCAGACGCCGAACTTTAGCCTCCCGTTCCTGTAGCTCACCGAAGAGAAGCGTGCTTTCGATCGAGCAAGCTGCTTCCAGCGCGATTAGTTTGAGGATGGCCATCCGCGCCGGTGTGAATACATTGAGACTGAGATTGTTCTCCAAATAGAGCAGGCCAATCAGTCGGGCCTGCTTGAGCAATGGAAGGCAGAGAATCGAGCGGGCCGAATGCCGCCTGACGTACTCGTCGGCAGAAAACGGCTGCTCGTTCGACGCGTCGTGGAGAAGAATGCTCTCCTTCGTCCTCAGGACATAGTGAAACACCGATTGCGGCAGGTCCGCAGAGGTCACGCTCGCCTGCCGCACACCGACGCTCACCGCCTCGCTGCTCGTTGTGCCCTCCGCCTCGATCCGATACTCCTCGCCGCGCGCGATGATCAGCAACGCTCGCTGGGCTCCGGCTTGTTTGAGTGCGACCCGTACGAGCGTGTCGATCAACTTTTCCAGAACGGTCTCGCTCAGAACGGCCTGCGAGACGCTGATGACCGTGGCGAGGTCCAGTTGCTCGATCGGTTCCATGACTGTGCTCGTCGAATCGGGCAGCGGCTCGTCCTGCCTGAGACCCGGATAGAGCGAATCGATCTGCCGTACCTTGGCATCGGCTCCCCAGCGCGCGTAACAAAGCCGCGCGTCTCGCATATATGCGCAGGCGATCTTGCCGAAGCCGCGCGCGGCATAGAAGCGCGCGGCAAGCTCGTTCGCGAGCCCCTCATTGTGGACAAATCCGTTTGCGTGAGCCGAGCGGATAGCTCGCTCGTAAAGATCCTCGGCGTCGAGCTTGCGCCCCTCGATGCGCGCGACTTCCGCGCCAACCAGCGCGGCCCGATTTTCGAAGTTGTCGGGACAATGGCCGGCCCATATTCCGAGCTCACGATGATGAGCCGTCAGCGCGTCGCAATGGCTGCGCTGCTTCTCGGCCGCCGCGTTGTCCCATGACGCCGCGTGGGATAGAGCGCTATAGAAGCAAAGCTCGGCGGTTTCAAACTGGGAAGGCGAGCTCCAAAGCTTCCGCTCCGCATGCCAGGCCGCATCGAGCGCAGAGGAATAGTCACCGGCGAAAAAACGCGCCTGCAGTTTTCGCACCCAGTACCAACACTCGAGCTCGGCCAGGGCTGGGTTGGCCGTTAGGTGCTGTTCGAACACAAGCTCGTTAAAGCTATGATCGTTGAAACAGCCGAATTTCACAGTCAGGCCGCGAAGGCTCTGCACAAGGGCGAGCTGCGCCCTGATGTGATCCTCGACGAGGCGAAAACGAAGTTTTTGCACGAATTGGAGGTCATTCTCGGCTTCGCGTTGTACTTCGGCAAGGTGGTCTCCGGCTGCCAGCATGTTCTTGATTACGTGATCGCAACAGAAGCCCGAATGCGTAACGTCACCGCTCTCGTTTGCGATATTAAACGCACGGCGCACGAGATCGCGGCCCGAGCGGATATGCTTCGTCCACGGCAGGACGATATCTCCGAATGACATGTAGGTGCGTGCTTGAAAACGCCTCAAGCCTCGCGCTTCGACCAGGTCGTAGCCGAGCTGACCGAAACGGAAGCCGGCCTCGTATTGGCCGAAGCGGGGGCCGGCGATGATGGCAAACCACACATAGCTGTAGCACGAACCATCGCTGTTGCCATGCGTGAGGCTTAGATTGACCATGCGGCAGGTGACGAGGGACGACAGGTTCTCGTCCCAGAAGAATGCCGAGACCAGGGCCTCGACCAGGACGTCGAGGACGTCGAGGACGTCGGGATCGGTGATCAAGGGCATATCGATGAGCTGCTCGATCCGTCGCCTTCCGATCCGGGACCAGATGAGATCGTATTCGCGGCGCACTTCCTCGTTGCTGGGATGCGGCGACCAATGTGTGCCGCGGCCGCGAAGGAATTCGAGACAGATGTCCACTCCGCGATCGCTGCGATCCATGGCAGTGTAGACTCGTAGGCGGAGACCGGCGACGACGGCGGTGTGATGCGGGGTTCGCGCGCGTTGCGCCAGCATCGCAAGGCGATTTTCGGCCGCCGTCATGTCGGCGGTCAGAAATTCGCACTCGGCGCTTAGAAATTCGATCGAGAAGATGAGCTCATAATCGTGATCCCAGCTTTCCTCGGCCAGTAGTGCCCGGCCGGCGAGAAGGTACGACCGCGCGGAGGCGTAGGCCGTCGATATCTTGGCGCGCCTTCCGGCAATGAGATTCAATTCTGCGACCCGCTTACGCTCCCCATCTGAGGTTATCAGATGAGAACCGAGGTTGAGCTGGTTCACGATCTCGAAGATTGGCTCTTCGATCTCCGGCGACCAGATCCGCGATGCTAGGAGGCGGCCGATTTGAAGGTGCGCGGCGGCCCGCGCGCTCTCGGGAATCATCGAATAGGCTGCTTCCTGGACGCGGTCGTGGAGGAAGCGGTAGTCATGGTCGGAAGGGAGCACGAGCGCGGCTTGGACGGCGTCCAGCAGGTTGAGGTGCGCCTCGTGCTTGGAATCCTTGTAGAGGGTCGCCAGCATGTCGAAGCCCGTGCTGTTGCCCAAACAGGCCAGCTGCTGCAACGCGCTCTGGGTTTTGAGAGGCAGCCTGTGCATCTTGGCGACCATCAGATCGACTACGTTGTCGGTGTAGTTCTTGGCATGGATCCGCTTGAGGTCCCAGGACCATCGACCTTGGCGACGATCGAATTTGAGCAATCCCTCTTCGGCGAGCGAGCGTAGGAACTGAATGGCGAAGAACGGATTGCCGTTTGTCTTAGCCAACAGCAAGCGGGCGAGCGGCGCGGCTTGGCGTGGCTCGCAGTGAAGTGCGTCACCAACCAGCTGTTCTACGTCCTCTCGCGCGAGGGGTGCGAGCACGATCTCCTGCACGGCCGCTTGAGCCTTGCGAACCGCTTCGAGCTTGCGCATCAATGGATGGCCGGAATCGACCTCGTTGTCGCGATAGGCGCCGATTAGCAACAAGTGCGGGACGTCGCGTTGCATCAACAGGTCTTCGAGCAGGTCGAGCGTAGCCGCATCGAGCCACTGCAAATCGTCGAGAAACAAGGCCAGCGGATGTTCCGGCCGTGCGAAGACGCCGATGAAACGCCGGAGGACGAGCTGGAAGCGGCGCCGCTCATCCTGGGGGGATAGGAGGGGGATCGGCGGCTGCTCGCCAATGATGAGCTTCAGCTCGGGGACGACATCCAGGATGAGCAGTCCATGCGGGCCCAAGGCTTCGCGGAAGCCGTCGCGCCAGACGCGCAGCTCGGCTTCGTCCATGCTCAGAAGAGGATGCACAAGGCTCCGGAACGCTTGCGCGACAGTGGCATAGGGGATGTCGCGCTTGTATTGCTCGAACTTGCCAGATGCAAAAAGGCCGCGCGGCGGCACCAGCGCCCTGTGGAGCTCGTTGACGACCGACGACTTGCCGATCCCGGAATAGCCGGACACGAGCACCAATTCCGGTGTGCCGTTTGCTACGACGCGATCGAACGAGGCGAGCAGGGCACCGATCGCGGATACGCGTCCGTACAATTTTTCCGGGATCGCCAGGCGATCCGAGCTATCGTGCTCACCGAGCGGGTATTCTTCGATACGGCCCCGAGCTGACCAATCAGCGAGGCAGCGCCGAAGGTCTTTCTCTATGCCGGTCGCGGTTTGGTAGCGTTCCTCAGGCGCCTTGGCGAGCAGCTTCATAACGATTGCGGATACTGCGGTCGGAACCGTCTCCAAACGCTCGCTCGGCGGCTCCGGATATCGGGCGATTTGGCTGTGGACCCACTCCATCGGCTCGGAAGCGGTGAACGGAAGAGCGCCGGTCAGCATTTGGTAGAGCGTGACACCGAGCGAGTAGAGATCGCTGCGGGAGTCGATCGAGCGATTCATGCGCCCCGTCTGTTCGGGAGCCATGTAAGCGAGGGTGCCGGCGAGGAACTGGGGCGGCTGGGGCGCCTGCCGTTCGCGCGGCAGGCGCGAAGCGATTCCGAAACCGGTCAGCCAGGCTTGACCTGTCGCGGAATTGACAAGGATGTTTGTCGGCTTGACGTCCTTGTGAACGAGACCGTGTTCGTGGAGGCCGCCAAGCGCCATCGATAGGCTGATCGCAAGGCGCAGAAATAGTCCGGTCTCCATCGGCGGACCGATGAGCGCGTCAAGCGGTTCGCCCCCAGGGTCGTTCAGTACGAGAATGGTCTGGCCGCGCTCGCGCACGAGTTCCAGCGGTCGTGCCGCCCATGCATCATCCAGATCGTCCTTCAGCTCATACTGGTGCGTGAGACGGTTGAGGACGCCTGGCGTTGGGTGCTCGCTCGCGGGAAGCACGAGCAGGACGGTCTGCTCGCCGCCATCAGAAAACTTGCGCCAACTTCTGAAGACAATGTGTTCGCCGTCCTCCCGCAACACGTCGCGGCGAGTATCCCGATCGTCGCTGAACCCGGAGAATCGGTTCATCTGTCGGCTCCCGACAGGCTGTTAGCCGCCGGCGGGCGACCAAGCAGCGCAAGATGCACGAACTTTTGTTCATCTGATCCCAGCCGTCTGGGCTGGAATTCGGACGGTGAGGGTGTTCCCCTTAGTACGGCTCTACCGCGGGATGCCCTGCGTTTTTTCTCATGACGGATCTCGATCAGCCGTGCCGCCCTCCAGAGCGGTGCGGATGCACCTGAGCAGCCCATCTTCCTCGATCGGCTTGGATAGATAGCAAATGACGCCTTCGCCCAGAGCCCGATCGCGCACGCTGTCGTCTGGGTACGCCGTGATCAGGATCGTCGGAATGGCATAACCTGACTGCGTCAAGTGACGATGTAGCTCGAGCCCCGTCATGCGCGGCATGTGGACGTCGGCGATCAAGCAGTCGGTGTCGCGAATATTGTAGGACGCGAGGAAATCCGCCGCGGATGGGAAGGCCTCGATTGTGAAGCCCAGCGACTCCATGAGAGACGTGATGGACACGCGAACATCGTCGTCATCATCAATGACCGCAATGAGGTTCTTGGCGGGCAAACGGGCCTCCGGCGGCGTTGGCGACCACCACGGCGGCACTAAACCCATTCGTGCGAACGATGGTCCGGGACCCTATAGAAAGGACCAAGAGCGGGGCTCCGGCTACTAGACGTCCAGTCAAGCGCACTAGACCTTTGAATAGGTCGCGCCCGATCTCGGAAGAGCAGAAGTCTCACTCCGCCCGCTCCGCCATTTTGACCAGGTCGGCCACCGATCGCGCGCCCAATTTCTCCATCAGCCGGCCCCGGTGGAATTTCACGGTGGCCTCGCTAACGCCGAGCTGGCTCGCAATCTGCTTGTTCATCAAGCCCGTGACTACGAGGGTCATCACCTCCCGCTCGCGCGCGGTCAGGTTGTCCAGGCGCGATTTCAGGTCCGCCAGCTGCCGATCGGCCTCCCGGCGCTTGCGGTCCCGCTCCAGCGCGACCGTGACGGCATCGAGCAGGTCTTGGTCGCGGAACGGCTTGCTCAGGAAATCGACCGCGCCCAATTTCATCGCCTTGACCGACATTGGAACGTCGGCATACCCGGTCATGACGATGATGGGGATGGAATTGTTCGCTCTCGCGAGCTCGGCTTGAAAGTCGAGACCGCTCAACCTCGGCAGTCTAACGTCGAGAACGAGGCAGCTGACAACGTCGGGGAGCTTGCTTTCGAGCAGATCCGCGATCGAACCGAAGCCTTCGACCTTGAGACCAACCGAGTCCAGAAGGGCCGCCAGAGAGTCGCGGAAGTCCGCGTCATCGTCGACAAGGAAAACAGTTGCCTCGTCGGATGCCGCACGCATCTGCGCAGAATGCGTCACGAGACACTCTCCCGATCTGTTCGATCGCATCACAAAATATAAACTTAATGATGGGCGATTCAATACCGAGAGGGCGCCCGTTGGCGCTTCGGAACTTACCACGGGCCCCGAAGTCGACGAACGCTACGACCAAACATTGCATCGGCGGAATTTTCAGCGAAGACGCGAATCTCGTTGTCGGCGCATTGGTCTGGCTCGGAGGCCCGACATGCTTCAACGCACGCGGTCGGAGGTGCAAGCCAAGCTCCGACGATAGGTGCTAGGCGAAAAGCCCGTTGCTTTTCTGAACGTGGTGGCGAACGATGTCGAGCTGCTGAAGCCCAGCCTAAGCCCGATCTCCGTCACCGACCCTGGACAATTTGCCAGCAAGAACTTGGCCTGCTCCATTCGACAGTCTGTCTGATAGCGGTGCGGAGTCGTGCCAAAGGATTGCTTGAACGTACGGCAGAAATGAAAACGGCTCAGACCGACGAGCCGCGCGAGGGTCGCGGTCGGAATTTTCTGAGCGAAATGTTCCTCGATATAGGTGCTTACGATCCGTTGCTGCCAAGGCGCGAGTCCCCCGCGGAACTGGGATTGCAAGGCCGTGGTGCCACGATTGAGAAGTACCAGCTCATACACGAGCAGGCGACCCAGCACTTCGAAGTGCAGCCGATCTTCCCCGTCCGGGCTCTCGATCAAGCTCTTGAGCTTGAGGGCCGTTTGCCAGATCGTCGCGTCCTCGAACAGCAGCCGTGGCGCAAACGACCCGCGGATGGCGTCCAAATGCGCGCCGAGCGTACCGGGATCGAAGTAGAAATGCAGGCGGCGGGAGTCCGTGCCGAGTTCGTCCCATTCCTGATATTCGTGACCGGCAGGCACGAACGTGATCTTTCGCGCAAATCTTCGCAGCGCCGATCGTGGTAAGCCCTCGACAAATGTTTCACCATCGCGGCGCTCGCCTTTCTCGTGCATGACCAGCAGATGCATGGGTGCACGAAAGCGATATTGAATCTTGCGGAGGCTCATGGATTGCACGAATTCGGCCGCCATGCCGCGGCCCGTGACCGTGCGGCGTCTCACGGCCTCGGGAGGCGAAATCTCGACCGCCGGGTGGATCGCGGCCGCTCTCATACCGCCGTCCCACCCACGAGGCGGATCAGAATCGGACCGCTCGTCATCCGCGCTGATCGGCGAATACGGATGCGACGCAAGAAAGCCCAGCGGCTTGAATTTGTCTCTCCCACCGCGGACGGGCAGCGGCTCGCGTGTGTCCCGCTTGGTCTCGCCTAAGCTCACTTGCTCGAGCGCAGTGTGTCTGTAGAAGTGTGGGAGGGGTGGCCGGCTCTCGGTCATCGCTTCTCCTCTTGGCGCTCGTGGATGAGTTTTGGCATCGAGCGCATACAAACCTGAGCCGGGACACGAGGACATACAACTCAACTGGCGGCCGGACCGTCTAGATGATGGTGGCAAAGCCGCTAGACCTTCGGCTGAACAGGCCGGCGGCTTTTCGGACTGGGCCACGCGTCAGCCGCCGGACCGGGGATATATGGAAGCTCGCCTCAACGCCGCTCCCGGTGAATTGCCGTCGGTGCGGTCGCCTGCGACGTTCGGCGCGGCTGTCTTGCAGACCACGCCGATCAAGACTGCGCATTTGGCGCACAAACCCGAGAGCTGGCAGCAAAATCGCGAACGCAAGTGCGAGGAATTTCGTGTCTCTTGACCGTCGAAGCAGTCGAGCCGTTCAACGCAATCGGCTCAACAGGAGATGCCGAAATGACCAAAGCGCTTTTCCCTGTCGCGATCCCGTGCGCCGTCTTGACGGCTCTCGCGATCAACACCGGGCCAGTCGAGGCGCAAGCCGGTGTGCAGGCTTATCGATATTGTTCGCTTGATCACAACGGCGGGACTGTCTGCTATTTCGGCGATCGCGTTGCGTGCGCGAAGGCGGGCAGCGGACGTTGCATCGAGAATCCTTATTATTCGAGCGCGTACGCGGCGGCGCAGCAGCCACGCGGATCGGCTCGCACGCATCATCCCCGGCATCAGTTCAAGGGCTTTTGACCAATACAGGAGAAGCCAACATGATCTCTGCGGCATTCCCATACGAAAAGAAGCGGCGGCGGGTCCTCGGCCGCGAGATGGCATACGTGGAGGTGGGTGAGGGCGACCCCATCGTGCTGCTGCACGGCAATCCCACCTCGTCGTACCTCTGGCGCAACGTGTTGCCGCACCTGCGGCCACGAGGCCGTTGCATCGCCCCCGACCTGATCGGCATGGGCGACTCCGACAAGCTGCCTGGCAGCGGCCCAGACTCGTATCGCTTCGTCGAGCACCGCCGCTACCTCGAAGCCCTCCTCGAGGCCCTGGATGTGCGCGAACGGGTCACCTTCGTCATCCATGACTGGGGTTCGGCCCTGGGCTTCGACTGGGCCAACCGCCATCGCGACGCCGTGAAGGGCATCGCCTTCATGGAGGCGATCGTGCGGCCGCAGGGCTGGGACCACTGGGACAAGATCAATATGCGTCCGGCCCTCAAGGCGCTGCGTTCCGAAGCCGGCGAGGAGATGGTCCTGCGAGACAACTTCTTCATCGAGAAGATCCTGCCGGGGGGCGTCCTGCGCACCCTCTCCGCCGAGGAGATGGCGCATTACCGACGGCCGTTCGCCGAGCCCGGCGAGAGCCGACGGCCGACCTTGACGTGGCCCCGGCAGATCCCCATCGATGGCGAGCCCGCCGATGTGACTGCGATCGTGGCCGCCTCCGCGAAGTGGCTGTCAACCAGCCGTGTGCCCAAGCTGTTCTTCAGGGCCGAGCCGGGCGCCATTCTCGCCAACAACGAGGATCTGGCCTTCATCCGCAGGTTCCCGGCGCTGACCGAGATGACGGTCGCGGGGCGCCATTACGTCCAGGAAGATTCGCCTGACGCGATCGGGCGGGCCATCGCCGGCTGGATACGGGCGCTGGGCGAAACGGGAGCCAATCAGGAGGGGATGATTGCATGAAGCCGCTCATCGCCGGTTGTGGCATTGAGCGGACCAAGAGGAACGGTCGCCAGCGAGCCCGGTGTTCGGGATGCAAGCGGACCTTTGGCCATGAGGTCTGAGTCTGACCGGAGCTGACTCCGGCCGGATTGAAATCCCACAGTGTGGCGAGCCCGTTGACTTTGTTCGTTGCCGAAGGCATCGCGTTGGTGCAGCGTGAGTTGTTCGGCCAGCGGGTGTCGCTGCGGACGGAGTTCGCGCCCGCTCTGCCCACGGTCCTCGCCGATCGTGGTCGAGCTGCAGCATGATGATAGTGGGCGATGGCACGCACACGCGACCGCGCGCGACGCCGATAATTTTGTCGCTCTGTGTGTACCGAAAATTAGGGTCGGCTGGACGCAAGCCAGGCACTCGTTACGGCAAGACGCCTCGATCAAAGTCTAGTCGCTCCGCCACCTTGTTCTACGTCGTCAAGACGCAAGTGCAGTTGAGCCGCTTTGGCGCCCGGCACACACTGATCAGGTATCGTGATCGGAAGAGCTTGAGTGACCGGTTGATCACGATGCACGGCGCTCGGAAGCTGGAGGCGATCGATGCTTCGCGACCAGATGATCAACTTACTCGAAACGGCCTTGGTGATGTTGACGCTGACCAATGCGGTCAGCATTGCGGTTGCGGCCTACGCGATCTCGTTCGCGCGCCGCATGATGCCCACCGAATTGCGGCCGGCCGCCGAGTACGGGTTGCTCGGCTTTCTGACGCGGTGCCTGCGGATCAGGGCCTGAAACCAAAAATCATGGAGCTCGTTCATGAGCGCGATCATGGGTTCCTTCGTCTCCACTGTGCTGCTCGCGAGACATCAGCCGTCCTACGGGATCAATCCGGGGCGCTGGCGCTGGCGCAGGCTGACAGGATCGCTGTTTGATTCTTATCGGCCCGAGCAGCATTACATGCGCGGGCCTGGGCCGAAATGGCGTGAGAAGCACGGCGATCCCACGACGGTCCGCCGCGGTTGATCACGACGCCTGTGGGCCCGGCGAGAGGGCACCAGCGTCAGGCGCCCGAGTTGCCAGCTGGCGTCAACCGGGAAATCTCAGCCAACGTGCGCCCTCCATGTGAAGCCAGCGTCCGTGCGGCGTGTGGACCGCTCGCATCAGAACCGCCTCGCAGTGGGTGCATCTCAGCACCGCTCCCATTGGAGCCGCATAGAGACGCAAGGAGCCGACCGCCGTAGTCGACTCGCACGACGCGCATTGAATCTGCGCGATCGTGACATCAGGAACGAACATCTCCTGAAGAAGCGCCGCCGCCGCATTGGCGTCGAGTACGACATTGGAGTCATTGTCAGCCATGATGCCTATGCTCCGGAGGGACCAAACCGTTCGGTCTTGATGGTCAGTGGATCATGTCCGAGCTCCACCAGGAATCGTGAGACGTCCTCGACGAAAGGGGTGGGGCCGCAGACGAAAATCTTGGGTTTTTGCGCCGCAGGAAAACATATCGCCGCCAGCAGCGCGCGATCGATCCTTCCCCGATGCCCCGTCCAGCCGATCGGCTGCTCGCGCGTCAGCGTGTGGACGACACGCAGGCCCAAATCGCCTTCCGCCATGGCATCGAGCTCCTGGCGATAGATGATGTCCTCCAGGCTTCTCGATGAATACAGGAGTACGGCTGGAGCGCGATTAGCATTTCGCTCACGGTGACGGAGCATTGCCATCAAGGGAGCAATGCCTGAGCCGCCAGCCATCAGGCAGAGCGGGCCGCCATCGGCGACGGTCCACACGAAATAGCCGCCGATCGGGCCGCGCAGCTCGAATTGGTCTCCAGTGCGAAGATCATCGATGAGATAAGGCGACACCTCGCCGTTGGCGACGCGCTCGACCGTCAAAGCAAGCAATGGGTCTTCTGGCGGCGAAGCGATCGAGTAGCTCCGTTGCGCCTGATATCCGTCCTCGCCGGTGAGCCGGATATCGACATGCTGGCCCGACCGGTGTCCAAGCCAATCGGTAACGTGCAGCAGCACGCTCTTGACGCGCGGCGTCTCGACGACGATTTTGCGCACGCTGGCACGTTGCCAGGGGAGCCGCCGCGCTGTCCCGCCAGCCGCCTCAATCACCGTCATATCGCTGCTCTTTCCACGGATCGCCGTAGATGTGATAGCCGAACGACTCCCAGAAGCCTGGTTGATCCTTGTCCATGAAACGCAGGCGCTGCACCCATTTCGCACTCTTCCAGAAATAGAGGTGCGGGACGAGCAGTCGCGCCGGACCCCCGTGCGCCGGAAGGATCGGCAAGCCGTCATATCGCGTTGCGATCATCGCCTTGCCGCCAATGAGATCGGCGACCGGAAGGTTGGTCGTATAGCCGCCGTAGCAGTGGACCATCACGTAGGGCAGGGGCGGCTCAGGGATACCCGCTGCCTCGAGCAGGTCATCGAACGTCACGCCCTGCCAGGTGGTATCCAGCTTCGACCACTTGGTGACGCAGTGGATGTCGGTCTTGAGCGTGGTCTGAGGAAGCGCCTCGAACGCCTGCCAACTCCATTTGCCGGCCAATGATCCGCCCGCTTGGAGCGCGAGAGTCCAATCGGCCACCTTGATCTGTGGTGTTGGCCCCGCCGAAAGCACCGGAAAATCGGTCGTGACGTACTGACCCGGGGGTACACGTCCTTTCGGGTCTTGCTGCCGCCGTCTCGACTTGAACCCGCGAGAGATAGGCGTTTCGTCCATGGAATTTGCCTTCGCGTCTGGAAATGCCGTGACCGGCCTCATTGCAACGTCCCGATGGTCGCTCGGCGCAGCTTGGGCATTTTGCGCCGCCCGCCCATAGCGCCGCTCCTTCGACCAACCTGCGAAAGCCCCGCCGAGTTCTGTCGCGACCAAAAGAAAGGCGCGACCGGACCGGTCGCGACCGATCCGTTCGCTTGTCAGCCATTCAAATCGCGGACACTCGACCAAGGTCTAAGGTGCCTGCCTTTTGTCTGGGCGGTTTTGACTCATGTGCAGTTGAGCGGGCCGAACGCCCGGCGCATCTTCGCGTCGAGATGGGCTCGAATTGATCCTCATGCGATTCGATCCCGGAGCGTCACGTCGCGGCGAGCGTTCGCGACCAGCGATATCCAGCCCGCGGATTCGCCGGCGGGCAAGTCACCGGAGACCAGCGATGCGCATGAAGATTCTGGCTTTGACTGTGTCGATCACGAGCCTCGCAATCGCGAGCGCCGTGCTTGCGCAGTCGCCGTCGGACAGCGGTGCGCCAAGCCGGCCGCGCTACCTTCCCGAATATACCGACTCAGGCGAACTGATTCTGCCGAAGAATTTCCACGAATGGGTCTACGTCGGCTCGCCGCTGACGCCCAACGCGCTCAATGGTGGCCACGCTGGCTTTCCTGAGTTCCACAACGTCTACATCGAGCCAGGGTCGTACGAGATCTACAAGAAGACGAATGTCTTCCCCGAAGGCACGATCTTTTTCAAGGAGCTTCAGCTCACATTGCCGGCCCAGAACTCTGACGGCTCGCGATCAGAGCCTTCCGGGCGCGGTTACTTTCCCGGTCCGTTCAACGGCGCCGACGTGACTGTCAAGGACAGCAAGCGTTTCGCAGCAACCGGCGGCTGGGGCTACTTCAACTTCAATCATCATGAACCGAAGGCGCCGACTGCCAAGGTGAGAGCGATCGAGGAATGCGCCTTCTGCCATATATCGAATGGCGCGAAGAAAGATGAGGTCTGGACCCAGTTCTATCCGCTGCTGGATCGGTGAGGCCGCGTGACCCGGAGGCAACTCGGTGCGCTGGAAACCTCAGTCATGAAGACAGTCGGCATCGCAAGCATCGGCATCGCTGCCATAACGGCGATCCTCGCGGCCGTCGGGTATGCCCAGGTGAACACCCGACCTTCGCTTGGCAGCTCGACGACTATCATCGACGATAAGGGAAACCTGCACGTGCCCGACGGCTATCGAACCAGCTACCAGGCTTTGGGCAGCTGGGCTGTAGCGTCGAATGAAGGTTCGGGCGCAAAAGAACTGCATGTCGTCTACGCGTCTCCGGGGACCATTGCGGCATATCGCCGAGACGGGCGCTTTCCCGAGGGCACGGTGCTCGTGAAAGAAGTGTTTCAGGCCGCGACCGGGCCGTTGACGACCGGCACCGTCAGTCATGCCGAGACGCTCAAAGGGTGGTTCGTCATGCTCAAGGACACGGCCGGGCGCTACCCCGACAACAAGCTGTGGGGCGATGGATGGGGATGGTCGTGGTTCGATGCCAAAGATCCGGTGAAGTCGACATCGACCGATTACAGGGCGAATTGCTTGGGCTGCCACGTGCCGGCGCGGGCTTCCGATTGGATTTACGTCGATGGTTATCCACCCCTGAAGAAATAGGCGCGGCGGCGGGCGGTCACGATCTCCGCCATGAGAAAGGGAGATTCGCACGCATGAACACCCTTTGAAGTAGAACGCGATCCGATCATGCGGCGTGCTCGAGGTCCGCCATGAGAGTCTCGATGTCACGTCGGAGATGCGGCTTTTATGAACGAACTCTCGAGACGTCACTGACGTGGAGGTCCAGGCGGAACCGCTGCGCCAGTCACCCAACACAGACAGCCCGTACACCCGAACCACAAGCCAGGAGATCTACCGATGCCGAAAGACATGAGCATGTCGAAGGAGATAATGAAGCCGATGATGGACGGCGGGCATCTCTACATGCAGACGAATGAGCTCGAGAACGTCGTCGTGCACTATAAGCGAAGCGCCGACGGGATCATTTCCGAGGTCGAGCGCATCCGAACGGGTGGCGCCGGCTCCGGCGTTTTCAAGCCCATCAGCGGCCAAGACAGCGCGCCGAACGCCTTCGAGGGGGCAGGCAGCATCATCTTGACGCCGGATCGCCGTTATCTGTTCACGACCAACGGCGGTGACAATTCGGTCTCCAGCTTCGCCGTTGCCGAAGACGGCCGATTGACACTCATCGACGTCAAAGGAACCGGAAACCCGGTGGAGGGAAGGAGCGGTACGGCGAAGTCGGTCGCCTACAGCCCGGCGTGCGGCACGCTGTTCGTGCTTCACTCGTTCGGCCCCGACCACCTCCGGCTGATGTCGGTCGATGCTCAAGGCAAACTGACGCTCCGCCCGGAGCGGTACACGGTGAATACGCATGACAAGCCCAACCGCGTGTCCACCATGGTCGTGGTATCGCCCGATCAGAAGCTCGTCTTTGTTGGCACCACGTTCGACGAGCCGATCGTTTCCACAGGGGTGTATCCCGACGGCTCGCCTATTCTCTGGGTCCAGCGAGGTGGCGGCGCATTCCACTCGATCGCCTCAAACGCACCGGATCCCGATGGCCTCGCCGTATTTCCGCTGCGCCAGGACGGCTCCCTCGGTACAGCCAGGTTCTACGACGCCGGCGGCGGCTCGCCGTTCTACATCGCCTTCCTGCACGGTCGG
>Ga0126371_10001472_pt1 | contig 19982 bp, 15 predicted proteins | sample PanSoiMetaPlot_4_FD_110145 | JGI IMG/M metagenome (GOLD analysis project Ga0126371, IMG submission 110145) | Tropical forest soil microbial communities from Panama - MetaG Plot_4 | ecosystem: Environmental > Terrestrial > Soil > Tropical forest > Bulk soil | place: Panama | collected 2016-02-17 | reverse complement strand
TTCGATCGCCTTTGCGTAGCGGTCCGCAGGGCCCGCGCGATGGCGGCTGGCCCAAACTACCCGGTCGGCAGCTGCGAAGAACGGGAAGTCCGGAATGATACGGTCTTTCGTCTGGCTGATCGTCGCGACTTTCGGGTTGCAGTCGCCGGCGCTCGCCGAGGACAAGACCGCCGGCCAGCAAGCAGCCGATACCCAGCAAGCAACTGATACAATGTGCGTCGCCGAGGCGCGCGAGGCTCGAGCAGAGGCGGACGACCAATCGTACCTGGTCGAGACAGCCAAATCCAGCGCGACCATCACGCGGCAAGGGCCGGAGACCGCCATCGCACGGCTCAATCCCAGGTTTGCCGCGCGACTCGCGAGCGCGATCCGCGAAGCAAGAGCATCAGGGCTGCCATGTGCCGGCATCTTTTCTGCGTACCGACCGCCGGCCTTCGGCGTCGGTCGTTTCCTGGACCGGTTCAAGTCGCTGCACGCCTACGGCCTCGCCGTCGACATGTCTGGAATCGGTGAGCCCGGCTCGAAGGACGCCAGGCTTTGGTACGACATCGCGACGAGGCATGGCCTCTTCTGCCCCTATGGCGTCGACAGCAGGAGGGAATGGAATCATTGCCAGGCCACACCGATCAAGACCGTCTGTCCGGACAATCCGCTACGCAACACGATCACGGCCGAGGGGCCGATCGACCTTGCGGAAATGTTCAAGGCCGGCGACGCAGTCGTCGATAACCCGCCGGTGGAAACCTGCGTCGTGATGGCTGCCAACCGACCGGAGCACCCCCAAACCATCACGCCCCATCCGGCTCGTGCGGCGCCGGCGGCACCATCTGCGCATGTCGATCGCAAGCATTTGCACGGCCCTCGCAACGTCGCCGAGCACGCTGTTGCGAGACGCAGGTGGAGTGATGACGAGCTGAAGCGCATGGTCGCCGCTGATCTGCGGACTGGGGAGCCATCCGCCCCCAAGAGGCCGCGGCGGCGGTGACGATAGGCGAGCCACGCGCGGGGCCGCGCCGGGCAGCGATACCGTCATTCGCTCCGGGAATACCGCGTCCGTTCGTCCTTCGGTATTTTGTGCCAACGCCGCCAAAATTTGCCCCCGCTAGCGCTCCGCTTTCGCCCCGCTGCAGTCACAGGGCAGTGGCCTGCTCCCGCCTCCTTTGGGGACTGAGAGGAGAGTGGCGATGTCTGCAACCGCACCAGCCGATTTCTGGGACAAATATCACGCTGAACACCCCGGCGAGGTGAATCCCGCTCTGGTCCGTCCGAGCGAAACGCGGGTAGCACACCCGCCGCCACGCCGGCGGCACCCGTTGCGCGCCCTCTTGCGCTTCCTGCTGACGCTCGGCATCGGCGTCGGCGGCACCTTGGCGTGGCAGGCCTACGGCGACATGGCGCGCGAGATGGCCGCGACCGCGTATCCGGAGCAGCTCAGCTGGTTGATGCCGCCCGCACCGCCGGCGCCCGTTGCCGCAACCGCTCCGGCACCCGCCGCACCCGCGACCGTCGGCGCCGCTGCGCCTGTTCCGAGCCCCGATCAAGAGCGGCTCGCCGCGATCTCGCTCAGCATTGCGGATGTACGCCGCAGCGTCGACATCCTCGCCGCCCAGGTCGTGACCAGCCAGCAACAGACGGCGGCCGATATCGCGCGGTTGCAAGCCTCCGAGCAGGACGTCATTGCCAAGCTCTCAGCACCGCCGCCGCGACCTCCGCGACCCGCGCCGGCGCCGACACACAAGCCCGCACCGCTCGCGCTCAGTCCCGCCGCTCCGCCAGCGGCGGCGCACTGACGGCGGAGGACGCCGTTCGGTTGCGGCGCACCGTCAGGACTGCGCCAAGCGCCGGAGGATGGGCCGCAGCGCGTCGGCAAGGTCCTGCGGACGGTAATAGTAGAAGGCGTGCCGACCCGGCACGACGACCGGCTCGATCTCGAGCCGCTCGGCCAGCCAGTGCGTCACTTGCTTGTAGACCGGGAGCGTGTTGGCGGCGACCAGAAGCGTGACCGGCATGGGCAGTGCATCGAGGTCTGCTTCCTTCAGACGCCAGCGCGCAAACCCGGGCGCCTCGATGTTGAGAATAGTGTCGGCATTGCCGAGCATTCGCTCGAGAATATCGGGCGGTATGGCGGCGAAAACGTCATCGTCGTTGAGGAAACGCATGAGCGCCGCGATAGCGCCGCGAGGCCCCGTCGTGGGCAGCGCCGCCTCGATCAATGCACGGCGGGGCGCAAGCGCAGCGTCCGGATCGGGCAGCACGGAAAATATCGAGGGCTCCTGCAGGATGCCCGCGCGCACGAGCTGCGGATACCTCATCATCAGGTCGAGCGCGATCGGACCACCGGCACTGGCGCCGAACACCACGGCGGGCGAAAGATCGAGGGTCTCGATCAACGCGGCGGCGTCATCGGCCTGCTCGCTCACCGATGTCGTCGTCCAGCCCGATGGGCGGGGGCTGCGGGAATTTCCCCGCCGATCGTAGGTCACCACGGTGAACTCCTCGGCCAGGAGCTGAGCCGCACGCGTGAAGTTGCCGGCATCGCCGGTCGATCCGGCGACGAAAAGAACGGCCGTCCCGGCCCCCTCCTTCTCGTAGTAGAGGGCGGTGCCGTTCACGACCACAAAGTCACTGATCTTGCGGCTCCCCACGCCCTTCGGCTCCAGCGCGCGAGCGCTATGGCTCGATCACGAGAATACTCCAATTCGCGGAGCCGGGCAGGTCTGGTGGCGCGGACGGACGTGCAACCAACGCTTTGGCTCGGCATCCGTCTGAGCACTGGCGGTCCCGAGAGGACTCGAACCTCTGACCTTCGGTTTAGGAAACCGCTGCTCTGTCCAGCTGAGCTACGGGACCGTTGGCGGACTCAATATCAGAGCCGCCGCGAGTGATCCACCGCTGGCGCCCGACGATGGAAGGCGTGCACGCCGCGCAGCTTGCGTTCCACTTCAACCCCAGCACCCCTCACCCCGGCCCTCTGCCCGCAAGCGCTTGGAGAGGGAGCTCCGGCGCCCCCTTGCCTCAATGCGCCTGCCGCTCCGGCGTGATCTGCAGCTTCCATGCCTTGTCCTCGCCGAGATAGCGCGCCGCGACGGCCTGCAGGTCGGCGGCTGTGACGGCCTTGAGCGCCGGCACCATGTCGCGGATCACGTCGAGGCGGCGCGGATCTTCCTGCGCGCCCCGCAGGTAGCCGGCCCAGTAGTCGTTGGTTTGCTGGCTGGCGATGAGCTCCTCGAGCGCCGGCTTGCGGGCGCGCTCGAGCTCGTCGGGCGCGACGGCATGCGCGCGCAGGTCAGCCGCGATCGCGCGAACCGCCGCGAAGAACAGCGGCATCTTGGCGGGCGGCAGCTCGGTCGCGGCGTAGAGATAGCCCTGACCCGGCGTGACGTTGGAGGTGAACGAGCGCACCGTCGGGCTGTAGGTCAGCCCCTCGGCGACGCGCAGCCGGTCGAGCACGCGCGAGAACATCACGGCGGAGAGCACCTGCAGTGCGGCGCGATCCTTGGCGTGGTACTCGTCGGTGGTGAGCCAGGCCGCCGCCGCAAGACCCTGGTCGACGCGGCCCTGGTGATGAATCTCGACCGGCGCCTTGCTGGGTGCCGGGAAATGCACCGGCTCCGCCTTGGCGAGCGACGATTTCCACTCGCCGCGCGGCGGTAGCGCGCCGAAGGTGCGGGCGACGGCGTCGATCGCGGCGTCGAGCTTGACGTCGCCGGCGATCACGACCTCGAGCGGTGCCGCGGCGAGGATCGGCGCGAGCACGTCCTTGAGCGCATCGGGCCTGGTCGCGCCGAGGGCGGCGAGCGAAGGCTTGCACCAGCGCGGGTCGCGGCCATAGAGGTCGCACGGGCGCACGTGCTCGAACAATTCGCTGGGCGAGCTGTCGGCGGCGCGAGTCTTGGTCGCCGCGATGGTGCGGGCGCGGTCGAGCGCGCCGTCCCGCCAACCGGGCGCGCTCACGAGCGCGGCGAAGAGCTGGAGCTGCGCGGCGAGATCCTCCGGTCGGGTCTGTCCCCACAGAAGCAGGCCGTCGTCGATCAGGCTTTCCTCGTCCTTCAGGACCCGGCCCGAGAGTGCGCGCTGGATGTCCTCGAAGGACAGCGCCTTGGTGCCGCCGAAGAGCAGCGCGTGATCGTCGAACGCCCAGATCGCGGTCACGTGGTCGGACGGCAGATCGAGCCGGCCATTGCCGATGCGCACATTGGCATAGACCTCGCCGGCGCGCAGACTGCTCGGCCGCACCGTGAGCCGCACCCCGTTGGCGAAGCGCACGAAGGTCGTCTGCAGATCGGCAATCGTCTTGCGCTCGGCGATCTGGCCGGATGGCCCGAAGTCCGTATAGGGCCAGGTCACGCGCGCCTCGGCGGCGGGCGGTGCGAGCGGCGCCTTGACGGCTGCGGCAAGCGCGGCCGCGACAGCGGCTTCCCCGCCTTCGACCGGCGTCGGGCTCGACAGGAACACGAGCGGCCCGTGATCGCGCATCATGTCGCCGATCGCGGCCTTCACCTTGTCCGGCGTCATGGTCTTGAAAAATCCCTCGACCATCGCGAGCGCGTCGGCCGGGCTTTCATACACCTCGTTCATCGCGACCTGGCCCTGGATCGCCTCGGCGAGGTCGCGTGTCGGGCGAGTGTCCGCGTTCGCGGCTGCCGCTTCCAGCATCGCGCGCACGCCGCGCTCGGCGCGGTCGAGCTCGTCGGTGGTGACGCCGTAGGTCTGCATCTGGCGGGTGATGCGCACAGCAGCATCGAGCGCGAAACGCCAGTCCTGCGGCGGAATCTCCGTCTGCACCGACCAGACCACGGCGCCGGGGACGGTACGGGCTCCCTGCGGCGTGATCTGGGCGAATGGGTGCGCGGCGCCGTTGGTGACGTCCGCGAGGCGGAACTGAAGGATCTGCAGCGCGAGCAGTTTGGCCACGTCGTCGGCCTCGCGCGCGAGACTGTCCGGCAGCCCCGGCTGAACCCAGCTGAGATTGAGCATGGATGGCGCGCCCGCCTCGACGAAGAGCGATGCCTGCGGCGCGCGCGGTCGCGGCGCGGACCGTACCGGATCGTGGCCGGCAGGGCCGCTTGGCTTCCAATCGGCAAACAGCGACTTGATCGTCGCCTCGATCGCGGCGGGGTCGATCTCGCCGACGATGATCAGCGTCGCGCGCTCGGGCCGGTAGAAGGCGCCGTAGTAGTCGCGGATCAACGCGGCCCGCGCATGCGCGAGCACGTCGGTCTGCCCGATCGGCATGCGCGAGGCATAGACGTCGTCGGGAAACAGCAGCCGCAGCATCTGCTTGGACGCCCGATAGGTCGGCGTGTCGGTCAGCCGCTCCTCCGAGAGCACGGCGCCGCGTTCGGCGTCCATGGCGACCTGCGCGAGCGTGAGCTCGCTTGCGATGTCGCGCAGGCGCAGCAGCCCGGTGTCGATCGTGGCGGCGTCGTTGTGCGGGAAGTTGAACTGATAGACCGTGAAGGTCTGGCTCGTCCCCGCATTGGCGTCGGCGCCGATGCCCATGCCGAGCCGCTGCAGGCCCGGCCAGACCTCCGCCTCGGGCACGTGTCGCGAGCCACGAAACGCCATGTGCTCGAGGAAATGCGCGAGCCCCTGCTGGGCGTCGCTCTCCTGCAGCGAGCCGGCCTCGATGTTGAGCCACATGGAGAGGGCGCCCTTCGGGGTCTCGTTGCGCATGATGGCGTAGCGCATGCCGTTCGGCAGCGTGCCGAAGAGCACGGCCTTGTCCGCCGGCACATCGCTGTGCTGTTGCGGCCACTCGGCCGCGCCGGCGCGTGGAAGGTCGAACACGAGGGCACCGAGCCCGACGCCGAGGCAGGCGACGAGGCGGAGCGAGAGGCTTGCGGCGGAAGGTCCGGGCATAGGTGTCTCGTCGGGTTCGAGCAGTCGCGGGCGGGTCTCGGCTGACCGCGGGGAGGCGGCGATGGGATTAGCAGGATGCCGGCACCGGCGGGCGGACAACTTTGCATACGATTTGAATACGGACATTTTGTCGCCCAATCGCTGGGGAACTGTGGCCGCGATTGCCGGGGGGATCATGTCGGCAAGCTCGATCGTTCGCTTCGCGCCGGGGCCGCCGGCCGCGTTTGTTCTTGCCGCGATCGCTGGCGCGATTGCGCTTGCGGCGCCCGCGCACGCGGCTGCGCGCAGGGGTTCCGCGCCAGCCGCCTGCCCCCGCGAGACCGTCGCGACCGGCACCGTCAAGGCGATCATCGATGGCCGCAGCTTCACGCTCGCTGATGGACGCGAGATCCGGCTCGCTGGCATCGAGGTGCCGCCGCTTCCCGCCGCCTCGGCGCCGATGCAGGCGGCCGCAACGGCCGCCGCGGGGGGCACCCTCGATCCCGGCGTTGCGGCCGCGAACGCGCTCGCCGCGCTGGTGGCGAACCGGGAGGTGATTCTCACGGCGCCCAGGCTTGCGACCGATCGCTATGGCCGCCTCCTCGCAGATGCGACCGTGATTGGAGCCGACGCAGGTTCCGTCGCAAAATCCCTGCTGTCCCAAGGCCTTGCGCGTGTCGGGACGCCCGCCGGGGAACCCGTTTGCGCGGCCGAATTGCTCGCGATGGAACGCGTCGCGCGGGCGCAAAAGCTTGGCCTGTGGGGCGATCTGCGCTATTTTCCCAGGGCGGCCGACGACCCGGCGGGGGTGCTGGCCGAACGGGGCCGTTTCACGCTGGTGGAAGGCAAAGTCGTGTCGGTGCGCGAGAGCGGCGGCACGCTCTATGTGAATTTCGGGCGGCGGTGGAGCGAGGATTTCACCGTTACGGTTTTGAAACGTAACGAGCGTCAGTTTACGGCCGCTGGCCTTGCGCTGCGTTCGCTGGCAGGTCGCCGCGTGCTGGTGCGAGGTTTCGTCGAGGAACGGGGCGGCCCGTGGATCGAGGCCATGGGGCCGGAGCAAATCGAGATCCTGGCAGACAGGTAAGCGACCAAGGGACGGGTTGCGGGTGAACTGGGTGGCGGATTCATTGCGGCCACATATCCGAAATCGGGCTCGCCCGATTTCGGCATTGTTCGTGCGCCAGTCGGACAGGCCCGACTTGCGGCGCAGCCGGCGGCGATCTCTGATCGTGCTGCTCGCCGCCACATTGACGCTTGCCGGCTGCTCGGCCGATCGCTTCCTCGGCGACCAGCAGAACGTGATGGCGGTGGCGCCGCAGCCGGCGGCGATCCAGCCCGCCGCGCCGACGCCGGCCGAGCGCGAGCACCAGCGCATCCTCGCCGCCTATGGCGGCGCCTATGACGACGCGCGGCTGGAAGCGCGCGTCAGCGCCATCGTCAATCGCCTGGTCGCGGCCTCCGACCGGCCCGACCTCGCCTACAAGGTGACGCTGCTCAACTCGCCCGCCGTGAACGCCTTCGCGCTGCCGACCGGCCAGCTCTATGTGACGCGCGGGCTGCTCGCGCTCGCCAACGACGACGCCGAGCTCGCGTCGGTGCTGTCGCACGAGATGTCGCACGTGATCGCAAAGCACGCGGCGCTGCGCGAGGAAGAGGCGCGCACCGTCTCGATCACCAACTCGGTCGTCAACGACGTGCTGAGCGACCCGCAGGAAGGCGCGCTCGCGCTCGCCCGCTCGAAGATCAGGTTCGCGACCTTCTCGCGCGCGCAGGAGTTCGAGGCGGACGAGCTCGGCGTCGGCATCGCGGCGCGCGCCGGCTACGACCCGTTCGGCGCCGCGCGCTTCCTCTCCTCGATGGGGCGCAACGCCGACCTGCGCGCCGGCGGCAACGGCGCCGATGTCCGCTCGCCCGACTTCTTCTCCTCGCATCCGGCGACCCCCGAGCGGGTGAAGGCCGCGCAGACGACGGCGCGGCAGTATTCGGCGCCCGGCACCGGCATCGGCGCGGGGGAGCGCGACCGTGCCGCGTATCTCGCAAGCCTCGACGGCCTCGTCTACGGCGAGGACCCGATCGAAGGCTATGTGCGCGGCCGCCGCTTCCTGCATCCGAAGCTCGGCTTCACGTTCTCGGCGCCGGAAGGTTTCACGCTGGAGAACACCGCCCAGGCGGTGCTCGGCCTCAAGGACGGCGGCAACGAGGCGCTGCGGCTCGACGCCGTGCACGTGGCGCCGGAGCAGAGTCTCTCCGATTATCTCGGCTCCGGCTGGATCGAGAACGTGGACAGGACCTCGATCCAGGAGATCACGATCGGCGGCCTGCCGGCCGCGACCGCGAGCGCCAAGAGCGACCAGTGGGTCTTTCGCCTCTACGCCATCCGCTTCAACGGCGCGGTCTATCGCTTCATCTTCGCGTCGAAGAGCGCGACCGCCGATACCGAGCGCGCCTTCCGCGAGTCGGTCAGCAGCTTCCGCCGGCTGAGCCTCGCCGAGGCGCAGCAAGCCAAGCCCCTGCGGCTCAAGATCGTGACCGTCAAGCCGGGCGACACGATCGAGAGGCTCGCCAGCCGCATGGCGATGATCGACCGTCAGGTCGAGCGCTTCCGCGTGCTCAACGGGCTCGGAGCGGGCGACAAGCTCAAGGTCGGCAGCCAGGTGAAGATCGTGGTTGAGTGACGCGGCGGCGCACACAGCGCCGCGCCGTCGTCATCACTAGTGCATGTAGAGCGAGATTGCTTCGGTCCGCTGACGCGGGCCTCGCAGTGCCGACCAATCAGAACGACGAGGCGACCTGCTCGAGGCCCATCACGTGGGCGAGCATGCGCACCTGGTTCTTCTGCTCGTCGTTCATGCTCATGATGAGCGGGAAGGCGGCAGACTTGAGCTGCTGCACCTCCGGGCCGTCCGGATCGATGCCGGCGAGCGGGCCCTCGTTCGCATAGGCGCTGGCCGTGCGCACCGGCGCGCGCGCGGCGCGCTCGCCCAGCGCGCGCAGCGCAGCGGCGACGGCCGGCCAGTACTGCTCCTGATAATCGCTGAGCTTGAGCCGCGCCTTGATGCTGGCGAGCTGGGCGTTGTTGAAGAGGACGGCGCTCTCGCGGCGCGAAGGCGCTGCCGCATGATGCGCCGAGACGTGCGAGCGGGTCGCGACCACGACGGGCTTCGGCTCCGCCTTGGGCGCGGCTTTCGCCTCGGGCTTGTTCTCGGCTCTGATGTCGGAGGCTGGCTCAGACTTCGATTCGAACCTGGACTCGATTTTGGGCGCGGGCTCGCCGGCAGCGCTCGCTTGCGGCGCGGGCTCGGCGGCCGCCGCCGCTGGGCCGGGCCAGGTCGGATTGGGGTTGAACAGGATCGCGCTGTCGTAAGGACGCGCTTGCGAAACGCTGGCGAGCGCGAAGGTCGCGGGCGGGGCGGCACCGGTCGCATCGCGGTCGGCCCAGTCGGCCGGGAAGCGCAACGCGACCACGTCGGCCGCGGAAATGGATATGTCGTGCCGCGCGCCGGGACTGACACCCCAGGCAGCGAGCAGACTGCTGATCAGCACAATCCCGAGAACCGCAAGCCCCGCAAGCACGCGCTTGCCTGCCGTGCGGCGCATCCCCTTCCCCACTGCCACGATGTCATGCACCCCGTTTGCTGAGACAGTAGTCCTCGCAAACCGTGTTTAATTATGACTTAACCATGGAGAGATCGGGGTGAATGCATGGGGCGGGACGTAGAAGGAACGATCAGCCGCGAATGGCGAGTGGCGGGACAAGTCGTGCCATGACGATGGCCGAAGCAAAAAGGCCCGGCCGAACGGCCGGGCCTTGATGTCTCGCTGGCGCGCGAGGCGAAACGCCGATCAGGCGGCCTCTTCCTCGACCACGGCCTCTTCGTCCGTCGGCTTGCCGCCGCGGCGCGGGCCCTTGGCGAGCGCAGCCTCGATCTCCTTGATCGCTTCCGTCTCGGTGATGCGGTGCACCGCCGAGATCTCGCGCGACAGGCGGTCGAGGGCCGCTTCGTAAAGCTGGCGCTCGCTGTAGGACTGCTCCGGCTGGGTCTCGGAGCGATAGAGATCGCGCACGACCTCGGCGATCGCAACGATGTTGCCGGAGTTGATCTTGGCCTCGTACTCCTGCGCGCGGCGCGACCACATGGTGCGCTTGACGCGAGCGCGGCCCTTGAGCGTCTCGAGCGCGCGGCGCACGATCGGCCCCTCGGCGAGCTTGCGCATGCCGACCACCGCGATCTTCGCAGTCGGAACCCGCAGCGTCATCTTGTCCTTGACGAAGTTGATGACGAACAGCTCGAGCTTGCAGCCGGCGACCTCCTGCTCCTCGATCGCCATGATCTGGCCCACGCCATGGGCCGGATAAACGATGAACTCGTTGGTCTTGAAGCCTTGTCGTTGAGTGGTCTTTTTGGCGACAGTCATTCCCTCAGTCACTCCATGGCGGTCCGGAGCATGCCGGGCCGACTTCGATGCGGGGGCGGCACGACGGGCGGAACCGCGCGCAGCCTGCGAAGTCCTCCGGCGGGTCGCGGCGGAGGGTTTATTGGCGGTCTTTTTCGACTTCGACCGATGACGCGTTTTTGCAGCCACAGCTTTCGCGTGGGTCTCACGCCCCTGAACGACGGTTCCTCGGGAACGCACCGAAAAATAAGGCTCCCCAGGGGGAGCTTCGGGTGCGGGGTTTGTTCATTGTGTCTCTACATATAACACATTTTCGTCCGAAATCAAAGCTTTGCGGCATTGCAAAGAGGTATTTCTCCCCCGAATCGCGGCCAAATTCGACTAATTGGTAAACACCGCAGGAGCGGCAACTGGTCGCCCTTCCTACTTGGGCGAGAAACTAGTCGCCCTGCCCGCCCTTGGGCGAGAAATGCTTGAACTTGTCCGCAACGCCGTCCCACGCCTTGGCGTCGGCCGGCGGGTCCCGCTTGATCGTGATGTTGGGCCAGGATTTCGCGTATTCGGCGTTCAATTCCAACCACTTCTCGAGGCTCGGCTCGGTATCCGGCTTGATCGCCTCGGCGGGACATTCCGGCTCGCACACGCCGCAGTCGATGCACTCGTCCGGGTGGATGACGAGCATGTTCTCGCCCTCGTAGAAGCAATCCACCGGGCACACCTCGACGCAATCCAAGTATTTGCACTTGATGCAGTTTTCGGTGACGACGTAAGTCATGCGCGCAGGCTCCGCCGGAACATCGGCCGGGCAGGTGCTAGCGCATGACCGCGTGCCGTGCAAGCAGCCATGCCATGCGCACATGGGAGAAGCCCGCGAAGGCCAGGGTTCCGGGCCAGAACGCTAAGTCTCTCCATCGCGGGTGAACCGCGCGATCGCGCGCCGCTCCTGCTTGGTCGGCCGCCCGCTGCCACTCTCGCGCCGGGCAACCGGCGACGGGCGATCTTCGGCTGCCGCCGGTCCTGACGCAGGCGGCGCCAGATCCTCGTAGAGGGCCTGGCCCGCCGCCGCATCACCGCGGCGCGGCGCAAAGCCGGTCACCTTGAGCACCCGCACGCGCGCATCGAGCGCCACCGTCACCACGTCGCCGGCGCGCACCGGCTTCGCGGGCGCCTCGACACGCGCGCCATTGACCCGCACGTGCCCCGATGCTGCGAGCGCGGCCGCCGCGCTCCGCGTGCGCACGACGCGTGCGTGCCACAGCCATTTGTCGATGCGTTGGCGGTCGTCGCTCACGTTCTCGGGCTGGCTATCCTGCCGAGGTGTCGCAACTGCCTCACCGCTTCTCTTTCTCGTTCGCCTCGAGTTGCGCCTTCAGGGCGGCGAGCTTGGCGAAGGGCGAGTTGGGATCCGGATCTCGATTGCCGCGCTCGCGCGGACTCTTCTCGCTGGTAGCGAAGATGCGGTTCTCCTCGCCGCGGTCGGACCGCCGGTCAGGCCGGCGCTCGCGGCGGTCGGAGCGATCGAAGCGCTCGCGGCGCTCCGAGCCTTCGCGGTCGCCGCGGCTGGGACGTCGCCCCTCGCGGCGCTCGGGACGATCCTCGCGACTCTCGCGATCGCCACGGCCGTGACGCCGGCCGCGACGCTCGCCGTCCGGCGCAGCCGGCGCCGGCGAGGCCTCGGCCGCAGCACCATCGGCACTTGCGGCGGCCTGCTCGGACGCGGCGGGCGCGACGGATGGTGCGGCCTCGCCATGCGCCCGGCGCGGCGGACGCCCGTGCCGGCGCGGACCGCGCCGCTCGTCGGAGCGACCACCCGGCCGCCACACCTCGATGAATTGCGGCTCGGCGATCAACGCGGGCGCAAGCTCGGCGGCGATCACCTCGGCGGACGCCACCTCGGGCGCGGCCGTCTCGGCCGCGATGGGCGCGACGGCGGGCTGGTCGGCCGCCGGTGCATCGGATGCCGCCGGCGGCGGCTCGGTCTCGGCCGCAATCTGCATCACCGGCTCGGAAGCTTCTTCCGCGGCCATGCATTGCGCGACGGCCGCATCCGGCGCCGCGTCGGCAACCGAGGCAGGAACCTCGACCGTTTCGCGAGCTGCAGACTCCGCTTCGGCGGCCTGCTCCTGTGGCTGCGCTCGTTGCTGTTCTTGCGCCGCGCTCGGCGGCTCGCCGGGCTCGGCCGGAGCAGCCTCGCTCGGCGCCGGCGCTTCGGCCGCGAGCGCTTCGGCCGGCGCAGGCGCGGCGGCCGGCGGCGGCTCGGGCGGCTTCGGCCGCTTCTCCATCCGATAACCGAGCGCGCGCAGGATCGAGGCGAAGTCCTCGCCGGACGAGCCGGTGAGCGAGGTCATCGCCTGGGTGACCATGAAGGAGCGGCCGTCGACCGCGCCTGCCGGCTTCTCGCCGGTGCCGCCTTCGCGCCAGGCGAGCGCCGGGCGGATGAGATCGGCGAGGCGCTCGAGAATGTCGACACGCACCGCGCGCTCGCCACAGACGCGATAGCCGCTCGCGCGGTAGAGCGCCTTCGGCGTCTCCTTGTCGGCGGCAAACGACGTGCGGCCGCTCGCGGCGAGCCGCTGCACCTCGTCGAGCCCCTTGACCTCGGGCCCGCCGTGCTTGAGCGCCCACAACTCGGCCGCGAGCGCGCGCGGGCCGGGCTTGAGCAGCGCCGGCACGTAGATATGGAACGCGCCGAAGCGCACGCCGTGCTTGCGCAGGATCGCGCGCGCGGCCTGATCGAGGCTCTTGACGTCCTCGGCGACCTTCGAGCGTTCCAGCACACCGAGCGCCTCGACCACCTGGAACGCGATGCCGCGCGCGAGCCCGGTCACGTCGTCGGCTGCGCCGAGGACGAAGAGCGGCGCGAGCAGCCGCTCGATATGCGTGCGCGTCCACAGATCGAGCCGCGTCTGCACGTGCTCGAGCGCGGCGCCGGTGAGATGCTCGTCGGAGAGGATGCGCACGCGCGGGCGCAGGATATTGTCGCCGGCGGTGAGCTTCGCCACCGCCTCGCCGATCCAGCGGATGGCGCCACCGGCCGCGAGCACGAGCTGCGAGTCGGGCGCCTGCGAGAGGCGCGTCGCGCGCGCCTCGATCTCGCCGGCGAGCGCCTTCTGCGCGGCAGCGCCGAGCGCCTTCGCATCCGTGCCGCCGGTCGTCGTGTCGGGCGCGAAGCGGAAGCCGTCGAGCCGGCCAATAGCGTGGCCTTCGACGACCACTTCGCCGGTCTTGCTGATTTCGGTTTCGAGCATCGTGTTTTCCCGCAGCCGCCGCATCAGCACGCTGGTACGGCGGTCGACGAAGCGCTCGGTGAGGCGCTCGTGCAGCGCGTCCGAGAGCTTGTCCTCGACCGCGCGGGCGACGCCCTGCCAATGGTCGGGATCGGTGAGCCAGTCGGGACGGTTCGCCGCAAAGGTCCAGGTCCTGATATGCGCGATGCGTTGCGACAGTGTGTCGATGTCGCCGTCGGTGCGATCGGCCTGCGCCACCTGCCCGGCAAACCAATCGTCGGGAATTCTACCCCGTCGCGCGAGAAAACCATAGAGGGCGACGACAAGTTCCGAATGCGCGGCGGGCGAGAGCTTGCGATAGTCGGGAACCTGACAGACTTCCCACAATCGCTCGACTGCGTCGCGCGTCGTCGCGAGCGAACGAACGCCGTCGTCGCGCGATGCGTGATCGAGCACGAGAATGTCTTCTGCCGTCGGCGCGCGCGTGAGTCCCGCGAGCGTCGGCGCCGCCGCGAGCGACGCCGCGAGCGCGCCGGTCGACGAGAAATCGAGATCCGTATTGCGCCACTGCAGTATCTTGACGTTCTCGAAGCTGTGGCTCTCGAGCGCCTGCACGAGATCGGGCTCGAACGGCGCGCAGCGACCGGTGGTCCCGAAGGTGCCGTCACGCATGGCGCGGCCGGCGCGCCCGGCGATCTGCGCAAGTTCGGCCGGATTGAGCTGGCGGAATTGATAGCCGTCGAACTTGCGGTCGGATGCGAACGCGACGTGATCGACGTCGAGATTGAGTCCCATGCCGATCGCGTCGGTGGCGACGAGGTAATCGACGTCGCCCGATTGGTAGAGCGCGACCTGCGCGTTGCGCGTGCGCGGCGACAGCGCGCCGAGGACGACCGCGGCGCCGCCGCGCTGGCGGCGGATCAGCTCCGCGATCGCGTAGACCTCCTCGGCCGAGAACGCGACGATCGCGGTGCGGCGCGGCTGGCGCGTGAGCTTCTTCTCCCCCGCGAAGGTGAGCTGCGAGAGGCGCGGGCGGCTGAGGATGTTGGCGCCCGGCAGGAGCTTCTCGACCATCGGCCGCATGGTGGCGGCGCCGAGCACCAGCGTCTCGTCGCGGCCACGCCGGTTGAGCATGCGGTCGGTGAAGACATGGCCGCGTTCGAGATCGGCGCCGAGCTGGATTTCGTCGATCGCGACGAACGACACGTCAAGATCGCGCGGCATGGCCTCGACGGTCGCGACCCAGAAGCGCGGATTGGGCGGCTTGATCTTCTCCTCGCCGGTGACGAGCGCGACGGCTTCGGCGCCCACCCGCTCGACCGCCTTGTTGTAGACCTCGCGCGCGAGCAGCCGCAGCGGCAGGCCGATGATGCCGGTCGAATGGGCAAGCATCCGCTCGATCGCGAGATGGGTCTTGCCGGTGTTGGTCGGCCCGAGCACGGCGGTGACGCCATGGCCGCGAGCCACGGGGTCACGGGAGGTGACCGAGGAGAAGGAGATGGGCATCAGGGGTCCTGCCGGCGGGACGCAATGGCCCCTTGGCTACATGTTGGCGCATGTCCATAGCCGTTCGAGGAACAGCGTCGCTTCGCTCGCCTATAGACGTTCGAAGAACGGCGTCGCTTCGCTCGCCTATGCCGGCGAACCGGCGCCCAGCCCGGATCAAGTCCGGGCCCAGCTTTCGCCGGGACATGCGCGAATTCTGTATCACAATGCAACGCCTTGGGCGGCAAATTCGCTCCCCACTCGGGTACGGCGAACGAGTCTCGAACGAATCGCGGCCGAATCGCTGACTCGTCGTGAGTCGGGATTCGTTCCGCGCGAGATATGGTGACGCGCCCATGACGCCGCCACCAGATCGTGGGGAATACGTTTAAGCGGCGGCGCATTATGGCGGTTCGACTGTGACAATTCGATTGTGACGGATCAGCGCGCCTGGCCGCGCGCGCGGCGGCCTATTGGGTCTTGTTGGCGGCGGCGCGGGAGGGCTTCGCGGTGGTGACGAACTCGGTCGCTTCAAGCACGCCCAGCCCGAGCGGGGTCGGCACCGACACGCGGAACGGCACCATCACGCGTGTGCCGGCGATCGGCACGAGCCACACCTCCATGTCGCGCTGGGTGACGAGGTACTTGATCGCCTTGCGCTGCGGTACATAGCCCGCGATCGGCACGAAATAGAGCGCGCACACGACAGCGTGTCCGGAATAGCCCTTCGCGGCCGTGACCGTGTCCATGCGCTTGTAGGCGAGCTTGAGATCGTAGCGCATGCGGCCGTCGAACACCGACGCCTTGTTGTTGCACGCGGCCGGGCCGAGCATCTCGCCGGTGCCGGCGACGCGGTTGAGCGTGCCCGACATCGGATCGACCACGCCGCGCCGGTGCGCCTCGGTGACCGGGATGCGGTCGGGCTGCGGCGGAGCAGGCGGCTCGATCGCGTAGTCTTTCACGTTGCCGTTCGCGAGCGTGATTCGCAGGTCTTCGGTTTTCTTGTCAGTGGTGAGGCTCGAGGCATAGCTCGCCGGGACGAGATTGCCGTGGCTCACCGCGCCGCGCGATGCGCTCGTCCCCTCGCCATCGGCGAAGATGCGCAGGAGACCGGTGGTCTTGCCGCTCGCCGCTGCCGTGTACTTGTCGTCGCCGATCTCGATCACCCAGTTGCCGGTGCCGATCGGAAGGCCCGAGAGCGTCGCGACATAATGGGCCTCGAGCCGGCCCTGGGCGCGCGCGTCGCCACCGAGCGCGACAAGCGCCGCAAGGCCGCAGGCCGCCGCGGCGAAAATGCGTCCAAGAATCCGTTGATGGCCGATGACACGCGCCGACACGGTGATCCTTCCCCACAGAACCCGGGCTCGTCGTAACATCCGTGGGCAACGCCGATTGGCCCGGAATGATCTGCGCGTGCGCGCGATCCACCCTCATATCTCGGCGTCGAATGCGTCCTTTATGTGATCCGGGCCGGGCGGGACAGGCCGCGCCGCGGCTGATGGCGGGGGCACATTTTCCGCGATAACATCGCGCCGCAAACGGGAGAGACATGCGCATGCAAACGATCCAGCGAAAAGCGACGGTCGCGGCGTTGCTCGCCGTGACGGCGCTTGGCGGCACCTTCGCGCCACGGCCGGCCGCGGCCGACGGCGCGCTCGCGGTCGGCGAGCCGGCCGACGTGGCCGCCGAAGGCTATGCCTACGGGTTCGGGGTCAACCTCGCCAGCAACGAGGCGAGCGCGAAAGCGATGCGCGACTGCACGACGGAGTCGCCCGGCGTCGACCCGCGCGCGCAGCGCTTGTGCAAGATCGTGCAGACCTTCCGCAACAAGTGCTTCGCGGTCGCAATGGATCCGAAGGATGCGACGCCGGGCGCCGGGTGGGCGGTGGCGGACGACAGGGCGGCGGCCGGGCGCGATGCGCTCGCCAAATGCATGGAGACCGCCGGCGACGACCGGCGCAGCTACTGCAAGGTCACGCATACGGACTGCGACGGCGACGCCAAGTAGCCGATAAGCCAGCCGACACGCCGCCTGCGACGGCCGCCAACCTGTTGAGAGGATTAACGGAGTCCGAGCGGCGCCGCCGCCGGCCGCAACCTTGACGCATGCGGCCGGGCTCTCTATACGTCCGCGGTCCAATCACACACGAATGCTAATTCGGCCCCGCGCGCCGGGCGCGAGGGGCGAACGACGGAAGGTTTCAAGCCATGTCGCGGCGTTGCGAATTGACCGGCAAGGGCGCGCAGGTCGGCCACAAGGTCAGCCACTCGAACATCAAGACCAAGCGGCGCTTCTTCGCCAACCTGGTCAACGTGACCATGATGTCGGACGCGCTCGGCCGCTCGGTCAGGCTGCGCATCTCGACCAATGCGTTGAAGACCGTCGACCGCCGCGGCGGTCTCGATGCCTTCCTGATGAAGGCCAAGAACGACGAACTCTCGGTGCGCGCGCGCGACATCAAGCGCCAGGTCGAGAAGAAGCTGGCGGCCGGCTGAGCCCGCCGGCCGTCATTCCCGCGCAAGCGGGCCGCGTCGGATGGGTTAGCGCCGAAGGCGCGTAGCCCATCGGCAGATTCGCCATTTGATACTCAGTTGATGGGTTTCGCTGCGGTCAACCCGTCCTGCGGGCACGACCACGACCCCGCTCAGTGCAGGCGGCGAGCCGGTGCGCGGCGCGGCGGCGCGGCCGGCTCCTTCTCGTCGAACAGCTCGGCGAGCTTCTCAGTCATGGCGCCGCCGAGCTCCTCGGCGTCGACGATGGTGACGGCGCGCCGATAGTAGCGCGTCACGTCGTGGCCGATGCCGATCGCGATCAGCTCGACCGGCGAGCGGGTCTCGATCTCCTCGATCACCCAGCGCAGGTGGCGCTCGAGATAATTCCCGGCATTGACCGACAGCGTCGAGTCGTCCACCGGCGCCCCGTCGGAGATCATCATCAGGATCTTGCGCTGCTCGGTGCGCGCGAGCAGGCGCCGATGCGCCCAGTCGAGCGCCTCGCCGTCGATATTCTCCTTGAGCAGGCCCTCGCGCATCATCAGCCCGAGGTTTTTCCGCGCGCGACGCCATGGGGCATCCGCCGACTTGTAGATGATGTGGCGCAGGTCGTTGAGCCGGCCCGGATTGGGCGGCTTGCCGGCCGCGAGCCACGCCTCGCGCGACTGCCCGCCCTTCCAGGCGCGTGTCGTGAAGCCGAGGATCTCCACCTTGACGCCGCAGCGCTCGAGCGTGCGTGCCAGGATGTCCGCGCAGGTCGCCGCGACCGTGATCGGACGGCCGCGCATCGATCCGGAATTGTCGAGCAGAAGCGTCACCACGGTGTCGCGGAAGTTGGTGTCCTTCTCGCGCTTGAACGAGAGCGGATGCATCGGATCGATCACGATGCGCGAGAGCCGCGCCGGATCGAGCAGGCCTTCTTCGAGGTCGAACTCCCACGAGCGGTTCTGCTGCGCCATCAGGCGGCGCTGCAGCCGGTTGGCGAGGCGCGCGACCACGCCCTGCAGGTGGGCGAGCTGCTTGTCGAGATAGCTGCGCAGGCGGTCGAGCTCTTCCGGCTCGCACAGCTCCTCGGCGCCGACCGTCTCGTCGAACTTGGCGGTGAACGGGCGATAGTCTGGACCACGCGGCTCGTTGCGGCCGCGATCGCGCGGACGCCAGGGCTCGGCTGCATTGTCGGCGTCGCCCATCTCGCTGTCGTCGGGCATCTCGGCGGAAGGCGCGTCCATCGCCTCGGAGGCGTCGTCGGGCATCTCGTCGGTCGAGGCCTCGGCCTCCTCGAGGCTCATGCGCTCGAGATCCTCGCTGTCGGAAGCCTCGCCGTCCTGGCCCTCCTCGTCCTTGCGGCCTTCCTCGTTCTGGCTCTCGTCGCTTTCCTCCTCGTCATCGTCGCGCGTGCGCTCGTCGCCCATGTCGAGCGAGTCGAGAAGGTCATGCACCGCATCGCCGAAGCTGCGCTGGTTGTCGACCAGCTTCTCCAGCTTGTCGAGGTTGCGCCCGGCGCGCCCCTCGATCCACGGCCGCCACAGGTCGACCAGCCGGCGCGCCGCCGGCGGCGGCGGCAGGCCGGTGAGGCGCTCGCGCACCATCATGGCGACCGCCTCCTCGATCGGCGCGTCGGCGCGGTCGGTGATCTCGTCGAACTTGCCGCGATGGAACTTGTCGTCGAGCATGGCGGACAGATTGCTCGCGACGCCCTGCATGCGCCGCGCGCCGATCGCCTCGACGCGCGCCTGCTCGACCGCCTCGAACACCGCGCGCGCCTGCTGGCCGCCCGGCATCAGCCGGCGATGCACCGTGGCATCGTGACAGGCCATGCGCAGCGCGATCGAGTCGGCATGTCCGCGCACGATCGCGGCCTCGGCGCGCGTGAGCTTGCGCGGCGGCTCCGGCAGCCGCGCCTTGCCGCCGACCATGCCGGGGCGCTCGGCCGCGAACGACACCTCAAGCTCGGGCTGGCGCGCGATCGCGCGCAGGCAGCCGGTCACGGCGCGCTTGAACGGCTCGGTCGGCGCTTCCTTGGCGGGGGTCTTCGGCTTGATGTTGGAGGACATTCGTTCAAGTCCGGGCCGATCATCCTTCGAGGCGCCTTCGGCGCGCCTCAGGATGACGGACCAGATTCAGAAAACCGTCATCCACTCTCATCATTCGATCCGTCCCCTGAGGCGCTCGCGGCGAAGCCGCGAGCGTCGAAGGGCGACGGCCTCAGCTCAATGCCACGTTCACCGAGCTTTCCGGCAGCTCCTGGCCGAAGCAGCGCTGATAGAACTCGGCGACGATCGGACGCTCGAGCTCGTCGCACTTGTTGAGGAAGGTGAGCCGGAACGCGAAGCCGATATCCTTGAAGATGTCGGCGTTCTCGGCCCAGGTGATCACGGTGCGCGGGCTCATCACGGTCGACAGGTCGCCGTTGACGAAGGCGTTGCGGGTGAGATCGGCGACGCGCACCATCTTGTTGACGATGTCGCGGCCCTCGTCGGTGCGATAGTGCTTCGCCTTGGCGAGCACGATCTCGACCTCGTTGTCGTGCGGCAGATA
>Ga0126371_10001470_pt1 | contig 19988 bp, 25 predicted proteins | sample PanSoiMetaPlot_4_FD_110145 | JGI IMG/M metagenome (GOLD analysis project Ga0126371, IMG submission 110145) | Tropical forest soil microbial communities from Panama - MetaG Plot_4 | ecosystem: Environmental > Terrestrial > Soil > Tropical forest > Bulk soil | place: Panama | collected 2016-02-17 | reverse complement strand
CTGCGCCGCAAGCTGATGCGCTATATCCGCCAGTACAACAAGGCTCCCAAAACCATCAAATGGCGCTACTGCGACCCGACCCGTCGCATCACTATCGATTCAGCTGTGACAGTCCACTAGTACGCGATTGACAGCCATCGTTCTCAGAACCGTGAGCGCAGTGCCGCCCTGGACGAGCCTTTCTGCGGCTACAGGGCCGAGCCAGCGGCTGGCGATTGCGCGGATCTCGGACTGCTCCAGCTGGCGAGGTTGTGGCGTTACCGTCATTGCAGAAACGTCCCGGCTCTTTGGGCTTTGATGAACCTGTCGAGATCAGAGCGCGCATACCTCACAGCGCGACCAATCTTGACGATCTGTGGTCCATCCGTGCGGTCGCCGACCCTGTAACGATAGCGGCGAAGTGTTGCGAGCGAGATGCCTAGGTAATTGGCCGCCTCACTTTCGTTCAACAATTCGCGCTCGATGGTTTGCTTTAATGTCAGAGGCTGTCTCCAAGGGTTAGTCCGACCGTGCTGGCGGCAAAATCCAGAACTCAGCGTGTCAGCTCTTACTCTGGGATTATGCAAGATCGACTCAACATTTAGCAAGTGGCAGTCGCAGTGAGCCGGGTTATTTGACCATCGGTCGGTTAAGACTTACGCCAAACTGGCAATCAACCGATGACGCGCCCATGGCGATCCCGTCGCTTGTGCCGCTTCCCCCACGGGCGATCCTTCGGAGCTGGGGCCTTGTGCCCGGGTTCCACGCCCCCAGCGGCGACCCCATCGACGTCCTGACGGAGCTGCCGGTAAAAGTCGGTATCGCTCAGCTCGGCCGGCTCATCGTCGGGTTCAGAGGCTGGGTGTTGCAGCCTCATTGCATCAGCTCCGCCTCGGGCTCGCTGACTGGCGTTCCCCGTCTCGGCTGCGCTTGCGTGTGGGGGCGCGCCGTCGCCGTCGATCCCACGGATGGCGCTCAGCATCCTCCAGAAAATCGGCCGCGGCTTTCGCGAGGACTACCGCGAATTGCTCGTTGCTCAGCTCGCCAGTTTCGCAGCGATCCGCGAGAAGGTCCCAGAGTTTCATGCTGCCGACTCCTCTCCAGCATTAGTTATCGGTTCCTTGTTGAGCAGCCGTTGCGGCCAACGCAGGCTGGGCAATGCGGCCCGCTCATCTGATCCCCCAAGCCCGGAGAACAGCCAGCAATTTGCGCCGGGTCGCGGGGCAGATCGAGTAACGGCTATCGCGATCGGCCCAGAGGAAGTGCTCGTTGATGACGCCCTGCGGCCGTTGCGGTTCAGCGATTTCCGCAGGCTCTCCAGGACGGCGGCTATAGAGAGGAAGATAGTCGCGATCGAAAAGAACCTCGCGGCCGTCAGCCAGCGTCCAGATGCCGTAGACGCGGCGGGGATCGACGTGCCGGGCATCTTGCTTTTGGGGCGTTGGTTCGCCCATATGTTGTGTAGTCACCCTGAACTCCCTTTCGGCCCGGTTCGGAGGTTGCCGTCTCCGCCGCGCTCTTGGTTGTTATTGCAGCGCTCAGCCTTGCCGGGTTGGGCGCTGGTCGTTTTGAACGTGCTTACCTTCGAGCCGCTCAGGCAACCGCCAACAAGTCGCGCTTGTGTTCCGCCACGACCAGCCCCGCGCGCGCCAAGTAGTTGCTGAGCGTGAGCCGGCGTTTTGCCGCAGCCTGCTCCAACTCTTTACGCTCCCCTTCAGTCACACGAAGCGTCAACACATGCGACTTAGAGGCATTTGTGTTCAGCTCCACTTGAATCCACCGTTGTGTTCTTATGGTCGAAGTATACGAAAGCCGGCGAAGGTAATACAAGTCCATTCGAATACTCAAAGTGTGCTGACGTGCCGGCCAAACGAAAGCGAGTGTCGCGATCAGAGCCCCGGGCGCCACTGGTCTGCCGATCGAGACCAAAATAGGCAAGCTCCAATCTTGGGGGTTCAAGGCCCCAGAAGCTTTTGATCTCGTCCTGATGACCTTCTTTCATGAGATGCGCATAGCGCTCGACTAGTGCCACTGAACTCCAGCCGCCGTCCTCTTTGAGCCTGAGCAAACCCTTGTGCAGCGCGTAATGCCACGAAGCCCATGCATGCCTGCAGCAATGCGGGGTCAGCTTTGGGTCGAGGCCGGCGCGGCGGCGGGCTGCTCTGAACCCGGTTCCGATCTGGTCTCCGTACTGCCGGTTGGCGTCCGCGTAAGGTTGCCCTCGATTCGTAAGGAACGCTCGCCCCTCATGCGCTCCCTGCAACAAGGAAAGGGTTCTGGTGATCCGAGGTGGCAAGTCCACCACTCGACGCTTGCCGTTCTTGGTTCGCCAGAAGATCGCTCTGGCACCGACAAGGTCGACATCCCGCCATTCGAGTTCGAGGGCTTCAGAGAGCCGCGCACCCGTACCGAGTAAGAATAGAAGCAGCGGTCGCAGATGTTCGGCCCCAGCGGCAATAAGGCGTTCTGCCTCGTCTGGCATAAGAAACAACGTGCGGCCTTGCGGCGTCGACTGGGTTTCGAAAAGTGGAACGCCACACCATCCTCTCCGCGCTGCGTGCGTCAGAACTGCGCGTAGGGGGGCGATGATCTCACGCTGCAGGGTTGCGGCAGAGAATTGCGGCTCGCGATGTGGGTTGCGCTTGCGGGCATGCTGGATGGAGTGTTCGCGTGCCCGGGCAATGGTGTCCTGGTCAATTGAGCGCAGGAGCGTCTCGCCGCCGATAGCATCGTGCAGCCTCAGCACACGCTGGATCTCTGACGGCCGCAGCTGCCGCGCTTGGCAGTAGCTCAAGGCGGCCTCCGCAAAGGTATGAGCTCCAAGCCGTGGGCCGTGCCAGCTTTCTCGGAGCCGGGCCGTGTAGAGGGCTGCTGCTTCTTCCTGGGCAAGCTTGTGGCTGCCAGCTCTCGCAGCTTGGCGGACGCGTTTCTCTGTGACCGGATCGGTGCCTGCGATCTGAAGTGTGCCGGTATCTTTACGCTTGATGACCCTGAAGCCTGCCATTCCAAAAGCTCCTTCAGCCGATTGAGGCCCTCGCGTGTGAACCGCCATTGCCGCCCGCATCGCAGTACCGGCACCGGGTGTGAGCGAATAAAGGTGCGCAGCCAGCGGTTGCTGACCTTCAGTCCCTCGGCGACCTCTTCGAGCGTCATAACCAACGGCTGCGCTGGGGGCGAAACGACGCGCGCCTCAATGTCTGCGGCGTCATCCGATGTGTCCGCTTGCTGCTGTTCTGCGCTCATTCCCCGCCCCACTCACACTTAGACGCGGTAGGCCCCCCCGGCCGGCTCCCGTCAACCCGGCTCGGCGAGGGCGCGGGTCAATGCGGCTTGTAGGGAAGCTCTACCTCTTGCTCTAGGAGGGATGAGATATCTATCGCACTGAAATGGCTGTGAGATTTCGGGATGGTGCGGTGTAATGTCGCGGTCCGGAGCCTCGGCTGAGGGTTGCTCTCGGTACGGGATCTGTAGAGCGCACTCAAACCGTCCGCGCTAGGGCATGCGTTCTAGGCATAAGGCGCTAGAAAATACGCATGGCACGTTTCCGCCACGGAAGCCCTCGGGGGGCCCGCCAAGTGCTCGTTTCAGGCTTGTTTCTGTCGCGGCAGGGCACTCCCTTTTTGAGGGAGCGGGCACGGCTTGTGCAACGTCGGCGATCACCTAAATGCGCGAGCGACTTCCTCTCGTTGGCCCCCGCGATGCCCGACCGTCGCCCTTATACGACCAAGACTGCCGCCGAATATCTTGGCGCTTCCCCAGCTCACGCGCGAAATCTTTGCGCGCGTGGGAAGCTCCGGCATTTCCGGCTTGGCGGCGATGCCCGCGGGCCTATCCGTATCCCGGCTGACGCATTGGAGGAGTTCGAACGTTGCGCCTCGTCATGTTCCGCGGCAAGTGGCACGCCTACGAGCGGGTCGACGGACAGCCGAAGCGAACAAGCCTGGGGACGACGGATCGTCAGATTGCGCAACGCCGTCTAGTCGATCTTGAGGCGGCCCGGCGGCAGAAGGCGACCACCGCCGCCGACATGCACGCCATCTACAAGGAAGAGCGGTTGCCGCGCCTTGTAGAGGCCGGCCAGGAAACGTTTCGCCTCGCATGGGCTCGTCTTGCGCCGGTTTTCGGTCACTTGCGGCCCGATCAAATAACCAGAGCGATAACTCGCGCCTATGCAGCTCGCGAGCGTCGTCGTGGAGTCAGTGACAGCACCATCCGGCGAGATCTCGGCGTGCTAAGCGCGATCGTCCGATATAACGATAAGAACTCGCCGGCGATGATCGAGCTTCCGCCGGCCCCGCAGCCGAAGTCGCGCCACTTGACGCGCGAGGAATATCGCAAGCTCCGTGAGGCCGCGCGCAAGACGCCCCATCTCTATCTGTTTGTGATCCTGGCCTACACAACGGCCGGCCGGGCACGCGCGATCCTCGAACTCACCTGGGAGCGTGTCGACTTCGCCCGCGGACTGATCCAGCTTGGCGGACGCGGCGAGAGGCGAGGGAAGGGGCGAGCAACGGTGCCGATGACCGATAGCGCCCGAGAAGCGCTGATCGAGGCACACCAGGCTGCGCTAACCGATCATGTGATCGAGTACGGCGGCAAACCAGTGCTCTCGGTGAAGCGGGCATTCCGGGCAGCGCTGGTGCGCGCCGGGCTCGATCCGAATATGAGCGACGTCCGAAACCTGCTTCGCCACAGCGCCGCGGTGCATATGGCAGAGGATGGCGTCTCGATGGATGAGATCGGCCAATTCCTTGGTCACACGAATCCGAGGATCACCTATCGGGTGTATGCTCGGTTTTCGCCAACCTACCTCAAAAGAGCAGCTAGTGCCTTGGAATGAAAGAGGTGGGATAGGTTGTGCTCTCTTGGTCAATTGAACACGCGACCGGCAACAGAGAGCGAACAGAGCGCCATCAGATGTTGCACAGACACCAACTAGACGTTAGAGAATCCACCGTTTTGCGGCTGGAGCACAACCTTGCCAAGGTTGGGGTCGGGGGTTCGAATCCCCTCGCCCGCTCCAGATCACACCGAAAGGCCGCGAAGCAGCGCGGCCTTTCGCATCTAGCAGGGCGCGAAGCCCGAGGAGGGGACCCATGGGACTAACGCTGGAAGAGGCAAATCGCATCATTCGGGGCGCCTTGGCCAGAGCCCAGGAGCTCAACATCAAAATCAGCGCGGCAGTGTGCGATAGCGGCGGCCGCTTGATCGCATTGCAGCGGATGGACAACGCCATTTGGGCGAGCGCCTATGGCAGCCAAGGCAAGGCCGTAGCTTCGGCTGCGTTCGGCCGTCCGAGCGGCGAGCTGGCCGAGCGCGCCGACCAGCCCACTCCTCGGGGCATCGCCGCCGCATCGGGCGGCCACATGATCATGGGCCAAGGCGCCGTTCCGATCATCCGCAACGGCGTGGTAGAGGGTGCGTGCGGGGTCGGAGGCGGGACCTCTCAGCAAGACGAAGACTGCGCCCGGGCCGGCGCGGCGCAGTTGTAGAACACGACAGCGGGTAAGCCGAGCGGGTTCGCAGGGGGCCTAGGCCCCCTCGGAAAGAAACGGGCCGACCGTATGCAAGAAGGCGTGCGGCTGCTCGACGTGGACCCAGTGTCCGGCGCCTTTGACGCGGATAATCCGAGCCTGCGGGAAGAGACGCCGAATTTCGGGCTTATCAGCCGGCCGGATGTACCCGGAGTTGGCGCCTGCGACAAACAGGGTCGGTCCGCGGTACACGAAACCGGCGGGCAGGTTTGGGAAGGCTAATATCTCAGCAAATCCGCGTTCGACTGTTTCGAGATTGAGACGCCAACGAAGGCTCCCTCCCTCATTGACCAAGTTCTGCAGCAAGAACGCGCGCTCTGCAGCATTGGGTATCGCCTCGCAAAGTCGAGCATCCACTTCACTGCGCCGCGATATGTCGTGAAGATCGATACCACGCATCGCCCGGATATGGACGAGCAAAGTAGGCGGATTGGACACAGGCGCGATATCGACGACGATCAGCCGGTCGACTTCACCGGGATGCAGCAGGGCTGTCAGCATTGCTACCTTCCCGCCCATGCTATGTCCCAACAGGGAGGCGCGCGTGATCCCGCGCTCTCCGAGAGTGGCGCGGAGATCCTCGACCATTTCGCGATAGGACATCCCGTCGGTCCACGGCGAAGCGCCGTGGTTGCGGAGATCGAAGGCCAAGACGCGATGCCGGGCTGCGAGCTGTTGGGCGATTGATCGCCAGTTGCGGCCGGACCCGAATACGCCGTGTAATATCGCCACGGGCGGTCCTTCGCCGTACTCGGTCACAGCAAGTTGAAGCGCCGTCACGATCTCTCCTCGCCGATAGGGGGCACTTTGCAGGAAGAACGGTGACTTCGGTCAAGCCCAATCTCCCTCGCCTGCTGAGCGCCCGGCTGCCTTTTTTCTACGGCTGGATCATTCTTGCCTGCCTTTGTTGTGCGGGGTTCTCCCGGCAGGGGCCTGCCGTCGCCACGTTGTCGGTGTTTGTCGAGCCGCTTACCCGCGAGTTCGACTGGTCCCGCACGGCGCTGTCGGGCGCCGTCTCGTTGGGCGGACTGCTCGCGGCGCTGTCGTCTCCGCTGATCGGTCCGGTCGTTGACCGCCACGGTTCGCGCATCGCCCTAAGCCTTGCGGTGTTCGTCACGGGCGTCGCGATGATGCTGCTGTCGCTCACCCCGTCGCTGCTGGTCTTTTATCTCCTGTTCTGTATCGCTCGGATGAACTGGGCGGGACCATTCGAGCTCGGCATCTATGGCGCCGTAAACAACTGGTTTGTCGCTCGGCGCGCGTTCGCTACATCGATTGCCACGCTGGCGCAGATGATAGGCCTTATTGTCATGCCGCTGATCGCGCAGCTCGCGATGCGCCAAGGCGGCTGGCGTTCCGGTTGGCTTGCAATCGGATGTGTGACACTGCTGGTCGGCTTTTTCCCGGTTTGGCTGTTCATGGTGCGGCGGCCAGAGGATTTGGGGCTGCGGCCCGATCGATCCCCGTCCACCGGGACGACCGGCAGCCAGTTGCTGCACCCGGAACCGAATTTCTCGCGACGAGAGGCTGTCGGCACATCAGCGTTCTGGCTTCTCCTGCTTTACACGATCCTGGTCTATCCGGTGCAGGCGGGCGTAAGCCTGCACCAGGCGGCGCATCTGATCGAGCGCGGCTTGGACCCGATGATCGCCGCTACCGTCGTTAGCACCTTCTCCTTGATGTCGGCGGTTGCGAGCATCGCTTGCGGGTTTGTTCCGCGACGGTTGCCGATCCGCTATCTGCTGGCGTTGACCGGGGTGTTCCTGGCTGCCGGGACACTCGCGATGGTCGGGATAACCTCTGTTAGACAGGCCTATGTCGCTGCCTCCTTATTCGGGTTCGGCATCGGCGGTATCCTCACCTTGCTGCCGATCGCATGGGCCGACTTTTTCGGCCGCGCTAATTTTGCCGCGATCCGCGGTGTCGCGCTTTCGGCGCAGGTCGTCGCGCAAGCAGCCGGCCCGCTGCTATCGGGCGCTCTTCATGACCTCACGGGCAGTTATCTGCTTTCACTGCATTGCTTCGCGCTGCTGTCCGGACTCGGCGTGCTGGCGGCGCTGATGGCACGCTGCCCTGTCTTTGCCGAGAACGTCGCCGTGTCGAACAGGCAATCGATCGGATAGCCGCTGTAGGCAGGCGCAGGCAAATCCAGTATCCTGCTCGTATCCGCCACAGGAGGCATCGCATGGAGCGGGAGTGCGAGCATCAAATCGACATCCGGAATACTGCGCATTTCCGGCATGTCTATGATAGCGAACAGCCGGACATGCGGCGCCTCTACGAACAGGCCAAGACCGACCAATGGAACGCCGCAACCGACATCGACTGGGAACAGCCGCTCGAGGGCGACGGTGGTCTCATCGCCGATGACCTCGTCGATATTCACGGCACCGGGTTCTGGGACCGGTTGTCCGAGGCTCAGAGGATCGAACTCAATCACTGTGTCGCCCGGTGGCGCCTCTCGGTTCTGATGGCGGGAGAGCACGGCGCCATGCTGGTCTGCAGTCAGCTGGTCGAGAACGTCCAGGGACAAGACGAAAAATTGTTTCAGGCCACGCAAGTGGTCGACGAGGCCCGGCACAATGAGGTGCTGCACCGCTATGTGGGTCTACGCCTCGAGGGCGAGACCTATCCGCTCGCCGGAAATGTCAGAGAAATCTTCGACACGCTGCTCGGCACGTCGGCCTGGTACCTGAAAACGATTGGCTTGCAGCTCGTCGCCGAAACCTTCGCAGTCTCGCTGTTTCGCATGCTCGCCGAATCGTCGAAGGACGCGGTTCTGCGCCAGGTTTGCCGTCGGATCCTGCAAGACGAGGCGCGCCACATGGGCTTCGGAATGCTGTCTCTGCCCGCGGTCGTAGCGCAAGCCTCGGCGGCCGAGCGGCGAGAGATGCAGGACTTCGCCGTCTGGGCGCTCAATCGCACTCTGAGAGGGATTTTCCCGCTTGCCGCGTATGAAGAAATGGGTTTCAGCCAGGCAGACATCGAGGAGATCAAACGGTTCCGTCGCGAGCGCGCGGCCGGCGGCGACGAGACGGCGTTCCGCAAATATTTTCGCCGCGATCTGCACGCCGGCCTCGTGCGCAACCTGACCAAAGTCGGGGTCTTTACCCCTCGCATCGCACCAGATCTCGAGGCGCTTGGCATCTCACTCGCGGCCGCGTGAGCTTGATGAACACCGGCCGCGGCTAACAAAGTCCAGCCCGTGGCTTTGGTCAGATTTTGAGTCCCGCTCGTCGGCTTTGAGCGCGATCAACACCCTGTCCACCCTGTCAGGCGTGCAGCGCATGCCGGACCGCCGGCTTGTCGTGTAAGATGAGCCCCCGCGCGATATCCGCGGGCCCAAGACGCCTGGAGCTTCAAGAATGACCGACATCGCCGATTACACGCCGCCAAAGGTCTGGAGTTGGACCAAGCCCAACGGCGGCCGGTTTGCGAACATCAACCGCCCGACCGCGGGCGCCACTCACGAGAAGGAGCTGCCGGTCGGCCGCCACCCCTTGCAAATGTACTCGCTGGGGACGCCGAACGGCGTGAAGGTCACAATCATGCTCGAAGAACTGCTGGCCCTCGGTCATAAGGGTGCGGAGTACGATGCCTGGCTGATCCGGATCGGTGAGGGTGACCAGTTCGGCAGCGGCTTTGTCGCGGTGAACCCGAACTCCAAGATTCCTGCGCTGGTGGACCGCAGCGGCCCAAAGCCGATCCGGGTCTTCGAGACCGGTGCGATCCTGATGTACCTGGCCGAGAAGTTTGGCGAGTTCCTGCCGACCGAGACCGCCGCGCGCGCCGAATGTCTGTCGTGGCTGTTCTGGCAGATGGGCAGCACGCCCTACATTGGCGGCGGCTTCGGCCACTTTTACGCTTATGCGCCGGTCAAGATCGAATATGCGATCGACCGGTTCGCGATGGAGACAAAGCGCCTGCTCGATGTGCTCGATCGCCGCTTGGCGGAGAGCGAGTACGTCGCCGGCCGCGCCTACACGATTGCCGACATCGCGATCTTCCCGTGGTATGGCGGGCTGGCGAAGTTCAACCAATACGGGGCGTCCGAGTTCCTGGCGGTGCACGAGTACAAGAACGTCCAGCGTTGGGCCGACAAGCTCCTCGAACGGCCGGCCGTCCGGCGCGGACGAATGGTCAACCGCCTTTCCGGCGAGCCCTCGAGCCAATTGCACGAGCGCCACGACGCCAGCGACTTCGAGACGAAGACGCAGGACAAGCTTGCAGCCGCCGCACCGCCCGCTTAGTGGTAAGAACGAAGGTCCGCCGCAAAAGCAAGTTCAACATCGGAGGAGTCCAATCATGCCGCTCGATGTCGCCGTTGCCCCGAAAACCCTGACCTCCACACTCCATTACCTGATACGTGGCAGCGAGAAGCCGGCCTCGTACCGGATCGAGCCGCCGCCAGGCGTGCCGCGCTGGAACGGCATCGATGATCCGCACGAGGTCACAATCGAGGACGGGCGCGGCCGTGAAGCGGAGTTCACGCTCGACCGTAACGGCTTTGCTCTCGTCAAGGCCCCGACGGCGGTCGCCGATTTCTATGGTCCCGAGGAGATCAAGCGCGTCTACTACCCGGAGGTCGAGCGCCTGCTGCGCGACAAGCTGGGCGCCAGCCGCGTCTTTGTCTTCGACCACAACGTGCGCAACGCCATCCGGGACGGGTTGGCCAAGCCGTCGCGGCAGGTGCACAACGACCACACGGTGAATTCGGCGCCGCGCCGGGTGCGCGACCATATGGGCGCCGATGCGGAAGAGCTGTTGAAGCACCGCTTCGGCATCGTCAATGTTTGGCGCCCGATCCGCGGGCCGGTGCAGGATTCACCGTTGGCGCTGTGCGACGCGCGCAGCTTCACCGACGACGATTTGATCGCCAGCGATCTCGTCTACGCCCATGTCCGGGGCGAGACCTCGCGGGTCGCGTACAACCCTGCGCACCGCTGGTACTATTTCTCGGACATGCAGCCCGACGAGGTGCTGTTCATCCGGGTGCACGACAGCGCCAATGACGGCCGCGCCCGGCTGTCGTTCCACACCTCCTTCGACAACCCGCTGACCCCCGGCGCGCCGCCGCGCGAAAGCATCGAGGTGCGCACGCTGGTATTTTTTCGACCGGCTGCCTGACCCGTTCTGCTGACGGACCGCCTTGCTCCAACGGCACGGGAGCACAGCGGTCGATGTCATTGCAGGCTAACCGTGCCCCGACGGCTGAGCGGACGCGTACGCTGGCGCGTCCGGCGCTTCGGGATCTAGGCTCGCAATCGTGCGGCCGCGCGTCTCCGGCAGCAATAACAGCATGCCGATCATCAGCATATGCGCCAGCGTCGAGAACATTGCGATCGCAGTGCCGAGTGGCATGACCGCGGTCGCAAAGCCAATCGCGGTCATGAACACCGAGCCGATCGCCCGGCCGGCATTGTAGCAAAAACCCTGGCCGGTGCCGCGGATGCTGGTCGGGTAGAGCTCCGTCATGAACGGGCCCATCGGCGCGAATTTCATCAGGATCGCGGTGTTGAGCGGGATCCCGAGTAGCAAGAGACCGGTGTCGCCGGCCGGCACATATAGATAGACGAACACCATTATGATCGTCGCGACAGCGGAGATCATGAACGTCCATTTGCGGCCGATCGCGTCAGCCAGATAGGCGCCCAGCAGGAAACCGATCAGCGCTCCGAATTGCTGAACCGCGACATAGAGCCCGGTGCCGGAGGGGGACAAATGGCGCACCGTGCGCAGATAGGTCGGCATCCAGAACCCAACGGCCCAGACGCCGCCCTGCGCCCCCATCACCATCAGCGACACCTTGATTGTCAGCCACAGATACGGCGCGCGAAACGCCGAGAGCAGATGGCCGATCCCGGGCTGCGCTCTACCGTCGCGCCGGCCCTGAAAGGCTACCGATTCCGGAATGGTGCGGCGGATCCACAGCACGAGCAGGGCCGGCAGGATGCCGACCATGAACAGCGCCCGCCACGCGATCGCTTCGGGCAGAATTGCGTAGAGACCCGCATAGACGAGCGCTGCCAGGCCCGGGCCGAAAGCAGCGCCGGTCTGCACGAAGCCGACACCGCGGCCGCAATACTTGTCGCGGATCACCTCACCCATCAATACCGCGCCGGTCGCCCATTCGCCACCGAACCCGAGCCCGTGCAAGCCGCGCAGAATGAACAGCTGCTCGAAGTTCTGTGCAAAGCCGCACAGGAAGGTAAAGACCGAACACCACAGGATCGCGATCTGCAGCATTCGCACGCGGCCGAAACGGTCCGCCAGCGCGCCGGCGAACCAGCCGCCGAAAGACGAGGTCACGACGGTAACGGTGCCGATCGTTCCGGCGGCGCCGGTCGACACGCCCCATAACGCAATGACGGTAGGAACTACGTAGCTGTAGAGCTGCTGATCGAAGCCGTCCAAGGTCCAGCCGCCCCAGCAGGCGAGCATCGTGCGGCGTTCCCGCGAGGTCAGGTCGCGCAGCCAGGCCAACATCATTCTCCCCCTTTTTTCCGATCTGTTGATTTGTTGGTGTTGCTATGCCCGCTCACCGCGGCTTGCCGAGCGTGATGTGGACCAAGCGGAACATCAGCAAGGCGGCAAGCCCGAACGATATGCAGCAGAACATATACACCGCGGTGACGGCATTGCCGACTGCCCGGGGTTCGGTAGCGTCGCCGAGACGGCGAGGTTCGCCACGACCCCCGCTATCGCCGCGCCGAACGCGGTGCCGATAGAGCGAACCGACGTTAGTGCGGCGGCGGTACTGCGATGTTCGTCGGAGGCCGCGCCCGTTGCGAAAAATCTCGGCCCACGAGCCTTTGGCGATGGCCGTCGTTGTTGCGCGAGCGCCCTGCATAAAAAGCGGATACACGAAGATGCCTGCCGCTCGGTGGCGCAATTTTGTGCATCTGCTGCGCATCCTCATGTTGCGGCCTCGAATGCATGTAAAAGCGTGGGAGGAACGCACGACGGCGCCGCAAACGATCGTGCTTGCAGCCGCTGCTGACCCGTGCCCCAACTTGCGGCATAATCTCGACATAACCGGCAAGCTCACGAGGTGCATGTGGTATGGTTCGCAAAGTGCCTATAACCGAGCGCGCTGTCGTCGTGCATGATTGGAAAAAGACCATGTACGTCGCTGATGATGTGTGGGCAGCACTCCGGCGCCGATCCGGTTACAGCTTCGCCGGTGCGTTTCCACGCCTCGTCGCGCCCGGCATGCCATTCGGCGATGCACTCGCCGCCGTGACCGTCAATCCTTGCGCGTGCTCGGCGCAAAGGCAGAGATCGGGACGCTCGTCGTCGGGTCGCCTGCCGATATAGCGGTTCTCGAAGAACGTGCCGGAGACTGGCCGATGCGCGACGGCCAGGGCGAGATCATGGTAGCGGAGCGGCGCTGGATGCCCCGTCTCGTGCTGCGCGCCGGGTAGCCGGTGATCCCGACCTTGCGGCTCGCGCGTGACGTCACGTCGCCGGCACGCCATAAGGGGCGTTCTGGCCGAATAGGATTAAGGAGTGCCGTCTATGTCCGTCACCGTCCGCAATGTCGCCCGGGAAAAGCTCGAACAGGGCCAATTGTCGCTCGGGGTTGGTGTGCGCATGACGCGCAGCGTCGAGATCGCCAAGGCCATGGCCGTTGCCGGCTTCGACTGGCTGTTTCTCGATATGGAGCACGGCGTCATGTCGCTGGAAGCCTGCGCGCAGATATCAATTGCCGCGCTCGACGCCGGTATTGCGCCAATTGCCCGCGTGCCCAATGGCGAATATGCGATCGCGACGCGGGCGCTCGACAATGGCGCGCTCGGCATCGTGATGCCGCATGTCGACAGTGCCGCCGAGGCTGGCGAGGTCGTCAACGGCCTCAAATATCCGCCGGTCGGTCATCGTTCGATGGGGGGCATCGGGCCGCATTATGGGCTACGCTCCGCGAGCTCCGGGGAAGCGGCGGCCGCGCTCAATGCCGCCAATCTGACGATCGTCATGCTGGAGACGCCGACGGCAATCGCCAATGCCGAAGAGATCGCCGCGGTGCCGGGAGTGGACGTACTGTTGATCGGCACCAATGATCTCTGCGCGGAAATGGGGATCCACGGAGATTTCGGCAACGAGCGCGTCGCCGACGCGTACCGGACAATGATCGCCGCGGCCCGAAAGCACGGCAAATTCCCGGGAATGGCCGGGGTTTACAATGAAGCGATCATGCCGCGGTATGTCGAGATGGGCGCACGGTTTATCCTGGGCGGCCAGGACGCGGCTTTTATCGCGGCCGCTGCGGCGCAACGCAGGGGATTCCTGCGCAAGCTCGCGTCGAACACGCAGTAACGCACGCGTCTTTGGTACGCCGTTCGCCTATTTGGCTGCTGCCTCGAGCGGGGCGGCGAGGGTCTTTATGAACTCGATCAGGTGGGGCTTCCACACCTCGGCGTAGAAATGCGTGAAATGCCCGTGCGTTTTGTCGCTCGCCGGGATCAGCACATAGCAGCCGTCGCGCACCCGCTTCATCGCCCGCTCGACGGTGCCGAGCTCGGGGGGATTGGCTTCGTCTTCCTCAGCATTGATCAGCAGCACCTTGGCTCTGATCTTGTCGAGATCGGGCTCGGGGTTGTAATCCATGATCGCTTCGATCGCCCACAGCGCGTCGTTGGCGTCGCCCTTGGCGGCTTGGTCGACGCGCTCTTCGTAAAGCGCATTGGCGGCGGCGCGGGTCGGCGCCAATTCCTGAATGCGCGCGGCGCTTTCGGTGCGCAGCGAGTTGGCAGCCGCCGTCCAGATGTAATAGCTCGGGTTCTTGACGTAATTGCCCTCGTTCCATTCCGGATCATGACGGATCGCCTCGGCGGCGGCGCGCCGGTTTATCCAATTGCGCCCGCTGATTTCGACCGGCTGGCAGGAGAGCGGGACCACCCCGTCCATCAGTTCGGGGTACATTTCGGCCCACATCCAGGCATGCATGCCGCCCATTGAGCTGCCGATGATCAGACGCACATGCGCCACGCCGAGGCCCTCGGTGATCAGCCGATAGCCCGACTCCACCATGTCGTGGTAGCGGTAGCGGGGAAAGCTCCCTTTGAGCCCGTCCGAGGGCTTGCTGGAGCCGCCGCGGCCGATCGCGTCCGGCATTATCATGAAGTACTCCGCGGCGTCGAGCGGCTGCCCGGGCCCGAACAGCTCGCCGGCAAGGCTCGGGCACAACCAATTGGCGCCGGTGCCCGTGTTGCCCTGCAACAGCAGCACGCCGTTGATGATCTTGCCCGCTGCATTGCGCTTTGCCGTTCCCAGCGTGCGGTAATGCAGTTTCAGCTCGGCCAGCGTCTCGCCGCTCCGGAAAACATAGTTTCTGATTACGAAATCCCCCTCCCGATAATTCGGCCATCTCGTCTGCTCGGCAGGCGGGGTGGTGTGAGCAGCATCAGCAGGCATTCGCGGCTTCTCCAACTCGGCTTCGGAAAATGGTTCGTAACCAGAAGGAATTCAAAGCGGCTGCTTGACATTCCCGTCACGCCGCCTCGCCGGCGGCCAGACGCAAACCCGACAGGTAAAGCTCGCGGTACTGGGCATCGCGCAGGTACATAATATCCGGCGGCATCACGGCAAGGGTAACGGCGCGCAGCCGCTTGACGACATCCCGCGCCGCATCGAGCCGCCCCATACGGGCGTAGCAAGCAGCGAGATAGCGACAGGCTACCGGGAAGTTCGGGGTCTCCTCGAGCGCGAGGAGCAGCTTTGGGATCGCCTCGTTGAAGCGTCGGCTGAGAAAGTGGAAGGCGCCGATCAGAGTGTGCACCGGCCCGCTCGGGGTGCGTGGGCTCAGACGCAGCGAAATCTCAGCCAGCTTGATAGCGCGGCTGGGCTCACCGGCCATTAGGCTGAGGAAGCCGCTATAGTACCACCTGCGGGCACAGGTCGGACTGAGCGCCAGCGCATGATCGGCCAACGCTGTCATCGTACCAATGTCGTCGCCGAACACCGCGAGAATCATGGCGGCGCTGGCAGTCACGCCCGACCGGTCGCGCCATGGTATTCCCGCACGGTACCTGTACAGCACCGCCTCGACAAAGCGACGATTGTCACCGGCGGTTGCACCGACGTCGCCCAGCCTGCCGGGAAGCACATTCTTAATCCGTTCCCACTGGTCGTCGCGAAGTCCATAGCGGGTCATGCGTTAGCCTTCTACCAAGCCGACTCTGCATGATTCACATAAATTTCTGCTCAGCTAGACGCTTTTACTGCTGATCATTCCGGCCAGGACGCGCGTTACGTGTGCCCTTGCAGTAATTGACGACAGGCCCTAGTGTAAGACGCCTTGTTGACGTTGCTCGGCGTATTGTATTCTGAAGCATTTAGCTAAAATCCGCGTGAGCCGGATGTTCTCGGTCATCACCGTGTCTGTGCAGACCTTGTTTAATCGCGGCCAGAACCCGATGCCCAGCATCAGAGAGCGTTTTCTTTTGTGAACCCAAGCGCGAGAGGGAAAATGAGCTTTGAGACAATCAGCTTACTGCTGAACTGGATGGAGTTGGGAGCGTTGTTGGCGATCCTGTTCCGCCTTAGCCGTACCTTCAATCTGATCGCCAATACCCAGCGAGAGCTGAGACGCGCAATCTATCGTCTGGATGATCGCCGCGCCGAGGAGTCTGCCATTAACAGAGGGCCGCGTCACCAGCCGGGTCTTGCTCCGCAAGCGGGGATGCCATAATTGACAAAGAAACAGCCGACAAAACTGTTGGACTGGATGACATTTCTCGGGCTGCGCACGGATATGCTCGCGAAACGGCTTGGACTATCCCATAGCACCATCGATGTAGCCGGGATAAAAGGTTGTCGCGGCTCGCGCTGGCTTCCCACCCTCAGTCAACTTCTCCAGGTGCCGCTCGAAATCTTGCTGGACACCTCTCCCGAGGACCCGGCCGCAAGAGCGTATCGATTGCCGGCGCTCCTTCGCGCAGCAAATATCCGAATGCGCCAGTATCAGTTTGAACATCCGTCGGAGCCGCCAGGTGCGCGGCACCCAACCGGCGGCGATGGTTATGCCGCCAAAAGAGCAGCCTCAAAGCCCACCACAATGTAAGCCCATTTGCGATGCACATCCATCTGCAGCCAGCTCTCGCCGATATTGGGCTGACTGTGGCGCAATCCGTAGATCGACCTCGTGCAGCCGATGATTTCGAGACGGAGCGGCCGGGTGATCCTCCCTAACTGATCGGCGATACCCGCGCAGCGAGCCAGCAGCCGCCTATTTGCGGTCGCATCCGCCGCACCGGGACGCCGCTGTTGCGCTCGTAGGGCGTCCTCCTGTCCGCGATCAGCCGGACATCGACAGCGCGTCCCTTGGCGCGGGTAAGCGCCTCGACGATGCCTGAGCCGGTCGTCAACCCATAGGCGCTGATTAGGAAATCCCGCTCGGCGTCGTCGATAACGCGGATCACGAACGGCGCGCGGTGCCCTTCGGGCGCGAAACAGACGGCTAATCGCGGGCGCCCGATGCGACGGAAGCTGCCAGTGATATTGGCGAGCGCGTCAGGGGCTCAGGGGGCATGGCTGGGGCTCGCATCGCACCCATTGGCGGGACCGCTGGGGTTACCGGTATTGGGGGCACTGCGCTCCGAATTGGCGATTTCGCTCAGCCGCCTTTCGCGACTGCCTTCCACTATCTGCAGCGCGAAGAGCAAAGATTGATCGCCATTGTCCCGGCCCACCTTGCGCATCGCTGACAACGAAGCGCAGGAAACCCCACTTCGAGAACAATCCCAGACCTGGAAAGAGGGGATGGACGAGAAGCCGCGGCGCGACGCTAGCGAAAAGGGCGGCCAGACCAGCCGTACCGAAGATAACCATCCAGATGAGCGCGTCGTCAGCGCCGAGAGTGGAGGTCCCTACATGAAAGACAGGGACACCGAAATGGCCGTCGAGGCTGGACGCAAGGGCCGCTGGCAAAACGCAAGCGATAACACCTCACACCTCCTTTCGGCGCGCAAGCGCCGCTGAAGCAGGGCTCATTTTTCCGGGTCGGCCGGCGGAGATCGGGCAATTTTCACACGCCGCCGCGGATGATTGCCACTGAGGGTAGGCCAGAGACATTCGGTGAAGTACGCTCGCCCACAGTGCTACGCAGCGGCAGGAGGTTTTCTTGATTCGCTATGGCTTGGTGCTGGCGGCAGCTGTGTTGATGTCGGCCTTTGGCGGCTCGACTCGTGCTAAAATCACTATGCAGATCTTTCCAGTGCTGTCGGGAGCCGGCCCGCATGACGTCTACCCTGCGCCAGACGGAACAGTCTGGTTCACCGCCCAATCCGCGGGCAAACTCGGCCGGCTCGATCCGAGGACCGGTAAGTCGGACTTGATTGCGTTGGGGCCAGGAGCGGCGCCGCATGGTGTGATCGTTGGGCCCGACGGCGCCGCTTGGGTTACCGAAGGCGGGCAGAATGCCATCGCCCTGGTTGATCCCGCGACCCGCGCGGTCAAACTCTTTCCGCTTCCTAAGGAGCGGCGAAACGTCAACCTGAACACCGCAACCTTTGACCGCCGAGGGGTGCTCTGGTTCACCGGGCAGAATGGCGTTTATGGCCGGCTGGATCCCAAAACCGGCGCTATGGCAGTATTCGACGCGCCGCGCGGTGTCGGTCCCTACGGCATCACCACGACGCCGGATGGCCAAGTATTCTTCGCCTCGCTGGCCGGCAATTACCTCGGCCAGATCGATCGCGAGAACAGCACGGTCACCGTCTTGGAGCCGCCCGTTCCGCACCAGGGCGCACGGCGGGTGTGGAGCGACAGCCGCGGCGGGCTGTGGCTCACCGGCTGGAACAGCGGCGATCTCTTCCGTTACGATAGCAAGGCCCGGGCTTGGGCACGCTGGCACCTGCCGGGCGACAGGCCGCAGCCCTATGCGGTTTATGTCGACGAAACCGACATCGTGTGGGTGAGCGATTGGGGTGCGAATGCGATCCTGCGCTTCGATCCAAAGACTGAAAGGTTCGAGTCCTTTCCATTACCCGACCATTACGCCCGCGTGCGACAGCTCGCAGGCCGCAAGGCGGAAGTCTGGGGTGCTGAATCCGGCGCCGACAAGCTCTTCGTGCTCAAGCCAGAGTAGAGCACAGACGGTTGCTCGCGGCGGCATCGATGGCCGCGTTGTGCTGCGTACGCGGTGACCCGACTGATTTATTGCACACTGTGACTGGCAGGCTCGCAAGGAGATGTTGCGCATTGAAATACCCCGGCGATATCGCCGGCAATGCAAGATCTGCTGTCACAGCCCGGAATTGGAGGAGCCATGCACGTCGAACTGAAGGGATCGCTACTCGGTGATGGCGATTTATGCCATTGAGATTTACGAGAAGGATGCCGCGCAGAATTCCACCGCCGCGAGCAATACCCGGCAAGCCCTCCTGATCGAGGATACGCCAGAAGGGTTGGACCGTTCGATTGTCGGTCCACAAGGTGCCGGGATAGCGCGCCGCACCTAGGCTTCTTGACCGAAACACTACCAACTCGCCTGAGCCCGCGCAGCAAGCGTCTCAAATTGCTGGCCGATTTGGAGCTTGCCCGCCGAGTTCAGCCTGTTCACATCCACATATTGAGCTTGCAGCATGAAGCGCAGCCAATCATTCGGATACCAGCTGAGCGCGACAGCGGCAATCTGTTGCTGGCCCCCGTAGATCCCGCCGGTGACGCTTTGCGGGGTGCCGGGAGTAACGTTGCTGTTGAGACTGACGGTGCTGTAGCGGGCCGCGATTTCCCAAGCTCCGATGCCGCCCTCGGCAAAGCTGAACGGGTGATCGGGCTTGGGCCTGCCCCAGCAAGCCCTTTCGATGTCGCAGGGGTGAGCCTCACCGGTCAATACTACGCTACCCTCGACATAGCCGCCGTTGAAACTGAGCGTCGGCCGGCACGTGCGGCAATTTCGATTGGATTACGCCGATTTGGTAGTATTCGCGCTGCACGAGGAAGTTGCGCCAATTGGCCCCGACTCCGCCGCCGTAAACGCTGGCGCCGCTCGCAGACAGCGGGCCAGTGCTGACGAGCTCGTCAAAAGCGATCCTGAGCTCCGGTTCGTCTCCGAAAGAGAGTGTTTTCTGGCTTACTCCGGGCTCGCCGCTGGCGTTCACGTTCGGATGAAACACATGCTGGCCGGAGGCCTCGGCATGGAGGTTCCAGTCTTGATCATGATAGGGCCGCGCCGCCACCCGGTCGACAAACGCCAACTGCTCGTTATTGCGACCGGCGGCAGCGCCAGACAGATTGCAGCCAGCCCACCGTAAAGGCGATCGCGATTACGGAATTTGCCGCCCGTGCGCTCCCCCATTCCCTACCCGTTTTGATGAAATACTCGAAAAAATTTATCAACCGTGGCAGGGAAACTAGTGGTGTGTAACGCGTAAAAAGGTAGTACGATCGTGTTCATGAAGAGCAGGATCGGACTGACAGAAGCAGAACAGATGGAGCTGAACCAGCGGGCGGCGAGCCGCAGCGGTCGGGCGG
>Ga0126371_10001469_pt1 | contig 19993 bp, 14 predicted proteins | sample PanSoiMetaPlot_4_FD_110145 | JGI IMG/M metagenome (GOLD analysis project Ga0126371, IMG submission 110145) | Tropical forest soil microbial communities from Panama - MetaG Plot_4 | ecosystem: Environmental > Terrestrial > Soil > Tropical forest > Bulk soil | place: Panama | collected 2016-02-17 | reverse complement strand
GCCCGTGCGGCCCGACGAAAGCCACTTTGAGGGAGGGATTCGCCTCCTTGATCTTGCGCAGCAGCTTGACGTCGCTAGCAAAGCCGACTGTCGAGGTGAACAGGACCAGGAATTCGTAGTCCTTGGAGATCTGAACGGTTTGTTGCCAGTTGACTTTATGGGGAGAGGCGTCCAGCAAACGGCTACCTGGAATCATGCCCGCCGGGTAGGACAACCAAACGGGATACCAGTAGGACTCGATTTCGCGCGTCGCGGGCCACCGCGAACTTGCCCCGCCGTCGAAGTTCTCGAAACTCGGCGGGTTGAGCAGCAGCGTTTTCATGACATCCGGCATTCTTCACCCTCAGACGATGGTCACACTTGGCTTGCACGCGCAACCGTGGTGACCCGGTAAGCTACCCCAACCAGTGTAGATAATAGTTTACCCGAGTTGGTTGCATCCGGGCAGGCGAATCTGCCAATGGCGCGAAAAACGCATCGAAGAGCTAAATCACGCATTGAGCGGAGGTTAGGCGGCACAAGAGGCGAGTCAGTGCTGGTCTGGACGGAGCCAAGCTTCAGGACTCTTGCTCGGTCGCTGCACTCAAAAGTTCCCAGATGCGTCCGATCCAATCTTTATGTTCGGGCTTCATCAGGACCGACCGTAGGTAACTGATCGTTTCGCGGTCGCGCTTCATTGCGGCCAGGTTCGCGCCCAGGAAAGCCACAGGGAGTTCGGCGATGGCGAGATGGAGGTTCTTGCCCGCGGCAGCATTGAAAATCTGCCTGGAGCGCTCGGAGGCCTCGCTGACAGTCGCTGCACGGGGAGCGAAGATGACGATGTCCAGCTCTGGAGGAAACGCAGCGACAAAACGCGCATCGGCATGGAGGCGGCCGTAGAGGTCAAGCGCGGCCGTCCGGCAATCATCGAGGTGGTGTGCGAATTCCCCGCCCTTGGTCAATGGCAGCAATTCCTGTGTAGCCCAGAGCGCCGCGGCGGTGGCTCCGGCACGCGAGCACTCCAAGCTAATTTCGCCCAGGTGCAGTTCGCGGGAGCTGAAGTAAGTGTAAGGGGAATCGTGCTTGTAGAGCTGGCCGATGCCGGGATCGCGAAATAACACGCAGCCGCAACCGTAGGGCTGCAGACCGTGTTTGTGCGGGTCAATGACGATGGAGTCCGCGCGGCAAAGCAGATCGAAATGGCGGCGCGTGGCTTCGGCTAGATTGCCGGCCAAAAGGAAGTAGCCGCCGTAAGCCGCGTCGGCATGCACTCGGAAGCCGTGTCTTTCACGCAATTCCAGGATCTCAGCGAGCGGGTCGACTGAGCCTGTCGCGGTGGTGCCCATCGTGACGACGACCGTGCCCACATCACCGCGCTCGAGTTCCTTTTGCAGTTTAGCGAGGTCCATTCGTCCTTGCGCATCGCACGGTACCGACGCAAACGGAACTTTCAGCACCCGGCTGATCCGGTTGTGGGTGTAGTGGGCCTGCGCGCTGGCGAGAATTCTCTTACCCGGCGCCAGTTCGCCAGCGGCCCACAAAGCTTCGAGGTTGGCCATGGTGCCGCCACCGCAGAGATGGCCGAGATGCTCCCCCCAACCGAACATACGGGCGATTCCGGCGACGGCCTCCTTCTCCATTGCCGATGTCGCGCGTCCCCCATCGATGGCGTGATTATTCGGATTGATCCATTGCGCCAGTGCGTAGGCCACCTGTGCCACTGGATGTGGTGGCTTCAGCATTTGCCCGGCATAGAGCGGATGAAAGTAGGGATAGTTGTCCTGTAAGCGGTCCGCAGTGGCGGCCAGGACCTTCACCATGAGATCTCTGTTGGTGGCGCGCGCGACAAATTGCGGAAGCTCCGCGAACCCGGCATCGAGCCGCTCCAACGCTTCGCTGAGAAGTTTCAGGCTGTCTTTGTCCAGCATGCGCGGATGTTATTCCAGAACTTTGTCGAGTTGGCCGGCGGTTTTCAGCAAATCGAGCTGTGCCTGCTGGCGCTGGAAATTGGCGTCGAGAAAGGACATCCACTTTTCGTTTTCATCCAGGCGTGCCTTTTCGACATCGCGCAGGTTGGCTTTCCCTTCGCCGAATTGCGATTGCAGCACGGCAACGTTCTGTTGCGCCAGCTGTAATTCAAGGCGCGCCACTTCTTTCGCCGCATCCGCCTGCTGCACTTTGCGCGATTTCTGGCGGACTTCGGCGCTCACCTGGCTCTGCGTATTTCTGAGGTTGATCTTCGCTGCTTCCAGATTCACCTGGGCAAGGGCAACGTTGGCGCGTGTCTTCGCGCTGTAGATCGGCACGTTGATGTTCACGCCGGCATTGAGGTTGTTGTATTTGAAGTTCTGAACGATGTTCGTGTAGTTGTTGAAATTGTATTTGGCGAGTACATCGTAGATGGAAACCAGCTGCAGCGTCGGCCAGTACCCGCGTTTTTCGCCTTGCAGGCGGAACTGCTTGCCTTTCACGTCCGATTCGGCTGCGGCAAGCCGCGGGTTGCGCTCTGTGGCCATGGCTACGAGACTTGCCCCCTCCTGCTCGGCCGCGCCGGGCAGATCTTCCGGAGTAACATCGAGCGGTTGATCGCCAGCCAGGCCCAACTGGTCACGTAGAAAAACCTCCAATTCGTCCTGGCGGCCCTCAAGCTGCAAAATGCGCTGCTGCACCTGTGCCCGGGTAAGCTGCGCCCGGGTAACTTCGACGGGTAGCTCAAATCCTTCCGTTTCGCGCTGTTTGGTGACATCCACGATCTTTTCCGCGCTGTCTTTTTCCGTCCGCAGCAATTCGAGCGCGTGATGAACTTTGACCAACTCCAAGTAGGCAGAGGCGACACGGACCATCACCTGATTCCGGGTATCCTCGAGCACGGCCCTTTGCACACGCACCTGCTCCTGCTGCTGCTTGGCCAGCCCGCGCAGCGGCCCGTTCAGAATGTCTTGCGTGTAGGTAAGACTGAAAATCGCGGGAGGACGACCGCCCGGAGTTTCCGGCAGTCCATAGGTGTATCCTGCCCCGGAACCCGCATAGAGATTCGGCAGGAATTCGGACCGAGTGATTTGCGCGGCGTCTTGCATAGCCTGTACCTGCAGCTTGGCCATCTGAATGTCTTTGCTATTGGTCAGGGCGAGTTCCACGGCGCGCTTCAGCGTCAGTAACACCGGCGTGCTGCTTGCCGCTGTAGCCTGAGCCTGCTGCGCGCGCAGGCTTGCACCGAAAACCCCCGAACACAACAACAGAAGGGACATGCCACGTTTCCAGGCCATGCTTTTTCCTCCAAACCCACTATTCATAGCGCAGTGATTCGATCGGCTCGAGCACCGCCGCCTGCCGCGCCGGCAACCAGCCAAAGAACAGCCCGGTTGAGCAGGAGACAAGAAAGGCCACGATCACGCTCAGCCCCGAAATGGGCACGCGCAAATTTCCCGGCAGCAACTGTTGCACGAGTACCGGAATGCCCACGCCGATGAGAATGCCGATCACCGCGCCGCCGCCGCTGATCAGAAAGGCCTCGATCAGAAACTGCCACATGATTTCACGCTGTGCCGCGCCGATGGCCTTGCGGATGCCGATCTCGCGCGTGCGTTCCTTCACGGTGACCAGCATGATGTTCATAATGCCAATGCCGCTGATCAGCAGGGCGATAAAGGCGATCACAATGAGCACGATGCGAAGTGCCCAGGCGATGGTCTTCGCCGTGGTGAGGATTGCGACCAGGGTTTGCACGTTGTACTCGGCCTCAGCCGGATGGCGGCTTTTAAGCAGCCGGTTCAACTGCCGGGCCACAGCGGCGACCTGATCGGGCCCGCCGGTCTGCACCTGCAACGTGCTCAACACGTCGGTGCCGGTGTAATACTTGATGAGCGAAAATGGGATGATCACGGATTCTTTTTGCAATTCGGAGAGGCCGAAGGTTTCCGCGCGCTCGCGAAATTCGCCGACGACGGTGAAGGTCAGTTCCCCCATGCGCAACTGGCGCCCGATGGGATTTTCGACCCCGAACACGCGGTCTGAGAGATCCTTGGTAATAAGGCAGACCTTGCTGCGGGCCTCCATGTCCGCCGAGTCGAAATACCGGCCGCGCAGGATGATCAGGCGGCGGATCTGCTGGTAGCCTTCGGTAACGCCAATCAGGCGAACCGGCCGCGTACGTCCACCCACAATAACGGCCATGGGCAAATCGTTGAATCCCGCCACGATTTTGGCATCGGGGATTTGCGCCCTGGCTGCTTCGATATCGTCAATCGCGATTTGATAGCTGATGGGCTGCGCTTTCTCGGGCGTTTTGATCATCTCGGCCCAGACCAGATTCGAGCCCATAGCTTCGATTTGCGAGATCACGAATTTCTGGCTGGTCAGTGCCACGGTAACGACCAACACAATCGAGGCGCTCCCGATGATCACGCCGATCGAAGTGAGCACGGCGCGCAACTTGTTCGCCCGCAGGGCGTCAACCGCTACCGCCACCGCCTCGCGTATATGCATACGATCCACGTTCAGATTTCCACTTATTTGCCCAGCTGCTTTAACGCTTCCTGCGCCGGCTTGTAATTGCCATTGAGTTTCAGTGCGGCGTTGTATTCTTCGCGCGCGCCCGCCGAGTTCTTCTGGCTCTCGGCGAGCTTTCCGAGCCAATAGTGGGCGGTCCAGGGCCGCGGGTAGTCCGAATTCATGGGCGCCGTTTGCAAATAGTCACGTAGAAGCTTTTCGGCGTCCGCCGGTTTCTGCCCTTGCAGAATGAACGCGACTCCCCGGTAGAACTTCCCCCGCGGATCCTGCGGAGCGAGCTGTTCGCCTGCACTGGCCACCGCGACGAGCTGCGCAGCGTTCCTACGCTCCAGAAAATAGTCCCCAATATCGTAAATGCGCTTGGCCGTCTTCGGTTTGAGCTCCAAGGCTTTCGAGAATTCGGCGTCGGCGCCGCTCAAATCCTTTTTCTGCCGCCGGCACGTGCCCGTGGCGTAGTGGCCTTCGGCTGCGTCCATGCCCATCAGCTTTTCGACCAGTGGCTGGGCTTTTTCTTCGCCGCCGCCAACGATGCCGGGTGCCGTGCAGTCGTACTCGATGAGGTTTTGCATGGCTTCGAAGTTACGGGGATCCAGCTGCGTCGCGGTTTCGAATTCTTTCTGCGTCTTCCGCGCAAGCCCGAACGCGCTCAACTTCGACGCATGGCCGGCCTTGCCGCCATAGGCTTCACCGAGCACACGATGAAATTCAGAATTGTTGGGGCTAAGGGCGACGGCCTTTTCGCCAGCGCTCACCGCGGCATCGTATTGGTCAAGCTGCAAGTAACAGCGCGAAAGCAGCACCTGGAGATCGCCGTTGCTGGGATCGCTCGCGACAGCCACCTTCAGGACTTCGACGGCTTTGTTGTAGTCGCCCTTGGCGAAGGCCTGCCGGGCCGGGTCGAGCGCCGCGTTGTCACGAGCGAGCACACCGCACCCTAACGCCAGGGAAAAGGCCGCGGTGAGAATGTGTCTAGAGCACGCCACCGCTTCCGCCCGGAACATTCGGAGTTTCCATGTTCACCACCTTAACGGTCATTCCGTCACGAAAATCGGCGTCACCGGGAAGCGCGATCACGTCCTTCACGTCCACGCCGCTCACAACTTCATAGTTTGTGGCATCGGCGATGCCCACTCGAATCGAGCGTTTCTCGAGGATACTTTTGCCGACGCCATCCTTTACGACAAAGACGAACGTCTGGCCGCCGACGGTGTCGACCGTCCCCCGTGGCACAGTCAAGACGTTGATGCGTTCGCGGGAATTGATGCGCACGTTGACGTTTGTATTCGGCAGCAATTCCAGCTTTTCGTTTTCGACCGAGCACAGCAGTTCGCCCACGCTGCGCGAGCCGCGGGGCACCACCTGCTTGGGGATGACTTCGGTGCGGCCGCTCCAAACCTTATTGGGCAAAGCGTCCCAGGTGATCCGTACCGGCAGACCCGCCTCGAGGCCTCCCATTTCCGGCTCGTCGACGAACGCCCGCACGCGAACCTTGTGCAGGTCGGCCATTTCCGCGAGCAGGTCGCCAACTTTCACATAGTCTCCGGCTTTGACAGGAAGCGCATAGAGCGTGCCGTCGGTTGGCGCCGTGATGCGACCCTGGCGGACCTTGTCTTCAAGCGCGCCGACGTCGCTCTGCGCCTGCTCGACCGCCAATTCACCCTGCGAACCGCTGAGCGAGACCTGGCGGTCAAATTCCTGTTTGGCGGCGGTAAGGCGGTTGACCTCGGCTTGCGCTTTGGTGAGAGACAATTCGTTTGCTGCTGCCTCATCCTGCGTGGCAGCGCCTTGGGCCAGCAAGCGCTTGAGTGAGTCGTGCTCTTTCTGGATGCGGTCGCGCTCGGCAATCGCTTTCGCGAGGTCGCCGTTCACGCGGGCAGCTTCGTCGGCGCGGCCGCCGGCGTGTGCGGCGCGGAGGTCTTCCTGGGCTCTCAAGAGTTTGGACTTCGCCGCTGCAAGCTGTGCCGCGGCATCTTTCACATTGAGCTCGAGCAGAATCTGGCCCTTTTTAACGTTCTGCCCTTCGCTGACGTTGACCTTTCCGACAAAAGTGTCGAGTTGGGCTCGAATACTGTAGGGCGCGATGGGTTCCACCTTGCCGTTGCTGCTGATCGAAGACACGATGTTCTGCCGCACGGGAAGCACGGCGGCGATCTTGGCTACGGGCTGGCGGTTGCTTAGCCTGATAAACACGAACACGGCAATTCCTGCCAGGAGCAGGAAGAGCAGCGTACGGTTGCGCAGCTTCTTATCCATAAATTCCTGAAATCAATCCGGCCTCGTCATCAAGGTCGTTTACACGAAGGAAGCATCCGGCGTTCGCGGGCGAGTCTGGCTCCGGATACCACGCGCTGGCCTGACGGAAATTCTACTGCGAATGCTTAACTTAAAGTCTATCAGGAGGTTAGCCCTTTTCTCCACCAACAACTGTCAGGAAATGCGATGCCTGAAGAGGCGAGCGGGGATGCCGGGAGTGGCCTTCAGGCGGTTTTTACGCTCGCGTGATAGAATGCCCCGGACAATGCAGCCTTTGACAGAATCACAATCTGCCGGGAAGCAAACTCCCACTCCGCCTGCGGCATCGCCGGTGCTGCATCGCGTGTGCATCCAGTGCAACAATATGTTTCGCGTGCCTCCTGATAAGTTCGATGCCAAGCACTGCCCGAACTGTCACAAGGGTTGAGCTTCGATTGCTTGCCCGTTTCCGGCTGAAATATTTTCGCGTGATACTGCGTTAGAGTCTGTAGAGAGTCGCCCCGTTCGGCCATCCTAAGCGAGGTTCTGCGCATGATTGAGACGCGTGGACTAGTCAAGTTATTCAAAGACAAGAAGCGCGGCGAAATCCGTGCGGTGGACAATGTGAGCTTCACCTGCAGTCCGGGGCAGATCTACGGCTTATTGGGGGCAAATGGCGCCGGAAAGACCACGACGTTGCGCATGCTGGCCACCATCCTCGAGCCCAGTGACGGCACGGCAATGGTGTGCGGCCACGATGTGGTCGAACAGCCCCAGAAAGTTCGCGCCCATGTGGGCTTCCTCTCGACGGCCACGGCGCTTTATCCGCGCCTGACTTCCCAGGAGATGGTTGAATACTTCGGCCGGCTGAACGGTTTGCGCGAGGCCGACCTGAACAAGCGTGTGGCCGAGATCTTCGAGCGGCTGGATATGAATTCGTTCCGCGACCGGCGCTGCGACAAGCTCTCCACGGGCATGAAGCAGAAGACTTCTATCGCGCGCACATTGGTGCACGATCCGCCGGTGATGATCTTCGACGAGCCCACGTTGGGGCTCGACATTATGACCGCGCGCACGATTATCGAGTTCATCCGCGAATGTCGGCAGCGCGGCAAGACGGTGATTTTCTCGACCCATGTGATGAGCGAGGTCGAAAAGCTCTGCGACGTGATAGGCATCATCCATAATGGCAAACTTCTGGCAGAAGGCCCGCTTGCTGAACTGCGGCGGAAGCATTCCGAGAACGATCTGGAAGAAATCTTCGTCAAAGTCGTTGGCCCGCTCTATGCCAACGCGGAGGCGTGAACAGCATGAACCTCCACGCCGTCAGCGTCGTCTACCATAAAGAACTCACCGAATGGGTCCGCGACCGCCGCACTCTTATTTCCACGGTGGTGGTCCCGCTTTTGCTGTTTCCGGTGATCATTCTCGGCTTCAGCTATCTCGCAGTCACTCTGGTGGGCAAGGCAGAAAAAGAAATTCCCAAAATTATGATCATCGGCGGCGAGGATTCGCCCCAGATTGTCGGAGCCCTGCAAAAGATCGACACCCTGAAAATCGTGCCCTATGCGGGGGACTGGAAAAACCAGATCTCCGAAAAGGAGATTCGCGCCGCCGTCGATATTCCTCCGGGGTTTCAAGGATCTCTGGAAAAGAACGAGGAAAAAACGGTCACCATCTACTTTTACGAGGGAGAGATCAAATCTTCATTCGGCGCCGAACACATTGAAAAGTCCTTGAAAGACTACCGCGACCAGGTGGTCAAAGACCGCCTCGCGGCCAAAAGCATCGCCACTACCGTGCTGACGCCCTTCGCAATCAAGCAGCAAAACGTGGCCCCGCCGGAAAAGGTCAGCGGGGCCACGATCGGCGGTTTTATCGGCTACCTGGTGATCTTGCTCTGCATGACCGGGGCCATGTACCCGGCCATCGACTTGACCGCAGGCGAAAAAGAACGCGGCACCATGGAAACCATTTTGTCGAGTCCGGTTTCCCGCACGGACCTGGTTCTCGGGAAATTTCTTCTGGTCCTCAGCGCTGCCCTGGCCACTGCGGCGCTCTCGGTTCTCTCCATGGGTATCTCATTCGCCGCCATGCGGTATTTCAACCCCGTGGGGCAAAGCGGGCGCGGCGAAACCGCCGCGCTCATCCTGCAATTGGGCCCCAAGCCGGTTCTGCTCATTTTTGCCATGGCTCTTCCGCTTGCCGTTTTCTTTGCCGCGGCATTGATGACGATTGCCCTGTTCGCCAAAACCTACAAGGAAGCCCAGAGTTATCTCACTCCCATGACCTTCCTCGTCGTCATCCCCGCTGTGGCATCGCTTCTCCCGGGCGTGGAATTGACACCCAAACTTGCTCTTGTGCCGATACTCAGTACCAGCTTGGTCTGCAAGGAAATCATAGCGGGCACTTACCATTGGAATTCCATCGGCCTCATCTTCGCCTCGACCTGCGTATACGCCGCAGTGGCCCTGCTCCTGGCGGTAAAGATGTTCCAGCGCGAGGACGTACTGTTCCGCTCGTGAGTCTGTCGCACAATACGGAATCCGCCGAGCGCGCCCGCGCAGGGAACAAAGCGGCGGCACCATCCGTTTCTTCTGGTGTGATGCGGCGGCTCCTGCGAATCCTGCTGATCCTTCTGTTGTTTCCTCCTCTGATGGCAGCGGTCATCGGCTGGATCGTGGCTCCCTCGTTTCTGCATCCCATTCGCCGCGAACTCACAAGCGATCTGATACGCGAGGCAGACGCTTCATTCGCGCAGGTCGATGCGCGACGCGCGGATTTCAACGTGGCCGCGCCGGACGGCGTCATGCTGAGAGGCTGGAAGGTGTGGTCGCTCAACTCGAACGGGAGCTGGGTGCTTGTGTTTCACGGCGTAGCTGACAACCGCGTTGGCGTGATTCAGCAAGCGGAAATGCTGCTGCGCGCGGGTTACAACGTGGCGATGATGGACGCGCGAGCGCACGGCGAAAGCGGCGGCGCGATGGCCACATACGGGTGGCTAGAACGCAGCGACACCCGCGCCATCGTAGATGCGCTTGTAGCCGCAGAGCACCCCGCCCATCTTTTCGCTCTCGGCGAATCCATGGGCGCCGGCATTGCCCTGCAGTCGGCCGCAATAGATCCGCGCATCGAGGCCGTGGTGGCCGAGGCGCCCTTCGCGAGCTTACGCGAAGCATCCTACGACTACGCAGGCTTGCAAGAATATCCCGAGTTGGGCAAAACGCTGTTCGCGCCGGGTGCCTGGGTGATGCTTTACCGTGGCGGGAAGCTCGCGGGCTTTTCAGCCAACGGGGTTTCGGCGGAACGCGCGGTGGCTGCGCGCGGCGTGCCGGTACTGCTGATTTGCGACGGCGCGGATACGACACTGCCGTGCCGTCACGCACAGCGCATCTACGATGCGGCCAGCGGGCCCAAGTCTTTGTGGAGAGTTCCCGGCGCATTCCACACCGGGGCGGTAGGGCTTGCCCCGGAAGAATTCCGCCGCCGCGTGCTCGACTTCTTCGCGCGGCCTCAAGGGTAGCGTTCCGCGGCGGCCGCCCGGGTATTGCCGAACGATGTATCAAAGACCGAGCAGCCCGCGGATTCGTGTTGGACCCGCAAAGACGGGGATCGAAATCCTATTTGATATACAAGGGATCCTGGAACGTGGAGCTGCTCCAAAGAAGCAGACCCTCGCTTTGCGACCCAAAAAGAAAGTTGTTTGGCTGAGTCTGCGAAACACCTGTGATGCGGCTTCGCTCGGCATCCTGGTCCAGGCGAGTCCAGTTTTTGGCTCCGTCCGGGGATCCGTAAATTCCTCCCTCTTCGAACACGACCAGGAGGCGCACTCCGAAACGGAATCCCTGTTCAAAAACGCCCGCAGGAAGTCCCTCGCGGACCGGCGTCCATCGCTCCCCGGAATCTTGCGAACGGAAAAGACCTTGTTCGGAGCCGGACAGCAGATCACCGCTGCCCGGGCCGTCCCAGAGAATCCAATGGGCCGTGCGTAAGTTGAACGGCAGGTCGTGCCAAACAGCAGACAGACCCGCGTCACCGGAAAGCCCGAGCTTTCCATCGGCCGCAATCGCCAAACGCTGATCGTCGGCCGAGATCCATATGGCGGAGACCGCCACGATCCGTTTAAAGGCTGGGACCAGCATGCACTGCCCGGAAGGACCACAGCGAAGCAAGCCCTCAGTGACCGGCAGATACGCATTCGCGCGGGAAAACTCGAGCATCCCCGTAAGGGTGGCACGCCGCTTGGCAGGTCCCGAGGGAGCGCCCCTTGTCGCCGGCCTGGGCGCGACCGCATAGCTGGCATTCCACGGCTCCCACACCCGCTGCTGCTCATCGAACTTCCACAGGCTCCCGCTATGAAGGGAAGCCATCCAACCCCAGGGACTGCCATAAACACGCGCAATTTGTCGGGCGCTCCACGCCGAGGTTTTTGGCGCAGCACCTGCAGTTGAAAGCCCTGCCCAGGTTTTACCTGCATCGTAGCTTTCCAGGAGATCGCCGCCGTGGCGTTCAAGGAGCAGGAGCAAGTGAGAGGAATCTTTGATATCGGACACCAACTGCTTCACGACCGGGTGCGTGAACCCCCGATTCGCGTCGGTAAAGGTCGAACCGGAATCGCTGCTGACGAGTACGCCTTCCGACTCGGTACCGATCAGCACGCGACCGGGAAGCGTCGAGGTCGCGGGCAAAACCACCACGCCATTAACCACCCAGTCTCTGAGCGTAGTGCGCTGCCAGTTCTCGCCAGCATCGCGCGTCACCCACAATCCTTCGGTCGTCGCGGCATAAAGTGCGGCTGGGTTGGTCGGGTCTTGCACGATCGCATGCGTGCGACGGGCTGAGTACGGAATACCCTGCAGCTTGGTCCATTGTTCTCCGCGGTTATCGCTGCGGTAGATGCCGGAGCAGGCGCTCAAATAAAGCCGCGAGGGATTGGTCGCATCGACGCGCATGCTCATGATATCGGAATCGTCGATCAACCCGGCGGTGACCGGCTTCCAGGTTTTGCCACCATCGATGGTTTTCCACGGAAGGTGGTAGGTTCCTGCGTAGATCGTATTCGGATCGGCGGGGTCGACAGCTACCGAATCCACATTGCGCAATTCCGGATCGCCCGGCGGCGAAATGGCCTCCCAGGTTTTGCCGGAATTTGCAGAACGAAACACGCCACTGCGGGTGCCGGCGACCAAAACTTGCGGCCGCGAAGGTGCAAACTCCAGCGCTCGTACGGCCTCGTCCTGCAGTCCGGCAAGTTCCCAGGAGCGCCCCCCATCGTCGCTACGATAAACGCCTCCTCCGGCGCCCGCTGCCCGAAACCAGACCGCCGCGAAAACTCGACCAGGCCGAGATGGATCCGCCGTAAGCTGGGCGACGACCGCATCCGTTCGGTCCCCCGCTCGCCCACGCAATTCCCAGCGGCTCACCCCTGCATCGGTAGCGAAGATATGACCGTCATTCGTGCCCAAGTAAACTTCGCCGTCCGCGGCTCGGGCCAGAGAGAGAACCATTCCGCCTTCCGGGCCCAATCGCTGCCAGGATTGTGCAGGCAGACGAAAAGTGAAGAGAAGCAGAGAAAGCACCAGGACAAGGAACTGTATTCGAATGATTCCGCTCCGTGCGAAAAACCTCGTTCTCGACAAAAAGAGCCGGGCTCCCCGTTCGGAGAGCCCGGCTGCTGGTACCTGAGTTCGCCGGTCACAAGCAGACATCCGCCTGCGCCGAGCGGTAGGGATTAGTAGGTTGCGCCTTCCGGCACGAAGATGAAGTCAACGCGGCGGTTGCTCTTCTCCATGCCCTTTTCGGTTGACGGTGTCCCGACGCGGGTCGAAATGCGCGAAGCATCAATGCCCTTTTCGCCGAGGTACTTCTTGGCACCATCCGCGCGGGTCTGGGCCAACTTGGCGTGATTGGCTTCCTTCGGATCCGCGAAGCCAACGATGACAAGCTTGGCGTTGGGCTCGCTCTTCAGGCGCAGGGCCACGTCGTCGCCCACGCGCTTGCAAGCGTTGTCAAAGCGGCCCGCTCCAACCTTGGTGTATCCGCAATCGCCGACCTTGGAGGCCTGCGGTGGAGGAGCTGGCTGCTGCACATCTACGGTGGTGGTGGCGCTGGTGCGGCCGCCCCGTCCATCGTCGGCTGTGCAGGTGACGGTATAGCTGCCCGCCGAGAGGCCTGTCGAATCAAACTGCGCCGTCGGGCCGTTGCCGGAGATCTGGCCACCGGTGGCCGAGTAGCTGTAGGTCAGTGGATCGCCATCGGGATCGCTGGCGGTTGAATTGATAGCCACGCGTTCGCCCGCAATGATTGGATTGCGCTCTGGCGCGCAGGAAATCGTCGGAGGCTGATTGGGACGCTTGGCGACCGCAACGTCGGCGGCGCAGGTCGCGGTGCCGCCGCGGCCGTCATCCACCTTGACGTTGACGGTGTAGGTGCCGATGGCCAGGCCATTCGAATTCCAACGAACGTCCGGGCCGGTCCCGTCTACGGTGCCGCCCGTTGCAGTATAGCTGTAGGTCAGCGGATCGTTGTCGGCATCGGTCGCGTTCACGTGGATCGCGATGGGGGCATTGGAACCTTCATACACGGAGGGTTGCGCCGCCGAGCACGCAGCGACCGGCGGATGGTTCGGCTTCGGCGGGGCAGGAGGATAGGCCCAGCGAAGCACGATACCGGTGCCGATGCGGAAGTTGTTCTGGCGCCCGTCCGGGCTCAGCAACGATCCCGAGAAATTGGTCATCAGGTAGTCGGCCTGGAAGAAGCGCCATGCGATGTACTTGGTGAGGATCACGTCCACGCCACCGCCGACAGCCAAGGCAAACGCACCCTGAGACTTGTCGCCGGTAACCTGCTGACTGCCGTGCGCTGCACCAAACAGCACTTCTGCGAAAGGCACGAAATGATCGAAGCGGCGCAAGTTCAAGCGGGGACCGAACAAATAGGTTTGCATGTTGCCGCTGATAGTCGCTTCCGTGAAGCTGTTGTCTGGATTGAGCACGAAGATCTGGCGGTCAAAGCGGTAGCCGCCGACTTCGCCGACAATCCCGAGCCACTTGTTCACGTTGTAGGCAAACGATCCGGTGGCGCCCAATTGATTGAAATTCTTGAAGGAGCACGGGCAGAAGTTGATGTAGCTGAACATACCCGCGACTTCAAATTTCGGAGTCAGCAAACCCCACGCATGACGGTTCCAGGGATTATTGGCCCAATCCGAGAAGATATCCGCGGGCTTGGCCGCGGGAGCCGGCATCGCGAACAGGCTCGGCGACGCTGGAGCGATACTAAAGTCGCTCGCTGGAACGGCGTTGGTTGTTTCGGTGGTCTTATTGCTATTTGCTGTGCTCGCGTCCTTCTGCTGCGCACAGAGTGGCAGGGCAAGCAGAGAGCCCAGAGCCACAGTTGCACACCATTTGCGCATTGTTTCCTCCCTAAGTGAAACAAACAATCCCATGAATTCCTAGCGTCAACCCTTCTTCGAATTATGTGCTGCGCTGGACGGCGACGCAGGATGGCAAGCAACAGACGACTTGCTTCTCTGCAAAATAGGGGCGGTTCACACCATACATGCTTGCTTTTGAAGCAGACGGCGGAAAGAAACAAGTTGCTGCGGTGAAAGCATATTCCACAAGTTCATCATTCTGCAAGTACTTCGTAACGGAGCCGAAGGATTCAGGCAGCCGGAAGTTATAGGACCCCCTCTCGTCCGAGCCTGATACACTGACCAGTGTATGGCCGCAATCACGCCGCTCGATTTGCACTGGACGGGCAAACCACGCTGCATTGCCACCGCCTTGTATAGGTCGGAAGACTTTGTGGCGCTCATTGATCCCGGCCCGGCCTCGACGCTCGGCAATTTGCGGGAGCGGCTCGAACAGCAGCGGCTGCGTGTATCTGACTTGCGCGCGATCCTGCTGACGCACATTCATTTGGACCATGCCGGAGCCACCGGTTCGCTGGTTCAGGAAAATCCAGCCATCCAGGTCTACGTGCATTCCCGCGGCGCGCCGCATCTGGTCGATCCCTCAAAGCTTCTCTCGAGTGCGCAACGCCTATACGGCCAGGACACGCGAGCGTTATTCGGGGAATTCTTAGCGGTTGCCGGAGCGAATCTGCGAGTGCTCGAAGGCGGGGAAACCTTGACGCTTGGCGGACGGGAATTGTGCGTCCTTTATACGCCTGGGCACGCCTCGCATCATGTGACCTATTTTGATCCCGCCGAGCGCGTGGCGTTTGTCGGCGACACGGCAGGAATCTCGATCGAGGGAAACCGCTTCATCTTACCGGCCACGCCTCCACCAGACATTTCTCTGGAGCTCTGGATGGCTTCCCTTGATGGGATCGCGCAGCTTCATCCGCGGCGCCTGTTCCTCACGCACTTCGGTTTTTCCGACGATCCCGGGCGCCACCTGGAGGCGTACCGGAAGCGCCTCCTGCACTGGGCGGAATTAACCGCGGAGATCCAGGCACGCGTGCCGGACGAGACAGAAGCGGTACGAACGTTTGCGCGCGCCGTGGCGGCCGAAGCGGCCGATTTCTTGTCCCCCGAGGATCTGGCGCTCTACGTGTTCAATGGCGCACTGCAGCTGTCGTGGCTTGGCTTGGCCCGGTATCACCGCAAAAAATCCGAGGCCAAAGTCTAGCGGGCCGCTCAGCTTTATTTGGTCTGGTGCAGGCCGAATTCGCGGTGCGTGGCCAGCAGAGCTTTCTTCACGTCTTTCTCCTCGATCACGAACGAAATATTTGTCTCCGAGGAGCCCTGAGCAATGGCGATGATGTTGACGTTTTCTTTGCCGAGCGCGGAGAATGTGCGCCCCGCGACGCCCGGCGTGCCGCGCATATTCTCTCCGACCACCGCGACGATGGCTATGTCCGGATCGACGTTGATGTGTTCGACTTTCTCGTGCTTTAGGTCGTCTGCGAACTCCCGGCGCAAGGCTTCGATAGTACGTTCGGCGTCTGCCGAAGCGACGCTGAAACAAATGTCGTTCTGCGAAGAAGACTGCGAAATCAGGAGAACATTGGCGCGAACCTCGGCGATCGTCGAGAAGGTGCGGCCCACTACATCAGGCAAGCCCACGATTCCCGGCCCACCCAGACTGATCATGGTGACATCGCGGATGGCTGTCAGCGCTTTTACCCCGCCGTTCTTTCCTCCCTTCAGCACGATTTCGGTGCCGCGCTTTTCGGGTTGAAAGCTATTGCGAATCCAGACCGGAATGGCCGCTTCGACAACGGGCTTTAGGGTCTTAGGATGCAAAACCTTGGCGCCGAAAAAGGCCAACTCCGCCGCCTCGCGGTAGGTGATGCTTGGGATGGTGCGCGCCTCGCTGATCAGTCGCGGGTCGGCCGTCAGTACGCCGTCCACATCGGTCCAGATGATGACCTCGGTCGCATCGAGCGCCGCACCGAGAATGGTCGCCGAATAGTCCGAGCCGCCGCGGCCGAGCGTAGTGAGTTCCCCGTCGAGCGTGGCTCCGATAAAGCCGGTAACAATCGGCACGACTCCCTTTTCGAGCAGCGGGTTGATGCGCGCCTGCGATTTGGCCCGCGTCTCCTTCATAAGCGGGTCCGCGCCGCCGTGGTAGTTGTCGGTAACGATTAATTCGGTAGCTTCGACCGATTCGCTAGCGAGCCCAAGTTCCCTCACGGCGGCCGAGACCATGGGAGCCGAGAGGCGCTCGCCGAGGCTCGAAATGGTGTCTAGTGTACGCTGCGAAAGCTCGCGGAGCATGGCCGTGCCTTCACAGAAGCGGCGGCCCTCCGAGAAGACCTGACACATTTTTTCGCCGACCTTGGTGCGCTCGGCTTCGTTTTTGATGGCGGCCGCAAGGGTGCTTTCGTGTTTGGCGGCGAGTTCATCGAGCATCGCGAGCGCTGCACTGGCGTTGCCCGACAGCGCCGCCCTGGCCGCACCGATCAGCTTGTTGGTAACGCCGCTCATGGCGGAAACCACGGCCACGCATTTTCCGGCGCTAGCGGTTTCGGCCACAATTTGCGCGGCGCGCGCAATACAGGCGGCATCACCGACCGACGTTCCACCGAATTTCATTACTTGCAGGGCGGACTTCATGAATTCGCGATCCTATTCCTGGCCAGCGGGTCTCGAGGCGCTGGTCCAACCTTATCATTCTAATGGCTCAGCGGACTTGTCCGCGCGGCGCCAAGCATAGATTTTTCTGATTCGATACATTCAATTTTCCCGCCTTCTGGCGGATCGACGAAGTCGCAAGGCCGACTCTGAGAGAACTACGAAGGTTTTCGTTGACAATACGAAGTTTTTCGTAATAGTCTTGCGGAATGACGAATGCACCTAAACCTACCGCAGGCGAGCTCGAGATTCTCCAGGTCCTATGGGAACACGGGCCTTCGACGGTCCGCGATGTCCACCAGGCGCTGCATGAGAAGAAGAAAGGCCTCGGCTATACGACGGTGCTCAAATTGATGCAGATCATGACCACAAAAGGCTTGGTGCGGCGCGACGAGAAGCAGCGCGCGCACGTCTATGAAGCATGCCAGCCGGCCGAGCGCACCAAACAGCAATTTGCCGCGGACATGCTGCAGCGGGTTTTCGATGGCTCGGCCAGCGACCTGATGATGCACGCGCTCGCTGGTCATACAGCCTCGAACGAAGAGATGGAAGAACTTCGCCGGCTCTTGGACGAATATGAAAGGAAACTCCGATGATGGCACTCCCGCACTGGATTTCTTCCGAGGTGCTGCGGTGGCTCGGCCTTTGCTTGCTTCATTTCCTGTGGCAGGGCGCGGTGTTGGCAGCGCTGGCTGCTTTGCTCATGGGACTCGGCAGGAAAGCAACGAGCCGTTACGCAGCGGGCGTGCTGTGCCTTGTTGCGATGCTCGCAGCACCGCTTGTGACCTACGTTGCCCTTGCGCAACGCGGGGAACAACCGCGAAGCCAAGCGCTCATGCCCATGACCGCCAGCGCCGCTAAATCGGCGACGCACTCCCGGCCATCGAGCTCAGCCGTATCGGCGCATTTTTCGGGACAGGCGGCGTATCAGTGGCTCGTTCAGGTTTGGTTCCTCGGAGTGCTCTTGTTTAGCCTACGCACGGCCGGGGGCGTGATCTTGATGGAACGCATGCGGCGACGGGAAACCGAGGCCGTGAGCCGAGAGATTTTTGCAGTCTGCGCGGAATTGCAGGATCGTCTTGGGATTCGCCGCGCCGTACGCTTTTGCGAAACCTTGCAATTCCATGCGCCCACTGTCATCGGCTGGTTTCGTCCGGTAGTGTTGTTGCCGGTCTCCGCGCTGACCGGACTTAGCCTCGCGCAACTCGAAGCGGTGATCGCGCACGAACTAGCGCACATCCGCCGCTACGACTCCTTCGTGAATTTGTTCCAAATCGCCGTTGAGGCGCTGTTGTTCTATCACCCCGCGGTCTGGTGGCTCAACAAGCGCATACGCGAGGAGCGCGAAAATTGCTGCGACGATGTGGTCGTCAGAATCTGTGGAAGCCCGCTTGAATATGCTCGTGCGCTAACACTTCTCGAAGAATCGCGCATGGCCCCGGCGTTTGCGCTGGGAGCGAACCAAGGTTCTCTGCCGGCGCGCATCCGGCGATTGCTGGGCGCTCCAGCCTCGACTAGCAGCCTGCGTTCGGCAGGCCTTTCTGCAGGAATTCTCTTTCTTTGCGTCGCCGCCGCGGCGGGAGACGCGCTACTTGGCGTCTCAGGACCGGATCGTTCGGCATCGGCCCCACAAAAGGTCGAACCGAAAGCCTATCCCTATCCTGTAACCGATTTCGTGGTGCAAGCGGAGCCGTTGCCTCAGCCGGCTGCCGTCCCGCAGCCGAATGCGATTCCGGCCCCCGCTCCTGCCCCTCGGCAAAACGCTCAGGAACCGGTCAAGCCACATAGCGTCGCGAAGGAATCCTACATTGACAGCCTGAAGGCCGCCGGACTGGACCATCTCTCGGTGGACGATCTGATCAGCCTGAAAGTGCAGGGCGTCACCGCTGACTATGTCCGCCAGATGCAATCGGAGGGGCTCAAGCCGAACGCGGACGAACTGGTGGGCATGAAGGTCCAAGGCATCACGCCCGACTATGTAAAGGAAATGCGGGCTAACGGCGTCGAGGTAAACGCAGACGATCTGATCGGCCTCAAAGTGCAGGGTGTTACGCCCGAATACGTCCGCCAGATGAAAGAACTTGGACTTGAGACCAACGCGGACTCCTTGATCGGAATGAAAGTCCAGGGAATCACCCCCGACTACGTGCGGGAAGTGCGGGCCCTCGGGTTAAAAGTGGACGCCGACGGGTTGATTGGAATGAAAGTGCAACAGATCACCCCGGATTACATGAAACAGATGCAGTCGCTCGGACTGCATCCGGACGCGGACGAACTGATTGGGATGAAAGTGCAGGGAATCACTCCAGAGTATGTGAAGCACCTGCAGGCCGCCGGGTTCAAGGTGGACGTGGATGACTGCATCTCGGCGAAAGTTGCTGGCGTGACCCCGGAGTTTATCGAACAGGCTCGCAACCACGGCTTCAAGGATTTGACGATGGATCAGCTCGTGGAACTCAAGCGCGCCGGAGTGCTGGAGAAGTAGTTGTGCGCGAACAGGAGGTGAGGGCGATGAACCGCAGACAAGCGTTGACGAGTTACATCCTGCTCGCGTGCGCTCTAGTGGTCACACTGCTGGCACGCGCGACCGACAATCCCAGCGGCAATTGGACGATGCGTCGGGCAACACAACCCGGCAAGGTCGAGTTCGGCCTGATCAGCCGGCAGCACGGAGGCTATTCGCATCACGAAACGGATTGGCCGGTGTCCGCTTTTCAAGGGCTGGACACGACAAAATCCGGAAAGCAAGAGGTCAAGTTCACCATTACGCGGGACGCAGGGCGATTTGAGTGCCAAGGGTACCTCGAAGACGGCGAAGGCGCGGGTGTGTTTCATTTCACTCCCGACGCAAATTTTGCGCCAGCGATGAAGTCACTGGGCTTTACCGGAATTGACGCTGACACTCAATATTCCATGGCCCTGATGGATGTGAGCCTGGATTTCGCTCGAAAAATGAAGGCGGAGAATCTGCAAGGGCTCGATACCGAGCGGCTGACCGCTTTCCGGATCCACGGAGTAACTCCAGATTTCATCGAAGGGATCCGCGCCGAGGGTCTGCCGATTTCCGACTGCGACCAACTCGTGGCTTTCCGTATTCACGGCGTGACGCCGGACATGATTCACGCCCTGCATCAGCAAGGTTACAAACCGGACGCGGACAATCTGATCGCCATGCGCATTCATGGCGCG
>Ga0126371_10001468_pt1 | contig 19997 bp, 14 predicted proteins | sample PanSoiMetaPlot_4_FD_110145 | JGI IMG/M metagenome (GOLD analysis project Ga0126371, IMG submission 110145) | Tropical forest soil microbial communities from Panama - MetaG Plot_4 | ecosystem: Environmental > Terrestrial > Soil > Tropical forest > Bulk soil | place: Panama | collected 2016-02-17 | reverse complement strand
TCCGTATGGTAATCGCCGGTTTCAACAGCCTGAGCTTCTTCTGGCCAGGGCTTGAAGGAGATTGGAGTACTCCCGCCTAAGGTGGCAATCTCCCGAGCTGCGTCAGCCAGCGAGATGACGGTTTCTCCACCAAGGTTGAAGATTTCGCCAAAGCACTTTTCTTCTGTTGCGGCGAGGAGAAATGCACCGACGACGTCTTCTACATAAATGTAGTCGCGGATCTGTTTGCCGTCGCCATAAACCACAATCTCATCTCCACGGGCAGCCGAGCGCAGAAAGCGGTTCAAGATTCCGTATCCCCTGCTGCGCTCTGACTGATAAGGTCCATAAGGATTGGAAATACGAAAAATGCAGGAGCGCAATGCTGAACTCTGTCCCATTACTTGCAGGTAGTTTTCAACGGCAATCTTGTGCACCGCGTACATACTTTGCGGACGAAGCGGATGTCGTTCATTCACCGGCAAGTACATTGGACGGCCGTATACAAGTCTTGAACTGGCGAACAGAACGATAGGAGACGGGCGTGCCTCAGCGCAGGCTTCGAGTAGAGTAAGGTGCAAACGGCAATCCTGTTCCAGACTTGCTACGGGATACTGATTACTCGGAACCGCACCAATCGAGCCAGCTAAATCAATCACAAGATCCTGGTTATCAACCGCACGCCGAGCCAAAAGCGGGTTGCTGATATCTCCTTCGAAGATTCTTTCCGAAAGACTTCGAACCCTGGAGCTTGCGCTGCGAGTGGTAACGGAGATTTTGCTGCCTAACTGCGCCAGAGCTCGCACGCAGTTGAACCCCAGAAAGCCGTCTGCACCAACCACCAGGACCCTGCGGTCTCGGTACCAAGTGCGTGCGCTCTCGTCGCTCGCAATACCGGCAACGGAAGTCAGCAATGACATTGAGCTATTGAATTAATGAAATCTGTAACGGCAGTGGTGAATCGTGGACTTGTACGAGCAAGTGCTGGGAACCGGAGTCGTAGTACCAGCCTAGAAATGCATTGTTCAGATCGGCGCTAGATGCGACCTGAGCGATAGCGGTGCCGTTTACCGTTACTTCCGCAGGAGCTGAAGGTACAGCATGAAAGGTCAGCTCCCAGGCACGATCAGGAGGAAGCCAGCTTCCTCCAATCCGGGTGATGGTTGCATTCGAGGTGTTAGCGGTGCGACTGGCGGTAATCTGGGTTTTCAAGTAGACGTCGCCCTGGTAATCCAATGACGTGCCGTCATCTTCATAAAGGTCGAACGAGGAGTTAGGTCCGGGAAACAGATCTACGCTTACAAACTGTGCCACCGGCTGATTCACATATTGCAGCACGGGACCGCCCGGTAGTATTGAACCTTCGCGCACGAATACCGGAATTCTGTTGAGAGGCGCTTGAGCTACTATCGACTGCCCACCGGAATAGAGCTGGTCGGTGTAAACATCGAGCCAGTTGTTTCCAGCGGGCAAATAGACGGATCGGGTCGTGGCTCCTTCGGTGTATACGGGAGCCACGAGCAACGAGGGACCTAACATAAATTCCTGGTTTTGCGCGTAGGTATTGGTATCAGACGGGTAGAAGAAGAATAGTGGCGTGAGTACCGGCGTTCCTCCGAGTGAAGCGTTAGCTTCTAAAGTGTACAAGTAGGGCAGCATCCGATATCGGTTCTGGATAATGCCGGTAATCATCTCGGTATAAGGCTCGCCAAACGTCCAAGGCTCGCGGGGCAGGCTTGTATTCATCGCATGGTTACGGAATAAGGGAGTAAACTGCGCGAACTCTAGCCAACGAAGAAATAGTTCGGCAGACGGTGATCCGAGAAAACCTCCAATGTCGTGTCCGAATTGATCCTGTCCGCTAATTCCCATGCTTGCACTCATCTCGATACTGACCCGCAAACTGTCGAAAGTACTGTTGGTATCTCCGCTCCAATTAGCGGAGTATCGCTGGATGCCAGCAAATCCCGATCTCGAGATTGACCATGGACGCTGATTCGGCCGTAGTTCGAGCTGAGCCTGACGCGTCAATGCGGCTTCTCGTAGGGCGTAAGTATCTCGGGCCTGCTGGTCGGTCTGCGGGTTTCCGTTGAAGTTATAGATTGCTTGCGGCATGAAACTTTCCGCCGGCTCATTGAGGTCATTCCATGTGGCGGAAATTCCATTTGCCAAGAACGATTGCAGAGCATTTACATACCAGGTTTGGACGTCACTCCGAGTGAAGTCAATCCAGCTGACGTTACCGTACCAGATCGAAGTAATTAGCGGTGCCCCAGATGTCGTCAGCAGCCAGGAAGAGTTACTCAGCGTTGACCAAAGCGGATCTGTGGTCAAAACGATAGGCTCTATGATGTTGACCCGGTGGAAACCGAGAGAATCCAGCCAACTGTTCATTACCTGAGGAGAAGGAAAATTTACTGGATCCCATGTAAACATTTGGCGCTGATTCATGTAATCGATGTCGAAATAGAGCGCATCGCAAGGGATATTCATCTGGCGGAGAGTCGCAGCGATCTGTAGAAACTCTGTCTCTGAGTTGTAGCCGTATCGCGACTGGTGATATCCCATCGTCCATTTCGGAGGGATCGGCTTATAACCGGTCAGGCGAGTGAAGGAATTTGCCACTCGCCACGGTTCCGGCCCGGTCATGACGTAATAATCCAGTTCTCCACTGGAGCCACCGAATGTCAAAACTCCAGAGTTCTTAGAATCCATATCGAACCACGGCTCCGCCGCATTGTCGAAGAACAGCCCCCAGGCCAGTCCCTGCCGCAGCCCGTAGAAAAAAGGGATACTGATATAAAGCGGATCGGTTAGTTCTCCGTAGCCGGCCCAATCAACATTCACCATGTTGATGACGCGTCCTCGGCGATCGATTGGCCCTCCGCGCTCTCCCAATCCGAAATAATGCTCGTCCAGGGGCGCAAATTTGTAGTTCAAAATGACACCCGAAGTTGTGCTCCATTCAATACCTTGGGGGAGGTCGGCACTGACGAGAGAGCCGTCGGGACGAAAGACGACGACGCGAAATGGACTTTTCAAGATGACTACGGTCGCCAGGGGAGCCACGATATAGGTAGCTGGGGCAGTATCTGTGATTGACGATCCAGGTGGCACAAGCAAGGTTGGACTCACCGATCCTGTGCTTCGAGTTGAAAATGAACCCGAAGGGTTTACGCGCACACGCACCAGCCCGGCATCAAGCATCTGCACGCGAGCTACTCCCTGACTCAACGTGAAGTCCACCTCGTCGCTAAGGACTTGGGTCCCCGTGACGTTACCGATCGTTTGAATTTGCGCGCGCAAGAGTGTGTTGTGAAAAAGGATTGTGATTAAGATTCCACCCGAGATCAGGGCACATGCCGGGTTTCGATGTCGGGCCTGCATCAGTTAGGTCTCGCAAGGAGCAGCACGAGCCAAGGGTTGAGTGGTGACGTGCGCAAAGGGCGCACCTGCGAAACGATCCAGAACAGGCCACGGACGGGCGCTCCCAGCATCCATCCGCGAAACGAGTGTCTGCTACGTATAAAGCCCCAATAGTTTCTTACGGGGAGCGGAGTAACTTGGGTGAATCCGCTGGAACGAAATAAGCGGGCGTAGTCCGCAGCTGACAACAAAAACGGACGGCCTGGCCAGTTCCACTTTGGCCGCATGCTGCCCTCTTCCCGGCCGTGGAAGAGATCAAGCGGAAACAGGCGATTCGGACTGCTAACGATTACCTTGCCGTTCGACTTCAGCACTCGTCCGATTTCGCCAGCGAGGCGGGAGCGTTCGGCATTGTATTGTGTCGTAACTTGAGATGAGTCTCCAACGACGCCCACGTGAGGAAATACACAGCCGCAGAACGCGCCATCAAAACTTTGTTCCGGAAACGGCAGATGTTTCCCATTCGCTAAGATCAAGTGCGATCTCTGCTCTCGGCCTTCCCATACTTGCGTGCGGTTCCCACAGTCAATCCCGAGGCATTCGAAGCCCTCACGCGTAAGAAGATCGACGTCGATGCCGGTACCACAACCAAAAGAGAGCAAGCGAGCCCTGTGATCGGGCCAGAGCTGCCTGAATAACGGGATAAGATAGTTTCGCGTGAGATCGGCATTGGAGCGTTCTTCGTACTGAATTTTTTGCGCGGTTGTCGGATCATTGAAACGCTCGTCGACAATCAAATCGGGGAACCCGCGACGGAACGGAAATTCGCGCGCGCAGCTGGAACACCTCAATGCCGTGTTACTTCGGTCTAGCATCCCGCGGCACAAGGGGCAGCGAATCAGTTTACTGATCTCTGATTCCTGAATCTGCTCAGGGTTGTAATTTGTGACGGGCGAAGCCATTAAGCACTACTCAACGAACCACGGAACGTTTCAGCGATGCAATGCTGTGCCCGGCCAAGAGAAGCGTAGCCCGAGTCCACATAATGGCTGCAACTCCCCAACGCGTGGGATGGTACCGATGCAGGCCGTGGTGCTCGCAATAAAAACGGAATGCGCCACGGTGAAAATCTCTTACGTGCCAATGCTGAATGCCGAGCGGACGGGCCCCACTGCCTTTGCCTTCATAGTGAATGATTTTGGACTGAGGATGCAGATAGGTTTTCCACCCGGCGCGCGCTGCCCGGGCACTGAATACGGCCTCATGAAAGTAGTAATAGTCTTCAGCGAGTCCGCCGACTCTATGAAACGCTTCGCGGCGCACCATCATCGCTGCGGCCGATACCCAATCAACGACGAACGGATCTTCTCCGCTTATTTGATCTTTGAATAAATATCGGCGCACAGGTCGTGCGTTTGGAAACAGACGAGTCAGCAGCGATCTGCGACCAAGTATGCCGTTCAGAGGAGTGGGAAAGCGGCGGCCGGACCATTGTTCGCTCATATCTGCATAGAAGAGGCGAGACCCCGCGACGCCTGCGTCATCTGTTGTATCGAGCAGATCAATCAAACGTGCGACCGCTTCATTAAGTACGATTGTGTCGTCATTGATGAAGAAATAGTATCGGCTGCGACTAATTGCTACTGCCTGATTTCCAGCCTTGCAAAATCCAAGATTTTGCTCGTTGAAGATCGTGCGAACATCCGGAAACTCCCGTAACATTTCTGCCGTTCCATCAGTGGAACCGTTATCAACATAGATAAGTTCGTACGAATAATTTCTCCATTCGGCTGCTTGGAGGGATTCCAAAGACTGCTTGACATAGTCGCGAGCGTTACGACCGATGATGATTACCGCAACATCGTGCTGGTTTGTCGTGGTCATCGCGCGGGTCCGGGAACAGCCTTTGGTTCATGTCGGGATAGCTGATACATAGTCCAGGTGAGGCCCGCTACAAGCCACCATCCTTTAAGCGGGAAATGGAAGACGTCAACCTGCACACCGTAGACGAGGACCGAAAACATGGCGATGATGCAGGCGACCATAAACCAGTGCTGCGGCGAACTGGGAGATATTAGGCGGTAGGCCGATGCGGCCTTAAAACCGGACCACAGCAGAAGGCTGACAAACCCAAAAAACACCAGCCACCCGAATACACCTGTTTCAATCATTGTCTCTAGAAATTCATTGTGTACGGTGGATTCATCGGGGCCTTGTACATTCGCAAGCGCGGGAACTTCTAACTGGTTCCCCATCCCGACTCCCGTCATCCAATGCCGATCGATGATTTGCAAGCCTGCATCCCAATATTTCATTCGCGTCTGGAGCGTGCCTGAACCCGCGAGCGTGTAGTTCGAAAGTTTAAGGACGCGCTGATACATCGCTTCCGGGCTCAAGGCGACGATCACAACGGCAGCTGCGGCCAGAGTGAGGAGAGCCCGCGGCGTCAGCAAAATCATTCTCCAGGCAAAACAAAGGACTAACGTGAAGATAACCACGAGGATCGCGGCTCGCGTGTTGGTGAGAAGAGCGTTGTAGACAGCGACGACACAGCCAATGAGCGCCAACGCTTTTGAATACCAGTTGCGCTGAGTACGGAAAAAGAAAAAAAAGAACGGCACCGTCAGAATCATGTTGATGCCGTGCACAGCTGGACTCGACGTTGTGCCCAGGGCCCGATCGACAGTCACTCCGAGGCTTTCCCATTCCGAGTTGTCGCGTAACACGGTACTGAAGCGTTCCGAGGTTGCGCCGAGTTGCGTTTCCGCGATGCGGAAACTCCCACTGTGCCATTCGTAAATTGTGTAAACGCCGATGAGAGTACACGCGAGGAGCCAAACGACAACGGCGGCCCGGATCATCGTCCAGCTCCGGGCCATGTTCACCACCAGGAAGAAAAACAGGAGGTTCCCAAGGATCGCGCTAATGGCGCGCACGCCGCCTAGTGAGTCGCTGGAAAAGGTTACTGTGCAGATGGCCCAGACACAGAATGCGCCGTACATTGTGAAAGCCGCCCCGAATTGCAGCCGCCATTTTTTAAGGGCTGCGTGAAGCAGAAAAACCACGAGCGCTAGAAGTCCGACGAACCTCATTACGGAAACGGTGTACATGCTGGAGTCCGGTGTGAGGCGGCCGATTCGCTCCAAGGGGATCACGGCTGCGACGAGTAAGAAGGCAGCCGACGGAAAAATAAATAACGCAGAAGCTACCAACAACCCACCGACCGCGACGAAAGCGGTTCCAGCGCTCATGTAGCTTGCAGCCAGAACCCAGACCAGTCCGCCTGTGGCCCCGAGAGCGAAGCCCAAGTGGAGAGGCCGCTGCAGGAAATTCTCTATTGTGCGTTCGTAATACACAGGAACACGCCGCCGCCTTCGGTGCCGGCGTAAACATGAGTGTGATTCAGAGGATCAACTGTTAACGATGTAACCGTGCCATTCCATAGCCCGGATGTGAGTGGAATCCAGGTCTGGCCACCGTTGCTGCTAAAGAAGACTCCGCCTCCAGCCGTCCCGGCGTAAACATTTATTGGCGAAACGGGGTCGACCGTCATTGAAAGTACGAAGAGATTGCCAAGTCCGGCATCGACTGGAGTCCACGTTGTACCACTGTCTGTGCTTTTCAGAACGCCCTGTCCTGCTGTTCCCGCGTAAACGTTGGACGTGTTGATCGGATCGATGGCCAGCGACAGCACAAACGGATCGACTGCCTGCGGCCTTACACCCGCACTCCAGCTCGCGCCTGCTGAGGCACTCTCCACAAATCCGTTTGCAGCTGTACCGGCGTAGAGGTTAGAGGAGGTCGCGCCTTCAGCCAGAGCAAGAATGGCAAGCGAGGGGAGTCCGCTATTAACGGCGGACCATGTAGCACCTTGATCCTGGCTCTTATAAATTCCGTTGGCGTCAGTAACCGCATACAGCGTGCTGCTTTGGAACTGATCGACCATGACGTTGAGTACGCCCAAGCTCCCGAGACCGGAGAGCAGTTGCCATGTGCTCCCGCCAGTGGTGGAACGGTAAAGTCCTGAATCTGTAGCAGCGAACCATGTGGCGGATGAGGCTGGGTTCGGAGTGATGTTGCGGACATTCAAGGTGCCAAGTCCGGTATTGAGTGCCTGCCAAGCCTGTCCATTCACGGATTTGAAAATGCCACCCCCAAGCGTCCCAGCGTACAAGTTGCCTTGCGCAAAGGGGTCTACCGCGATTGAAGAAACAATTAAGCTTGAGAACCCACTGTTGAAAGTTATCCAGCTATTGCCGCCGTCAAAAGTGGTTAGTACGCCCCCGCCGTTCGTGGCTGCGAACAAAGCTCCGGTGGAATGAACCGTCAGAGAGGTGACTTGCAAGCTTCCGGTCAAAGCATTATTTGTGGCCGCCCAGGTCACGCCACCATCGGTGCTCTTGAAAACTCCATTGCGCTCTGGCGCCGCATAGATCGCACCCGAGTTCGAATCAACAGCTAAGGCTAGGATGTTCGCTGTTGGAAGTCCTGTGTTGCTGTTTTGCCAAGTTTGGCCTGCGTCGAAACTCTTATACAGGCCTCCGCTGGTGCCGCCGATATAGACGACATTGCGATGGTTGGGGTCGACCGCCACGCTAAACACTGTACTGGTTTTTTGACCAACGTCCATCCAAGTAACGCCGCCGTCGTTACTGCGACTTACTCCAGTGCTTGTGCCGGCATATACGTTCTGTGGGTTTTTCGCGTCTACTTTGACTTTGAAAATCAGCTTGTCGCGGAGGCCCATGCTGGTCCAGGTGTTTCCGCCATCGGTGGTCTTGAAAAGACCACCAATCAAGGCGCCAGCATAAAGAGTTGACGTGGAAATAGGATCGATGGCCAGTCCGCGAATCAGCAAAGACATTCCGTTGCTGCTCGGTGTCCACTGCGCCCCTGAATTGTTCGTAAGGTAGACGCCCTGGAGATCGGTGCCCGCAAAAAAGGATGACGTGCGAGTATAGTCGGCGGCCAAGGGCATGATTGCGGTGGATGGAAGCCCGGACGAAACCTTCGCCCAGGTTGCTCCGCCATCCGCCGACCTATATACACCGTTGTTCTGAACTGAAGCATAGAGCGTTGAAGAACTCGCGGGATCGAAGATCAATCCCATCACTGGACCCGGGAAAGATTGCGTAAGGGCAGACCAAGTCTTTGCGCCGTCGGTCGATTTGTAAATGCTTCCGACGGTTCCCGCATAAACAGTTGCGGTGTTCGAAGGATTAATGGCAACCGAAAAGACGAACTGCCCTCCCATGCCGTTGTTCGCTGCCGTCCATTGAATGCCTCCCGAAGTGGTTTTGTAGACACCCCCTCCGGCCGTGCCTGAGTACATAATCCACGGGGAACCGGGATCTATGTCGATTGACAACGCGCCGGACGTAAGGCCGGTTTGCAAGGGAAACCAACTGTTGCCACCGTCACCGCTGCCGTAGAGATTGCCGGCTTGCGTAATGGCGAAGATGTTGTCGGCGAACTGGGGAGCAACCTTGAGTGCGATGATGTTTTCCGAGGGCAGCCCCGAGGACGCCGGGAAGAATGTGTATCCGCCATCGACGGTTTTGTATACCGTTCCTGCGCTGGAGCCGAAGAATGCCACATTCCATCGCACAGGATCGACAGCCACGCTGAGCACATTCGGCAAGGGCATTGCGGTTGCCGTGGCCCAGTTTGCGCCGGCGTTGCGGCTCACGTACAGACCCGACGAAGTCGCGGCGTACAGCACATTCGGGCTCAAGGCGGATTCTGCGACGCCATAAACTTGTGAAGGGAGAAGTCCGGTTGATGCTTGGCTGTAAGTGTACCCGGCAGTGGTGCTCTTCCAGACGCCGTCGCGCTCCGTGCCGACGTAAATCGTGTTTGGGTCCCCTGGGACTGGGACAATTTCGAAAATCCCGAGCAAGAAATTTTGAGACTGGAGCCAGAACGGTGATCCTGCGGGACTAAAGAAGACACCCGCATCGCTTCCGGCATATATCGTGGTTGCGGTGCCCTTTGGAATTGCTGCGAGAGCTCCGATGAAAACGTTCTGAATTCCAAACTCGACATCCGACCAGGTGGCTCCCATGTTCGTGGTGGCGTAGAGCCCGCCGTGATTTCCGCCCGCGAAGATGATCTGGCCTGACAAGCCGGCAGCCAACACGCCGCCCTGAATCGGATCGGCCAACCACCAAGTGGTACCGTTGTCCGGACTGAGATAGATGCCAGCGTTCGTCGAGGCGTACAGGATCGCCTCGTTTGCTGGGTTCGGCAAGATCATGCTGATCGGCGTTTTTGGCAAGTTGCCCATGATGTCAACCCAGGAGCTGGCACCTGGCAGCAGCTTGAATGCATCACTATCGCTGCTTGCCGCATACAAGACAGAGCCGGTCTGCTCGTCGAAGTTGATCGACACAATACCGACATTCCCCATTCCAGTATTGAAGGTGGCCCAAGTGGAACCGCCGTCTGTGCTTTTGTAGACACCTTTACCTAACACGCCGACATAAACGACGCCATTGTTCAATGGATCGAAGACGACGCATCTCGGCTGGATATTGTTAAGGCCGGTACTGGATAATGCCCAGCTCCCGCCGCCATCAGTGCTCCGGAATACTCCACTGGCGGTGACGGCGAGCAACTGCAAAGAATCAAATGAACTTATTCCCAAGGATTCAACGTTCAAATCGGTAAGACCTTGATTCGCAGTAGTCCAAGTGTTGCCACCGTCAGTTGTCTTATAAAGTCCCCCATTGAAGGTCCCCGCGTAGATGGTGCCTGCTGTCTTTGGATCGAATGCGATTGCAAAGACCGAGAAGCCCGAGAAAGGAGTCACTAGCTCGCTCCACGTGGCGCCGTTGTCTGTGCTGCGGTAGAGGCCACCGAAGTAAGTTCCTACGAGAAAGGAAAACGGATTGAATGGATCGCGCGACATGGAAAGGATAGTTCCGCGGGTAGGGCCGGCGGGAGTCCAGACCATGGTCGTCTGTGACGACACTTGCACCGCAAAGAACACCAGTGTCGCGACTAAGGTTCTCATAGCTGAAGTTGAGGACAAGGAATTGCTCCTGTATATCAGCCGATCAGCTAACTTGCCTTGCGGGAGGGCATCTTTCCTAGATATACGAAGTCCAGATCGAGTAAGTCCTGTTCGCTATGGATGGTGTCATCCATATACTCCAGCAACAGCACCAGCGCGATCCCCAGCATCACTCCAAGAGGAAGTGAAAGGCTCATGATGAGCAGCCTGCGAGGGTATACAGGTTCATAACTAGTCGCAGGTTGACTAAGCACTGCTACGTTAGCAACTCGCCGCAGATCCAGCTCCTCGGAGATACGCGCTTCCTCGAGATGCTTTGAATAAGTAAAGTAATTGTCGTCCGCGGCCTTGATTTCGCGCTGCACGTTTTCCAAGGCGTCCTCGCCGGAATTAAGGCCGTTTAGTTCGTGATTTAAGTTCTGCTCGGATTGCTGCAGCACCGATTGCTTTGCGGATAGCCCGGCTAAGTGAATCTCATTCTGCTCGATGTTTCCGGTGAAAGTTTGTCGAATAGGATTGGCCTCTGAAGTCGTCCGGCCCGGGATCGTTGGAGGTTCGTGGGATAACTGCTGTTCCAGTTCTGCTAATTCCTCTTCGTTCTTTAACAACGGACCAGCGCCAGGCTGATAGCGGCTTGCCAGCTTTGCGTGCTCCAGTTGGAGAATTGTAATTCTGTCGCGTATCGATTGCACAGATGGATTTTCTGCCTGCTCGGTTGATTTGGAAACCTCGGGCGAAAGTTGCGGGACTCTCGCCTGCATGGCATGCTCCTCGCGAGCCAACATCGAGCCTTCGACGCGATTCAAGTCAATCTGACTCTGAATTTGATCGCGCTGTTTCAAAAGAAGGGCCTGCTGCTCGGGCACGGAACTCAGATCGAATTTCTTTCGGATGGCGTCCCGCTGGACTTCGAGTTCTGCCAATCGCTGATGGTTCTGTTGCAATTCTTGCGCGAAGAAATCCATTCCCGCAGGATTCCGATAAACCGCGGTGTGCTCCTCCAGGTACTCCTGTATGAGGGTGTGGAGAACTTTTTGGCCCAACTGAGGATCCGGGAACTGCAGATGTACGGAGATGACGTTCGAGGACTTCTCCGCATCGACCTGCAGGTCGCCGTGAAGAGTTTCGATTACCGCGTCGCGGCCTGTGAGCTTCTTCTTCAGATTGAGCACAACGAGAGCTGAATTCCCTTGCTTTTTCAGCCACCGAGCGGTCTGCTTCGCATAGTATTTTGGCCATGCAAGAAGACTTGCTGGCCGCGGGGGTTGCGTAAGGAACGCCGCTGCTCCGATACGATCAACTACTCGCTCCGTAAGAGCGCGCGAGCTCAGGATTTCGATTTCGGACCGTATCTCCTCGGGTTTTACTCCCGCTGGCAACAGACCGGCGCTTTGCACCGTGGAAGGGACCTCTGAGTTTTCACGGCCAACCTTGACCAGTAGACTGGCGGAACTGTCGTAGCGATCAGTCATTAACTGCAAGCAGATGTAAGTAGTCAGCACCGCTGCCAGAAATGCCGAGAGCAGCACCTTCCATCTCCTTCGGGTGACAGACCAAAGGTCAGCCCAACTGGCTGTGCGGCGCTCGAACTTGTCTTCCGTTAGCGGTTGCACGTTTCCTCCTCAAGGAACTACGGACGTTCCAGCTAAGTAACTGAAGCCTGCGTTCATTCCTACGGGAACTAGTTGGCGCAGGTGCTGGTCGACCCATCGGTCCAGGTGCGCAATCTTCGTTTCGGGCACCATTATCACGTCATAAGGTTGCAGGAGGGTCAGCGATGCTTGCGAAGGCTCGTTGTTGATATTCTTGAGCGATATCTTATGCACCACGGGTTTGCCTTCCTCACCTTTCCGGACGAGGATCACCGACGAAGTATTGCCAGTATGGGTGGTGCCGCCTGCCTCCATAATGGCGTCGAGCACACTCATTTTTCCGGGAACTGGCACAACGCCGGGCCGATTGACTTCTCCAGTGACATATACCTTCTGTGAGGCGTAGCTGCGCACCTGCAGAGAGACGGTAGGCGTCTTCAGATACTTCAAATAGAGTTCGTCCAACTTAGCGGTTGCCTCACTAATCGTCAGTGATCCCAAATCGACATCGCCCACCAGTTGAAGCGAAAGGTGGCCATCGGGCCTAATTTGGACGTTTTCGTTGAGTTCGGGGTTATAGAAAAATCGTACTTCGACGCTGTCCCCAGCACCCAAACGGAAGTCGGTGTGGCTGGTTGCGCCCTCGCCCGCGGTGGAGATCAGTGGCTTCGCAGATTGTGCTATGGCAACGGCGACCCATAACAGCAGCGGCACCACACATAATTCCGCATGCTTCATGATTGAACTCCTCTGTCTAGCCAGTCACTGCGCTAGACACCTCTTGTGGAAATCGTAGTTCGACGCCGGTCGTGTCTCGCCTGCTCCGTGCCAGTTGCCAGGCTTTGATTTGAGCGATCAGAGCTTTTAAAACAAAACTGACAGAGGTCACCCATGCAGCTCCGACGGCGCCGTGCTCCCGAATGGCGTAGCGATACAGCAGGATCATGAAAGGCAGCGCGATGCAGTCCATCGCAACGAGAAATCGTGGTTTCACAAAAAGCAAAAAAGTAAGGGTCAGTGGAAAAGTAAGTAAGCCAGCCAGAGCACCGGGCAGAAGAATGAGAATAATCCGCTGAGAAGATATAAACGACGGTGGCAGAATTCTCTGGCCCGCCGAATTGATCAACACAACAGCGGCCCCGTATATGATCGCGCAGACCGCGAACATACCCAGCTGGAAGCCACGAAAGAATCCGGAAAACTGGCCGGCCTGCCATCTCGGCATGATTCTCGGGCTTAGCAGGACGGAGAGATATGTTCCCAGCAGTTGCGGGACAAAGGCGAATGTTTGTGCGGCTGAATATAGCCCCACTTCTCGAAGAGTTGACCAACTCGCCACGAGAAAAATATCTGCCCGGTTGACTAACGCCGAGACGCTGAAAGTTAAAAAGTACCATTTAACGAAACCCACGAGTTCGCGAACTACCTGCCAGTTAACTGCAGGAAATGGGAAGAGGCGGCGGCGCCACGCCGCGGTAAAGATCGCGATCGCGAGAAGAGGTCCTGCAGCTAGCAGGGCGAGAACGAAAGCGGCGTTGGCTTTTCCCCAGGTCAATAAAAGAGCTATGCCGCCATATTTCAGCGCCATTTGAACCAGCTCTAGCAGGCCATATTCCAAGAACCTGCAGTTGACCTGCGGCACTATCTGAAGAGAGCGCAACGACAATAGCGCGAGCACACCAGCGCAGACGAAATAGAGAAGATACCCGTCTGCCCTACGATGAAACAGTAGTTGACCCAATGGTCCTGCCAAGACAGACACACTTATCGTGCCTACGAATACGCAGATAACCTTGAGATAAAAACCCGCGGCCTGCACCGCGATGCTGCGTTGGGGATCTTTCTCCTGGTGCAGCGATGCTACTCGAATAACTCCAAGGTCCAGTGCGCTGCCCAAGATTGCATCGGATAACAAAACGATGGACACGCAGAGCGCGTAAGTCCCATATTGTTCCGGTCCAAAAAAGCGCAGCAATACAACGTTTATTCCAACCGTACACAGGCCGGCTAAAGCCTTGGGAGCGGCCACGAAAAGAAACTCACGGATGTTTCGTCCTAGCAATCGGACCTACTGTGTCTGCGTTCTCTCTACACGATCTGGGGAGGGAGAGTATCTAATAGGAGCTAGCTATACCTGCGACGGAAAAGCACAAGTGCCGAAGGAACTAAGACGTTGCTTCACTGCTCTTGTGGCAGGGCCGTCATAATATTCTGAAAAACAGCCAGCGGCCAGATTTTAGGTCCCCGATCCTCGTAGACCAACCCATTGCGGTCAAATGGGAAATGACCGGGATAGAAGTACGGCATACCGGGCCACTCGATATCCTGCCAATTGAAATAGGTCAGTCCAGAAATGCAAGGGGATGTGCCGGATGGTCCGCATGTGTAGGACAGCCAGATCGAGCCCCTGTTCAACATTGTCATGGCTTCGAATACGGTTGGCGTTCCATTTCCACCGAGTTGATAATCGGGAAACGATGTGACTCCTGGTGTTCCCGGTTGCGCCTGTCCCAACGGACCCCGGTCCGAGCCTTCAGATCCCGACCACTCGGCGACTATTACAGGCATACTAGTGGGCATTGCAGGCATCGCCGTACTCATTACCGAGGCGAAGTAATATGCGTTCTGTACGTAGACGTTCATTCCGGCGGCGGTCGCCATGTTCACGTTGCTTTGAATATCCGCAGGGAGGAAGACATTGTTGTCGAAGACGAAGGAAACCAAGCGGCTTGGGTCCAGGCCCATCGTAAATGCGGTTGTTCCGTTCAAATAAGCAGAAGCACTCACCGGCCTGCCGCACCCCACGTACCACCCAATCACTGAGGCACGATTGAAATCGCGCTCCACCATTCCTTGAAGCATCTCTTCAGCAGTAGGGAGAATTGTTGGGTCTTCAAATGCCGCCCAGGCAGGAATTTCCTCGCTAAGCAACAGGCCGATTTCATCTGCACGCTTAGCTATTCGAGCGTCCGGAGGATAGTGGATAGAGCGAATGTAATTCACGCCCAACTGTTTGATCCACAACAAATCGCTTTCAATGGTTGTGTCATCGGCCACGAAGTCGCGCCCCGGATAGAGGTCATGGCGAGTAATTCCGCGGAGGAACAGTGGCGCATTATTCAAAAACAGTCTGTTACCGAGAACGCTGATTTTACGAAGCCCGACCTTATCGGTATAGCTGTCCGCAAGCCCGATACGATCGCCTAATTGGACCCACAAGTTGTAAAGATTCGGTTTGGCGGGGGACCAGAGCGCGGGTGAATCAACAGGTATGCTGCAGGTGAGCTCGTTGCTAATCTGAGCGCTAGCCATCGCAATACATGAGCCAGTGTACGAACCTGGACCCGTTAGTTGAACTAGCCCAACTAAGGCCCTTGGATTACTTCCTAGAACACGAATACGTACAAGAACATCAGCGTGGGACAGGTCTGACGTAAATGCCGGTTGCGCGAAGACATTCTCGATCGTGGGGCGACTTGAATACGTCAGCGAGACATGACGGATAATTCCGGGTCGCTCCGCCCAAGCAATCGGAAATGTATACCCAATATTTCCGAACACGCTGACAAACGGCGGAGTGTCGCCACCTGGGACTGTATTCGGCAGTAGCCGGTCGTCCATATCTACTTCCAAGGAATTCACGCCATTTGAATTAAGGGTGGAAACAACATCTAGCCGTTTTTCAGTAAAAGGAAGCAGGGTGCCGACGATGACGTTGTTGAGCAGCACGGTTGCGTTTCCAGCGATCCCCTCAAAATGGAGGTAAGCAACCAGTGGACGCTGTGGCAAATTCAGGGGAAATGTTGTCGTCCAGTTGCTAACACCAAATGTGAATGGAATCGTGGTTGGGACTGTTACAGATTGTGTCGATGTTCCATCATTCACCGACCAATTCCCGTCGAGGTCGAGCGTCGCCGCCGAACCGCTTTGCGCGAGGGAAACGCCGGAAAGGACGGAAAGCATGAACACAATACAGGCGTGAAAGAGAACCCGCAGACGCATTCCGTTGGGGGAAGAGAGCACTACGCAGAGCGTACAAACGCCTGGATACTTGTTTCACCGGGCCGGGGGCCTATCTTCGTCAGCAGCGAAGCGTCGATTTCCACTATGAAAGACCGCATGATTGTGTCCACCGCAATTGAGACGCGCGCTTTACCGTTCTTTCTGACTAAGATACCCGTGACACCTCGTAAAGACCCTGCATCGATTCGAACGCGCTCGCCTATGTTTAGATACTCGGCGGGTTCGGTGGGATAATTGCGGACTGCCGATTGTAGGCAGGAAATCTCTGCGTCGGGAATAGCTAGTGGGCCGCCTGCAGACCCAACCAGTTTGACCGTACCACGAGTCTGCAGTACTTGCTTTGTCTGCTTCCGCGCAATGTGGACAAAGAGATACGCTGGAAAGAGCGGTTGCTCTAGTCTCGCGACTCGGTCTTTCCATTGGCTAACTCTCTGATAAGTCGGCAGGAAATACTCAAGATTCAGTTGTTCGAGTTGTCGCGCCACTCTACGTTCATGGTGGCATTGCGTAAACACTGCATACCAAGAAAGCTGAAAGGCGGGCAAAGCCTGTTCGTTATTGAGGTCGTTGCAAAGCATAGGGTCTCCAAATCTAGAGACAGCTCCGCCCTCGTCTCTCACTTGTGGATTTCTAGTGATTATTCGAACTGGGACAGAAAACCAACTCAAACAGCTGTTGGGGGGGGATAAACTCGCGGCGAACTGTACGCTAGTAACTGGAACGAGTCAAGGGGAAAAATCTGATCGAAACGATCTCACAAATTGCTCTGAAATCCTTGCCCCATCCGGGAGATCGCAGCGACGCTCAGAATGCTTTTACGCAACGCACGAGTGCGTTATCAGGTCTGATTGCGACCTACTTAACGAGATCGTGCCAGTTAGTAGAAAGACGTTACGGCGCGGTTAAGTAATCTTTTCATTTGGCCTTTTGAACTTCACTGCGCAAGCGGCCTTGGGTCCGCTCATGGCGGTCCAACGACAAGAAATCCACCCGTTCGGGGGGATGAGCAAAATGTTTTATCCCGCGGGCGCGCTTCCCGCCGAGCACGACAGCAGCCCTCGAATATCTCGCCGGTGTGATCGTTTCTTGCCTGATGGTTTCATTCGCAACTTGCCATCGGACGATCTTGTGCCATGTACTCCCGTTCAACGTGCTTTTGGGCGATGCGCCCACGATTAGAAGGCTAGAATGACAGCCACACATAGCTCACCAAGCCTAAAGAGAGGCCCGACTACCTTCAGTGGTTCCTCGGAAATGTAACTACAATATGCGCTGAAATGGGCAAGGGCGTCTCTAATGTACCCAGTATCCACTATGACGACAGCAGACCAGATTGGTAAGATCACGAGACTACAGAACAACATCGCACGCGCAAGGCCTGATTGATCCATCGCAATCCACGGTATATTCCATCCCGCATCACCGACCCTCAATTCTGCCGACAATCTCTTGAGGTACATGTACAGATAACTGGACGCCAAGTAGGACAGCGATACCCCAGCGCGTTACCTGGTCTGCTGGAAACTTTACTCCAAAGGCTTCGAATGCTTCGTCCCCCTTTGCTGCCTCGGAGTTTATTTCGTTCGCTAGCGCAGTCAGATCGACATCCTCGCGCCCATTACTTGCAATCGCAAGGTCCCAACACTTTCAGAGCTCGAAACCGGCGAGGCCAAGCTTGACTATCCGGTGCGGCGGAGGCTCTGCCTTCCCCGCACCTTTCCCCGATGATACTTTCCCTAGGAAAGGGCCGGTAACGGAATGTACAAGGGTCTAACTAGGCCCAAAAATTGGCAACAGACAGCCCGCCCCTTGAACCGTCGCCTGATGAACAATCCCTTTTTGAAAGAAAACCGATATTATCGGAGGAATTGGATCGACCCGAACGCGCCAGAAACGCGTTTTTTGGCAATACTCTCTACTACTACTAATGCCCATCTGAGGGGCAAAAATGATCCCCCCAATAGAAATTTTTCTTGGGGAAATCCAGCTCTGAGCAGGAATCTGTAAGCCACCCAGGATAATTGAGGGTTTTGATTTTCTGGAACTCTGGGTACACTCGGCAGGATGCGAGAGACGGAGTGGACCAAGGCTTTGGGGTGGCCGGGATATCGGGTATATCGCCATGAGATTAACGAACTAGCGAAAACACTGAAGCTATGGGTGCGACGTAAACGAGGGAATCGGAAACTGGTGTGTTCGGGCTGTGGCCGGAAATTCAGCGATGTGTATGACACCTACGAGCGGGAGGTCCGGGATTTGCCGTGGTCAGAATTTCGCACCACGGTAGTGGTTGAGCTGTATCGGGTGCGCTGCCCGGATTGCGGGGTGAAGACGGAGAGAGTGCCGCAGTTGCCGAGCAAAGCCCCCTTTAACAAGCGCTTCGAGGAGGCCGTGGGGTTGGCCTGCGAGAGCGCGGCGGTACGACGGGTGGCCAAGCAGTTCGGGCTATCGCCGAGTAGGTTCGAATACCGAGGTGCTCCGATGCGATGGAAATCTCTTTGTCTGTCTCCCGCTCCTGGACCCCGGTGCTGCGGTGCAGAAACAGCCTGCACAGCGGGTGATTGAGTAATCAGGGGACGGAAAGACTGGAAAGCAAAGTTGCCTTCTAACCTGAGCCAGCCGTGGCATCGGTGCGGCTATTGCGCTGGCTCTGGCGGAACTTTACTCTGGAGTGCCGTCTGAGCCGGGCTGCGATGATTGCCTGAGGGAAAAACTCAACGACCCTAGATTTACGTTCGCATGGAATCCTTCGAGAACGTGGGTTTCTACTAGCTTGCGGACTCTTGCGAGGCAACACGAAGGAGCAAGATTGACCTTTGCTGCGAGCTCTTTATTGGAAAGCCGTGCATTATTCTGCAGGGCCGCGATGATCGCCAAGTCGATTCGGTCGAAGGCGGCTGACGGCCTGGCATTACGAATAGAATTCGCTGGAATCGGGACTTTGAATGCGCAAACCCGCATAAACAGCGGTTTGGTGAGCGCGGTAGGAGCCGAACCAGAACCTACTGATTAAGAGTCAACGGCATATTGAACGAAAGTTCTTAATATCGTCCGCGAGGTCCGACGGCGGCGGATTATGCTGATCCTCAAACGCATGATACCAACCCTGGAAAGCACAATTCGGTGACGGTAGGCAGCGCCAAAGTTCTAAAATCGTCTCTCAGGGCGCGCCAACGCATGGACTTTGTCGAAAGGTTTCTCCGATTGTGAGTGGGGACCGAGCCCGGATTAGTGGAGTAATACGGGGTGCTATGAATCCGGAGCGCTGACAACGACCGGGCTCATACGCCGCCGAACAAATTCAGCCTAGTCCGCCGTACCAAATTCAGAGTACTCCGCCGTACAATGTGGGGCGTTTGGGATGGCTCAGGAGAAACGTTCATGGACAATCAGGATCTTCCTCAGAAACTTTCGCGCACGCCGGTCTCGCGTCGCGAGTTCGTCTCTCAGTCCGCAGCTGCCGCCGTGGGGTTCACGATCGTCCCGCGCCGGGTACTGGGAGGACCCGGACACGTACCTCCGAGCGACAAGGTCAACCTGGCATTCATTGGAGTTGGAGCGCAGGGACTGCGGGTGATGCTTCGTTTTCTTCGCGAACCCGACGTGCAAGGCGTCGCCGTCTGCGACGTCGCCAAATCTGGAGATCAATATCCGCAATGGGATACTCATGAGTTCTCGAAATCGGTTTCCCATCTGTTGGGTGTGACCTCTGGCTGGGATTGGCTCAGTCCAGACAAGCCCATTCAGTTAAGCCACACACTCGCGGTCACAACCGGCGTTGCTGGACGGGAGCCGTGCCAGAAGATCGTTAACGCCTACTACGGCACCGGACAACGTTCTGGACAATATAGCGGCTGCTCGGCTTACAACGATTTTCGTGAATTGCTCGATCAGGAAAAGGACGTTGACGCTGTGGTTGTCTGCACCACCGACAATTTGCACGCAGTCATCTCGGCCAGCGCGATGAAGAAAGGCAAACACGTCTTTTGCCAGAAGCCGTTAACCCATACGATTTATGAAGC
>Ga0126371_10001466_pt1 | contig 19999 bp, 18 predicted proteins | sample PanSoiMetaPlot_4_FD_110145 | JGI IMG/M metagenome (GOLD analysis project Ga0126371, IMG submission 110145) | Tropical forest soil microbial communities from Panama - MetaG Plot_4 | ecosystem: Environmental > Terrestrial > Soil > Tropical forest > Bulk soil | place: Panama | collected 2016-02-17 | reverse complement strand
GATGCGGCGCAGATAGGCTTCCGACTTCTCGCGGTCCCCGACGATCGCCCAGCTTTCCGCGAGACCCGCGAGATATTCGCCGCGATTGTGCACGCCGAGCTGTGCGAAGCGGTCGCCCCTCAGCGCGAACGCCTTCTCGTATCCGTCGGCGGCGCGGCCGGCGAGCTCGCGCGCCTTCATGGGATCGCGCGCCTCGCGGGCGGCGGCGAGCAGCACGCCGGCGCGCGGAATGAGGACGTCGATGCTCGCAGGCGCGAGCGCGACGGCGCGGTCGAGATCGGCCATCGCGGCCGTCGCCAGATCACGGGCCTTCGCCTCGTTGCCGGCGCGGAACGCCTGGCCAGCCTGCCAGTAGCGCCCGACGCCGCGCCACACGAGGCCTTCGGCATCGTCCGGCTGCGCGGCGAGCCGCCGATCGATGGTCGACATCGCCTTGTTGAATGCCGCTTCGTCGCCCTTGAAGCCGCGGAACATGTCGCCGCGCACCTGGTAGTCGAAGCGTTCCTCCGCGCTGGCGGCGGCGATGCTCGCCGCGAGCGCGATTCCCAGCAAGATGCGCCGCATCGGAGTCTCCTGCTCATCGCGGATGCATTCGCAGAGAACTCTGTATTACAGAGTGTGCGGCACGTCAATAGGCGACCCCGCGACGGACCGCATCAAGTGAACGGAAACCGCTCTAGCGTAGGCGCCCCGCCCTGCACCGTCCGGAACTCCAACCGATCGATCAAGCCGGCTCGCGCCGCCTCCGCCTTCTTCATCTCCGCCGACGCCTGATCGGCCGTCGATCGGTTCGAGCCGAGCAGCACGATGCCGCCGAGGAGCGCCGCGGTCGCGACGCTCAGGGTGGCGACCTCGTGGCGAAGCGCACCCACGAGCATGGCGAGGATCAGCAGCAGGCCGCCCGCGATGGCGGCCTTGGCGAGCAGGATGATCTTGCGACAGCTTTCGACGGTGGCGGCGAGCGCCTCGATCTGTGCCTCGAGCTGCGCGATCTGCTCATGCGGATCGTCGCCATCGCTCATTCCGCCGCCTCGGCATCTCCGCTCGTCGCCGCCCGCGTGGACGCCTCGGCACCGACCATGAACTGAGCGCGCGCGAGCTCGGCGAAGCGCCCGTTGCGGCGCACCAGCTCGTCGAAGCTTCCGCTCTCGATGATGCGGCCCTGGTCGAACACCAGGATGCGGGTCGCGTTGCGTACCGTGGAAAGGCGATGCGCGATCACGAAGGTGGTGCGGTGCTTCATCACCTCGTCGAGCGCCGCCTGCACCTTGGCCTCGGTCGCGGCATCGAGCGCGCTCGTCGCCTCGTCGAGGATGAGCACCGGCGGGTCCTTGAGCAGCGCCCGCGCGATCGAGAGCCGCTGGCGCTCGCCGCCGGAGAGCGCGCGGCCACGCTCGCCCGCCTTGGCGGCAAAGCCGTCGGGATTGCGCTCGATGAATTCCAGCGCCTGCGCACGCGCGCAGGCATCGCGCATCTCGGCCTCGGTCGCGTCGGCCTTGCCGGCCTGCAGGTTCTCGGCAATCGAGCGGTTGAACAGGAGGGCCTCCTGGAAGACGACGCCGATATTGTGCCGCAGCGCCGAAAGTTTGAGCCCGCGCACGTCCATGCCGTCGATCTTCACGCTGCCCGACTGCGGATCGAAGGCGCGGTGCAGCAGCGCGAGCGCAGTCGACTTGCCGGCGCCGGTCGCGCCGACGAGCGCGATCGTCTCGCCCGGCAGCGCCGTGAAGGTGAGATCGGCGACGGCCGCGCGCTTGCCGTCGTAGGAGAACGAGACGTCGCCGAACTCGACCATGCCGCGCAGCCGGCCCGGGTCGATGGCGTCGCGCCGGTCGTGCACCGCGGGCTCGGTGTCGAGGATGCCGAAGAACTCGCGCAGCCGCGGCGCGTCCATGAACAGCTTGTTGACGAAGCGCACCATCCGCTCGAGCTGCCCGATCAGCAGCACCGCGAAGTTCATGAACATGACCATGTCGCCGAGCGAAGCTTCGCCTCGGTAATGCAGCCAGATGCCGCAGATGAAGATCGCGAGCAGCGTCAGCGTCGTCGAGGCGCGGGTGAGCACCGCGACGAGCGCCCACCAGGAGAGCACCGGAATCTGGGCGGCGAGCAGGTTGTCGACCACGCCGCGCAGCCCGGAGACCTCCGCCTCGACGCGGGCATAGCCCTGCACGAGCGCGATATTGCCGAGGGTGTCGGAGGCGCGCTCGGCGAGGTCGGAATAGTGCCGCTCGACGGTGCGCTGCAGCGTGTCGGTCTTGGCGACCACCAGCGAGGTGAGCGCGCAGAACACCGCGGCGACGGCGATCAGCGTCAGGCCGAGTCGCCAGTTGAGGACGAGCGACACCGGCACGATCACGCTGATCATCACCGCGGCGGCAAACGAATCGCGGAAGAAGTCGAGCCACAGGCTCCACAGCGCGTCGGTGCCGGCGAGCATCACCTTCATCAAGCGCCCCGAGTGGGCGCCGCCGTGGAAGCTCATGGGCAGCTGGAGCACATGCTCGAAATAGGAGGTCAGCACCGCGTGACGGCGGCGGTGCGCAAGGCGATCGGCGTGCAGCGCGACCGTGACCCCGGAGGCGATCGAGAACAGGCCGAATCCGACCCAGGCGGAGAGCAGCACCACGACGGTGGCGGCGGGCGCGTGCCCACCGGTGCGCTCGGCGCCCGCCAGCGCATCGATGATCCGGCCGAAGAGTACCGGCTCGGCGAACTGGGAACCGGCAAGCGCCAGGTTGCCCAGGGCGAGCAGCCAACCGAGCCGCGCCTCGGGGCCGAGCAGGGCGAGCACGCGGGCATAGATACGCAGCAAATCCATAGGGATAGACCGAGAGGCGGATGCACCGGCAGCTTAGCGCATTTTGCCGCCGGAGGGAGGGTGCGGCCCTAGTTGGCGAAGATTTGCGGTGCTGTCATCTCACGAATGCGCGCAAAGCCATTGCCGGAGCAACCAAGGGGTGTAATAACGACCCTGGGGGTGCAATTCCGCACGGCTGCGCGCAGGAGGCGCGGGCGGGGGGTCATCATCGTGGCTGATCGTTTCTTGGCTCGGTGCAAGCCGGGCAGCGCTGCTCCATGAGCAATATTCCGACGGAGCTTCTGCGCACCTTCGTCACGGTCGTGGATATGCGCAGCTTCACGCGGGCCGCCCAGTCGCTCGGCATCACTCAGCCGGCTGTGAGCGCCCAGGTCAAACGGCTGCAGCAGCTGCTCGGCGGCGACCTGATGGACAAGAGCGCGCCCGGTGTGATGCTGACCCCGCTGGGGGAAAGCGTTCTCGGATCGGCGCGCCAGATGCTCGCGATCAACGACCGCATCCTGACCCTTGCGGCGGCTCCGGCCGCCGCGGCGACGACGATCCGCGTCGGCGCGCCGGGGGATTTCATCGGCGAAATCCTGTGGCGGGCGGTGGCGCGCAGCCAAGGGGAGTGGCCCGACGTTGGATTTCACCTGAAAAGCTGCCCGAGCGAGATACTCACGCGGGAGCTTGTCCAGGGGGACCTCGACGTGGCCGTGATCGTCTCGGGCGTCCGCCCCTACGAGGGCGCCCGATATCATTGGACCGAGCCGATGGTCTGGGTGCATGCCGCGTCGACGCGGCTCGATCCCGATGTACCCGTGCCGCTGGTCAGCCATGGCGACAAGTGCCTGATGCATCGCCACGTCGGAGAGGCGCTCGAGCGGGCGGGCCGCACCTACAAGCTCTGCTTCACCGAGACGAGCATCACGAGCCTCGCGACAGCGATCGGTGCCGGTCTCGGCGTCATGGCACTGCCGCGGTGTGCGTCGATCCCCGCCGATCTCGCGATCTGGAGCGAGGCGCCGCTGCCGCCGGTGCCGGAGATCGTCTGCAACGTCTGTGTGCGCCCCAGCGCCCATGAGGCGGCTGACCGGTTCGCCCAGGACCTCGCCGCGGCCTATGCGGCAGGACGGGCCTCGGCTGCAACGGTCTGACGCGCAGCCGCGTAGTTGCGGCCAGCGCCGGCAGGCGCCATTTTGCTTCCCAGCGGACGCCGCGCCGATTCGCCCTGCGAGAGAGCCCCGATGCCCTCCGATGCCGTGGCTGCCCAGGCCGCTCGACCCGATCCTGCGGACACGCCGCCGTTGCGCGCGCCCTATGCGGCCGCGGACGAGGACCTCGCCGCCGCTTTCCTGGCCGAGGCCGCACGGCCCCCTGCCGCCGAGGCGCGGATCGATGCGCGGGCGACCGCGCTGATCGAGGCGATCCGGGCCCGCGCCGGCGGCGTCGGCGGCATCGAGGATTTCCTGCACGAATACTCGCTCTCCACCAGGGAGGGCCTTGCCCTCATGGTGTTGGCGGAGGCGCTGCTGCGCGTCCCCGACAACGCGACCGCCGACCGGCTGATCGAGGACAAGCTCGCGTCCGGCGATTTCTCCCACCATGAGGTGCGCTCGGATGCGCTCCTTGTCTCCGCCTCGGCCTGGGCGCTCGGCCTGTCGGCGCGGATCATCGAGGCGCACGAGACGCCGGAGACGATCGTCGCGAGCCTGGTCGGCCGGCTCGGCCTGCCGGCGGTGCGCACCGCGACGCGCCAGGCGATGCGGCTCCTCGGATCGCATTTCGTGCTCGGCCAGAGCATCGCCGAGGCGCTCGGGCGCGCGACCGCGAGCCGCACGCGGCGTTATTCGTTCGACATGCTGGGCGAGGGCGCGCGCACCGCGGAGGACGCTGCGCGCTATTTCTCGGCTTACACGCAGGCGATCGCGGCGATCGGGCGCATCAGCGGCGAGCGGACGCTGCCCGACCGCCACGGTATCTCGGTCAAGCTCTCGGCGCTGCACCCGCGCTTCGAGGCCGTCTCGCGCGAGCGCGTGCTGCGCGAGCTCGTGCCCCGCGCGATCGAGCTCGCGCGTGGCGCCAAAGCTCATGACCTCAACTTCACGGTCGATGCCGAGGAAGCCGACCGGCTTGAGCTCACGCTCGAGGTGATCGTGGGCACGCTCACCGATCCCGCGCTCGCCGGCTGGGACGGGTTCGGGCTCGCGATCCAGGCCTATCAGAAGCGCAGCCTCGCGGTGATCGACTGGGTCGTGGCGCTCGCGCAGGCGCTCGACCGCCGGCTGATGGTCCGCCTCGTCAAGGGCGCCTATTGGGACACCGAGATCAAGCGCGCGCAGGAACGCGGGCTCGCCGACTATCCGGTGTTCAGTCGCAAGGCGATGACAGATCTCTGCTACGCCGCCTGCGTCCGCAAGCTGCTCGCGGCGCGCCCGCGGATCTTCCCGCAGTTCGCGACCCACAATGCGCTCACCGTCGCAACCGTGATCGAGGAGGCGGGTGGCGTTGCGGGCTACGAGTTTCAGCGCCTGCACGGCATGGGCGAGGCGCTCTACGCGGCGCTGATCGCCGACGAGCCGGCCGCTGCCTGCCGGGTCTACGCGCCGGTCGGCGGCCATCGCGATCTCCTCGCCTATCTGGTGCGGCGGCTGCTCGAGAACGGCGCCAACTCGTCCTTCGTGTCCGTCGCGGCCGATCCGTCAGTCCCGATCGCCGATATCCTGCGGCGGCCGCAGGCCTGGATCGCGGATGCTGGCTGCGCGCGCCATCCGAGAATTGCGCTGCCGCGCGACCTCTATGGCGAAGCCCGCAAAAACTCCGCCGGCGTCGAGTTCGGCGACCGGGCGAGCCTCGAGCGCCTGCTCGCCGACGTACGGGCCGCAACGCCGCGCGAGCCGACTGCGGCACCGCTGGTCGACGGCGTAGCACTGGCGGGCCGCTCGCGCCCCGTCGTCTCCCCGATCGACGGCAACCGGGTCGGCACCGTCACCGAGGGTGACGAGGCGATCGTCATCTCCGCCACGGCGGCCGCCGAGGCGGGCTTTGCGGAGTGGAATACGACGCCGCGCGAGGCGCGCGCCGCCGCCCTGATGCGCGCCGGCGACCTTGTGGAAGAACACCGCGGCCGCTTCATCGCGCTCCTGCAGACCGAAGGCGGCAAGACACTCGACGACGCGGTCGCCGAGGTGCGCGAGGCCGCCGACCTCTGCCGCTACTACGCCGCCGAGACCAGCCGCGCGCTCGCGCCCGCCGCGATGCCGGGGCCGACCGGCGAGAGCAACGAGTTGCGCTATCGCGGCCGCGGCGCCTTCGTGTGCATCAGCCCGTGGAATTTTCCGCTGGCGATCTTCACGGGTCAGGTCGTGGCGGCACTCGCGGCCGGCAATGCGGTGATCGCAAAGCCTGCCGAGCAGACGCCGCTCATCGCCGCCGAGTCGGTGCGGCTGCTGCATGCGGCCGGCGTGCCGTCGACCGCCCTCCATCTGGTGCCGGGCGACGGCGGGGTCGGCGCGCTGCTCGTCCGCGATACGAGAGTTGCCGGCGTCGCCTTCACGGGCTCGACCGAGGTCGCGCGCGCCATCAACCGCGCGCTCGCCGGGCGCAACGGGCCGATCGTGCCACTGATCGCCGAGACCGGCGGCATCAATGCGATGGTCGTCGATGCCACCGCCCTGCCGGAGCAGGTGACCGATGACGTACTGACCTCGAGCTTCCGCTCCGCGGGCCAGCGCTGCTCGGCGCTGCGTCTCATGTGCGTCCAGGAGGACGTCGCCGACCGCATGATCGCGATGATCGCCGGAGCCGCGCGCGAACTCGCGCTCGGCGATCCGCGCGATCCCGCAACCCATGTCGGCCCGGTGATCGATGCGGACGCAAAGGCGCGGCTTGACCGCTGGATCGCGGATGCGCAGGGGCAGGGGCGGCTCCTGTTTCGCTGGGATCGCGAGCGTGCGCTGCCGGGAGCCGGAACGTTCGTACCGCCCGCGATCATCGCGCTCGATCGCGTCCGCGATCTCAGGGAGGAGGTGTTCGGTCCCATCCTCCACGTGGTGCGCTGGCGGGCCGACGAGCTCGAGGCGCTTCTCGACGACATCGCCGCCAATGGCTTCGGCCTCACCCTCGGGGTCCACTCGCGCATCGACACGACTGTCGCCCGCGTCGCGGCGCGCCTGGCGCACGGAAATGTCTACGTAAACCGCAACATGATCGGCGCCGTCGTCGGCACCCAGCCGTTCGGCGGCAGCGGCTTGTCGGGGACCGGACCGAAGGCGGGCGGCCCGAACTATCTGCGGCGCTTCGTGCTTGAGCAAACGTTAACGATCAACACCGCGGCCGCCGGCGGCAATGCGGGTCTGCTGGCCGACGAGGACTCGTGACGCCGGTTTTGTCGCGACAAGTCTGTGAAACGGTCGCCAAAGGGCCTTTTTTCACGTGATGGATTCTCGTCTTAACCTTTGCAGGCTAATGTGCGCGTATGAGTGATTCGGTCGACCGGCTTTACGAGGCCGTTCTTACGGCCAAGAACGCGGATCCCGCGACCTCGCGAACGTCCAGGCTGCTGCACGCCGGGCGCGCCAAGATGGCGAAGAAGCTCGGCGAGGAAGCCTTCGAGGTGGTGATCGGCGCGCTGCACGCCAACCCCGAGTCCGTCGTGCGCGAAAGCGCCGATCTCCTCTACAATCTCGTGGTGCTGTGGGCGTCGTCCGGCGTCACGCCCGATGACGTCTGGAAGGAGATGAACCGGCGCGAGCGGCTGTTCGGTATCGCCGAGAAGATGCTCAAGCCGCGCGCCGCTAAAGTGCGGCCCCCGCTCGCCGCCCTTACCATGCGGCGCGTGCACAAGCGCCGCTGATCCCCGATCCAAGTTGACCCAACGTCCATCGCTCGCGATGGACATTCGCAGGCGCGCCGTTTAAGCAACGCGCCATGCTGCGCAAGCTTTATGACTGGTGCATCGAGGCTGCCGACAAGCCCTATGCGCCGTGGCTGATGGGGGCCGTGTCGTTCGCGGAAAGCTCGTTCTTTCCGATTCCGCCCGACGCCATGCTGATTCCGATGTCGCTCGCCCGGCCCGAGCGGGCCTGGTTCTACGCGACGGTGTGCACGCTCACCTCGGTCGCAGGCGGCGTCCTCGGCTATGTGATCGGCGCTTATCTCTACGACACGCTGGGCCAGTGGCTCATTGCCATCTATCACCTGAGCGGCAAGGTCGAGGCCTTCCGCGAGGCCTACCAGTGCTACGGAGCCTTGATCATTCTGATCAAGGGTCTCACGCCTATTCCCTACAAGATCGTCACCATCACGTCGGGGTTCGCGGGCTACAACATCTGGCTCTTCATCGGCTTCTCGATCGTGGCGCGCGGCATGCGGTTCTACTTCGAGGGCCTCGTGCTCAACCGCTACGGCGAGCGCGTGCGCGTCGTCATCGAGAAGCGGCTGACATTCTGGGTCACGGTGGCCGCGGTCGTTCTGGTCGCCGGAATCGTCGCCGCAATATACCTGCCCAGCATGCCCTGGTGGCCCGCCATGCCGCAGTGGCTCAACTTCTGTCCGACCAAGTGAACGGTCGAGGCGTCCGGGCGTGCGGCCAAGGGCGCCACGTGACTCCACAATTTCGCCATCCCGGGAACTAGGTTAATGTCCGGTTCCCAACGCACGGACGTGTGCGGCGGCGACAAGGGCGACAATGAGCGGGCTGCGATCAAACGCGATCTTGCCGCGGCGGGCGGTGCGTACGGCATACGCGGCCGTTGCGGCGCTCTTGTTGGCCGGCGCGGCTGCCGCCCAAGTGCAGCAACAAGCCCCGCAATCCCCGATGCCGTTGCAGCCGCCGCCGGCCCCGTCGGCCCAGCCACAAGCGGGCGTGCCGGGCACCCGGCCGGGATTCATCGACGCCTTCGGGCATTGGATTCAGGGCTCGGTGACCGGTTGGAACTCCGGGATCCAGGACGTCACCGGCGTCGCCCGGGATGCCGCAAGCGGGGTCGGCACCGTGACGCGGGACACCGCGGACGCGGTCGCCCGCATTCCGGGGACCCGCGTGATTGCCGAGCGCGCCACCTGTCCGACGGCGCCGAATGGCGCGCCCGATTGCCGGGTTGCGGCGGAGTCGATCTGCAAGCGGCATGGCTTTGAGTCCGGCAGCAGCATCGATTTCCAGACGGCGGAGAAATGCCCGCCGATCGCGCTCAATCGCCCGAACGGCGAGCCGCCGCCGCCCTGCGTTCTGGAAAGCTACGTTACCCGCGCGCTCTGCCAGTAATCATCGGCCTCGGTTTGATTCGTCATGGCCGGGCTTGTCCCGGCCATCCACGTCTTCCATGCTGAGCCTAGGACGTGGATGCCCAGGACAAGCCCGGGCATGACGGGTGATGAACGATGAATCTCCACACCAAGCTCCTCGAACGCGAAGCTGCGGGGCGGCCGGTCACGGTCGGCGTCATCGGGGCCGGCAAGTTCGGCACCATGTTCCTCACCCAGGCGCGTCGCACGCGCGGCATGCATGTCGTCGGCGTCGCCGATCTCGACGTTGGCCGGGCGCGCGAGCAGCTTCATTCGGCGGGCTGGGAAGCGGAGGCGTACGGCGCGGCCTCGCTTGGCGAGGCGCTCAAGAAGGGCCGCACCCACGTCGGGCCGGACGCGCAGGCGCTGATCGCCTGTCCTGAGATCGAGGTCATCGTCGAGGCGACCGGCGTGCCGGAAGCCGGCATCCGCCATGCGCTCGCCGCGATCGCGCACGCCAAGCACATCGTCATGGTCAATGTCGAGGCGGACGCGCTCGCAGGCCCGCTGCTCGCGCGCAAGGCCAAGGCCGCCGACGTGGTCTACAGCCTCGCCTGGGGCGACCAGCCGGCGCTGATCTGCGAGCAGGTCGACTGGGCGCGCGCCTGCGGCTTCAAGGTAATCGCCGCCGGCAAGGGCACGCGCTACGAGCCGCACTATCACCAGTCGACGCCCGATACGGTGTGGGACATTCTCGACAAATACCTGCGCATCACCGACCGCGCCTCGATCAATCCAAAGATGTTCAACAGCTTCGTCGACGGCACCAAGTCCGGCATCGAGATGACGGCGGTTTGCAACGCGACCGGCCTCGCGCCGCAGAGCGAGGGCCTCGGCTTTCCGCCGGCGACGCGCTTCGAGCTCGCCGACGTGTGCAGGCCGCGCGGCGCCGGCGGCACGCTGGAGCGGGAAGGCGTCACCGAGGTGACCTCCTCGGTCTATCGCGACGGGCGCGACGTGCCGCACCACCTCGCGCTCGGTACCTATGTGGTGTTCGAGGGCGAGAGCGATTACGCGCGCCGCTGCTTCTCCGAGTATCACCTGCTGCCGGACGCGAGCGGCCGCTACGCTGCGCTCTATCGGCCGATCCACATGATCGGCCTCGAGCTCGGCATCTCGGTCGCGAGCACGGCGCTGCGCCGCGAGCCGACCGGCGCGCCGACCTGCTTCAACTCCGACGTGGTCGCGACCGCAAAGCGCGCGCTTGCGGCGGGTGAGATCCTCGACGGGGAGGGCGGCTTCTGCGTCTGGGGCAAGCAGATGCCGGCGCAGCGCTCGCTCGATCTCGGCCTGCTGCCGCTCGGCTTGGCCCAGAAGGTGAAGCTCAAGCGCGACATCGCGGCCGGCGAGACGCTACGCTGGGATGACGTGGCGTACGATCCGAACGACCAGGCCGTGCAGGTGCGCCGGGAGATGGAAGCGGCGTTCGGGCGGCAGAACGTCCCGGCGTGAACCGTCAACGCGATACGCGCTTCACCTCGACCTCGTAGGTGCCGCCACCCGGCCCCGGTTGCCGGCGCACCGTGATGTTGTCGTCCGGGTCGACGCGGCCGATGTCGAGATCGCGGTCGGGCAGCACCGCGATCATGCGCGGTCCGATGCGCACGAACACGAAGCGGCCATCCGGCGCGCCCTCGCGCGCCCACTGCTTGATCTGCGAGTAATAGGGCTCGCGCATCCATGCGTTCGGAAAGCTCGGGTCGACGCCGACCTGCACGTTGACGCCGTTCTGCTGGATGTAGGTGACGAACTTCGCCTTGTCGGGCTTCCATTCCGGCCCGAAGCGCGCGTCCTGCATCCACAGGCAGTAGAAAGCGCGGCACGAGTCCGGCCGGTCTGCATAAATCACACAACCCTTGCCGGCCGCGGCATGTTGGCACCATACGCCGGCGGGCTTCTCGAATTCCTTGATGTAGGGAACCTTGCAGCACATCATGCAGGTGCCACAGGCGCGGCCCGGCACGAGATGCGGCTTCGGGGTATCCATGCGCTGCTGATAGCGGATTGCGCGGCGGCGCGGAAGCCATCGTTCTTTTCGGCGAGAGACAAATGGTACGCGCGTTCCTGACCCTTCCGATCCTGTTCGCACTCACTGCCGCGCGCGCGGAGCCGATCACCATCGCGATCGTGCCCAGTGTCCCGGCGGCCTCGACGCTCGTCGCCGAGGAGAAAGGGTACTTCCGCGACGTCGGGCTCGACGTGCGCATCGAGCGCATCGACTCGATGGGCAAGGCGGTTGCGTTTCTCGCCGCCAACCACGTGCAGGTCGCGCAAGGCGGCATCAACGCCGGTATCTTCAATGCGATCGCGCAGGGGCTACCGGTCATCCTCGCGCTCGACGGCGGATCGACGCCGCTCTACCACCGCCTGCTGGTTCGCCGCGGCCTCGAAGGCCAGATTCGGACCGTCGCCGATCTGAAGGGCCGCACGGTCGGCCTGAGCGCGCCGGGCTCGACCTCGATGTACGAGATGGCGATGACACTGGCGCGCGGCGGCCTCACGCTTAGAGATATCGAGGTGAAGAACCTCGCCTTTTCGCAGATGACGGCGGCGCTCGCCAATGGCGCGCTCGACGTCGCGCTGATGGTCGCGCCGTTCACCGACCTCGCGGTCCAGCGCAATATCGCGGTGCCGTGGATCGATCCCGAGGACGGCTATATCGCGACGCTGCCGATGACCAGCGTTGCCTATGTCGTCAACACCGACTGGGCCACCAGGAACCCCGATGCATCGCGCAAGCTGATGCTCGCGCTCGCGCGCGGCGGCCGCGACTATTGCCAAGCTTACCACCACGGTGCGAACCGCGGCGAGATGATCGAGGTTCTCATGAAGAACAGGATCGCGACCGACCGCGGCCTGCTCGACCGGATGGATTGGCAGGCGCGCAATCCGGACGGCCGGTTCGACATGGCGAGCCTCGCCGACATCCAGGCCTTCTTTCGGCGCGAAGGCATCATCGAGAAGACGGCGCCGGTCGAGCGGCTGGTCGATCTGCGCTACGCGGACGCGGCCGCACAGGCGTTCGGGCCGTTCGACGTGGCGAACAAGGTAAGCAAGTTGCAGGGATGCCGGTAGGTCGGCTCAAGTCAGGTTTTCGGCAAAAACAGCACGTTCCGCGACTCGAACTTCGTGCCCCAGGTCGTGTTCTTGCCGAGCGCCGCGATCGTCGGCAGCGCCGGGAGCTTCTCGCCTTTCTGCACGATGACGGCGTCGTAGCCGAAGCTTGCGCAGATCTCCGCCGTGAGCGCGCCCGGGTCCTCGTGCGTGCCGGACAACAGCTCGAGCAGGATTGGGGGCCGCTCGCGCGCGATGGTCGCGCGCGCGCCGTCGAGCACCTCGCGCTCGCTGCCTTCGACGTCGGCCTTGATGAAGCGCACGTCGGTGAGCGCGAACTCGTCGAGCGTGCGGATGTCGACCTCGTAGGTCTCGATCGTCCTGAACTGATTATGGGTTTGCTTGAGGCTGCCGGCGAAGTGCAGCACCATGCCGTCGTCGGCATGCGGCACGTGAAAGGTCCCGCGTCCGCCCTTGTCGGAAAGCGCGAGCGCGTGCACCTCGGCGCGTCCGCGCAGCATCCAGCGCGCAAAGGCCGCGTAGTCGGGATTGGGCTCGAAGCAGACCACGCGGTCGGCGAGCCGCGACAACGCGAAGGCGAAGAAGCCCTGGTTGGCGCCGATATCGACCGCCGTGCCGCCCGGCCGCATCAGCTCGTCGAGCACGTTCAACTCGGGCTCGCCGGTCGCCGCCTCGTAGGCGATGCGACGGCGATAGAACCACGACGGCGGCTGCAGCATCGCGAGTTTTTCGCGCCAGGGCAGGGGCATTTGCATGCTCCTTCATCGTCATGGCCGGGCCCGGCCGGTCACGTCTTCTCGCTGCAGTGCCCAAGTAAGACGTGGATGCCCGGCACGAGGCCGGGCATGACGGAGTGAACGTCAGGCGTGCGAGCCTTCCGGCTCCCAGCTTTCGGCGCTCGCGCCCGCGAGGGCGCGGACACGCTCCTCGTCCTTGCCGAACTCGGCGGCCGAGCCCGCATAGACGACTTTGCCGTCGTCGAGCACATAGGCGCGGTCGGCGATCTCGACGGCGGCGCGCACGTTCTGCTCGACCAGCAGGACCGAGATGCCCTCGCTGCGCGCCGCGGTGACGACCCGGAACACCTCCTGCACGATCAGCGGCGCGAGGCCCTGGCTCGGCTCGTCGAGCAGCAGGATCTTCGGATTGAGCAGCAGCGCGCGGGCGATGGCCAGCATCTCCTGCTCGCCGCCGGAGAGCTGGCGGCCCTTGTTCGACTTGCGCTGCGCGAGCCGCGGAAACAGCTCGTAGATGCGCGCGATCGTCCACGGGCCGGGCCGCTCGAGTGGCACCCGCAGGTTCTCCTCGACCGTGAGGTTGGGGAAGATGCGGCGGCCTTCCGGCACGTAGCCGACGCCCAGCGCCGCGATGCGGTAGGACGGCCAGTCGGTGGTGGCGTGGCCGTAGACGCGCACCGCGCCCTCGCGGGCGTGTGTGAGGCCGACGAGGCTGCGCAGCGTGGTGGTCTTGCCCGCGCCGTTGCGGCCGAGCAGGGTTACGAGCTCACCCTCGCGCAGCTCGAGGCTGACGCCGTGCAGGATGTGGCTCTTGCCGTAATAGGTGTGGAGGTTTTCCGCCTCGAGAACCGCGCCGCTCATGCCGCCGCCTTTCCGAGGTACGCCGCCTGCACCGCTTCGTTGGCGGCGATCTCCTTGGGCGTTCCTTCCGCCAGCATCTTGCCTTCCGCCAGCACCATGATGCGATCGGCGAGGTGGAAGACCACGCGCATGTCGTGCTCGATGAGAACGATCGAGAGCTTCTGGTCTCGGTGCAGCTTCCGGATCAGCTGCGTGATGTCGTAGGTCTCCTGGTCGCCCATGCCGGCGGTAGGCTCGTCGAGCAGGAGCAGGCGCGGCTTCAACGCCAGCGCCATCATGATCTCGGTCGCGCGCTGGTCGCCGTGGCTCAGTTCGCCGACCAGGCGGTCGGCCTTGTCGGCGAGCCCGCCCATGGTGAGCAGGTCGGTGACGCGGGCGCGCACCTCGGCGTCGGCGTCGGCCGAGAGCCAGGGGCTCAGTCGGTGGCCGGCCGTGACCTCGACCGGGATGCGCAGGTTCTCGCGCACCGAAAGCTCGGGAAACACCTCGGTGATCTGGAACGTGCGGGCGATGCCCTGCCAGACCCGTTCGGCCGGCGGCACCGCCGAAATGTCCCTGTCCTCGAAGACGATCCGGCCGGAGGTCTGGGTGAGAAAGCCGCTGATCAGGTTGAAGAAGGTGGTCTTGCCGGCGCCGTTCGGGCCGATCACGGCGCGCAACTCGCCGGGCTCGACCGTCATCGACACCTGATCGACCGCGACCAGGCTGCCGAAATGCTTCGATACGTTCTCGACGCGCAGCAGCGTCATGTCGCGACCCTCCGGCGGATCATCCCGAGCACGCCGCGCGGGAAGAACAGCACGACCAACACGAAGAACAGTCCGACGAACGACATCCAGTTCTCGGTCACGCTCGACAGGTAGTCCTGCAGCACCACGAAGATCGCGGCACCGAGCAGCGGTCCCCAGAACGAGCGCATCCCGCCGAGCACCGCCATGATGACGAAATCGCCCGACTGACTCCAGTAGAGGGCGCGCGGGTCCACGAAATTGTTGAGGAGCGAGTAGAGCGCGCCGGCGACGCTGACGATGGCGCAGGAGATCACCCAGGATATCCAGATGTGGCGGTCGACCGGGATGCCGAGGAAGCGGGCGCGCCGCTCGTTCTCGCGGATCGCGATCAGGGTGCGGCCGAACGGCGAGCGCAGGAGCCACGCCATCACGCCGACCGCGATCGCGAAGATCACCAGCGCCAGATAGTAGAAGGCGGTGGAGCTATGCAGGATGTCGACCTTGGCGACGAGAAGGTCGAGCGACTGGCGCGTCCAGTTGGTGAGCCCGTCGTCGCCGCCCGTCACGTTGCTCCAGCGGAAGGCGATGAAATAGAACACCTGGCCGAACGCGATCGTCACCATGGCGAAGTAGACGCCGCGCAGGCGCACGATCAGCGGCCCGATCACCGCGGCCGCGACCGTCCCGACCAGCGTGCCGATCACGAGGCCGAGGCCGGTGCTCGGCACGAGGTAGCGGATGGTCATGCCGGCGCCGTAGGCGCCGAGGCCGAAATAGGCCGCGTGGCCGAACGACAGCACGCCGGTGTAGCCGAGCAGGAAGTTCAGCGCCATCGCGGCAAGCCCGAGCACGAGGACGCGGCTGCCCAGCTCGATATAGCCGCCGACATGGATCACCCACAGCGGCATCGTCAGGAGCAGGAGCCAGACGATGAGGTTCGGCGCCTGCTTGGTCAGATCACTGCTTACGGCGGTCTTCACAGTCTTCCTTCCTCACCCAGGAGGCCACGCGGGCGCACGAGCAGCACTGCGGCCATCATGACGTACATCACGGCTTCGGTCGCCGATGGGAACAAGACCGCGGTGACGCCAGAGGCGACCCCGATCAGCAGTCCACCCAGCAGCGTCCCGGGCAGGCTGCCGAGCCCGCCCACGATGATGGCGACGAAGCTCGGCATGATCAGCGAGCTGCCGATGGTCGGCTGCAGCCCAAGCTGACCGACCGCGAGCACGCCGGCGAGGCCCGCGAGATAGACGCCGAGCCCGAAATTCAGGCTGCGCAGGAGGCGCACGTTGACGCCGAGGACCGAGACGGTCTCGAGATCGAGCGTGCCGGCGCGGATGCGCACGCCGAGCCGGGTGTAGCCGAGGATGAGAAAGAGCCCGATCACCGCGATAGCGACGATCGCCACCATGAACAGCCGATAGCCCGTGAGAAAGAAGTAGGAGCTGCTCAGCGGCGACAAGAGCCAGCCCGGCACCTGGTAGGGCAGGCTCTGCGCGCCCCAGATGAAGCGCGTGCCGTCCTCGATCATGAAGGCGAGCCCGAAGGTGAGCAGCAGGCTGTAGAGCGGATCGCGCCCGTAGAGGCGGCGGATCAACAGGCGCTCGACGACGAGGCCCAGTACGGCGGTGATGAACGGCGCGACCAGGAGTGCGCCCCAGAAGCCCACATACGGAATCAGCGCGTAGGCGACGAAGCCGCCGATCGCCAGGAAGCCGCCATGGGCGAAATTGATCACCCCCGACAGGTTGAGGATCAGCGACAGGCCAAGCGCCATCAGCGCGTAGAAGGCGCCGACGATCAGGCCGTTGAAGACGTTGAACAGAATGAGTTGGGTCATGCGTGATTACATCGTCGTCGTACGCCGGTCCGCCCGCCGCTTTCGCCGGCCGGAGTCCGGGTTACACCCATTGCACTGAGACGATCGTATCCCCCATTCCGGCATCTGCCGGAAAAAAACCGGGCGCCGCATGTGGCGGCGCCCGGCGATTCTTTAAGTGATCAGGTCGGCCACGTCATCTTGCAGCCGGTCTCTTCCAGCGTGCCGGCGACGTCCGCGCCCTTGGCGATCTCGGTCACCTTGAACAGATCCTCGGGATCCTTCTCGCCCTTCGCCTGCGCATTGCCGACATAGAGATTCGGGATCAGCTGGTTCTGCGACGCGCGATAGTAGGCGCCGTCCGGCATCAGCGCGACTTCGGGCGGCAGCTTGAAGCCCTGCAGCGCCTTCGCCATCTTGACTGCTTCGAGCGACTTGGCGTTCTGCGCCGCGAGCGCGCAGCTCCAGATCGCCGCATAGCCGAACCAGGTGCGTGCCGTCGGCACGTGCCCGTTGGTCCGCTTGCGGATGTCGGCGACGAACTCGGCGACGTGCGGGACGTTCGGCTGGTTCCAGTACCACTCGAACACCCACGTGCCGATGCGCGCCTCGGGCGGCAGGCCGTTCAGAACTTCCAGCTCCTGCTGCGCGCCCGCGAGGTGGAACTTCTTGTCGAGGCCGAACTGCACCGCCTGCTTGAGCGAGTTGACGGCGTCGTCGCCGGCGGTGAGGAAGATGATGACGTCCGGGCTCGCGGCCTGCGCCTTGATCAGGTAGGACGAGAAGTCGGTCGTACCGAGCGGTGTCAGGTCGCCGCCGACCTTGGTGCCGCCGAGCTTGGCCGCGGCCTTCTCCAGGCCGGCCTGCAGCGTGTGGCCGAACGCATAGTCCGGCGTGATGTAGTACCACTTCTTGCCGGCGGTCTTGATCAGCGTGGCCGCGACCGCGTTCGCCTCCATCTGCGTGGTGTTGCAGACGCGGAAGACGTTCCAATGGCAGTTGGTGCCGGTGATCGGATCGGTGTGGCCGCCCGGGTCGACGCACAGGACGCCCTTCTCGTAGGCGACATTGGCGATGGCCGCGGCGAGAGCCGAGTTGACGTTGCCGACGATGAAGTTGACCTTGTCGCGATCGATCAGCTTGCGCGCCTTCTGCACGGCGGTGCCGGCGTCGCCGCTGGTCGAGTCCTCGACGAGCAATTCCACCTTGCGGCCCAGAATGCCGCCCTTGGCGTTGATCTGGTCGAGCGCGAGCTGGGCGCCGATGACCTCGTTCTTGCCGTTCGCCGCATAGGGACCCGTCAGGGGATTGTCGAAGCCGATCTTGACCTCGTCGGCGGCCCAGGCGGTGACGACGAACGGCGCCGCGATCTGCGACACGCCGGCGGCGGCCGCCGCCTTGATCACCGTTCGACGATTGAGTCCTTTGTCACGAAAGCTTGCCGTCATATTCCGAACCTCCCTGAGCACATGTTGCGTTCCGGCGCGTCCAACGTCGCGTCCGCCGCACTGGACGCCCTGCTGGCCACTGTCACACGATGGGGTGAATTGGCTTGCCTCCCTGCGTCGGCGATCTCCACCCGTGAGGCGCCGATCCCGGCGGCGAAGATTATGAAAAAATCAGTTTTGTCAAATAAATGGTGCGACGCGTCTTGCGCGCGCCGGCCGCGACTTTCGTCTAATGACGCAAGGCATATTGGCGCAGCGACGCAGGCTTTGCGGCGGCATTTGCAGGGTTACATGACGTTCGGTGAAATGAAATGGTCGTTGGCGCCGCTGACATTCTTCTCGGCGGCTGAAAAACCTTGGTGCTTGTCGCGCGTTGGCGCTGCCGAACGCGACATGATGCCGCGCTGCATTCGGCGCCGGATCGTAAATCCGATCGCCACGCCACACGTGCGCGCAGCATCGGCGACAGGCGTCGAGCGCGGTGAGATCGGCGAAGCGCGCACCGGGCTCCGGCTCGGCGGCGGCGCCGTTCATCACCGCGCGCACCCGCCACCGCCGGCGCTCGGATCAATCTCGATGTGGCCCGGTGTCTGATGATCCTGCGCCTTGAGCATCCGTGCCAAGGGCTTGCAGTCGAAAGGAAATTGTCGGGTCGGCCTTCATCGCGAGGTCACGGGAATCCCTTAGACCCAAGGGAAGGGTGGGGATATATTCTTCACCCAGCAGGGATCCATGGTGGGAGGGATACCGATGAGAGCGATCTTCGTTGTCGTCTGCTTGCTGCTGTCGGCGGCGTCTGCAAGCGCGGAGATGACCGTCAAGGAATTCTTCAACCGGCTCGATGGCGCGAACGCATCGGAAAAGGAGTTTCTGCAGACCATCCTGGGCCAGGTCGGCAATGGCCTGAGTTGGGCCAACAGTCGGTTGGGCTACCTGAAGCAACAGAGACTGTATTGTCCGCCGGCCAATGTGGCTTTCACCGACGCTCAGGAGGTCGCAATTTTGCGACGGCACTCGGAGTCGAACCCGAGAATACTGCAGGCTCCTTACGGGCTCGGTCTCCTGATTTCTTTTGAAGAAGAATTTCGCTGCCGGTAGGGAAGTTTGCGGCGATGTGCCGGCAAGGGCGGCAGCATCAGCGTCCGCCTTCGCCAAGGTTACGTCGGATACCCGCCTTCGAAGGCCTTGCCCGCCGAAGCGTTGGCGTAGGCGGGTGGTGCCCCTGGCCGGACTCGAACCAGCACGATGTTGCCACCACCTGATTTTGAGTCAGGCGCGTCTACCAATTCCGCCACAGGGGCTTGAGCCGGAATCATAGCGGGCCGGGCGCCCGGGTCAACGGTCCGCGCCGGCGTCGCAAATCGGCCGCACGACACTCGCACGCTCGTGATCGCGTGCGGATCGACAGGTTTCGAGCGCCGCGCTATGCGGATGCGAGCAATCATCAGGGCCGAAGCATGTCCGTAATGCCGATCGCCGTACATCGCACGCACCCGGCCGCGATCGCTGCCCTTCTCGTCGCGATCGGCGGCGCCGCGACCATCCTGGGCGCGTATTACTTCCAGTACGTGCTGCACTATGCGCCGTGCGAGCTCTGTCTCGACGAGCGCATTCCGTACTATGTCGCGATCCCGCTCGCCCTCGTGGTCGCGCTCGCGGCGTCGTTGCGCGCGCCGCGACCTTTGCTGGTCGCCGGGCTCGCGCTGCTCGCGATCATCATGCTGATCAACGTCGGCCTCGGCGTCTACCATTCGGGCGTCGAATGGAAGTTCTGGCCGGGGCCGGCGCATTGCTCCGGCGCGATCAATAATTTCGGCAATGCCGGGGGGCTCATGGACCAGATGAACCAGACCCGCATCGTGCCGTGCGATGCCGCCGCCTGGCGCCTCTTCGGCATATCGCTCGCCGGCTACAATGCGCTGATCTCGCTCGCGCTTGCCGCGATCGCCCTGTGGGGGATTGCGGCGGCGCGCAAGCAGAAAGGCTGAGCTAGATCACCACCGACGCCATGATGCCCTTCTGGAAGATCTCCTCCGGCTTGGCGTGCCGGTGCGCGATGCCCTGCTCGTAGGTGTAGCGCAGGAAGGTCTCGAGCGTCGGCCGGTTTTCCTCGATGCCGTACGGGAACGGGTCGCCGCCGAACATGTCGCGCACCTTGCGCCCATAGGTCGGCAGCCACGGCAGCGGATAGCGCGACACCGCCGGATCGAGCAGGCGCTCCAGGCTGCGCTTCTTCGACT
>Ga0126371_10001465_pt1 | contig 19999 bp, 16 predicted proteins | sample PanSoiMetaPlot_4_FD_110145 | JGI IMG/M metagenome (GOLD analysis project Ga0126371, IMG submission 110145) | Tropical forest soil microbial communities from Panama - MetaG Plot_4 | ecosystem: Environmental > Terrestrial > Soil > Tropical forest > Bulk soil | place: Panama | collected 2016-02-17 | reverse complement strand
TCCCACCCGTGTACGTCTGATCAAGCCATAGATGGCTAGGAGGGGCAAGCCCGTTCCCGCCAAGAATCAACATTGTGATCATGCATCGGACGCTAACAACAGGCGCTACGCCGCAGATGGGTGGTTTCGGCACGGTGCGGTACTGGCCCACCCCTCGATCTTCCCTTGTGACGGGGTGCGCTAGCGGAAGCGGATGTGCACCGGGTTAGTGGCCGGGCTGATCGCCGGTGCGGCCTCGAAGCCCGCGCCCTGGTTCTCCTGCACCGTGATCGAGTAGTTCTTGCCGGTCTTCACGCTCCGCGGAATGGTGAACCTGCAGGCGAAGAGCAGTGATGTTGAGTTCCACGCGCAGCCCGCCAAGGTGCGCCTGATAGCCGGGCCGGTCAGCACGGCTCGCACGTCGTGTCCGGCCGCGAGTGCCGCCGCCTGGCCGGGAGTGATCCGCGTGCCTTTCGTCGCGTACAACCGGAAGGTCACGGTGAAATGCCTGCTGGCTTTACGCAGCGTGCTTCCGGCCTTCGGCGAGATGGTGCCAGCGAACTCATACAGCTTGGTACTGAAGCAGCCGGCCACGTACAAGTCGGAGCTCGTGCCGTCCGGGCAGACGGTGTCCGACCAGGTGTCCTGGTAGAAGTTACCGGCCTGCGTGATACTGCCCCAGAGGTTCGCCCGCGTGAAGTTGTCGTGCTGGAACCCGAGGAAATTCATGTTCGCGAAGGCGAGGTCCACGCCGGTCAGGTCGGTGTAGTTGATGTAGGCGTCGACGTTCAGGTTCGCTCTCGGGCCTAGCAGGAACCCGGCCGCGAACATCCAGTGCTGCGGGAGGGCGGCCGGGGGGCCGCCAGCGAGGAATGCGGTCGCCAGCCCGGTCATGATCGCGCCGGTGAAGTTGGCACCCTGGACTGTGGGCGCCCCGGCGCCGAAAGCCGCGTAGGCGATGCTGGCGTCGGTCAGGTTCGCGTCAGCGAGGTTGGCTCCAGCCAGGTCCAGGCCTGCACCCTGGATGCCGGTGAGGTTGGCGTTGCTCAGATTGGCATTCGCCATAGTCGTCCCGTACAGGTCGGCGCCGGCCAGGTCAGTGCCGGAGAAGTCCGCGCCCGTCGCGTTGTCATGGGTCAGGTCGGTGCCGGGGCCCGCAAGGAAACCGCTGCGAAGTTGCCAGTTGGCGGGAAGCGTGGGCGCGGAGCTGGCCGTGATGCCACCTGACAGCACCCCATCCAGAGTCGCGTTGGTCAGGTTCGTTCCGCTCAGATTCGAGTTCGCCAGGTTGGCTGGGCCTAGGTTGGCACCCGACAGATTGGCACTGGACAGGTTCGCTCCCGATAGGTTCGCCTCTCCCAGGAACGCGCCGGCCAGGTCGGCCGACGACAGGTCGACGTTGTTCAGCGCGGCGTCCCCGAGAAAGGCCCCAGGGCCGACGAGATAGCCGTTGATGAACTGCCAGTTCGCGGGCAGCGTCGGCGCCGGACTCGCAATGATCGACCCACCCGAGTCGACACTCGTCAGATCTGCCCCGGTGAAGTCCGTGCCGCTGAGGTTAGCGCCCTTGAGCAGGGTGTAGTGGAGAGTGGCGTCCGTCAGGCTTGCGCTGGTCAGATTGGCCTGCTTGAGGTTGGCGTGGGAGAGGTTGGCGCCAGACAGGTCGCAGCCGCTCCAGTCGACTCCCTGAGTGGGCGGCGGAGTCACGACACCGCCCGTGCTAACTGTTGGGCAGGTGACGGTCGCGGCGTCGGCTGTCATTCCGCCCGCTACCGAGGCCAGCCCGATGACAAGTGCCGCCACGCCAATGATGGATGTGCCAGGGCGCCAGCTGACCATGTCGATCTCCCCAAGCGCGAAAATGCCCCGTTTGCGAGGAGCTTATTGCGCAGCCGGTTAGATCGGAAGATCTTGGTCGCTCTAGGGCAAAAATATTCCGATGTAATGGGCTGGCCATGCGGGGGGCCGCCGTGGCGGCCCCCCGTCGTGCCTAGGCGCGGTAACGGTAGTGGCTCGCTCTGACAACCACGCTCTTGCCGCCGACGGCAGTCACCGTAACGGCGACGGTGCCTGAGCCCGCCGGCACCTTGACGATGATCTCGGTCGAGGACACCCGCCGGACGATCGTCGCCCTCTTGCTCCCAAAGTGAACCGCGGTCACGCCGATGAAGTTGTGCCCGCGAATGGTGACTCTGTTACCTCCGCGCCTTGGGCCACTGGCGGGCGACAGACTGGACACCGATGGCGGAGCCACGAACCTGTAGTGGGTCTTCGCCGTAACCGGGCTGACGGCGAATTCCTCGACGTTAATCTGGACCGCCACCGACCCAGCCTTCATCTTCGGTGCCTTCACGGTGCACTTGGTGGTGCTAGTACAACTCGGGGTGACTACGGTCGATCCGAACCGCATGAGGTCGGCGCCGGGGATAGGCAGGAAACCGGTGCCGGTGATTGTCACGGTGTTCTTGCCCGCGGTTGGACCCTGGCTAGGCGAGATGCCGGTGATGCTGGTCGTCAGGAGCTTGGTGGCGAAGCCAGCACACATTACCGCCGTGAGGCCAGGGAAGAAGTTGCTTGCCTTACCCGCGGCGGTGAGGCCGCCGAGTAGTGGCGTGCCGAGACCCGTCGCCATGTCGTAGCCGGTCGTCGCCGGGTACAGCCCACCGGTGTAGCCCGAGAACGTGTAGTCGTTGTTGCCGCTCGTGACGTCGCTGAGCAGCTCGTTCGGACTGCCGTACACGTACGACTGAAGCGCTCCGACGAAGGCATACAAGGCTGGCGGGAACATGCCGGGCGTGCCGGAGCCGTAGTCCTTGCAGAACGGCGAGGCGTCGGTGAGCGCAGCGGCCGCCGCCCACAGCGGAGCGGCCGCACTGGTCCCGCCGATGGCGGTCCAGCCTCCGTTGTAAAAGATCGTGTAGCCGGTGTTGGGGTCGGCGTCGGCAGACACATCCGGAACCTGGCGGATGTTAGAACCCGCGTTCACGCCGCTGCAGGATGAGTTGGTCTGCGAGTCCGAGTTGATCAAACCAGGGATGGCGGTCTGGTACTGGTAGCTGGGCATGCACCACACGGCTGATATCCCGCCGCCGCCTGCACCGTTGCTGTTCCACACGGACTGGCCTCCCGAGCCGATCGAGGTGCCACCGACGCCGACGACGTCCGGCTGCGAGGCCGGGTCATCGACTGCCAGGCTCCCCGCGTTAGAGGTGTTGTCCCCGAAGCAATCCGTCGAACCAGAGTCGCCTGCGGCCGCGAATACTGTCTGGCCCTGACTGGCCGCCTGCTCGAACAGGTTCTGCTCCGATTGGAGGAAGGAGACATTGCTGTCCAGCTCGCACAGGCCCCAGGAGGTCGAGATCACCTTATCGGCGGGCGTGTTGACCATCGCCGAGTACATGTCGAAGACGTTTGTCTCGCCGCCGTTGGGCGCCTGGTACACATCGATCGTCGCGTCGGGAGCCAGGCCAGCCACATCCTCGATGTCCAGAGCGGCCTCGCCCGAGCCGGAGCCGGTACCAGCCCCCCCGTCGACCTGGATGTAGTTGACGGTAGTGCTCAGGCCGTAGCAGGTCTTGTAGGCGGCAATGTCGGCGGGGTCGTTCGGCTCCAGCTCGGCAATCGCCACGCGCGCCCCCTGACCGAGATCGCCCAGCGAGTACATCGGTGACATGTGGTAGTAGTTCGCCAGCGCGCCGGCCGTGAAAGAGCCAAAAGAAGTAGCGGCGCTGCGCGCATCTGCACACGCCGATGGTCCGCTAGCGGCTGGCTGGACCGAAGGCCCAGAGCCAACGGCCTGATGCAGCACGAGAGGCGCAGTGGGCCTGGCGGCGAGGCTGTGCGCGCGGTTCACATTGTCAAGTCCAAGTACGCCCTGGACGTACGGTGCCGCCGCGGCGGGGATCCGCGGTGCCGCGGTGTTCGCATAGGCGATGCGACCGCCGGGCAACTTGTAGGTCGCGAGCGTTACAGAGAAGGCGTGCTCGAGCGCCGAGGCAGACGCGCGCACCGGGATCGACAACCCGTCTCTGGCCGCCTGGCCCGGTGATAGTCCTTGCGCACGCAGCGCGGCATCCACGGCGGCGATCTGCGCCGGGGTCGCGCCGAACTGGGCGGCGAACTGCCTGGGCGTCAGATAGTGGCGGAAATACGGGGAACTCCGGTCCGACAGCCCGGATAGCAGCGCCGTCAGCTTCGCCCGGTTGCGCAGGCGCAGCGTCAGGACGGCTCGAAGCGCAGTCTGTGGTGCGAGCCTGCCCAGCTCTGTCGACCCGCGCGGAATTGCGGGCCGCGCCCCGACCCGGAGCGGAACTGGACCCGCCGACGATGAGGCAGCCTGCGACGGCACCGCATCTGTGAGGACGCCCAGCATGGTCAGGCCAGCCACCAATGAACAGAGAACACCCGCACCTTTTCGCACCATTCACCCCGTCACTTTTCTACGCAGTTCCCCGGATAGTGGCGCTGCAAAATGACTGCCGGGTGTACTAGAGGAGAAGAAAGGCTTTACCGTGCCGTCGCAGTGGCAGGGACACGCGAGGGATCACCCGCGACCGGAGTGGAGGGCGGCGGCGATGGCCTTAGCCCCGTCGAGGGTCAGACGGTTAACGGGGTTGAGCGCGGACGGCCAAGTCGACAACTTGACCACTACTACCTGGCTCGGCCGGTGCACGAAGACGTGCTGGCCGTTGATCCCGGCAGCGTAGAAGAAGGGCACTGCGGGCTCGGTCACCCACCAGCAGTTTCGGTAGTGCATGCCCGGCGTGTAGCGCAGCGGCTCCTCGGCGGCTATGAACGCTTCCGGGCCGTCGGCCGCGCCGGCGATGATGTCGCCAATCCACGACTCCGGCACCACCGGCCATTGGGATTGGCGCCGCCGACGGGGCCGGCCACGCTGGCCTGCATGGTCTGGCTGGCCGGTCTCGGAAAAAACGAGCCCGAATCGGCCGACGTCGCGAAGCGTCGCGGAGACTCCGCCGTCTGCCATGGCGTTGCCGTGCGCATCGACCGTGATCTCCGCGTCGTACTCCGCGCCCATCGGCTGCCATACGAGCCGCGCTATGAGGTCATGCAGGCGTGCGCCGCCAGCCCGCTCGAGCACCCAGCCAAGTACGTCGGTGAGAATCGAGCGGTACACGAAGGCGCCGCCATGCGGGCCATCGTTGTGCAGAGTGGCGAAGTACGCCAGCGCGTCCGCGGGCCGCGGGTCGGTCCCGTCGGGCCGCCAGAGATAGACCCGCTCGTAGAGGCGGACGTCTGATTCCAGATTGTCGTAGGTCTCGTCGAAGTGCGTTCCCGCGCGCATGTCGAGCAGGTGCTGAACGGTGGCGCCCTCGAACGATGTGCCGGCGAGCTCGGGCACCACCTGCTCCACCCGCGCGTTCACATCCAGCAGGCCTTGCCCGGCCAGGACGCCGGCCACTGTCGATACCACGGACTTTGACACCGACATCAGCAGGTGCGGCGTGTCTGGGCTCATCCCGTTGAAGTACTGCTCAGTGACGATCCGGCCGCGGTGCAGCACCAGGAATCCATCGGTGTAGCTCTCGGCCAGCATCTCGCCAACCGTGAGCTCGCGTTCGCCGGAGCGGTACCTGAGGTCGCTAAGATCTTGCTCCGCTCGAGGCAACTCGCGGACGGGCCCACTGCCGCGGGTGATCCTGGCAGTGGGGATCAGCTCGCGCAAATGCTGGAACGCCCAGCGATTGAACGGCGGATCCTGCCAGTTGCCGAGCGTCACCAGCGCGGCCGACGAAAACGGCGGCACGCCGGACATCAGCTGATGCTCGTTCCCCTGAGTCGCGGAGCTGTGGGCCACCAAGACAATGTAGTGGACGCCGTATCGGGCGCATTCGACCTCTCATCGCAGGCCACGAAACCGGACAACGCCGAGGTCCCGCGGCTTTGCGGCGGTCGCGGGACCTCGGCGAACTAACTGACCGGCCTACCGGAGGCTGGCGAAGTCGCGGGCGATCGCTGCGAGGTTCGGCGTGCCCAGGCCGCTGCCGACGTTGTAGAGGTTGCGGCGCAGACCGGAGTACAGCAGGTTGTCGTTGCTGGTGCCAGGCGTGCCCAGCGGTTTGAACGGGTTATGCCCGCTCGTCGCGAACTTGTAGATCGCCGGGTTCCAGAAGCCGATCCGGTGACCGAGGTAGGAGTCGATCAGCGCTGTCGAGCCGTTCAGCTGCGGTGCGACGAAGCTGGTGCCACCCCATCCGGACTCCAGCGGATCTCCCTTGAACCCGCTGAAGTAGACGTCGTATCCGGTGAAGGGGTCACCATTGGCCGAAAGGTCAGGGGTTGCCCGCCCGGTCGCGAAGCCCCTTGTCACCCGCGGAGCCGGGTTGAAGATCCAAGCCGTCGGCAGGTTCAGGCCGCCGACGTTCTTGTAGGTGGTCGGCCTGAGGTATTCCACCGCGCTGAAATGGTGCACGCCGCGGACTCCCTGCTGGTAGGCCGGCGTCGGCACCACGTTGCTGAAGCCGCCACCGCTGCCGAGTGGCTCAGCCTGTGCGAAAGCGAACTCCGACGGGGCCTTGAAGTCGGCGTAATGCGGCCACAGCCAGTCCCAGCCCCAGGTCCGCTCGGACTTGATCGTGACCGAGTCGGTCGAGGTTAGCGGGATGGCACCGGGCGCCGTCGTGCCGCCTGCGGTCGTCACATACGGGCTGCTGCCGGGAACTTCAGGAGCCGGGTTGGTGGTGCCGATGTCCCCGATCGGGGTGTAGGCGCCGAAGTCGGCGGAAGAGACGAAGGCCGACTGGCCCTGCGCCGCCATCTCCAGGAACGCGTCGTCGAAGGCGATCTCGTACGTCGGCGACTCCTGACCGGACACGACCGCTGCGTCGACCGCGGTCTCAGACAGCCCCCAGCTCGCTGACACGCTGTCGGCCACGTTCTGGCTGGCCGCCTCGTAGAAACCGGCTACGAAGCCGAAGTCGGAGTTCGGGGCTTGGTAAACCACGATGTTCGCCTGCGGTGCGAGGGCGCCTGACTGCTCAACGTCCAGGCTGGTCTCGTTCGAGCCCGAGTCCAGCGAGACAGCTCCGGAGCCGCCGTCGACGTTGTCCAGCGTGATGCGGTTGGCCTTGGTCTTGATGCCGAGCACGCTGCCCCAGAAGGTCTCCGCATCGGCGGGGTCGATGCTGGCCAGCGTCACGATGCCGATGGTCTCGCCTGCCCCTGTAGCGCCCTTGGCGTACAGCGGATTCAGGTTGTACATCTTCGCGAAGTCCGAGGGAGCCAGCGCGCCGGTCTGCACCGAACTCGGCTTGACACCCTCACCCAGCGGGAGCATATGAGCCGAGGAACTGGCGAACGCCGGGTAATTGATGAGGCCGAGAACCGACAGCACATGCCGCGCCAGGTTAGCGGGCAGCAGCGGCTGCTGCGTCGTGCCATGAATCATCCGGCCCGGCCGGACCGGGCCGCCCGCGAAGGCACGCGTCGCGTGCGTCTTGTACTGGTGCTGCTGAACGCTGAGGGCCTTGTCGAACTCGCCGGCGGTGCCAGTGGCGGTGACGTCGAGCCCGTCCGCATCGGACGTCGTGGTGATCCCGTAGCCGGCCAGGTAATGCTCGAGCGCGCCGATGTTGCTGGCCGACTGGCCGTAGCGCCGCGCGAACTGAGAGACGGTGAGGTATCCGCCGGGCATGCCTGCGAGGACGCTTTTCTTGAGCTGGCCTAGGTTCCTGGCCTTCATGATGAAGGAGACAGTCTCAGGTGTATCGGCAGGAGTGGGACCGAAGACGGTCAGACCCTTGAGAGCCTCGGCGCCAGCACTCTGCGGGACGGGAACCCCGGCCGGGTGAGCTTGCGGCGCACCTATTGCCGGCGCTGCGAGACCGTAGAACAGCAGAGACCCTGCTGCAGCGGCGGCAGCCAGGTACGCGCCCTGGCGACGCGAACCGAGCCGTATCGGGGGCTTCATTGGCGAGGTTCCTCCAGGGCAACTGTCGGACACGGAAGCGTCGGCTTCCATGCGGCAGCCGACTTGGTTCGCCACGCTAAGGGTTGCCGGGAGTAAATCTAATGACTTAGGCACAATTGTTATCTGACTAAGGGCAGTCGAATTTGGAGGTGCGACATTAGTGCGAAATACATGCCGCCAGCGTGCGGAGGCGCACGCAAAACGTTAATCCGCGGGTTTTCCAGCTCGTTTAGGCGAGGAGCCGACCGCTTACTGGTCCAGCAAGTGCGTCCGCTCCACTGCGTAGGCAATTGCTTCAGACGACTTGGCCAGAGACAGGGCAGCTACTCCGATGCCTAGCAGCAAGATGATCGTGCCAGCCAGGACCATGCCGAGCGCTACACGTCCGGCGATCTCGTCAGCCGCTACTACGGCGATTGCGATGACCACGATGCTGAGGCCGAGCACGGCAATGGCCGAATAGATGGTCAGCACGGACGCCCGGGTCAGCTTCTGGGTGCGCAGCAACAGCGGGAGCTGGAACTTGATCTCATTCAGCCGCTCCCGGCCGATGGCAGGCACCTTGGTGACCTCCATCACTTCCCCATTCGAGCCGCCGACGATCTCGAACCGCTCTCGCGTCATCTGCCTCATCCGCTCATTGATCCCGTTGTAGACCGTCAGCATGCCGTTGGACAGCAGGACTCCCACGGTCAGCAGGACCACTGGAGCGACCATCGCGTCAATGGCGTCCACCGCTACCAGGTTCACGCGCAAGATCTTTCCCAGCTGAGCCAGCGCCCACGCTCGCCCGCTCAGGCGCGAAACGGTTTGCCCGCGGCTAAGGCGTCAGTGCAGCTGGTCGTCATCACAGCGCGCTCGATATTGGGGCGCCGGGGAGTCAGAACTGCGCCTTGAGTTCCTCGATCTCCCGCGCCCGGTCCCGCAGCTTGCTATAAGCCGGTCTTTCCCGGATCCTGGCTATCGCCCAGCGCACCGCATCGGCCCGGTTGGGGGCTATGCCGGCGGTAATGAGGGTGTCGAGGGTCTCGAGATCTGCGGGCGCGAGCCGAGCCATCACCGGGGTAAGCTCACCGCCCGCCAGAGCCCGCGATTCCAGCGAGCGAGACGCCCTCAGCATGATGCGCAGGAACACGCCCTGGTCCCCCTCGCCACCGGCAAGGAACTCCAGCCGCCCGGCCTCCGGCAGCCTCCTCATCAGCTCATCGCGGAATCGCTCAATTGCTTCGCGGTGAGCACTACGGAAGGCATCGAGTGCGCGCTCGTGCCCGGCTTCATCTTCTGGCGCCGCGATTCGGATGCGGACGAGTAGCTCGCCCGGCTCGACTACTGGCTCGTCGCCGTATTGAAGCACTGAGACCTGCACTATTTCCGTATCGGGAAAGCGCTTGGTTACCTCGTCGCTGATCAATTGCTGAATGTGATCGACAGCCGCCCGTTCCATCTGATCCTGCCTCCGTGAGAGTTACTGCAGCAATCAGAGTAACACTAGTTTCCGAAGACAGTCGACTGAGTTTGTAGCCGTCACCGCGTCAGCCCGGCGCTCCCGTCCTGGTATCCAGCTCGCACCGGGGCCGGGCCGACGTGGATCTGGAGAGGTCCGACTGCCCTCACAGCAGGCGCCTGTCATCGGCCCATGACCGGCGCCTGCTGGCGCGATCCGGAACTGAGCTGCCGGTAGAGGGCTTCGGTGTCAGGGTGCGGCTCGCCGCCTGGCGCCACATCCTCGATCGTGTCCAGGCATCGACGCCAGGCCTCGCCAACACCGGCGAGGTTGCCTGCTGCATGCTCCGCCCGCATCAGCATTCGCCACAGTTGCTCGGCGGACGCCTCGGCGGCTAGGCCAGCGCGCGCCGCGCGGGCGGCGGCACGGCTCGACCCGGTCGCCAGCTCGAACTCGGCTAGGGTCTCGGCGGCGTCGACGATTTCGGCGCGGACGGTTTCCAGCAGCGGAATGTCGATCCACCAGTAATAGCTGCCGGTGAATGGCTGGCCGCGCACGAGCGCCAGCGCCGCGCGGATGTCGTCGGCTCCACCGCGGGCCGTCAGCTCGCGGAACTCGGTCCAGTCCAGCGAGACGTCCGGGTGCAGTACATAGTTGCCGTTGCCGGTGTGGATGACGTACTCCAGACCATCGCGCGCGCGGCCAAGGCGGCGCCTGGTACGAGTGATGATCTGCCGCACGGCGTCTGAGGGCTTCGGGTGGTCGGGATCGGCGCCGAGCATGCCGCACAGCGCGGAGTTCGTCAGGCCTGCCGGTGCTGCCAGCGCCAGTGCCAGCAGCAGCTCGGCTTGCTTGGGTTGCAGTTGCTCCGCTGCACCGGATATGACAAACGGGCCGAGGATCTTCAGCTCCAGCCGCCCCTCCTGCGCAAGTGCAGCCGAAGACCGCTCTGGCACCTCTGCGCCCAGCACCGGATCGACCTCTGGGTACGCCTCCGGCGCGGCCGGGTCACTCCTCTCAGGCCAGGCCAGGTCGTCGAATGCCTGCCCCATGGAAGCGGCCTGCGGTATCCACGGCGGCGCACTATATATCTCGTAAGGCGCCTGATGCGGGCTCACGTCAGCCGGATCGGTCGCGGTCGCGAAAAGGGTGCCGATCGCCTCGTACTCCGCGGACGACAGCAGCTGCGGCCGCACGGTGATCTGCAGCGGGATGATGTTGGCCGTGATGCCGCCAGGCTGCTCCGGATCGGGCGCGAGCTGCAACACGGTCGGAGCCATTCGACCGTCGGCGGTCTCAGGGTCACCGGCGACAAGCGCCGCGATGCCGCCCGGCCCGTCCTCAGCGAGCTCCAGCAAATGGGTCAGCTGGTCTGCTGCCGGTTCGATCCGGCTCACGAGAATGGTGAGCCCCCAGTCCTCGTCGTCCGGCGCCTGCAGCCGAAGCTGCCGCACGTCGGCTCGGGGATGATCAGCCAGCCGGGTGCTCAGCACCGAGCAGCGGGCGTCCAGCAAGCGCAGCGCAGCTTCGAAAGTGGCGCAATGCTCGGCCCGGCCAAGCACCTCCAGCTCGTCGAAGCCCACCAGCACCAGCTCGTACCAACCGCTCCACTGCCCGGTAGCTAGCTCTGTTGCAGCGGCGCTGACTACCTGGTCAATCAGGTCGGGCGGACCATCGCAACCTGTCACCTGGAGCGACTCGAGGTCTAGCAGCAAGTAGCCCTCGTCTGTCTGCCCGGCCGCGAACAGGCCAGGGAGCAGTCCGCTGCCACGTCCTGTCACCGCAGCTGGCGCAGTCGTACCTGAATGCTCCAGCTCCAGCTGCCAGCACATGCCTTCGCGCCCAGGGGCAATGCAGTAGGGCGCGGGCGGAGACTCCACGGCGGGAGCCGCTAGCAGAACTTCAAGCAAGCTCGGCGTCACGTGGAGCCCGACAATGTCGGGCAGGGCCTGGCGGGTTGCGGTAATTCCGGACTCCAGGTACGTCAGGGCTTCCTGCAGTGACGACGGAGCCGACGCAACTGGCGCGGCGGCCCGCAATCGTTGCTCGGCCGCCAGTACTTCTGGGTCAGCGGGCAGCGCAATCCGGCGTCCGCGCCGACGGTACTGCCGTTGGCGCCGTCGCAGCCTGCTGAGGCTTGTCAGTACTGCCCCCGCCAGCGCGCCGACACCGAAGGCTGCTGCCTCGGTAAGGTGCTCGCCGGCGGACGTGGCAACTGCAGCCGATGCCCGGTAGGCGTCGGCGGCTGCGCTCCCCCGGGCGGCGACAGACCCGGCGCTACCTGCCCGATCGGCTGGCAGCTGACCGCCAGCCGTTGCCTGGACGGCCGCTGAGTGCTGGCGCCTGAAGTGGGCGTGATTCGTGGCGTGGCCCAGATGACGCGCTCGGCCGACGCTGGCCTCGCTCGCTCGCGTGCCACTACGACCGTCGTGATCGGCGAAGGCAGGCAGCACCAGATGCCAGCCTGGCTCGATCAGAGATGGATTGGCAAAAACTTGCCCGTCGCCCATGTCGTGGCCGTAATTCATCTCGGCAATCTCCGGGTATCGGTCGCCTGCGCCCAGGTAGTGCTGCGCCAGCGTCCAGAGGCAGTCGCCTGGGCGAACCATGATCAAGCGCTGCGCATGCGCCGCGTCCAGGCTGGCGGAGGGGGGCGTCGGCGCAGCATTCGTGACGATCGCAGCGAATGCCGTAGCGCTTTCTCCATGCCCGACGTGGGCCGGGGCTACAGGGGAGACCGCCGCGGTCAGGCTGATCGACGACGGCGCGGCAAAGGTGAGAGCCGCGAGCGCGACCAGCCGGGCCGCGCCGACTTGCATACCGCCGAGCCACAGCCGCGGTGCGGTCCGGCCGCGCAGCGCTGCCTGTACCTCGGCGAGCACTGCGACGGTGAACAGCAGCCATCCGAGCCACGAGCACTCGCGCACGATCCCGAGCAGCATGCTGCCGTTATCCCGGCTGGTCAGCACCGTCGCGATGTGCTGCCATCCGCCCAGGCGATGTGGCAGCGGTGAGCCACCGAACCGGTACAGCACGACCGGCAGCCCGATAACGACCGCGATCAGGGTGGTAACGGCTGCAAGCCCGCTGATCAACGTCCGCAGGCTACTCATGATGTCCCTCCGGTAACGCCTGTCACCAGCGATGCCGTCGCCGTGCCGGTACAGGTAAAGGAGCCGATGCCGATCACGGACAGAAACAGGGTGGGCTCCGAAATGGTCACCTGGACGCGGATGGCGCGATTGCCGATGGCGGCGACGCGGTAGTCGCGATAACCAGCGGATACGAGGTAACCCCGCGCCGCGGCCAGCGCTTGCTGCTGGTCGACAACGAAGGATCCCTTGCCGTACGCGGAGGATGCGCTGATCGTTGTCGCGCCGGCGCGGGCAGCTTCTTGCGCTAGCGCGACCGCCTTCTCGTCAGCGGCCAGCTTTGCCCCGCCATCCACGACGATGCCGGCCAGCGCGGTAAGGGCGACGAACAAGATGACAATCATCAAGGACAGCGCACCGCGGTCGGCGGCGGCCTGTCCGCCGGGCACGACGCGCCTGGCTATCCTCATGTGTCTCCCGTTCCGGCGAGGTGATGCGAGCTACCCGCTATGGCTCAACGCTCCACTGCGGCCTGTGACACTGGAGTGACACGGCATGGCGCCTCACCTGGCCCGGTAAAGATCGAGCGGGCTGGAGAAGGTAGCGGTCATGGTCCGGACTCCCGGCAGGCCTGCGAGGTACAGGTCAGCCAGCGGCACTGTGCAGGTAACCGTCGCGGAGACCGGGGGCGCTGGCTCGCCGGGTGCGGTCGCGAACCCGCTGGTATCGATCGTGATGACCGGTGTGCAGCTCAGGCCGTCCTGGCGCAGTGCCGCCCGAGCGCTCGCCTGACCTGCTGCCTGCGCCGCGTACGGATTCAGCGCGATCGACGCTTGGCGGGCGGCGTCCCTGGCGGCGGCATCGACTGATCCCTGTGCGATCGACGTCCGGCCAGCGGCGATCACCAGCGCCAGCAACGCCAGCAGCACGGGCGCCAGCACGACTAGCTCGAGTGCGGCGCTGCCCGAGTCAGTGTGGTCGGCGTCGGAGGTGTCCTTGCCCGCACCTTGGCCGCACGAGCTCCTGATCCGCCGAATGGTCGTCACGGCCGGAATTCCTCAACCGGCGCTTGCGCCGTCTCTGACACTCGCACGACAAGGCCAGGCACGAAGCTCGGCACGCGGCCAGTGACGGTCACCGAGACCGTGGCAGGAGTGCTGCCTGCCGTGCTGGCCTGCGGGTCGAGCAAGTAGCCCGTGCCTGCGTGCCGCGCGAACGCAAGCGCCGCGACCGGACCCGCTCGAAGCGACGCATGGAGTGCCCGCGCAGCGTCGGCTCCCTGCCGCGCTGCCGCCAGCGCTGCTTCCCTGGCGAGGAACCAGAAGGACGCCTGGATCACGACCATGATGAACAGCAGGACGAACGGCAGCACCACGACATAGCTGAGGGTGAGGGCGCCGTTGTCATTCCGCCGCCGGAGCCGCGCCCGGCGAGATCGCATCGCGCGCATCAGCCGTTGCCGATCTTGCCTTCCATGCTGCCGAGCTTGGTCATCAGGAATGCGCCGAGGGCTACCGCAGCCGCTACGAGCCCGATGGCGATGACTACCCACTCGAGGCTCAGCGCACCTGCGTCGAGGCCGGCAGACCTCACTTCTGCGATGCGGACCCGGACTGCGGTGATCAGGTAGTGCGCGACGAAGGGTGGCATGGCGCCTGCCTCTCATGGGGTGACGCGGAGTGCAATCATCCGAAGGTTCGATAGAAGTCGGGGAAGATCAGCAGCAGGAGAAACCCGAAGGCCAGAAGGGCGATCGGGATCACCATCGTGGTGCTGCGGGATCCGGCCTGAGCCTTGGCCGCAGCCAGCGCTTGAGCTCGCATGGACTCGGCCCGCGCGCTGAGCGTATCGAGAATGCGGGCACCGTCGTTCCCGGCAATACCTGCGATGTCGGCAAGATCGCTGAGCTCTGGGATGCCAGTCTCCGTAGCTAGCTGAGCGAGACCCTCCCACGGTGCCCGGCTGGCCTTGCGGGCCTGGTCGAGTGCCGCGGCTATCCGCTCGAAAGCCCAGCCGCCGCCGACCTCGGCAGCTGCCTCCAGCGCCTCGGTGGGGGCCGCGCCGGCGCCGCGCTCCAGCACCACCAAGTCCAGGTAGCTTGTCAGCGCGAGGCGGAAGTCGGCTCGCTTCTCCGCGGCGTTCACTTTAGTCACGAGGTCTGGGGCGAAGAACGCGGCGGTACCAAGCGCCAGCGATCCGGCAACTGGAATCGTCCACGGGATCCGGTGACCGCCGAGCGCGAGCACGGCGCTGAGGACCGGCACCACAGCGACGCCGAGGATGCCCAGACCGACCTTGCTGGCCAGCCATTCGTCTCGGTCCTGGCCAAGAAGTCGCAAATCCGCTATGGGAATGGGCAGCCACGGAACCGCGTCGCCTACGCTGCGGATCAGCCCGCGCGCACGACGATCCGGGGCCGGCGTTTCGGCCAGTTGTCCGCCCGAGTCGAGCCGGCCGATCGCGCCCTGCAGGCTCGGACCGGCCGGGACCAGTTCGCGGATTGCCAGCCACGCGCCGAGACCGACGAGCAGACCGGACGTGATAACGAACGCGTTCACGACCGCCTCCCGGCCATCCGATCACTGGACAGGAACCGGCCGGGTGCGGGTACGGAGCCGAGGTGATGCAGCCATCCGAGTCCGCCCGCATACAGCAGCGCCACGACAGCCAGCACGATCTGGCCGGCGATGGTCCCGTACGGAGCCGAGTACGAGCGGTTCAGCACGGCAAAAACGGTGAAGCCCGCGACGAACAGCGTCAGCCACTTGACGGTCGTGCGGTGCTGCGCGCGGTCGGCCTCGATTTCGCGGCGTGCGGCCACGTCTCTCGCGAGCATGACCGCGAGAGAATTGAGCACGTCCCGCACTCCGCCGCCGCGGCGGCCAGTCGCGATGATCAGTGCTGCCGCGATCCGGTCGGCGGCAGGGACGTTGATCTCGGCGGCGAATGCGCGCAGCGCTGCCTCAGTGCCAGTGCGGGCAGACAACCGCCGGCCAAGCCGTGCCACGGCCGGTGCGATCGCCGCCGGCGCGGAACGAACAGAAGCTTCGAGGGCGTCTTCCAGCCCGCGGCTCGCGGTCAGCATGTCCGACAGCCGCCTGGTCCATTGCTCTAGTGCCTCCAGCACGGCGGCTCGCTCGCGGGCGGCCTTCGTCGAGGTCACGCGGGGCAGGAACACGACGGCTGCGACCGCCGCGATCATGGCCACCGGCCATCGCGTAATAGCGAGCGTGAGCAGGCCGACGCACGCAGCGATGAGCGCGCGCTTCCGGGCCACGGAGTCGAGCCGGATCCGGTTCCTGATCGGCGTTCCCGGTGCGGGCGCCCGCCTGGTGAGCTCGCGGATCAGTAAGATCACACCTATGGCGATGAGCCCGCCCCCAGTACCGGCCAGGATGATCATCGGGTGGCCCAGCTAACCGCCTGCTGCGCTCTGTGCTGGTCAAGCAGGCCGGAGTCGAATCCGGCCGCCTTAAGCCTGGCCAGGAGCGGCGGCGAGGGAGTATGGGCTGCAAACGCCCGGCCGGTTCTGACGTCTGGGAGGAAGAGCCTGTTCACCGATGGGCGCTCGGTGTCCCCAGGCGGCATCACCTCGAGAATCTCCGTGACGAACCGGACTGTCTTCGTGCCGTCGTAGGCACGCCGGACGTGGACGATCAGGTCCACGGCCATCCCGACCAGGATGTGGATGGCTCGCTCGGCCAACGCCAGGCCGCCGCGCAGCCCGAGGATCAGGATCCGGTCGAACGCCTCGGACGGAGAGTTGGCGTGCATGGTGCACATCGAGCCGTCTTGGCCAGAGTTCATCGCCTCGAGCATGGGCATGATCTCGCCGCGCCGGACCTCGCCCACGATGATCCGTCTCGGGTTGTGCCGCAGGGCATGTGCGATCAGGTCGTGCAGGGTGATGCCGCCCACTCCCTCCGAGTTCGGTTCACGGGCCTCGAACGCGATCACGTCCGGATGCTGGCCGAGCTCGTGCAGGTACAGCTCGTACTCCGACTCGAGCGTGGCGACCCGCTCGCCAGGCGAGATCTCGCTCGCCAGGGCGCGCAGCAACGTCGTCTTCCCGGCGTTCACCCCGCCGGTCACGATGATGTTGCAGCGACTTCTCACTGCAGCGGACAGGAACGCGGCAAGTGTCGGGTCAATGCTGCCCAGGTGCACAAGCCGGTTCAGGGTGATGTCGATCTGCCCGTGACGTCGCAGTGACACGCACGGCCGCTGCGTGACCGACATGGTTGCGGTCATGCGCGCGCCGCCAGTGAGGGCAACGTTGACCAGCGGCGCGGCGGCGGAGAAGTCTCTGGCGGTCTGACCGCCGCGGGTTGCCCAGGTGCGGATCATCGCGATGAGGGCGTCGTCGCTCGCTGCTACCGGCGGCCCTGCCACCCGCTCTCCGCTGGCGTAGGTGACCCAGACGTGATCGAAGCCGTTTACATCGACGTTCTCCACTTGCGGGTCGCGCAGGTAAGCAGACAGTGGCCCGAGTCCGTAGCGTCGGTCATGCACTGCTGTGGCAAGGGCGTCTAGTGTGCCTCCGGCCGACGCGGGCAGCAGGCCGGCGCGTACCTGCTGCTCGAGCCAGCGACGGGCCGTCTCGCGTATGACCGGCATGATGTCGGCGGTCGTTGCCTCGTCGTCGAGGCGGGGTGCCAGGATCGCGGTTATCTCGGCAACGCCGTCGATCAGCCGCGGATCACTCAAGCCGCCGCTGAGCGGGCTAGCTAGGTGCTGCTGGGCGTCATCGTCGCACTCGTGCGCGAGCGGTTGCTCGGACTGAAGCGGGTGCTGGTGGCCGAGGCGGTCGGCGAACGGGGCCGCCGCCGAAGGCGCGGCCGGCGGAGCGGGCGGCCAGTCCAGGCTCATCGCGACATCCCTCGGTCGAGTCGCTGGACACTCCGCACCATCTGGTTCCTCCACGCTCAGCCCGGCGCACAGCCACCGATGGCTGGGCAAAACCGAACTGGCGTTCCGAACCATACGAGCGTGATGTGAGCAACGCGTTAGCGCGCCGTAAGCGCATGTGAGTCGATGCGGTGTTCAGGACGAGCTGCGCACGGCCGACTGTTCTGCTGGGGTCTGATCGAGGACGATCTCCGGCACGCTGATGCGGAATTTCACGCCGCGCTGTAGCGGAATGGCTTCGACGGTCCCGCCGTGCATGTCGGCGATCCTGCGCACAATCGCGAGGCCGAGACCTGAGCCGGGGCGTGCCCGTGCTTCTGCCGAGCGGTAGAAGCGGTCGAAGATGTACGGCAGATCTTCCACGGGCACTCCAGGCCCGTCGTCGCTCACCTCGACGGTTCCTGCGGCTGCAGAAATGCGGATACGACCGTCCGGCTGACTCCATTTCAGCGCGTTGTCGACCAGGTTGCCGATCGCCCGCTCGAGCGCGTCCGGATCACCGCGGACCAGTGTCGGCCGGCAGTCGAGCTCGTAGCGCAGCCCCGGCACTCGGTCGGCGGCCCTGGCCGCGACGCGTCCCGCCAGCAGATCGAGGCGAACGTCTTCGACGTGGAACGAGTCCCGCGCGTCACGAGCCAGGTCGACCAGATCGTTGATCAGTACCCGCAGCTCGCCGGCCTCTGCCAAGGCGGCTGCAACTAGCGCCGCCGCGTTGGGGTCGTCTGGCTTTTCGGCGAGCAACTCGAGGTTTGTGGTCAGGCTCGTGAGCGGCGTCCGCAGCTCATGCGAAGCGTCGGAGACTAGCCGACGTTGCGCACCCACCGATTCGTCGAGGGCAGCCGTCATCGCGGCGAATGCCCTCCCAAGGCGACTGATCTCGTCCTGGCCGGGCGTCTGAATCGCCGCAGTGAGGTCCCCCGTTGCGCTGATGTGCTCGACGGTTTCGGTAAGCCGGCCTACCGGGCGCAGAACCCGGCCGGCGGCCAGCCGCGCCACCAGCGCCGCGCCGATTGCGCCGGCTGGTATAAGTACGGCGAATAGCCAGCCAAGCGCCGTCTGGGTCGACGCCGAGGCCGACACCGGCTCAGCGACGCGGACCAGCATTCCGGGATTACCCGGATACTGCATGGTGTAAATGCGGTAGTCGACGCCTCCGTAAGTCTCGTCTTGGAAATACGGCTTGTCCGTCCCAGCCGCTACTAGCACGTCGTGGTCGGTGACTCCGACGAATCCCTTCGTGGGCCCGGCCGTGGCAGGGGACAAGATCTGCAGCTGGGTGCTGCCGAACGGGACCAGCTGCCCGAGAGCGTCGGCCTGCTTGAGCTTCGCCGATATCCGCGGCGCATTGTCCGCCACCCGGAGCAGAGCTTCGTCGTTCTTCGCGCGGAGGTTCGCGCCGACCGCTGGATAGACGACTGCCGCTACGATCCCGAGCGCGCAGAGGACGACCACGCCGACGGCGATCGCGAGCCTGGTGCGCAGACTCATTACTCTTCCCGCAGCACGTAGCCGAGGCCGCGTACGGTCTGGATCAGCCGCGGCTCACCCATCTTCCGCCGCAGATAGCTGATGTAGACCCATAGCCCGTTCGAGTCAGGGCCGAAGTCGTATCCCCACACCGATTCGAAAATTTGAGTCCGGGAAAGAACCCGGCCTGGATTGCGGAGGAACAATTCGAGCAACGTCAACTCGGTCTTGGTCAGCTGTAGTCGTCCGCCCCGCCGACTTGCCTGGCATGCTGCGAGATCGAGCTCGACATCTGCGAACCGGAGCACATCGGCACCCGCGCCGCTGCGCCGCAGCAACGCGCGCAGCCGCGCGCGCAATTCCTCGAGCGCGAACGGCTTGGTCAGGTAGTCGTCGGCACCGGCATCCAGCCCCGCGACCCGATCTGAAACAAGGTCTCGCGCGGTCAGCATCAGGATGGCGATGTCGTCGCCGCGCGCCCTGATCGCGCGACACACCTCCAACCCACCTGGCTCCGGCATGAGGACGTCGAGCACCACAGCCTCATGCCGGTTCCCCAATAGCGTGGCGAGCGCAGTGGTTCCGTCGGCCGCCGTGGAAACCTTGTAGCCGTCACGGTGGAGTGCGTGCGTCAGGGCGCTACGGACCGCCTCGTCATCGTCGACAACTAGGACCCGCACGCGGCCAGTATCGCGCACGATCCTTAAAGCAATCAGGATCGCGTCACTGACGTCCGGCCATGCTCTCCTTGGCGTGTATGAGCGCAGCCGAAAGCTGCTCAACGCTGACACCGAGGGAATGAGCAGCCGCCGCGAATACGGGCGATGACGGATCGGCGTAACCAGCAGCGAATATCGGCGCGAGCGCGGCGCTGACCCGAGCTGTGCTGACGTGCAGGTCGCTGGCCACTGCCGCCACCATGGCATCGTGGCCCTGCTGCTCCTGGGCGGACTTGGAGCCGGCCTTCTTGGAGCTGCCACGACTCTTACCGGCGGGTGCAGCCGCGGCCAGGCTCTCCTTGGCGTGTATAAGCGCCGTCGACAGCTGATCAACGCTGACACCGAGCGAATTAGCGGCCGCCGCGAATGCCGGCGACGACGGATCGGCGTAACCAGCAGCGAATATCGGCGCGAGCGCGGCGCTGACCCGAGCTGTGCTGACGTGCAGGTCGCTGGCCAC
>Ga0126371_10001464_pt1 | contig 20003 bp, 18 predicted proteins | sample PanSoiMetaPlot_4_FD_110145 | JGI IMG/M metagenome (GOLD analysis project Ga0126371, IMG submission 110145) | Tropical forest soil microbial communities from Panama - MetaG Plot_4 | ecosystem: Environmental > Terrestrial > Soil > Tropical forest > Bulk soil | place: Panama | collected 2016-02-17 | reverse complement strand
GCACCGGACCTACCATCACCACACGGCGCAGTGACGCGGCGATTGCGCGGATTCCAGGTCAGGACCCGGCGAGCGGACGCAGCGGCGTCGCGTCGTCGGGAACTGGCGTGCGATTGACGTTGAGGATCAGTGACACGAAGCCGTAGTAGCCGGCCAGCGACACCAGCTCGAGCACGCCGGTCTCGCCGAAGCGCTTCACGGCGGCCGCGAAGGTCGCGTCGCTGACGTCGCGCCGGTGCAGCAGCTCGGCGCAGAAATCGTAGACGAGGGTCTCATCAGCCGAGAGCGCTGCCGGGCGATCGCCGCGCGCGATCGCCGCGGGCACGCTCGGATCGAGGCCCGCCTTCACGGCGTGCCGGCTGTGCGCATACCATTCGTACTGCGCGGTCCAGAAGCGCGCGACGACGAGGATCGCGAGCTCGCTCAAGGGCGGCGGCAGCGAGCTTTCGAACCGCACGTAATCGCCGAGCGCGCGCACCCGCTCGGCCAGCGCCGGAATGCGCAGCAGCGCCGGAAACGGGCCGCGCACGCCGCCGCGCGGTCCTTGCGTGAGCGCCTGCGCAACGGTCTTCTGCTCGGCCGTCATCTCTTCGGGCGGCAGCGGCTTGAAGCGTGGTGTGGTCATGCGGGTCCTCGGCTGGGCGTTTTGCGCGCCATCCAACAACGCCCTTGTGGCTCCCGCAAGATGCTGGAAGGATCGCGACGCTGGCCCAAGGATTTTTCGATGCCGCGCCTCCGCCTGCTCGCGCTCGCCGCCGTGCTGCTGCTCGGCGCCGGCGCCGCCGCGCGGGCCGAGGATTTTCCCAGCCGCTATATCAAGGTGATCGTCGGACCCGGGCTCGACGCGCCGGCGCGCATCTTCGGCGCCAAGATGGCGGATGTGCTCGGTCAGCAGGTGGTGATCGAGCCGCGTCCCGGCGCCGGCGGCGTGATCGCGGCGCAGGCCGCCGCCGCAGCGCCGCCCGACGGCTACACGCTGCTGCTCGCCACTGCGGCCTACACGATCAACACGGCGCTCGGCCAGCTGCCGCTCGACCTGCGGCACGATTTCGTCCCGATCGGCCTGGTGACGACGGTGAAATACGTGCTGGTGCTGCACCCATCGGTGCCGGCGCAGGATCTCGCCGGCCTGATCGCCTACGCGAAGGCGCATCCGGGGGCGATCAATTTCGCTTCGCCCGGAATCGGCACGCCGCCGCATCTCGCCGGCGAGCTGTTCAAGACGATGGCGGGCGTCGATATCGTCCATGTGCCGTTTCGCGAGGCCAACTCGGCGATCGCCGCCGTCATCGGCGGCTCGGTGCAGATGATGTTCGCGCTCGCCGCGAGCGCGGGACCGCAAATCGCGGCCGGCGGCCTGCGTGGCATCGCGGTGACCTCGACCGAGCCCTCGCCGTTCGTGCCCGGCGTGAAGCCGCTCGCCGCGCTCGGCCTGCCCGGGTTCGACGTGGTCGGCTGGAACGGTTTTGTCGCGCCGCGCGGCACGCCGGCGCCGGTGACCGCTACGCTCAATGCGGCGATGAACCAGGGCTTCGACGATGCCGCGCTGCGCCAGCGCGTGCTCGCCTCGGGCTACGAGCCCTATCGCCGCAATACGCCGGAGGAATTCGCAAAATTCATCGCCGACGACACGGCGAAATGGATCGACGTCGTGGGGAAGATCAAGCTGAAAATGTAGAGCTGGTAGGGTGCGCAAAGCGAAGCGTGCGCACGACGGCATTCAACGTGGGCACGGCGCACCGATCTCGGGCTCGCCCGAGATCGGCACTACAAACGCGTAGGTCGGGCAAGCCCGACCTACGTGCGCCTTTGCCCACCCTACAGCGATAGGAACGCGCATGCCCGCCATGACCATCGCCGACGGCGAAATCTACTACGAGGAATTCGGCCGCGGTTTTCCGGTCCTGTGCTTCGCACCGGGCTCGCTGCGCTCGCAGATCAGCTACTGGCACGCGAGCCCGCGCGATCCATCGAAACCATCGCCGTCGATGGACCCGACCGCCGACCTGGCAGCCGATTTCCGCATCATCGCCATGGACCAGCGCAATGCGAGTCGCTCGCGCGCGGCGGTTTCCGATACCGACGGCTGGCACACCTACGCGCGCGATCACATCGCATTGCTCGATCATCTCGGCGTCGCGCGCTGCCACGTGCTCGGCGCCTGCATCGGGGCGAGCTTCTGCCTCAAGCTCTGCGAGATGGTCCCGCAGCGGATCGCGAGCGCGGTGCTGATGCAGCCGATCGGCCGCGTGCCGGACAACATCGCCTACACGAAGCGCGAGACCGCCGAGAACTGGGGTCCGGGCATGTGCCGCGACAACCCGGCGCTCGCGCTCGCCGACGTGATCGCGCTCGGCGCCCGGCTGTTCGAGACCGAATTCGTCCACAGCGTCACGCGCGACTTCGTCGCCGGCTGCCGGACGCCGATGCTGCTGATGCCCGGCAACGACACGGCCCACCCGGCCGCGATCTCCGACGAGATGCTGCGGCTCGCGCCGCGCATCGAATATCTCAAGGTCTGGAAGAACGAGGGCAAAGCGTACTCGGTCGCGGTGACGCGGGATTTCCTGCGGCGGAATACGCCGGTGTAACGCAATGCCCGCGACAAGCGCGGGCATGACGGATCCACTGTGTTCGCTCAATACGTCGATTTGAGCCGCAGGTGGTCGAGCCGGTTCATCGACTTCACGTCGAAACGCTTGTGCTCGCCGTCCTGCACCACGTCGAGCGGGATGGTCGCGCCGGCGGCGCCGCGGTCGTAGACCTTGCGGTAAAAGTCGGCCATGCCGTCGGTGGGCGCGCCGGCGACGCCGACGATGATGTCGCCATGGCGCAGGCCGGCCTTCTCGGCCGGGCTGTCTGCCGCGACCGTCGCGACGATCAGCCGGCCGGCGAGCTCGCGCGTGATCACCCCGAGCCACGGCCGCGCCGGACCGGAGGCGCGCCCGTCCGCGATCAGATCGGCGAGGATCGGCGGCAGGCGGTCGATCGGCACGAACATGTTGCCGGGGCCGCCGCCGTGGCCGCTCGCATCGTCGACCACGAGGGAGCCGACGCCGACCAGCTTACCGGCATGGTCGAGCAGCGCCGTCCCGCTCCAATCCGGATAGGGCGGCGTCGTGTAGATCGCCTCGTCGAGCAGATACTCCCACGGGCCCGCGAAGGTGCGCCGCGAGACGACGACGCCCGGCGCGAGCCGGTCGCGCCCGCCGGAGCCCGCGATCACCACCGGATCGCGCTCCTTCAGGTCGGCGGAGCGGCCGAGCGACAGCGGCTGCACGCCGAGCGGCATGATGGCGCGAAACAGGCCAAAACCGGTCTCGTGATCGTAGCCGACCACGTTCGCCGGGACGGTGCGGCCCGCATTGGTGACGATCTCGGCCGAGTGGGCCTCGACCATGAGATAGCCGATGGTGAGGATGAGGCCGTCGTTGTCGATCACGATGGCGCTGCCTTCGCGCTCGCGCCCGAGCGCCTCGATGGTGCGGCCGTCGGGGTTGATGGTCGTCTTGAGGTGGACGACCGCGGAGAGGATCTGGTCGAGCGAGGGAGACTGCGCGCGCGACGGCGACGGCGACAGCGCCGCGAGCGCGAACAGGCAGAGCCGCGCGGCGCGGAACATGATTGCGCCAGGACGAGCGTTGCGCATCGATCCCCTTTCGGTGTGCCAAGTCGGCCAAGTCTACATGGTTTGCGGCGCCTGCACCCCCGCTCCCAGAGAGGGGCTACTGCGCGGCGATGCGCTGCACCGGGGCCGGCCGCTTGGGCGGGGTCTCGCCCAACAGGTGCTCGGTGGGGATCTCCAGGGTCCAGCAGAAGCCTTCGGGGAGAAACAGGCTCTAGACGTGGCCGCCGAAGGTCACCGCGATGAACCGCTCGATCACCATGGCACCAAAACCCTTGCGCAGCGGCTGGGCGACCGGCGGGCCGCCGCTCTCCTGCCAGACGAAGCGCATGCATTTGCGCCCGCCGCTCTCGGTCATGCCCCAGCGGATCGTGACCTTGCCGGCCGGCGCCGCCAACGCGCCGTACTTGACCGCGTTGGTGCCGAGCTCGAACAGCGCGAAACCGAGGTTCTGCACCGCGTCCGGCTTGAGGATCAGGTTCTCGCCGATCAGGTCGACGCTCGCGCCGTCCTCGCGCACGAACGGCGCGAGCTGGGCGCTGACGAGGTCGCGGATGGTCGCGCCGGTCCAGTCCTGGCGCACCAGCACGTCATGCGAGCGCGCGAGCCCGTGCAGCCGGCCCATGAAGCGGCCCTCGAAATCCTCGAAGCCCGACGAGTGCTGCATGGTCTGGCGCGCCATCGCCTGCACCACGGCGAGCAGGTTCTTGGAGCGGTGCGACAGCTCGCGCATGACGAAATTGAGGTGCGTCTCGTGCTCGACCTGGGCGGTGACGTCGGTCGAGGTGCCGAACCAGCGCGCGACCTGGCCGTGGCTGTCGTGCAGCGGCACGACGCGGGTGAGGAAGGGGCGGAAGACGCCGTCGGCGCCGCGCAGCGGAAAGGTCATGTCGAACGGCTTGCCGGTGCGCACCGACTCGTTCCAGCGCGCCACCACGTCGGGCAGCACCTGCGGGTCGTGCACGCGGTGCCAGCCATCGCCCTCCATCTGTTCCGGCGTGGTGCCCGTGTACTCGTACCAGCGCTCATTGTACCAGACGATCCAGCCGTCCGAATTCGCCATCCAGACGAGCTGCGGGATCGAGTTGGCGAGCGTGCGGAACTGCTCCTCGCGCTCCTGCAGCGCGGCCTCGGCGCGGCGCCGCTCCGAGATGTCGTGGGTGACCTGGGAGACGCCGACCACCGCGCCGGCCGCGGTGCGGATCGGCGCCGCATCGACCGCGACCTCGACCAGCGATCCGTCGCGGCGCCGGCGCTCAGTCTCGAACCACATGTTGTCGCCGGCGCGCACTGCCGCGATCGTGCGGGCGATCTCGTCGCCGCGATCCTCCGGAACGATCAGGTCGAGCGGATGGCCGATCGCCTCCTCGGCGGTGTAGCCGTAGAGCTCCTCGGCGGCCCGGTTCCAGGTCAGGATCGTGCCGTCGAGCGAGACGCTCTCGATCGCGTCGGCGGAGGACGTGACGACCGCGGCGAGATGGGCGTTCGCCATCTCGGCCTGCTTGCGCTCGTCGATGTCGAGCACGAGGCCGATCGCATACTGCGCGACGCCGTTGGCATCGCGCACCGCGACGCTGCTCACCTGCACCCACACGACCCGGCCGTCCTGGCGCACGAAGCGCTTCTCGATCGTGTAGCCGGCGCCGGTCGCCGTCATGGCGGCGAGCAGCGCCATGTTCTTCTGGCGGTCGCCGGGATGCGTGATGTCGATCAGGGTCTTGCCGGCGAGTTCCTCGAACGAATAGCCGGTGATCTCGCAGTGCCGCCGGTTCACCAGGCGAAAGCGCCCGGCGAGATCGACGATCGAGATGCCGGCGGTGTCCTGGTCGACGATGGCGCGGAAGCGCGTGTCGCTCTCGCGCAGCGCCTCCTCGGCGCGGCGGCGATCGTGCGAGGCGCGGCTGAGCGCCTCGCCGACGTCGTTGACCTCGCGCAGGCTGGTCGCGACCGGCCCGGTGATCTCGCCCCTCCCGAGCCGGTGCGCCGCGGCCGCAAGCTGGGTGATCGAGCGGGCGATCCATTCGCCGGCCGCGGCGGCGCCGACGACCGCGAGCAGGGCGAAGAACGCGAGGTTGAGCAGCACCTGCTGCTCCCAGGCCCGCATCGACTTGGCGAAAACCTCGGGCGGAACCTGGATCGCGGCGGTCCAGCCATTGGCGAGGTGGGTGAACACCGCGAAGCTGCCGGCGTCGGCCGGTGTCGTCAGCGTCGCCGATCCTTCATGCCCCGAGGCGATGAGCTGGCGCAGCTCGGGCGTGGCGAGCTTGCCGACCTGCTCTTCCGGAATTCCGTTGCGGGCAATCACCCGGCCCTCGCGGTCGAGCAGGACGGCGATGCGATCGCCGGTCGCCTCGATCCCGAGCAGGGCGGCGATCCGGTCCTTGGCGGTCTCGGTGCGCAGGAGGTCGCTCAGGTAGTCGACCGGCAACGCGCCGCTCAGCACCAGGTCGCCGTATCCGACCGGATAGAACACGGTGATCACGAGGCGCTTGCTGATGCGGCTGGTGAAGATGTCCGACTCTTCGGAATGGCCGGTCTCGAGCACGCGCTCCAGCGCCGCGGTCGCGCGTACCGGATCGAGCGGCGTGCCGGCCGGCGCGAGCGTGTTGACGAGCTGAGTGCCGTCGCGGCGCAGCAGCGCGACCCAGCCCTGGCTCACCTTCAGCGCCGCCCGCGCCTGGGCGTGAAATGCGGCGTAGTCGCCGTCGCGCAGCGCCTGCGAGGTCGCAAGCGCGGCGAGCTGCGCGCGCATGATGTCGAGCTCGCGGTTGACGTCGGCGGCGACGCCGCGCGCGAGCTGAAGGTTCTCGTGCTCGATCTCCGAGCGCTTCTCGCCGAGCGCGGTGCGGTACTGGACGCCGAAGAACAGGCCCGCCGGCAGCACGAGGCTCAGCGCGAACAGGCCGAGCGCGGTGCGCAGCGGCCAGGATCTTCGCCAGAATCGCCGCGGCGGCGGTCCTTGAGGCTGCTCGTTGTTCGACGACGCGGACACCGTCCGACCCGACCCCCTTTGCTGGCAGGCAATTTCCCGTGCACGGCGAGCACGATAAGGCGGGTGACTGTACGTGCGCGTCCCGGCGCGTGCAATCGCGTCGGTGCCGCATTGCAACGGAGAAATTGCCGTGCGCGGGCGGAACCAAACCCCCGCGCAGATGTTGATTCGGGTCGCCCGCTCCGGATGTAAAGTCGCGTGTCGGACTTTTAGCTCTCGAGTCCGGTCGGTACCGGCTTATTCTCGCTCTCGAGCGGCATGCCGGCGGCGAGCGCCATGGTCTCCAACAGCGCGGAAAAATCCTTCTGCAGATACTCCTCCGGATTCTTCTGCAGCTTGGCGGCGCCGAAATGGGTCTGCAGCACCTCGCGCGCCGCCGCCGTCACCGGCATCGGCACGTCCATCTCGCGGCCGAGCGCGAGCCCGAGGTCGAGATCCTTGCGCAGCAGCTCGGGCGTGAAGGTCGTGGTCCAGTCGAGATTGACCAGCGCCGGCGACTTGTAGGCCGTGAACATCGAGCCCATCACACCGTTGTTGAGGAACGACAGGAAGGCGTGGCGCGGCACGCCCATCTTGTTCACCAGCAGCGTGATCTCGATCAGGTTCTCGATCACGACGCCGAGCATGACGTTGTGCGCGATCTTGCACACGCGCGCGAGCTCGCCGTCGCCCACGTAGGAGACGCCGCGCGGCGCGAACGCCTTGATCATAGGCTCGACCGTGCGGAAGGCCGCCTCGGGCCCCGAGCACACCGAGGAGAGTTTGCCAGCCTTGATCACCTTGGCGTTGCCGCTCACCGGCGCGCAGATGAAATCGCTGCCCCGGTCCTTGAGGCGCGCGCGCACCGACATCGATTCCTCGACCGCGATGGTGGAGCAGTCGACGAAGATTTTCGGCAGGTTGTTGCCGCCGGCGGTGACCACGCCGGCCTTGCCGAAATAGACCTCGTCGAGATCGGGGCCGGCCGAGACGATCGAGAAGAGGACGTCGACGCCGGAGAGATCCGCGAGCTTGTCCACTACCTTGGCGCCGTACTTCGCCAGCGGCTCGGCCTTGGCGCGCGTCCGATTCCACACCGACAGATCGTAGCCGGCCTTGACCAGCCGCTCCGCCATGGCGGCCCCCATCCGGCCCATGCCGATCCAGCCGATCCTCTGATTGCTCTGCGCCATTACGCTCTCCTGATCGTCGTTCCGACCGTCACGGCCGGGCTTTGTCCCCGACGTGACGCTTGGTTTGCGGCGAGGTGGTCTAGAACCTCAGGCGGCCGACATCAAGCCACGCCGAGACGGCTCATCAGGCGATCGAAGATCCTGAACACCGGCACCACCAGACCCATCACCATGATGATGCGCACCGTGTGGAAGCCGCTGATCAGCGCCGCATCGAGCCCGAGCACCTTGCCGGTGAGCGTCATCTCGGCCATGCCGGCGGGCGCGACGGCGAGGGCGAGCGCGGCAATCGGCAGGTGAAGCGCGAGGCCGAGGCCGGTCGCGGCCGCCGCCATCACGGCCAGCACCAGCACGATCGAGAGCGCCGAGACCGCCACCATGCGGGCGAGCTTGGTGAGAAATTCGCGGCGAAACTGCGCACCGAGCGAGGCGCCGGTCACGATCTGCGCGATGGTGAGGATAAGGTCGGGCACGCGCCCCTCGATGAGGCCGCTGATGCCGGCCAGCGCGCAGGCGATCAGCGGGCCCATGAACCAGCCGTTGGGGAAGGTCGTGCGCGACAGCAGGAAGCCGCCGACCGCGGCGACCGGCACGAGCAGGAGCAGCGCGGGCCACGCCAGAACGGCGGCCTGCGCGACCTGATGGACCTGGCCGTCATTGGCGAAATGGATCACCAGGAACGGCGCCGCCATCACGGTCATGATCACGCGGATGGTCTGCGCCACCATGATCGGCTCGGGCTCGCCGCCGTAGCGCGCCGCGATATTGGCCATCTCGGAGGCGCCGGCCGGCGAGGTGGCGAAGAACGCGGTCTTGCGGTCGAGCCCGACCGCGACGATGAGGAGCGCCGAGGCGGCGGCGCACACCGCGATCGCGAGCAGCGCCGCGCCGACGATGACCGGCAGCAGCAACACCAGCCGCATGACGATGGCGTGGGTGAACTGGATGCCGATCGCCGAGCCGATGACGAACTGCGCGCCCGGCCGCAGCCGCCGCACGCCGATCACCGGCCAGTCGGCGATGCCGAGGCCGGCGGTCGCGATCAACGGCCCGAGCACGAACGGCAAGGGCATGCGGATGAACCTCGCACCCGCGCCGACCGCGGCGCCGAGCGCCAGGACGAAGACGAGCCGCGCCAGCGTGCGCGCGACGCCCTCGCCGGCGACGCCGAACAGCGCGTCGAAGCTGCGTCGATGCGGCAATGCGCGGGGAGGCTCGGGTGGTGCGGCGGGGTCTGCGGCGGACATGAGCTTGTCGAGAGAGCGACGGGAGCATTATCCTGGACCGGCAAGAGCATCAATCCGGTTTCCGCGCGCGTCACGTGCGCGGCAGGTGCACACCTCCATGGCCGACGCGCTCTCCGCCTCCGCCGCGCCCGCGACCGACATCGGCGAACGCTGGCGCGCGATCGCACGCACGGCATGTCCGTTCGTCGTGGTGGGCGGCGCCTGGGAGATCGTCGCGCATCTCGGCCTGTTTCCGCCGCGGCTGTTTCCCACGCTCGAAGATGTTGCGGCGACGTTCGTCCATCTCACGGTCACCGGCATCCTGCCCCACCACGTGCTCGACACGCTGATCCGGCTGACCGTCGGCTTTGCGCTCGCCGGCGTCGCCGGCGTCGCGCTCGGGATCGCGATGGGCCGCTCGCGGCTCGTCGAGGACCTCGCGCTGCCGCTGGTGAGCATCGGCGCGCCGATCCCGGGCATTGCCTATGCGCCGCTGTTTCTCCTCTGGTTCGGCCTCGGCAGCGTGTCCGCCGTGCTCCTGGTCGCGTTCGTCTCCGCCTTCCCGATCGTGTTCAACACCTGGACCGGCGTGAAGGCGGTCAAGGAGATCTGGGTGCGCTCGGCCCAGGCGATGGGCGCCGACCAGCGGCGGCTGTTTGCCAAGGTGATCCTGCCCGGCGCGCTGCCCTATATCCTCACCGGCCTGCGGCTCGGGCTCGCGCAGGCCTGGCGCATCCTGGTCGGAGTCGAGATGCTCGCGGCGGTACCGTGGGGCCTCGGCTGGCTGATCTTCGGGGCGCGCGAGTTCCTCGCCACCGACGTGATGCTGGCCGGCATCGTGGTGATCGCGATCCTCGGCCTCGCGCTCGAGAAGCTCGTGTTCGCGCGGCTCGAGCGCTTCACGGTCGTGCGCTGGGGCATGATGACATGACGACCGAACGCCGGCAGCGGATCGTGCGCGGTGCGCTCTCGCTGGTCGCCGTCGCGGCGCTGTATGAGGCGGTCGCGCGCAGCGGCGCCTTTCCGGCGGTGCTGCTGCCGACGCTGCCCGTCGTCGCCCGCACGCTCGTTGCGAGCTGCGCCGACGGCACCATGCCGATGCATGCCTTCTATACGCTCGAGCGCGTGCTGATCGGCGGCGCGCTCGCGGTCGCGGTCGGCCTGCCGCTCGGCATCCTGATGGGCCGCTATCGCGCGGTGGAGGGCTTCTTTCTGCCGCTCGCGAGCGCGCTGATGCCGATCCCGTCGCTCGCCTGGGTGCCGGTGTTCATCCTGTGGTTCGGCCTCGGCAACACGGTGGCGATCCTGATCGTGTTCTATGCGGCGCTGTTTCCCATGCTGCTCAACACCTGGTCGGGCGTGCGCTCGGTCAATCCGCTGTGGCTGCGCGCCGCCGGCGCCATGGGGGCGGACGAGACCGCGCTGTTCTGGAAAGTGATGATTCCGGCCTCCTCGCCATTCATCATCACGGGGCTGCGGCAGGCGTTTCTGCGCGCGTGGATCGCGGTGGTGGGGGCCGAGATGCTCGCCGCCTCCGACTGGGGGCTCGGCTGGGTGATCTTCGACGCCAAGGAATTCCTCAACGCCGACGTGATGCTCGCCTCGCTCGCGGTGATCGGCGCGATCGGCTTTGCGTTCGAGCGCCTTGCGTTCGGCTCGCTCGAGCGGGCGACCGTGCTGCGCTGGGGCATGGTGCGCTCGGCGAAGGGATAGCGGCAGCGAGCTCAGTCGGAGCTTGTGACAAGCTCACGCCTCAAGCTGCGCCCTGCATGCTGAACGCGGCCCAGAATGACGACTGCACGAGATTTTCAGTCGTCTTGTCACGTTCGAGCGGGCCCTCTTGCCTCAGGTCAAAGTTCTGCATCAGGAGGGCCCTGACGTCGATCGAGTCGTCAACCCACCCTGCTTCGACGGTCGGAATACGGCGAATTTTGTCATTGAGCACGAACAGACCGCCGGACGGACCGAGCGCGGAGCGCAAGCGCGCGACATCATCGCCGGGATGCAGGCAATGCTGCAGCACCCAGATCGATACTGCGGCGTCGAACCTGAACCCGCGCTCCGTCATGGCCACAAGCATTTCCGGCGCGCATGCGGCGAATCGATCGGATTCAACGTAAATGACCGAGAGCGCACGCATGCTCGGGCTGATATCGACGCCAATCACACGACAGCCGTGCCGGGCGATGAGCTCCTTGGCAATGCGGCCAATCCCGCACCCGTAATCGAGCACGAATGAATTCGGCGCAATATCGACCGATTTCGCGATCAGATCGCAGACATAGGGTGTTTCCAGCCGCCATCGCTCTTCGGTCGTGCTTTCCTCCGGCGTGAGAATGATGCTCATCGCCTGCGAGATGGTGCTCACGTTGAATACTGCAGGATTGTAGGTCACCTGCATGTCGTCGATGTCCTGTCGAACGAGCGGTTGGTGAAGTATCGAAAGCTACCGCTGCCCCTGTCGAGAATCAAATCTGAGCAAGCTGTCGGCCTCCGCCGCCGAGATCGGCGTCGATCATGGTCCGGTCTGCCGCAGATTTTGCCCCTACAAAGCGCCCGCTCCGCGATATCTTCGCCCATCGCCGACCGAACCATGGCGGTTGCAGGATCCGCGGAGTGAGCGACCGATGATCTTCCGCAATCATCTCCTACGTGCATATCTCCGGTACGCGGTTGGACCGGCCGCGATGGCGGCCGTTTGCGTATCCGAGACGCCGGGGAAGGGCTTTGCATCGCGGCGGCTTCCCGCCTTATAAAAAGGCTGCGATGTCCCATATCGAAATCCGCGACGTTTCGCTCGTCTACGATACGCCGGCGGGCCGCGTGCACGCCGTCGACAGCGTGAGCTTCGACATCACGGCCTCCGAATTCCTCTGCATCGTCGGCCCGAGCGGCTGCGGCAAGTCGACGCTGCTCAATATCATTGCCGGCTTCATTCCGCCGACCGGCGGCGAGATCCGCATCGGCGGCCAGGCCGTCACCGGCCACGGCATGGACCGCGGCGTCGTGTTTCAGGATTTCGCCCAGCTGTTTCCCTGGCGCACCGCCCTCGGCAACGTGGCCTTCGGGCTGGAGATGAAGGGCATGCCCAAAGACCAGCGCGAGGCGGTCGCGCTCGAGCAGCTCGCGCTGGTGAAGCTGGAGAAGTTCGCCCGCGCCTATCCGCATCATCTCTCGGGCGGCATGCAGCAGCGGGTCGCGATCGCGCGCGCGCTCGCCTACAACCCGTCGGTGCTGCTGATGGACGAGCCGTTCGCGGCGCTCGACGCGCTCACCCGCGACGACATGCAACGCCTGCTGGCGGACGTCTGGCGCACGACCGGCAAGACCGTGATCTACGTGACCCACAACGTCGCCGAGGCGGTCTATCTGGCGGACCGGGTGGTGGTCATGACGCCGCATCCCGGCCGGTTGAAATCCGAGATAAAAATCCCCCTGGGGCGGCCGCGCGACCCGCTGAGTGTCGAGTTTCTCGACTATCAGAAGCAGCTGATGCGCCACCTCGGCGAACGGGCCGGACAGCCCGGACAAGCCCCATGAGCCTGTTGCGTTTGCAGTGGAGGATCGAGCGATGACCAAGCCGCGACACGCAATCACCCGCCGGCACGCGCTCGCCGCGACCGGCGCCGCCGCGCTGGCCGGCGGCCTGCCGCGCTCCGCCCTGGCGCTCGAGACGGTCCGCCAGGGCTACCAGACCAACATCTGGGGGATGCCGACCTATTACCTGATGCGCTCCGGCCTGCTCGAGCGGCACGGCATCAAGGTCGAGGAGTTCGCGGTGCCATCGGGCAATCTCACGATGCAGCAGATGGTGGCACGACAGGTCGACGTCGGGACCTATGCGGGCCAGTCGTTCACCATCGGCAACGCCAAGGGGGGCCTGGTCGCGATCGCGCTGATTGAATACGTCGGCAAGACCGGCCGCGTGACCGTGCGCAAGGATCTCGGCATCACCAGGCTCGAGGACCTCAAGGGCAAGAAGATCGCCAACCAGACCGGCTCGTCGATCGCCAATGTCTTCGTCGACGTGATCGGCCCGCAGCACGGCTTGAACAAGGGCGACTACCAGGAAGTCCGCATGGACGTGAACAACATGGTCGCCGCGCTGGCCGCGAAGACGGTCGACGCCATGGTCAACGTCGAGCCCTACAACGTCATCGCCGAGGCGGACGGCATCGGCGTCGACGTCATCGATTTTTCCAACGTCGACAAGATGCCGGTGTTCATGGCCGCGACGCCCGAATTCGTCGACAAGAATCCCGACACCGTCGTCGCCTATCTCAAGGCGTGGCTCGACGTCGGCAAGGACTTCAAGCAGAGCCCGCAAAAGGTCGCCGACGTCATCTACGGCTTCTACACCGAGAAGGGCTACAAGATGTCGAAGGAGACCTTCGAGAAGGCGATGGCGCGCGTCGAGGTCGATCCGGGCTTCCCGTCCGATCTCGCGCCCTACATGCAGGAGCAGGCCGAGATCCTGCTCAAGGCCCGCCAGATCCCGGCGATCCCCGACTGGAGCAAGGCGCTGCGGCCCGAATTCATGGCCAAGGCGCGCGCCGGCGCATAGGGCGCGCGCCCATCGCCGGCGCGTTCGAGCGCACCACGAACGGGACGATTGTGGGACCGGCGCAGAGGCGTTGGGCCCTGTCCGCCTTACGTACAAATACCTACCGATTTCCGGATGAGGCGCCCGGCCGGGGGCGCGAGCGGAAGACATGCGTGGCGTTTCGCCTAACCTTACGTCGATCGCAAGGGTTGCAGGACACTCGCGCAAGCGCCGGTTAAAGCTCGGGTTATGGATTAGTCAGCAAGATTATCGCAGCGTGCTCGTAAAACGCGCACCCTTCACGACACCCTGACAAACCTCACAGAACTGTGACTTTGGCCGGGGTCACAAATGACGATACGACTGCAAACGGAAATAACGCGTGCCGCTGATCAGGCGGGATACATCCCAACCGATTTTCCAGTCGAGTTGAGTGGGGAGGATGGCATCCGACACGTGGTCTGAGCATTCCCGTGACGCCTTTGGATTCGTCGAAACCCTCGATCGGCTGTCCACCCTGGAGGACGTGACCAGCACGCTGGAGCACGCACTCGCGCGTTTCGGCATCGAGCATTTCATCGTCGTCGGCCCGCCGATAAGCGGAAACGACTTCGACGACCTTGTCATTGCGTCGCGCTGGCCGCGCGCGTTCTTCATGCTCTACGTCGAGAACGACCATGCGCGCGTCGATCCGCTCCTCCGCCGCGCCGCCCAGTCCCACATGCCGTTCGAATGGAACGCCGAATCGTTTTTCGCCAGCGCGGATGCGCGCGTCGCCGAGGTGATGCGGCGCCGGGCCGATTTCGGACTGAGGCATGGCTACGTGGTGCCGATCCATGGGCCGAACGGCTACGAGGGGCACGTGTCGATGACCGGGCCCGCGCTCGAGCTCTCGGCGAGCGCGCGCTACGCCCTTCACCTGATGGCGGTCTATGCGTTCGACCGCATGTGCGCGCTGCGCGGCCATCGGGGCGAGCGTCCGAGCCGCAAATCTGCCCTTACGTCACGTGAGCGCGAGGTGCTGGCCTGGGCGGCCAGAGGCAAGTCGGCATCGCAGATCAGCGAGACGCTGCGCATCTCGAAGCGCACGGTCGACGAGCACACCCAGACGGCGGCGCGCAAGCTCGGCGCCGCCAACCGGACGCAAGCGGTCGCGATCGCACTGCGGGACCGCATCATTGAGGCATGAATAGCATGGGCGGCGGGTGGCCGCGCGATACCGTCAAAAATAACTAGGTATTGCTGCCACTAGTAGTGATACTGAGATCGTTATAGTTTTACTTCCGCTGTTCGGCCTCACAGGAGAGGGCCGGCGAGATTCACTGAGCAAGACGGCGTTTGATCGTGTAGTATGGCGTCAGAAGCCTTCCGCGGCCGATTCGTGGCTTGCCCCCGACGCGAATCGCAAGGCCGCCGCAAGGCCGGACGAGACGCGCTAATCGGAGGCGACACATGAATTCCACGGTCACCAAGCGGTCCGTCGTCATCGCAGGCCGCAAGACGAGCATCAGCCTCGAGGACGAGTTCTGGAACGGCCTCAAGGCGATCGCACACCGCCATCACCGCACGCTCTCCGCCGTCGTGGGCGAGATCGATCAGAAGCGTCGCGGCAATCTGTCGTCGGCGATCCGCGTCTTCGTATTCGGGCATCTGTGCGCGCAAGCCCCCGACAATCCGGCCGACGGCGTGGGCGCGAAGATGGTGTCGTCGCCGTCCTTCGACCGCCGCGAGCCCCAATCGCTCTAAAGTGCACGGAGCGTAGGCCCATGTCGATCGTGGAGCTTTCCAGTCGCGAAGTATTCGTTGTCGACGACGAGCCAACGGCGCGCGAGCTGCTGGCGACCCTGCTCGTGCAAGCCGGGTTCAAGGTCGCGCTGTTCGCCGACGGCGCGTCGCTGGTGCGCGAGGCGCGCCTGCGCACCCCCGCCGGCATCATCCTCGACCTGCACATGCCGGGCCGCACGGGGCTCGACGTCCTCGCGGCGCTCGACGCCAAGCGCTATCCGGCGCCGATCCTCGTCGTCTCCAGCCACAGCGACATTCCGGGCGTGGTGGAGGCGATCAAGCGCGGCGCCTTCGACTACATCGAGAAGCAGCGCGTCGGCGACCGGCTCGTCGCCCGCCTGCGCGAGGCGGTGACCGCGGTGCGGCAGCGCCCCGCCGATGACGGCGCGCTCGAGCCCGCACTGCCGGCGTTTCCCGGCGCCGCCTCGCTCACGCCGCGCGAGCACGAGGTGCTGGCGCAGATCGTCGACTGCGCCTCCAACAAGGAGGCGGCGGCGCGGCTCGGCATCAGCCGGCGCACGGTCGAGATCCACCGCGCGCACATCATGCAGAAGCTCGGCGCCAAGAACTCGGTCGACCTCATGCGCATCGTGCTCGGCACGCCGGCAGACGCGAGCTCGGGTCGGCTCAGCGCGTGACGCGCGTCCTCTCGCGCGGCATCCATCGCCACCGCAGCGCATGTGAGGCTTGCGATGGCGCTCGCCGGCGCCATTGCGCGCGGCGATCATCCGCGACATTCTCCCCGGGTGACGACACGGTCCGCGGCAGCGAGGTCGCATGATCAGGCTTTTCACCCTGGCGGTCGATGACGACGCCGGCGTCCGCGAGGTCGTCGATCAGTCGCTGGCCCTCGATTCGCTGTTCGCCGTGCGCGCGTGCGCCGGCGGCCGCGACGCCATCCGCACCGCGATCGAATGGCGGCCGGACCTCATCCTGCTCGACATCATGATGCCGGTGATGGACGGCCCGACGACGCTCGCCGAACTGCGCGGCGATCGCCGCACCGCTACGATCCCGGTGGTGTTCATGACGGCCCGGCCGCAGACGCGCGAGCACCAGCGGTACCGCTCGCTCGGCGCGGCCGGGGTGATCGTCAAGCCGTTCGATCCGACGCAGCTGCCGGTGCTGGTGCGCGACTGCGTGTCGCTGGCGACCGCCCCGAGCGAGGACTTCCTGCAACGTCTCGACAGCGCATCCATGGCGCTGGCGGCCTGCCGCGCCGATCTCGCCCGGGCGCGCGACCGTCGCACGCTGACCGAGATCAAGCGCCTCGCGCGCGCGCTCGCCGACACCGGCCATCACAGCGGCTTTGCCGGCATCGCGCTCGAATCGACGGCGCTCGCCGAGGCTGCCGCGGTCGATCTCGCCGGCCAGGGCGCACCCATGTCGGTCGAGCACGCGCTCGACCGCGTGCTCGCGCGCATCGCGGTGCACTGACGTCGATCTCAATGCGTATGGCGCAGCTCGTGCGGACGCGCGCGGCCCTCGTTGCGCGCGCCACGCCGCATCGGCATTTTGTCGTCCGGACCGGTATCCAGGCCGCCGTCAAATGCTCTAATGTCCCGGCCCCGAACTTGAGACGGAGAGTGGAATGTCGAAACGACCCGCCAAGAAGGCAAAGGCGAGCGCGAAGAAGGCGGCGCGCAAATCCGCCGGCAAGCCGAAGGCCGCAAAGAAGGCCGCGCCGAAGCGGACCCCCAAGGCGGCACCCAAGACGGCGACGAAGACGGCGACCAAGACGCCCGCGCCGCATCTCGCCGGCCCCTCCAACGTCACCTGGAATTTCAAGCTCATCGCCCACGACACGCTCGCCGGCTTCGGCGGCATGGGCGAAGGCATGGCGGTGCAGGTCGCCAAGGACGGCCGCCGCATCCTCTGGCTCGCGCACGAGAGCGCGCCGAAGAATTTTACCGCGATCGACGTCTCCGATCCGCGAAAGCCGAAAGTGATCGTGCAGACCGACCTGCCGCAGGGCCACATGCGCTCGAACTCGCTCGAGCTCACCGGCGACATCATGGCGGTCGCCTATCAGACGCAGAAGACCGGCCAGGTGCCAGCCGGATTCGAGCTGTTCGACGTCTCCAATCCGGAAAATCCCAAGTCGATCAGCTTCACCGATTGCTCGGGTGCGCATTCGCGCGGCGTGCACCAGCTGTGGTTCTGCGACGGCGAGTACGTCCACATGGCGGCGGGCGCGCCCGACTTCAAGCCGACGCACGAACTGGACGATCAGTTCTATCGCATCTTCGACGTGCGCAATCCGTCGAAGCCCACCGAAGTGGGCCGCTGGTGGATGCCCGGCACCCGCGAGGGCGACAACGCGCCGCCGCCGCCGCGCCACCAGAAGCCGGCGCTCGACAAGGGCTTTCGCGCCCACAACACCAACGTCTATCCGGAGCGGCCGGACCGCTGCTATCTCGGCTACATCGATGCCGGCATGTACGTGATGGACATTTCCGACAAGGCGCATCCGAAGCCGCTGTGCCGCTGGGACAACTCGCCGCCCTACACGGGCTTCACCCACACGGTGCTGCCGCTGTTCGAGCGCAACCTGCTCGTCGTCACCGACGAGTCGACCAACAACAACGCGGCCGACTGGCCCAAGCTCGTCTGGCTGCTCGACCTCCGCGACGAGAAGCACCCGGTTCCGATCTCGACCTGCCCGCTGCCACCGGTCGACGCCTTCTCGAGCCGCGGCGGGCGCTTCGGCGCGCATAATATCCACGAGAACACGCCGTCGCCCTATTGCTGGCATTCCGACCAGATCGTGGTCGGCACCTTCTTCAACGGGGGCCTGCGCGCCTACGACATCTCCAACGCGTACCAGCCGAAGGAAGTCGCCGCCTTCGTGCCGCCGGCGCCGGCGCTCTCGCCGGTCGGCGCGATCCAGCTCAACGACGTGTTCATCGACGAGCGCGAGATCGTCTACACGGTCGACCGTTTCACCGGCGGGCTCTACATCTTGGAAATGGATTTTTGAGAGGGCATGGTCACCCCTCCCCCGCTTGCGGGGGAGGGAGAAGTAAGCGATGCAAGAGCTCTTCCCCTCACCTGCCGCGGGCCGCTTCGGGCGGCGGCAGAAGCGCGAGCGCGGCGCGCGCATTCCGGTGACGGTGGTCACCGGCTTCCTCGGCGCCGGCAAGACCACGCTGGTGAAACACTTCCTCGCGACGCCGGAGGGCGCCGGCACCGCGGTGCTGATCAACGAGTTCGGCGAGGCCGGGATCGACGACGCGCTGCTGCGCGATTCGACCGAAAAGACGGTGCTGCTCGGCAACGGCTGCCTGTGCTGCAATTTCCGCTCCGACCTGCAGGTCGCGCTGCATCGCCTGGTGGTCGACCGCGAGCGCGGCGTCATTCCGCATTTCGGCCGCGTGCTGATCGAGACCAGCGGCCTCGCCGACCCGAGCCCGATCCTCACCACGTTTGCGACCGACCGCGCGCTCGGCGGCGAGTTGTTCGTCGAGGCCGTGATTGCCGTGATCGCGGCGGCGGACGGGGTCAAGACGGTGGAAAAATTCGCCGAGGCGCGCCGGCAGGTCATGCTGGCCGACCGCATCGTGATCTCGAAGACCGACATCGCCGACGAGGAGGCGGCGGACACGCTCACGACGCGGCTGCGCGACCTCAATCCGCGCGCGCGCGTCATCGCGGCCGACTACGGGCGGCTCGATCCGGCCTGGATCGCCGACGCCGCCTCCGCGCGCGACGGCGCCGCCTTCCTGGCCGAGGCCGCGGAAGTCGAGCACACCGACGGGGTCAAGAGCTTCACGCTGACCGAGGACACGCCGCTCGCCTGGGAGCCGTTCGCGCGCGCCATGGAGACGCTGATCGCGCTGCGCGGCGCCGACCTGTTGCGCGCAAAAGGCCTGCTCAATGTCGCGGGCTGCCGTGGGCCGGTGGTGGTGCAGTTCGTCCAGCACATCGCCCACCCGCCGGTCGAGCTCGCCGCCTGGCCGGACGCCGACCGCAAGAGCCGCATCGTGTTCATCACCCGCGATATCGGCGAGCGCGAGGTGCGGGATCTGCTGGCGGCGGTGCGGGGATTGGCGAAAGCGTAACCACACCTTCAGCGTCATGCCCGGCGCACCCGCCTATGCTCGCTTCGCGAGCTACGGCGCGGTTTAAGTCGCGCCGACCCGCCTTCGCTTGCTTCGCAAGCTACGGACGGGTTGCAAGTCCGCCGAAGCGCGAGAGCGCGTAGGCGGAAGCGCAACGCGCGAAGGCGGAAGCGGGGCATCCAGTGCACACGATCGACGCGGTGACTGCTGGATCATCCGCTTGCGCGGATGATGACGTCGGAGTTTGTGGTGGCTCAGTCGAATCAACTCTGATCGCGTCCCGCGATCTCGGCCTGCCACGGGGCGACCCAGCGCTCGACGACGCCGATCAGGCTGTTGAGCCCGACCGCGAGCACCATCAGCACCACGATCGGCACGAACATGGTGGCGGTGTCGAAATTGTTGGCCGCGTTGATAATGATGGCGCCGAGGCCCGAGATGCTGGTGAAGAACTCGGCGATCACCATGGCGACCACGGCGCGGCCGACCGCGAGCCGGATGCCCGCCATGATGTAGGGCAGCGTCGCCGGCAGGATGATGCGCCGCAGGATCACGCCGTTGGACGCGACGAACGACTTGCCCACCTCGATCAGCGTCTT